>Ga0315309_1001019_pt1 | contig 16951 bp, 12 predicted proteins | sample TDP4_MG_FD_203080 | JGI IMG/M metagenome (GOLD analysis project Ga0315309, IMG submission 203080) | Freshwater sediment microbial communities from Lake Towuti, South Sulawesi, Indonesia - TDP4 | ecosystem: Environmental > Aquatic > Freshwater > Lake > Sediment | place: Indonesia: South Sulawesi... | reverse complement strand
TCGCCCTCGGGGCATCTAAGAAACTGGCCATAGTTGGACCCACGGGTGCTGGCAAGAGCACAATAATAAACCTCCTGGCAAGGTTCTATGATCCCCTTCATGGGAGAATTGTCATCAACGGTTACGACATCAGAGATATTAGGATCGCATCTCTTCGCAAGCATATGGGTATAGTCCTTCAGGACTCCTTCCTTTTCCCCACGAGCGTGAAAGATAACATAAAGTTTGGGATTCCAGAAGCATCCGATGAGCAGGTTGTAGAGGCAGCTAAAATCGTTGGCGCACATGAATTTATAATGAAGCTCCCAGGAGGATACGACTACGTTATACAGGAGGGCTCATCGAACATTTCGATAGGACAAAGACAGCTCATCAGCTTTGCAAGGACACTCTTAATGAACCCTAAACTTCTAGTCTTGGATGAGGCTACTTCAAGCATTGACCCATATACTGAGCTAGTTGTGCAGAATGCGTTGAGAAAACTTCTTGAAAACAGGTTGGCCATAATAATAGCTCACAGGCTTTCGACCATAAGGCTTTGCGATGAAATCATAGTTTTGGATCAGGGAAGAATAGTGGAAAAGGGAACCCACCTGGACCTCATGAAAAAGGGCGGAATCTACAGCTCATTCTATAGGATGCAGTTCAGGGAGGAGGAAGGTCTCTAGAACGATCCCGCTTCTCGATCGATCGCAAGACGCCATTTGACCATGGGAACCTCATTTTGAGAGCTGAATTGATGAATTGGGATACAAATCCCTGCGATCTTCTGATCGGCTTGCGAGATTTTCTCTAGTGCATGGGCTATTCGTGCACGTATCACCTCGTCAGGTCCACTGAGAGCGTCAGCCAACTTGCTGAGTAACTGAGAGTTTTGAGTTACCTTTTCTGCAACTTCGTTGGCCCTACCGTCTGAGCGTAGATCGCCGCCACATATTTTCTCAGGAGCTCTTTCATCATTTCCTCTCGATTAATGATGTCACAAGAATTTTCGATCATCGATTGCCTGCGAAACCTCCACCAGATGGGTTTAAATGCCGCTAGAGGAAGGCAAAGTCCGGGGTCAAGAGAAATGAGTTCGAGAGTCAGGGAAGCTCAGAAGGCTTTCGAGAAGGATGATCTCGAGGCGTCAAAAAGAGCTCACGCTGAAAAAAGGACCGAGGAGGAGGCTTTTCACCGGAGGACCGTTGGAAAGTACATTGGAGACTTTGTGTTTGGAGCGCTTGATGGGATCATAACGACATTCGCAGTTGTAGCTGGGGTCGCTGGCGCTTCTCTACATTCATCGGTCGTGTTGATCCTTGGGTTTGCGAACCTGCTCGGGGACGGTTGCTCGATGGCCTTGGGCAGCTATTTGAGCACCAAATCTGAACAGCAGTATGGAGAGCGCGAACGGAAACGTGAGGAATGGGAGATCGAACGGATTCCAGAGCTTGAGCGTGAGGAGATAAAGCAGATCTACCGCAAGAAGGGGTTCCAAGGCGAGGACCTGGAGAGAGCGGCGCAGATCTTGACATCCAACAAAAAGACTTGGGTGGACACGATGATGCTCGAAGAACTCAACATCGTGCGTGAGGAGAAGTCACCTCGCATGAGTGGGCTGGCGACTCTTGCAGCATTTACCACGGTTGGCTTTGTGCCGCTCCTAGCGTATGTGGCGGCGCTACTTGCGCCCGGGCTTAAGCCTGTAACCTTTCCGATCGCTGTCGGCATGACGTTCGTAACGATCTTCATTGCCGGCTCGGCACGCTCGTACGTGACGGGGAAACGTTGGTGGAAAGCCGGGATCGAGATGACCCTGGTAGGTGGGTTGGCCGCGTGTGCCGCCTATGTAGTTGGATATCTGCTAGGCGGTTTAGCTGGATAGGGAGCAACACTCCTAGGCGTATCTGCTGGTCTCAATGCCTGCAGTCTCCCAAGGCTTCGGTTTCTGCTCGAACGGTGTCCTCCCGATGGATCGATTCGAGTTTGAACCCTCTTGTGGTTGACGGGGGTCATCAAATGTGCTTTTTCAAGTGTTCCTCAAGAAGCTCGCGGTAGCTCTCACAAGGTCTGCCGCAGACCTCACATTTGAACGACTCGATGACGAGCGTGTTCCCGTCCGGGTCAACGAAGGTGGCGGTTCGACCGCCCCAAGGTTCATCTCTTGGCTCAGTAACAAATTTGACTCCCTTGTCCTTGAGGTCTTGGTAGGCTCTGTCAACGTCGTCAACGAGCAGACAAATCTCCGTTTTTGCCTTCGGCTCCAAGCCAAGCTCTACCCCGGCGATGTCGAAAATTGCGTAGGTGGGCCACTCGGCTATTTTCTCAATGCCAAGGACATCTTGATAGAAAGACACAGACTTTTTTGTATCCGAGACGCCGATCGTAATATGGGGTATCCTCCTGATGTGGCTCCTTTCCTTCACGGCAATTCTCTCCTTGCTTTCACCCATATTCGTCAAAACGTTATAGGTCTTTCGTAGATCTTCATAACAAACGGTTTCGACCCATCGAGATGAACTCGAATGACCGTCTCAGGCCTCGCCCGAAGCATCAGCTAGAACACGGCACTCCGCTAGACGCTGCGCGAAGCCGCGCCGGTTTGCAGTGTCAAACTCTACCGTCGCGGATCGAGCTTCCCGCAGTCACGCAACAGTCGCAAAGCAGTTATGGTCGTCTCCACCGTTGAATAATGTGGATCTCGCCAGATGCCGTCCTCACTCTGCAGGGTAAGCAGGCGTGCGACACCCCTCGCCACCAACGGTTCTTCCGACGAAAACCCTGCCCCCTGGAGAGCATCCAGCAGCCAAGTGAGTGGCTGAGCTCCAAGATGAGGAAGCCAGTCCAGCGCCTTTGCATAGCAGCGCTGATACTGTGAAGTGGTCAGCTCGATGATCGCTGGATGGATGCATAACAGAGCCCACAGATTGTACCAAGTGCCGGTGACAAGCTTCCAATCTGTCCAATGGAGCTTAAGCCACCTTGGCGCTGGCTCGATGATCGAGTGTTCTCTGTGGTCAAGGGAAAGGAGACGCATGGGGACGGCTGCCGTGAAATAGAAACGGTCTATGAGCGTCTCTTCCTGGAGCCATTCCTGCGGCGAGTGGGCGAGCTTGGCATCGGTCTCGTAGAATGAGCCATCCGGAGCCTGGATGGAAGCCAGGAACTCCAAAGTGCGAACCATCTGCGGACTGTCGCCTAAACCGAACTCACGTAGCCAGCGAAGGCAGTGGATCGTTCCGCCCAGTGAGCCAATTCGCTCGGACTTCTCCTCTCGTGTATTGTAGTCCCAACTTCCATCCGGGAACTGGTAGGAGGCCAAAACTTCCTCCGCCTCAACCGGAGTGTAGGGCTCGGCAAGCGCGCGACGCAGCCGAAGCTGATCGAGCCGGTTACCTCTCCGCCGAACAAACGCGATTGCTTCGTCCCAACCCCCCACATCCCATCCCGTTACCGGTGAGTATGCAGACTGGCCCAGTATATACGAAGTTCGCTCCAATCTTGGAGGATATACGAGCTTGATATTATCCTCATTCTCGCCGTGCACACAAGAATAGTCTTTCTGCCCATCACCTCCCAACGTCAAATCCAGTGGACTCGATTGATATTCCCGACTACTGTTTGAACAATTGAGATGTCTGAAATGAAATTTGTCACAATCTTTCTTCGCCGGTACTTCAACTATGGCAAGAATCTCCTTCGAAAAACAACTGTCAAGAACGCGGAGGAAAAAACAAAAAATGGGGCGAGCGAGTTTCTGTGCTGAAGCCTCGCTCTATTTCTCCCTCTTCGTTACCCGGCCGACCAGCAATCCTACGATCAGCGCGACTATTGCAGCCCCGGCTATGCTTACCAGATCCATTGTCGGTACTTCTTTCTGGACAGTTGTCTCGACCGTTTGCAGCGACGTTTTCTCGATCGTCGTTGCCACAGTCTTCTCAACGGTCGTCACTGCCGTTACAGCCGTTGCCACCGTTGTGGGGATCGTCGCTGTTGTTGTGACAGGTGGAGGTTTGATAACGACCCCCAGGTCTCCGAATATCTTCGATGTCGGCACTTTCAATGCATCTATCCACGCGGGCTTTGTAGGCGTTTGACCCTTCTTAACTAGGTAGAACCATACGGGCATGTTCGATGGCCAGTTCCAGAAGTTGGAGAACCACGGGTCGAATTCCTCCTTGGGCCATCCGACCCAGTAATCGTCTGAATACTCGTACCAGGTTGCACCGTAGAACAGCGGTATACAAGGCAGGTCCTTTAGCACCATCTCCTGTAGCGTGGTGTAGATGGTCTTCAGCTTCGCGGCGTCCGTCTCCTTCGGGATGGCGTCTATCAGAGGTATGCTGTCCGTGTTCGGGTAGTTCTCCCAGTTGCCGGCTGGATGTTTGAGCCTTGGATCCAAGACCACCCTGAAGACGTTCCACGGATGGTTGAAGCCTATGTCTGCGGTCCATCCGATGACTATGTCATAGTTGGCCTTGCCTAGACGGTCCCACCAAACCGAGAAGTCCGGGAACTCCGTTGCGCAGTCTATGCCTATGCTCCTGAGGTTAGCGGATATCATATCGCACATCATCATCCAGTCGCTCCAGCCGTAGGGCACCTGTATAGTGTAGGGGCCGAGCTCGGTTCCGTCAGGCATCTCTCTAACACCATCTCCGTCCTTGTCCTTTATGCCAGCCGCATCCAAGATACTTTTAGCCTCGTTCAGGTCGAAACCATATCCGTACTTCTTCACCAGGGCCTCGTCTATCCACTGGGCAGATGGGCCGAGATGGTGTATCAGGGAGGGTGAAGCCTGGACGCTGTAGTTGAAGTATGCCTTGCTTATCATGTCCTGGTAGGGCAGAGCGTATGCGATAGCCCTCCTGACATTGGGATCGTCCAGCGGTTTCTTCCAGTTTATGAATAGGACGACGATGTTGTGGTTGCGGTAGTAGGGCGCATCGCTGTAGTAGGTTCTCCTAGCCAGCTTTTTGACCTCCCAGATCTCCCATATCTTCGGCGTAAAGTGGGTCATCATGTCCACATCACCAGCCTCGTATGCCAGGGCGACAGCCACGTTGTCCTTATACATCCTGTGCGCCAAATACTTGGGGTTCGGTAGGCCGAATATTGCCTTGCCCCACCAGTCGTCAACTCTCTGATAGTAGTATGCCTCCTCGCTCCACCTAAGCAGCTTGTAGGGGCCTCCACCAACTATCTTCGCAGGATCATCGTCTTTAAATTCTGTTATGATCTTGCCTCCAAGCTCAGCCTCTAGAGCGCTCCATCTGTGCTCGGGGAGCACGAATAGGTTTTGTTGAAAGAGTATAGAGAGTATCTGGAAGTAGTTCAGCTTATCCCCGCTGGTGAAGATCTGCACCGTTTTGTCGTCTACAGCCTTGACCTCCGTTATGTAGTCCCACATCGGTGTAGCCCAAGGTATAGTGTATTTCTTGCCAAGGTCTGCGCTGTACTTGACGTCCTTGGCAGTTATGGGCACCCCATCCCACCATTTGGCCTCGCCCCTAATCTTGAGCTCCAACGTGTACTTGTCTACCCATCGGTAGCTCTCGGCAAGATAGGGTATCCACTCATCTGTGAAGGCTGAGTACAAGTATAGCGTGGGGTACATTATGCCAACCATGTAGCTACAACTGTCAACGCCAAGCAGGATATTCCAACCCGGTATCTGCCATGAGGAGGATGTGTATACAGTGTCTTCTCTAGGTATCTCCTGAGCTGCACATGTGTTCAGTGGGAAGGCGACAGCGAACATAGAAGCCAGAAGAAGGAGTGATAGAATGGTTTTTCCCTTCAAGATTTCCACTCCAGATTCGGATTCCTTCCGGTGGATATAAAAGCTTTGTCATCTGGCCTAGGCGCAAAGACTCAAAGAATCCTAATGCCTGAAGACCTCAACCCACAGCAAGGTCTTGCCCTAAGCTGTGAAGGACTCGGTGTTGCTGTAGCGGCGTGTTTTGTCGGGGCTAGAATCCATCCCATTTCCTGTATAGGAGGGGTACGTCTTCTCTAAGCTTCTTGGTGTAGGGGTCTTGCGGATGCTCCATTATTTCGTCGGGGGGACCCTCCTCTACAAGCGAGCCCTTGCACATTATCAAGATCCCATCGCTTACGTAGAAGGCTAAACCCAGATCATGGGTTATGAACATGACTGAGGTTTTGTACTCTTCCCTAAGCCTCGAGAAAAGCTGGAGTATGCTTGCCCTAGTGGAGGCGTCTATCATTGAGATAGGCTCGTCGGCTAGTATGAGCTTGGGTCTAAGCAGGTAGCACCGAGCTACCATGATCCTCTGCCTCTGCCCACCGCTAAGCTCATGCGGATATCTGCCCAGTACATCCCCAGGTGGAAGCCCAACTTCTCTTAAAGCCTCGTTGACCATGCTCTCTCTGTCGACACCTGAATCCTCGATGAGCGTGAAAACTTGATGCAGCACTCTATCGATCTTGTGGAGGGGGTTGAAGGATGCGTATGGATCTTGGAATATGCCGTGAACCTGCTTCCAATACCCTCTGAGCTCCTCAAGCCTTCTGAGCCCTAAGACATCTCTGCCTTCAAACATGATCGAGCCCGAGGTGGGCCGTAGAAGTTTCAGTACCATCCTGGCCGCAGTCGTCTTTCCCGAACCGCTCTCGCCTACTAGCGATAGGAACTCACCTGGCTTGACTTGAAAAGATACGTTGTTTACAGCTACTATCTCCCTTCTCTTGAATAGCCCTACGGTGAAAACCTTTCTGAGGTTCTTAACTTCGAGAAGCATAGGATCCCCTCTCAGACACACCTCAAGCCGGTAGCGGATTGTGGCATGCCAGCATCCGGTTTCCCTCCCCCACTATGGGCGGCTCCACGGATCTGCATATCTCTATGGCTCTCGGGCATCTAGGGTGAAAGCGGCATCCTTTAGGCGGATCTAGAAGGTTCGGAGGCTCACCAGGTATGGATATTAGCCCCCTCTTCCTAACCTCAGGTTCAGGAGTTACCACAGCGTTCATCAGGCCCTGTGTGTACGGATGCTTGGGATCGTAGAGTATGTCCTTGGTGGAGCCTAGTTCCACCACTTTGCCGGCGTACATGATGGTTATCTGGTTGGCTATCTGCCTCAGGATAGCTATGTCGTGGGTTACGAAGATCATGCTCTTGATGATTTCGGCCTTCCTGAGATCTATGAGCATTTTGAGAACCTGCTTCTGCGTAGACACGTCTAGGGCAGATGTAGGCTCGTCCACGATTAGAAGCCTAGGATTGAGAAGTGTGGATATAGCTATCACAGCTCTCTGCTTCATACCTCCGCTAAGCTCGTGGGGGTACATATCGAGAGCTTCCACAGGCAGGTTCAGCTCCTCGAACCTCCTCGTGGCCATGGCCATCACTTCGGCGTCTGAGACCGCCATATGGTAGCTGACTGCATCCTCTATGTAGTCCATAATCCTCTTGGTAGGCATCAGGGCGTTGAGAGCCGATTGCGGGACAAGCGATACCAGCACGCCCCAAACCTTCTTCTTGAGCGCAGATCTATCCATCTTGGATATGGTGTTGCCATCTAAGACTATGGTTCCATCCACTAGATGTAGGGGGGGCTTTACGTTCATCATCAAGGTGTTTACCATAGTGGTTTTGCCGCAGCCAGATTCACCGGCCAACCCTGTGATTACATCTTTCTCTTGAACCAGATCCACACCGTCTACAGCTTTGACGTAGCCTTTGCGGGTTAGGTAGTATGCTTTAACATGTTCAGCTTCTAGTATGGCCACGTGCTTTCAACCTCCCTTGAGCCTGGGGCTAAAGTACTCGTCCAACGATGTGGACATGAGAAGGAGTGAAGCGGCCAGCGCTACCAGGCATGCACCTGGCGGGATGAACCACCACCATAACCCTCTGCGCACAGATTCGAGAAGCTGAGCCCAGTACAGGATCATGCCAAGTGAGGTGCCTCTGGTTACACCTAATCCGATCATGCTGAGACCTGCTTCCGCTATCATGGCGCCGGACATGAGTAGGACGAAAGCCATGAAGGCGTAGGATGCCATGTTAGGCACTAGATCCAGGAATATGATTCTCTTATCGCTTAGACCAGCCATTCTGGACATGTACACGAACTCCCTGGTTCTCAGGCTTAGCATCTGTGACCTCACAGCTCTGGCAACCCAAGGCCAGGACGTCACTCCAATCATGAGGGCGACTAGAAGCGGATTCCTCTCCTTGAGGTAGGCGGCTATGAGTATCATGAGGAGTATGGAGGGCAGCACCAAGATTATGTCGGTTAGCAGCATTAGGGAGCTATCTGTGAGCCCACCCTTGAACCCTGAGATTACTCCTATGACTACACCTATGGCTACGGCTATCAGGGCAGCTGTGAGCCCTATGTAGAGGGAGCTCTTTATGGCGCTTAGGAGAAGGGCTAGCAGGTCCCTGCCCCAGCTATCTGTTCCTAGAGGGAAAAGGCTTGAGGGGGGTTGTTCAGGTGAGCCTACCATTGCTAGAGGATCTACCGAGTAGACTGTGGATCCAAACACGCCCGTCAGCATTATACCGAGGAATATCACCACACTTACATCCAGCTTCTTTATCTTGAGTAGGTCCTTGATTATCGGAGGTATCATATCTATTCGCCTACATAGCTTGTCCTAATCCTCGGGTCTACGTATGCGTATACCAAGTCCACTATGAAGTTTGCCAGCAGTAGGGTTGAGATCAGTAGGATGAAGGCGCCTTGGATTAGAGGGTAGTCTAGTGTGGAGAGTGCTCTGAATATGAGGTAGCCTGTGCCCGGATAGGAGAATACGAGCTCCGTTATGAGAGAGCCTCCTAGCATCGTGCCTAGATTTATGGCCAAACCCGTTATCTGAGGTAGCATCGAATTCCTGAACACGTATCTCAGTATCTTGCTGTCTGGGAGACCTAGTGAGTCTGAGTAGGTCACGTAGTCTGCTCCCAACTCGTATATCACCATGGCCCGCATGCCTATAGCCCAGTTTCCCATGGCGCCCAGGACTATCGAGAGGAAGGGTAGTATGTAGTGGTAGAGTACGTCTATAATGAAGTGGAGGCTTAATGCAGGCACGAGGGTGGGAGAGTATCCTCCGCTTATCGGGAATACCTTGAGGGTCACGGCTAAGACGTACAGCAGGACCATGGCAAGCCAGTAGTATGGTGTCTGTGACAGCGTTAGGAAAACCGGTAGAAGAATGTTGTCTGCAGCGGTCTTTCTCCTGTAGGCTGCTAGAGCACCCAGGAGGTTCCCTACTACCCAAGATACCAGGGTGGCCGGTATCAAGAGGCCCAGAGACCACGGTAGGTAGACGAACACTATCTCCGCAACTTTACGAGGATAGAAGGCAATGGACGTCCCGAGGTTCCCTACGACGAGTCTGCTCATGAACTCTGAGAACTGAACGTGCAGGGGCTTACCCAAACCGAACTCCTCCATGAGCTTCTTTTCTGTAGCCATTATGAGTTCAGGGTTAGATTGGGATTGCTGAAATATTCGGGCCAGAATGGTCGCAAGAGGGTTGCCGGGTATGGCTCTGGGCAGGGCGAAGATTACAACTAGGAAGACGAGGAAGGTTATCGCAAGAAACCCTATACGTCGAGCGAGGAAGCGTACAAGCGGGTTCACACTTTCGCCTCCAAACACATATGCGTTGTCACCGCGTGTATAAAAAACTATGCCAGTGCCTGTGGAAGCTGCCTTGCACCTGAGGGGCAATCGATCGAGGTGTGGGTCGTCACCGATCGGCGCACAGAAGGTCGACTACTATCGGGGCTGATCGCTCAAACGTCTAGGTTGACGAACGCTTCTGAGGAGTCTGAACAGGAAGAAAGCTGCGGCCGCAAACGTTAATGCGAATAGCAGTAGCGTATACTGGAATTCGAACTTCCACGTTTCACCTGAAGCAAAGAAGTATACTAGGGCGAGCGCTTCTAGGATTAAACCCCAGACGAGCATTGTGATTACAGCTCTCTCCAGGCCGTGGGCGCCACTCAAAGCCCCCTCGTCACCTCCCACTCAGAACATCAAAAGTCATAGCTGGCAATCTGGATCGATTGATCAGCGCGATGCTAGACATGTCTCGGCCACCATTGTTCATGGCCCTGTTTGACGAACCTCCTACTTGGTCCACTCTGCAAGGCCACAAGATTCTTAAATTTTCCCCCCTGACGGACTCTTCGATCGAGCGCGAGCATCGTGATCCGCAAGATACGCAAATGTTAAAGGATGAAAGGGCTACTCGATTTGAGAAGGGAGGGAATAAGTGTGAGGCAATCGAGGGGCAAAAAGCCAATCTACTTGGACCCTGACCAATCGATCAACACGAGAGTCAAGGATCTGCTTGGGAGGATGACGCTTGAGGAAAAAATCGGCCAAATGTGCCAGTATAGCGGATTTGAAGAGAAACATGAGGCACTAGTCAAGCAAGGCAAAATGGGTTCACTTCTAAATGTCTACGGTGCGGAGAATACAAACAAAGTTCAGAGAGTTGCGCTTGAGCATTCGCGTTTGAGCATCCCCTTAATCTTTGGTCTCGATGTGATACATGGATATTCAACAATCTTTCCTATTCCTCTGGCGCTTGCCAGCAGTTGGGACCCAGAGATCGTTAGGAAGACAGCCTCCATTGCCGCGGATGAAGCCGCGTCTGAGGGCATCCATTGGACCTTTTCCCCGATGGTCGACATCGCCAGGGATCCGAGATGGGGTAGAATTGCGGAAGGGGCTGGTGAAGACCCCTACCTAGGTTCAGCGATGGCGAGAGCTATGGTGGAAGGATACCAAGGAAACGACCTGGCTGATCCTAGCACGATTGTTGCCTGTCCAAAGCACTACGTCGCATACGGCGGAGCCGAGGGGGGAAGAGACTACAACACGGTAGACGTTTCTGAACGAGTTCTCAGGGAGATATACCTGCCGCCCTTCAAGGCGGCCATAGTCGAAGCTCAAGCAGGAACAACTATGAGCGCCTTCAATGACCTGAACGGTGTTCCTGCCTCTGCCAATCGCTATACTCTAACGAGCATTCTTCGTGAAGAGTGGGGTTTTGATGGATTTGTTGTCAGCGATTGGAATTCTATTGGTGAACTTGTTAACCACGGAATTGCTGGGACCCCCGCGGAAGCGGGGAGGGAAGCGGTTAACGCGGGTGTTGACATGGACATGCAGGGCAATGTATACCAGGGGAACTTGGCACAGTTAGTCAAAGAAGGGCATGTTTCCGAAAAGTCGGTAGACGAAGCCGTCAAGCGGATCCTCAGGATCAAGTTCAGGTTGGGCTTGTTTGAACGTCCCTACGTCGACCCTGAACGCGCTGCTAGAGTCATACAGAGCGAGGAAAACATAGAGGTGGCTCTTGAAGCAGCGCGAAGATCGATAGTGCTATTGAAAAACGAGGGCAACCTCCTTCCTCTGAAGAAAGACATAGGGTCGGTAGCGGTCGTAGGTCCATTGGCAGACGATCGTTCTGCGCCACTCGGTTCGTGGTCATGCCAGGGAAATTCGAAAGATGTGGTCACTGTCCTTGATGGCATTAAGAGCAGATTCTCTCCAAAGACCAAGGTTCTCTATGCAAAGGGTTGCGAGGTTGAGGGGACTTCCACCCAGGGCATTGAAGATGCGGTAAGGATTGCCAAGGAATCCGACGTGGCTGTTGTCGTTGTGGGTGAAAGCGCTGAGATGAGTGGTGAGGCAGCCTGCCGAGCTTCCCTGGATTTGCCGGGAGTCCAAGAACAGCTGGTCAGGGCAATCTGTGGAACAGGTGTGCCGGTAGTTGAGGTCTTGATGAATGGGAGGCCTCTGTCTATCTCTTGGTCAGCAGAACACGTACCAGCAATCTTGGAGGCGTGGTTTCTAGGAATTCAAGGAGGTAACGCTATTGCCGATGTACTTGTCGGAAATCACAACCCAGGCGGTAGGTTACCGGCCACATTTCCTCGATCAGTGGGGCAGGTACCGATCTATTACAACCACAAGAACACGGGAAGGCCGCCATCCCCCGACAAGTGGACTTCCAAGTATCTTGACGTACCTTCTACTCCTCTGTTCCCGTTTGGACATGGACTAAGCTACACAAGATTTGAATATGGTAACCTGCAAATAGGTCCTAAGAGAATAGGACCCGGGGGAAAAGTCAAGATTAGCGCAGAGGTAAAGAATATCGGTGATCGTAAAGGTGACGAGGTTGTACAACTATATCTACGCGATGTTGTTGCCAGCGTGACCAGACCAGTCAAAGAACTCAAGGGATTCAAAAAGACAACACTTGAACGCGGAGAGAAGAAGACAGTGAACTTCACGCTCAGTTCGGAGCAACTGTCATTCATCAACCGTAATCTGAAACGCGTTGTAGAACCGGGGACGTTCAAGGTCATGGTGGGCAGATCATCGGAAGACATACAGCTAACCGGCAGTTTTGATGTAAAGAAACAGGCGAAGGTTTCTGGAAGGAAGCGATATAGGCCAAGAAAAAAGAGATAAGATCATGGAATATTGAAGTCGACCGATCGACTGCAGAGGCTGTAGAACGGACATTGCTGGGGTTCATTCGCGGATAGGACTTTTCAAGGCATATAAGGGAGATCGAAGCTTTTCATTTTGGGTCGATCGAATTGAGGAAAAGCATCAGTTTTCCCGAGGGCTTTCTTTGGGGAACAGCTATGGCCGCCTTTCAAGTGGAGATGGGCAGAGGCGAAATCGATCCAAACTCCGACTGGTTCGCTTGGGTCCATGACAAGAAGAACATCAAGAATGGATTGGTGAGCGGAGACCTGCCTGAAAATGGCCCAGGGTTCTGGGAATTATATGCGAGTGACTTGAAGCTGGCAAGGGAGGAACTAGGCAGCAATGCCATCAGGCTTTCCATGGACTGGAGCAGGATCTTCTCCAGCCCAACAACAGACATACCAGCGAAAATCAGCCTTGACGGTCAGGGAAACTTGAGCGAAGTGAGCATTCGTGAGGACAGCATGCAGCTATTGATGGAAAGGGCTAACAAGAACTCGGTCAAGCGATACAGGGCAATCCTTGAAGAAGCTGGAAAGCTGGGCTTGACGGTCATGCTTACGCTCTATCATTGGCCTCTTCCCCTCTGGACACACGACCCCATCGCCTGCAGAGACGACGTTCTTCACGCCACACGCCGCGGCTGGATCGACCAAACGACCATAATCGAGTTCGCCAAGTATGCTGCGTTTGTCGCCAAGACCTTTGGAGATCTGGTGGACCTGTACGCCACTTTCAATGAGCCTAGAGTTGTGAGTGACCTAGGATATCTGACTCCTAGTGCCGGTTTTCCTCCAGGCGTAGAGGACCTCGGCTTGTTTGTAAGGGCTACAAAGAACCTCGCCATAGCCCACGGAATTGCATATGAGCAGGTGAAAAAGTGGGACAATGTTTCCACGTCCAGGTTTGGGCCTGCTTTCGTGGGCGTCGTCTATGACCTCCAATATTTTGTGCCTAAGGACGAGAAAAACCCAGACGATGTCAAGGTTGCCAAGTTTAGGGAGTATGTTTGGAATGAGTGGTATCCAAACGCCATTTTCAAGGGCGACTATGACACTAACCTCGACGGAATAATCGAACCAAGTGAACATTTGCCTCACTTGGTGAAGGGATGCGACTACTTGGGCGTCAACCACTATTCTAGGTCCAAAATAAGGTTCGCTGATAAGGGCGGAGACCCACGATTCAACTTTGAAGAGGTTCCATGTAAGGAGAACTGCACGGACATGGGGTGGGAAATGCATCCTCCAGGAATAAGATATGTGGTCGACTGGGCATACAAGAAATACAGGAGGCCCATTATGATAACAGAGAACGGTATGGCAGATGCCAAGGACACGCGAAGAAAAGAATACCTGCTTTCATACCTGCAGGAGTTGCACAAGGCGATAGACCAAGATGGAGTGCCGGTGAAAGGATACTTCCACTGGTCTCTGCTGGACAACTATGAATGGGCCAGAGGCTTCAAGATGAAATTCGGCTTATTCAAAGTAGACTACAAGACTAAGGAGAGGACTCCCACACAGGCGGTCCCCATCTACAAGGGAATAGCCACCACCAACGCCCTAACCGGCTAGACCTCTACTCTCCACTAGATCGATCGAGATACTTGAGGAAGGCGTCTCCCGCGGCTGGGGCTTTTGGGTCAAGGACCATGAGAAATGGCCGGATGGTGTAGAGGACTGCTCCGAAAATGATGGCAAGGGCTCCCACCCAATAGCAGCCTTTCCATTTTGGATCAACCGACCGACTTGGTTCTTGCGAAGGACCCTGTTGTGTTTTCACTCGGATTTCTCTCGTAACACGTCTACAGGAAACCAATATCTGGTCGCGGCTCATAATACATATGAGTCGCCGGTCGAGGCGCGTTTGTCATGGAAGCGATTGAGGCGCTGATAACGAGGAGGTCCGTGAGGGCTTTTGCGTGGCAGCAGGTCACGGAGGAGCAGATCGATACCTTGCTGAAGGTTGCGGTCGCCGCTCCCAGTGCAGGCAACTGTCAGCCTTGGCGCATCGTTGTCGTACAGGGTTCCGAGGCTAGACTCGGTCTTGCTCGGGCTGCGCTAGACCAGATGTTTGTCGCTGAGGCGCCTGTGGTTTTTGTGGTCTGCGCCGTCCCTGAAGATTCAGCTTGGCGCTACGGCCGTCGAGGCGAGTCTCTGTATTGTCTGCAGGACACGGGTGCGTTAACCGAGAATCTGTTGGTGGCTGCCCATGCCATCGGGCTGGGTGGGTGCTGGGTGGGGGCCTTCGACGAGGCTGCTGCTGCCCGTGTGTTGAACCTTCCTTCGGGTACTCGCCCGGTTGCGCTGGTGCCGATAGGGTATCCGAGAGACCGGTCACCAAAGCCAAGTCGCAGACCTATGAGTGAGGTGGTGCAGCGGATTCTCTCATAGGATCGACTAGAACTGTTTGATGGCAAGATCGCGTGGAAGCCCAAGTGGGCTGCATCCCCTGTCTCCCTGATCTCGTTCAACGCAATGTGAATCGTTTCGTGGACTATCGTCTTCACTGCTTCCCCCGGTGGGGAAGCAAACAGCCTTCGCCCCAAGAAAATCGTGTTGCCCTCCCGGCACCCGTAGATCCATCTGTCTGTCAGCCCCAGCAACTCTTCAGGAGCCTCCTCGCGTTCTCCCTGCGCTTCGTCGGTACGAAACAGCGAGCTCACCACCGCTTGAGCTTGCACCAAAGAACTGGCTTCTTCTTATTCCTGACGGAGGCAACCCACCGGTCTTCTCGATCAAACAGCTAGGAGCTGGCTGCGGCTGTGTGCACCATCCAGTTTCGGTAGGCTTGCACCCTCCTCGAAACGATTCTCGCCAACAGGTACCCGGCTAGGAGCCCGACGATCAGCCCACCTCCATGCGCCAACACGTTAGTGCTGACGGTGATGTTTAGGACGAACATGACTGCGGCCTCTGCGAGTGCTCCGCTGATCGAGCCTGACCCAAGCTTCCCCGAGTACATGACGACCGACCCGAAGAGGCCGAAGACCGCGCCCGATGCTCCGGCTGAGAGCAGTCCTGGCCCTGCGACCAGGGAGAGGAGGTTGCCGGCGAATCCGGAGGCCAGGTAGATGAGCAGGGTCAACCGCGTCCCGAAGTACTGCTCAGCCTGTCTTCCGAAAAGATAGAGGAAAACCATGTTGAATCCGATGTGAGCTATGTTCACGTGGACGAACATGGCGGTCAGGAGCTGCCAGTACCACCCATACCTAATCACAGCGTAGTTGGACTGACCCAGCAGAAGGAGCACATCAGTGTTAGTTGAGACAGGGTCGCCCCCCAGGAACGACATCAAGAGATACATCGCCGCGTTCACGAAGATGAGCAAGGCTGTTGCCGTCAACGTTCCTCTACGGGATGCCACAGCTTCACCCCCAACCGTGAGAACCACCTCCTCACCAGCCCATCTATACGTCTTGCGAAACGGGTTTTCACCTGTGGCTGAACCTGCCTTGGGGTCGTCAGGCACCGATATGCATGGCTCTCCGTGGGCCGTACCCTTCTCCGCGGCCCCAATCGGCTGAGATGCTCCACGGCGACGCGTCGATCGATTGATCCCAGAAGTCTGCCGGGGCTGATGGGCTGTGCGAGGCTGCTAGTCCGTACTCGACATCTCTTTCGAGAGTTCCTTGAGGAGCCTTTTCTGTGCTCCTGTGAGGCGTGTCGGCACTGTAACCCTGACCCTGACCAACTCGTCCCCTCGACCCATCCCCCGTAGGTGCGGTATCCCCTTCCCCCTGAGGCGGAAGACGGTCTCCGTCTGGGTTCCCGCCGGGATGTTGACCTCTGCCTCTCCATCCAGCGTCGGCACCCTCGCCTTGCCTCCCAGCGCCGCCACCGTGAAGTCTATCGGGGCCTGGCAGATTATGTCGTCGCCTCGCCTCTCGAAGACCTCGTGCGGCTTGACTTGGACAACCACGTAGAGGTCGCCCGGGGGGCCTCCCCTCACCCCGGCCTCCCCCTGGCCCCTGAGCCTGAGGTGAGCGCCGGTGTCGACGCCGGCCGGGATGTTGAGGTCTATTCCCCTGAAGCGCTGAACTATGCCAGAACCCTTGCAGTCCCTGCACTTGTTTGTGATTATGGTTCCTGCGCCTTGGCAGCGGTCGCAGGGCTGGATCTGGATGAAGCGGCCGAACCCCGAGACCTGGCTGCGGCGGATCTGACCGGATCCATGGCAGTTGGGGCACTGTGTGGGGCTGGTGCCGGGCTCAGCCCCCGTGCCGTGGCACCTCTGGCAGCTCTCCGTTCTGGGAACATCGATCTTCGTCCTCAAGCCCGAGGCAGCCTGCTCCAGGGTGATCTCCACGTCGTGTCGAAGATCCGGGCCCTTCTCCGGGCCGTAGCGCGGTCGAACCCGCCTGAAGAACATGTCGAAGATGCTGTCGAACCCTCCAAACCCGAAGCCCAGGTCTCTGAAGATCTCGTCGAAGTCCGCCCCCCTGAAGATGTCGTCCCAGGTGTAGCGGC
>Ga0315309_1001018_pt1 | contig 16953 bp, 15 predicted proteins | sample TDP4_MG_FD_203080 | JGI IMG/M metagenome (GOLD analysis project Ga0315309, IMG submission 203080) | Freshwater sediment microbial communities from Lake Towuti, South Sulawesi, Indonesia - TDP4 | ecosystem: Environmental > Aquatic > Freshwater > Lake > Sediment | place: Indonesia: South Sulawesi... | reverse complement strand
TGCGGTCAAGCCCCAGAAAGTCCATGCCCGTATAACCCACATTCCTATCAACAAAAGCCACAACCCTAACCTCGCCAGCCGCCTTATCAGCCAAAACACCACGCAATTGAGCCATTATCTGCTTAGCCGTCGAATTCTTAAAGTCAATAGCCTCTTGCGGACAGACAGGTATGCACGCGCCACAGCCAATACACTGGAACGGGTCGATTTTGGCTTTTCCTTCCTGCATTGTTATGGCGTTTACTGGGCATATCGGAACGCAGTCGCCACACCCGTTGCACAAATCCGCAATTACAAAGGCTTTTTCAGGACTCGTTGTAACATATTCACTTTTGAGGAACAGCGAAGCCTTAGCTGCAGCCCCCAAAGCGTCAGAAACCGTATCACGAACATCCTTCGGACTTAAAGCACAACCGCCCACAAAAATTCCAGTAACCAGCGAATCCACAGGGTCAAGCTTCGGATGCTTCTCCGTTACGAAGCCATCTTCACCAATGGGAACCTTCATCTTTTCCGCAAGCTCCTTCAATCCCGTAGGCGGAACCATAGCCGTAGCCAAAGCAACCATGTCGAACTCTTCTTCCCCAGTTTCACCTGTCAAAGTGTCTTCAGCCAAAACAACAAGCTTACCATTATTATTGTTCTTGTAAACCTCAGCCACCTTACCACGTATGAAACTAACTCCAGCCTCTTGATCCCGCCAGTACAAATCCTCATAACCCTTACCCGTGGCCCTAATATCTGTATAATAAATCGTCACATCAATTCCAAGCATTTTCTTAAGCACAAAAGCCTGCTTCAAAGAGTACATGCAGCATATGCGGCTGCAATAAGGAATGTAATTCTTATCCCTCGACCCGGCACAAAGCAAAATCGCCATCTTCCTAACATCACTGCAATCCGCCCTTTTAATATAGCCGCCAGTCGGCCCCGTAGCAGAAGTAAGCCTCTCCAAATCCATCATTGTTATAACGTCTTTGTAAACGCCATAACCATAATTCTCAAGCTTCAAGGCGTCGTAAAGCTTGTACCCCGTGGCCAAAATTATTGCGCCCACGTTTAGCTCAACAATTTTACCTTTATCCTCTAGGCTTATGGCTTTGGCTGGACACAGCTCCTCACACTTTCCACATTTTGTGCAAGCGTCAAAGTCTATCGCATAAGCGGATGGAACAGCCTGCGGAAACTCTATGTAAGCGGCTTTTGTCTGCGACAATCCTTCATTAAACTCGTCTGGAACAGTTACTGGGCAAACTTTGGTGCAAACACCACAGCTTCTGCATTTCTCAACATCTACGCCCCGTGGCTTCATGAAAACCTTAACAGTGTAATTGCCTGGTCGCCCGCTAACATCTTGCACTTCCGCATAAGTAAGCAGGTTCACGTTTGGGTTTCTCCCAACCTCAGCCATCCTCGGAGTTAAAATGCACTGAGCACAGTCAAGGGTTGGAAAAACCTTTGTCAGCTTTGCCATGTTACCGCCTATGCTCGGCTTTCTTTCCACAAGGTGAACCTTAAAGCCTAAATAGCCAAGCTCAAGGGCGGCTGTTATTCCAGCTATCCCACCGCCTATTATGAGGATTTCCCTTGAACCCTTTTCGCTTATGGTTTCCAATGGCTCAAGTTCCAAGCTTCGCTCATAACCGCCCCTAATTAGACTTATGGCTTTCCTTGTGGCTTCAGCCGATGCATGTGGCCCATGAACCCATGAGCCTTGCTCCCTAATGTTCACAAACTCAAGCATGTAAGGGTTCAAGCCAGCCCGCTCTAAAACGCTCTGAAATGTTGCAAGGTGCATTCTCGGCGTGCAGCTGGCAACCACAACTCTGTCCAAATTCTCCTTCTTTACGGCTTCAAGGATCATTTCTTGGGCTGGTTTGGAACATAAGTATTTATGATATTTGGCTACAACAACCCCTTCCCAGTTTTTAACAGCATCAACAACAGCCTTAACGTCTACAACGTCACCTATGTTTCCGCCGCATTCACACACAAAAATGCCGATTCTCGGCGGTCTCTTCTCCATTAATGACGATCTCCACTTTTTATGATACGTTTTGATTCATACAAGGGAAAACACTTATTAAAAATCTTACTCCCTCATTTCAACAAAAAGTGACGTAGAAAATGAACGCTCAGGAGCTTGCCCAGAAACATAAACTTCTCGAATGCATCCAGTGTGGAATGTGCACTGGAAGCTGTCCTGTCGCAAGAAAGGCTAACCTAAACATCAGAAGGTACATGCGCGAAGTTTCCGCCACGGGCAAGTTAACCATACATCCGCAGAACGAGTTATGGAGTTGCACAACATGCTCCACATGCGGCATCCGCTGCCCAAAAGACCTAAACCCATACGAATTCTTAATCGACATCCGCAGCATGGCCGTTGAGGAAGGCCAAATCGCACCAACCATCCGAAACGCGTTAGAAAGCATCTTCAAAAATGGCAACCCTTGGGCAAGGATACGCAGCAAACGCTCCGAATGGAGTCAAGGCTTAAACGTTAAACACATTTCGCAAGGCGCAGAAATCCTATACTATGTTGGTTGCACATCGGCCTACGACCCGCGGATTCAAAGCGTAGCCAAAAGCATTGCGCAATGCTTCGAAAAGGCTGGGGTAAACTTTGGCGTTTTAGGCGATGAGGAGAGCTGCTGCGGAAGCGAAGTTTACGGCATGGGTGAAAAGGGCTTATTCGATTTTCTAGTTGAGGAGAACATGAAAATCTTCAACAAATATAACATAAAACAAGTGGTCACAAGCTGCCCACATGGCTTTCACGCCTTCAAAAACCGATACAACCAAACAAGCTTCGAAGTGCAACATCACACGCAACTGCTTGCAAAACTCATCGAAAACGGAAAACTCACGCTCTCAAAAGAAGTAAACAAAAAGGTCATTTATCATGACCCATGCTTTTTGGGCAAGCAAAACGGCATTTACGAAGAGCCACGGAAAGTTATTGAAACTGTCTCCGGCGCTAAGCTGTTGGAGTTTGACCGTTCAAGGGCTAGAAGCCTCTGCTGCGAAGGCGGCGGCGGAAGAATGTGGGTTGACATTCCAGGCCCACGCCTAGCAGAAATCCGCGTCAAAGAAGCTGTTGAAGCTGGCGCAGAAATATTAACTGTGGCATGTCCATTTTGCCTCCTAACCTTCGAAGATGCAGTAAAAACCACAGGAAACGAAGGCAAAATCCAAATAATGGACGTAGCAGAACTACTCACACTAGCACTGTGACTTTCCATTTGCTGGAAGATAAATTTTTTTGAGTTTTGGAGGAATTTTCAGAAAATTCTGAAAATTCCGAAAAGCATAAATATTCTGAACAATCGCGCTTCTGTGGAGTAAAGCATGACTAATAATGTGGGATGTTGCAAAGTTGATGCTGTCGTGACTGTAGATTCAAAAGGGCAAATAGTTCTTCCAAAAGATTTGAGGGAGAAAGCAAAGCTAAAGCCAAATGACAAATTGGCAGTTATCGGATGCGAACGCAACGGTGAGATTTGTTGCATCATGATGGTTAAAGCCGACGACCTCGGGAACACGGTAAAAACCATGCTCGGACCAATATTCAAAGAGATCTTCAAATAGGAAGTAGTTGATATGGAAGAAGAAAAAATTAAGAAAATGGTAAGAGAAGGCTATGCCAAAATAGCCAAAACGAAAAATTGCTGCTGCAGCCCAAAAATTAGTAAAAAAATTGGTTATACCAAAAAAGAATTGCACTCTGTTCCTAAAGGCGCTGATTTCAGTCTTGGATGCGGAAATCCTGTTGCGCTTGTATCTTTAAAAGAGGGAGAAACCGTCCTTGATCTCGGTTCAGGTGCAGGACTCGATTGTTTCCTTGCCGCAAATATTGTTAGAGAAAAGGGGAATGTCATCGGCGTGGATATGACACCTGAAATGATTGACAAGGCAAGAGAAAACTGCAGAAAAGGCAACTATAAAAATGTAGAATTCAGGCTTGGAGAGATCGAGAACCTACCGGTTGCCGACAACACTGCGGATGTCACCATTTCAAACTGCGTCATCAACCTCTCACCAAACAAAAAAAGAGTCCTCAAAGAAGCTTTCAGGACGTTAAAACCTGGTGGGAGATTAATGATTTCAGACATCGTCTTATTGAAAGAATTGCCTAAAGCCATAAAAAAGAGCGTGCAAGCCTACATTGGCTGCCTTTCCGGGGCAATAATAAAAGACAAGTACATCGAATTAATCAAGGATGCAGGTTTTCAAGACGTGAAAATAGTTGAAGAAACACGTTTCCCCATAGATTTCGTTGTCAACGACCCAGCTGCAAAAGCCATCATGAAAGAGTCAAATACACTCGTTAAAAACGCAAAAACCCTTGTCAGTTCAGTTGCAAGCATCAAAGTTTACGGCATAAAGCCGCAGTAATCAAGTGCAATGTTGCGAATGTTTCATAAATAACTAATCTTCAGATTAATTTATTCAAGGGTTGTTTCGGATGGAAAGTTGGGATTTAATAATTATTGGTGCTGGTGCTGCTGGTTTAGCTGCTGGAATTTATGGCGCAAGAAGCGGACTCAAAACAGTGATTTTAGAGGAAAAGATGGCTGGAGGCACAACAGCAGACGCTCCATTAATTGAGAATTATCCTGGTTTTCAAAGAATAAGCGGAATCGAATTAGCCCAGAAAATGGCAGCCCAATGCAGAAGTGCGGACGTAACAATCCACGAATTCGAAAAAGTCCTAAGCCTAGACCTTAAAGGCGAGAAAAAAATTGTAAAAACCAATAAGACCACCTATGAGGCAAAAGCAGTTATCATCGCCTCTGGCTCACACTATCGCGAGATCGGCGTTTCAGGCGAAAAGGAATTTCGTGGAAGAGGTGTAAGCTACTGCGGGATTTGCGACGGCCCATTATTCAAGGATAAGCGTGTACTTGTTGTCGGCGGCGGAAACTCAGCAGTAATGACAGCCCTATATATATCGGAAATCGCATCAGAAGTTAAAGTTGCCCATCGCAGAGAGGCATTCCGCGCTGAAGACGCCCTTGTTAAGGCCTTAGAGGCTAAGAAGAACGTGGAAATTTTGTGGAGCACCGAGGTGAAGGAAATTAAAGGCGAAAAACTAGTTAACAAAGTAATATTGCTTAATAAAAAAACTGGAGAAACCAAAGAACTGCCCGTTGACGGCGTTTTTGTCCAAGTTGGAGAAGACCCGAACAGTCAACTAGCCAAAGAAGCAGGCGTCGAGGTTAACGAAGACGATTATATCATAGTTGATGCTCAGCAGCGAACAAACATCGCAGGGGTTTACGCCGCAGGCGACGTTACAAATCATCCGGTTAAACAGGTTGGAGTGGCTGTGGGACAGGGCTTAACAGCAGCCCTAGAGGCCAACGGCTACGTTCGAAGGCCGTATTATTACAAGCAATAGAGAATATTATTGCAAACAGTAGAAAATGTTCCAAAACCATTATATTATTCGGAATTTTCCCAAATACTTCTTAACCGTAATTGACGCGACTCAAGTGTAAAGAAGACATCCATATTTGGAGAAACGTTTAAAATGAATGAGGCTTGTGCCGCTGCAGTAAACATTAACCAAGATTATTGTAGCAAGTGTTCAATTTGTTATTCCATATGTCCTTACGAAGCAATAAAACGTGACTCAGAAACTGGCAAGGTAGAGATAGATTTGCAAAAATGCCAAGTTTGCGGAATATGTTATAGCGCATGTCCATCCCTAGCCATAGAAATAGTATATTATGATTATGATAGTCTGCTGAAGTATGTTAATTGTATGCGAGAAAGAAACAAAAGCGATACGCTCGTTCTCATGTGTAGGGGAAACTCGCCAGCAACATGCGAAATTGAGGAAATCCTACAAAGTCAAGGCTTAAAAATAAGCAACTATATTCCATTGCGTTTGCCATGTTCTGGACGGGTTCCAACAGAGCTCGTTTTCCAAGCCTTGAAATCTGGCATAAAAAACGTCGTTTCCATTCAATGTGAAGATGAATTTTGCAGGTTCAAGGAAGGCACCAAGATAAACGCTAGAAGGCTAATGCTGAGCAGAGCATTGCTTGAACAGTTAGGCTTCAGCAAAGAAGCCTTAAAAGTATTAAAGTATTCGCGAAAAGCGGTCTATGAAACAGAAAAATGTGTAGGCTGCGACAAATGCGTCTTTATCTGTCCATACGATGCCATAGAATCAGAAGAATTCGCAACCCCAAAAATAAACTACGATTCATGTGTGGGCTGTGGAGCGTGCGCCCTAGTTTGCCCACATCTGGCAATTCAGATTGAGGGCTTCGAATTTGATAATATTAGCAATTTGATAGCACGTTATGGAGAATCAGCCAGAAAACTTAAAGCAGAAGGCAAATTCCCCGCAATTCTCGTCTTCTGTTGTCAATGGTCAGAGTTCTCAGCCTTGGACGACCCAGAAAGCCTGCTGCTAAAGAAGAAAGCAGTAGCCATGGAAATTCCATGCTTTAAAGCGCTTGACCCAGTCCACGTTGTTGAGGCGTTATATAGCGGTTTTGACGGGGTAATGGCTGTTGTATGCTCAGAAGAAGACTGTAAACTCCAAGAAGGTGAGGAAACCGCTGAAAGAAATATGGCTGTGCTGAAAAATGCTTTGGAGAAAATGAATTTGCTTGAGCGTTTCGAACTTTTCATAGTTTCACCGCGATGTGTTGGAGAATTCAACCAGAAACTAGACGAGTTCTTCAAAAAGATAGCTTCCATGCCGCCCTTAAAACTGGTAACAGTGGAGGCTAAATCGCATGTATGAAATCGTAACCAAGAAGGAGTTAGCTCCAAAAATCAAGCTGTTCACGGTTTATGCTCCAGAAATAGCTGAAAAAGCCAAACCCGGCCAATTCATAATACTAATCATAGACGAGAGAGGCGAACGCATACCACTAAACATAGCTGGTTACAACGCCAAAAAAGGAACAATAACATTCGCATTCCACGAAGTTGGCAAAACAACAAAAAAGCTTGGGCTTCTAAAAGAGGGCGACTGCATAGACAACATTACAGGACCCCTCGGAAATCCGTCAGAAATCAAAAACTTTGGAAAAGTTTTGTGCGTTGCCGGCGGAGTGATGATTGCGCCAATGTTTCTGCAAGCTCAAGCCTTACGAGAAGTTGGAAACACAGTCACCACCGTCATTGGAGCAAGGATAAAGGATTTGCTCTTCTTCGAGGAAGAAATGAAAGCCTTAAGCCCCAAGCTCTATGTGGCAACAGACGACGGCTCCAAAGGCTACAAGGGACTTGGCTTTCTAAAGGAAATTCTTGAAAAAGAAAGTTTTGACCGTTGCATCGCCATGGGACCTGTCGTCATGATGAAAAATGTTTGCGAAATCGCGAAGCCATTTGGTATTCCCACGGTTGTAACTTTGACGCCTATAATGGTTGATGGAATGGGCATGTGCGGCGTGTGCCGCGTTACAGTTGGTGGAAAAACAAGATTTGCATGTATGGATGGACCAGAATTTGACGGTCATCAGGTGGATTTTGAAGAGTTGATAAAGAGGCAGAGGTTGTTCCTTCCAGAAGAAAGGTTAAGCTCGCTTTTGTGGGAGAGGCTTGGAGGCGGGGACTTTGGCGGAAAGTAAACCCAAACCCAAGGTTCAGAAAGAAGTCATGCCCATGCCTAAGCAGAGGCCAGAAGTGCGTAGGCGAAACTTCAATGAGGTTGCTTTGGGATATGCTGAGGAACAAGCCATAGCCGAAGCAAACCGCTGTTTGCAATGTCCAAAACCGCAATGTATACAAGGCTGCCCTGTGGAAATCGACGTTCCAGCCTTCATTAAATTGCTACAGGAAGGAAATTGTGGAGAAGCGATAAGAAAGATTAAGGAGAAAAACAGTCTCCCAGCAATTTGCGGACGTGTATGCCCACAAGAGGAGCAATGCCAGAAATTCTGTGTTCTTGGAAAAGTTGGCGACCCCGTGAGCATTGGCAGGTTAGAAAGGTTTGTGGCTGACTGGGAAAGAGAAAGAGGCTTCACGATACCTGAAAAGGCGTCGCCAACAGGCAAAAAAGTTGCGGTAATAGGCGCTGGGCCGGCTGGGCTTACGGCTGCGGCTGACTTGGCTAAGCTTGGACATGAGGTTGTGATTTTTGAGGCGCTTCATCTTCCCGGCGGCGTGTTAGTTTATGGCATTCCAGAATTTCGTCTTCCAAAGAGTATAGTTCGTGCGGAAGTTGTTGATTATATCAGGAAGTTGGGTGTCGAACTTCGTCTTGGGTATCTCGTTGGTAGAGTGTATACAATTCCCGAGTTGCTTAAGGGAAGGTTTGACGCGGTTTTCATAGGCACAGGTGCTGGACTGCCCGGTTTTATGGGTGTACCCGGGGAAAATCTTGGTGGGATATATTCTGCGAACGAGTTTCTGATTAGGGTTAATTTGATGAAGGCTTATGCATTTCCAGAATACGACACGCCAATAAGAATCGGTAAAAAAGTCGCTGTTATTGGCGGTGGCAATGTGGCCATGGATTCTGCTCGTTCAGCTTTGCGCTTGGGCGCTGAGGAAGTCTGCATAGTTTACCGCCGTTCAAGAGAGGAGATGCCTGCAAGAAAAGAGGAGATTGAGAATGCTGAGGAAGAGGGAATAATCTGCAGGTTTTTAGCCGCTCCAACAAGATTCATCGGCGATGAGAAGGGCTGGGTTAAAGCTATGGAGTGCATCTGCATGGAGCTTGGGCCTCTGGACGAGTCGGGAAGGCGTAGGCCTGTTCCCGTTAAAGGTTCAGAGTTCATGATGGATGTTGACACGGTTATAGTTGCTATTGGAAGAACGCCAAATCCAATCATACAACGCACAACTGAGGGCTTGGCTGTTACGAAATGGGGCACGATAGTTGTGGATGAAGATGGAAAAACAAGTCTTGAAGGCGTCTATGCGGGTGGAGACATAGTGACAGGCGAAGCGACGGTCATAAGCGCCATGGGAGCTGGGACCAAAGCAGCAAAAGCCATACACGAATACCTAATGAAGAAACAGTAGTCAATTTTAAGACTATTCGCTCAACCTAAAATTGATACCCTCTATATTTTTTGGCGCAAAAATCAACCAATACAGATAGCCTATCTCTAGATTTTCGGAATATCTTGTGCTCTGTCGCTCTGTAACAGTCTAGCCCCTCCCTTATATATAGGTTGAACTTTAAAGTGAAGTCTGTTTTATAGTACGTGGGCGTGATAGACGAGGACATGTGTTTCATAATGCTCTATTTTGATTAGTATCTCGATTTGTTTTCTTCCTTCCGTGATGTCTGCGAATATCTTGTAATGGTTTGGTTTGTTGCGTATTTTTATCCATTTGCGTATCTTACTTGGCTTTGGACAATTATAGGGCTATTAACCTCATGAAGAAGATGGGATTCACCATCAAATACTTGGATGACGGTACAGTGAAGGCAACGCTCAACCTAAAGGAAGAGGAATTAGGGATTCAATGCGCAGAGCAGAAAAGCACCGAAGAAACGCAATCACAAGCGTCGCAGGAGTAGAAAGAGGCGGAAGCATTACAAGAATGATTAATCGTAGATTTAAAACAAAATTAAGTCCATTTCCTTAGGCTTCTGGCAAGCTATAAACAAGTTGGTTATCACGCTCGCCAACAACTGATACTTTTCCAAACTGCATCATGGCGATTAAATGCCTTAAAAGTTTCGACTTTTCCAAGCCCGTGGCCTTTGACAGTTCTTCTATAGTTGAAGGACCACGACTTTTCATTTCCCGAGTTATAAGATTTCTTTCTCTTGTGCGCTCTTGCATCTCTTTCGCCTTTTCTGGATCTATCTTAGGTTTTTCAGACAAGGCTTTCACTCCTGCGAGAAGACTAAATCCATCTCAGAGTTATATATAAAAATAATTACGAGCTAAAATCAGTATCTAACATTCAATCGAGCAGTTAAAATGCATAAAAATATATTCTTGGATTATGAATAATTAAGACGGAGAAAATTCTTGAAGAGGAGTTTGTCAGAAGTCAAATTTGAAGAGTTGAAGGGCAAAAGCTTCGAATTAATTCGTGTAGTTGAAATGTTATGCGAAGTTTGTGAGAAACCATTGGGGATAAAAGAAAAGCTCGTTCGAAAAATCCAAATTCTAAGTGAAAAAGACTACCAGAACCTTTTACGCAGGGCAACAGTTCATGACCGCGTCGAAGTTGATGTTGAAAACAGTAAAATCCACCTATATGATCACGACTTTCCTGGGGATATTCACCCAGAGTGTATAGAGAAACTATAGGTTTAATGAGGCTTAAATGAGTCCGAGAAAGGAAAGTTTATAATCAATCCTTATACTAAACATTATTAGGCAAATTCTGTAGGAGGAGAAAAATGTCTTATTCTGAATCATGGGAAAATGAGTGTTGTCGCTGTGGTAGCGATATTCAGGTTAATCCATATCCAGGGAAGAGGGCATGTCATGTAACCTGTGGTCCTTGTCCGTACCCAGAAGATTGGTCTAGATGTAATTCATGCGAAATTGTTGGGCATTGCATGTATGCTTTAAACTATCTAAAAAGTCTAAAACCTAACGGTGTCAAGAAAGGATGCTACTTTAATGAACAGCTCTCTGGAGAAGAAACATTGTATCATACTCTAGAGTTTGTAAATGCACAACAATATCTTGTAAAAATATCTGGTGAAAGGAAGTACTTGGAAGACTTAAAAAAAGTAAATGCAGAGAGTGCCTGTCTTCATAAATAGATTTCGGTTAATGCGCTTTTAGATGAGTTTATAGAGATACTGCCTATTTTTCATTCCCGCTTCGTTTACTATGCCGCTTCTTCTAAGGGCTATGATGTGCTGTACTATTCTGCTTGGTTGAAGGCCTGTTAATTGCGAGATCTCTTCCACGGTTAGTGGGCCTTTCTCCTTTAAGGCGCCTGTAATCATGTGTCTTTCAATTTCCTCTTGCATTATCGAATCAGCAACTTGTCGATATTTTTCCTCTTCGATTTCTACTTTTACTTGTGATCTCCCGACGATCCACCGAAGTCTTTGAGATTTGAAAGCATCTATCGTCGCATTTGTCTTTCTGCGCATAAGCCTGAAGGGGCTTGGTCCCAATTGTCTTATTTGTTCCGTCATCTCTCTGATCAAAGCTGCCCATTTTCCCCCTTCGCTTGCTGAAACCCACTCTAACCGCACACGTTCCGGTTCGATTCCTATGCTATTCACAGCTTTCTTTATGTAATCGAATCTTTTCTCCATCATGTAGTTTCCCTTCTGATAGTGACAGTCACCGGGGTGACAACCAGCGATTAAGACGCCGTCAGCTCCCATTCTTAAAGTTTCCAGCACAAATGTTGGATCCATTCTTCCCGTACACATTATACGAACTATTCTTATGTTCGTTGGGTATTCGAAACGGCTTGTTCCGGCTAGGTCTGCGCCTGCGTAGGAACACCAGTTACAGCAGTAAGCCACAATCAATGGTTCGAATTCTTTTCCTGCTTTCTTTTCCTCTTCAAAAACATCCTTAGCCATCTAAGCTCCGACCTCTTTTAGGCTTTCGGGAATTAAAAGGGCCTTTACTTGGACGAGAATCTGGTGGTCTCCAAAGTGGCGCATGGTTATTGCTCGTCTCGGGCATTCTGCGGCGCATGAACCGCATCCTCTGCATAGGATTTCTCGGACTTTTGATTTTCCTTCTTCAATTTTTGGTGCGCCGTAGGGACATATTTCTTCGCACAGTCCACATCCGATGCACAATTCTTCATCCACAACGGCAGTTATGGCATCTGTTCTAACTTTCCTGTTACCCATGAGGATTGACGCTCTTGCCGCTGCTGCTTCGCCTGAAATTATGCTTTCAGAAACGTCTTTTGGTCCTGAAACCGTGCCGGCGATGAATACTCCGTCGACGTTTGTATCCACTGGTCTGAGCTTTAGGTGCGCTTCCATCATGAAGCCGTCAGTTCCTATGGGAATTTTTAGCATTCTTGCAAGCGTTATTTCGTCTCTGTTTGGAATTAGTGGAGTTGAAAGCACAACCCAGTCTGCTGGGAACGTAACTTCAAATCCGGATAAGGCATCATAGGCCAATGCTTGAAGTTTGCCTTCAGGCACTTGAGCTATTTCCGGTGGAACCCCTTCTATCTGTCTTATAAATCTAACTTCGAGGTCTCTTGCCCTTCTGTAGAAGTCTTCATACTCTTTGTAAACTCGGAGGTCTCCGAAAAGTATGACAACATCCGTTTGTGGAGACTCTTCCTTCACGAGTATAGCGTTTTTTATGGCGTTCATGCAGCATATCCTTGAGCAGTACGGCCATCCCTCATCTTTACGCGCTTTTAGGATTTTTCTTAGGAGCTCAGCTGTGTCTGATTTCGGAAAAGCCTCAAGTTCGGACGGATTAATTTCACCTTTTCTTGCGCCTACGCATTGTATCATCACAATTCTTTCTGGTTTTCCAATTTCACCTTTTCTTATTTTTTCATCAAGTTCTCTTTGCGTTATTACGTGGTCGTACACACCATATTGGTAAAGTCCTTTTGGCGGAGTATAGTTTGATGAGCCAGAAGCGACGATTATGGTGCCCACGTTTATTTCCCTGTCGCCCGTTGGTCCTGTTAAAGCAACATTGAAGTTTCCAACATATCCTGAAACATCTTTTAGAGTTGTTGACATCATAAGTTCGATGTTTTTATGAGGCTTTACAGCCTCTATTAGTGGTTCTACAACTTCTGAAGAATCAGCCAATGTTGGATATAGCTTATAGAGTTTTCGAGTTATTCCGCCTGGTTCTTTCTCTTTTTCAATTAAATATACTTTGAAGCCTTGATTTGCCATGGAAAGTGCTGCTGTCATTCCAGCCACGCCAGCCCCAATCACAAGCGAAACATCTTTAACCTCAACTTCAGGTTCCGTTTGAGGTTCCAGAAGGACGGCTTTTGCAACAGCCATTCTGACGATGTCTTTGGCTTTTTCGGTTGCTTTTTCTGGTTCGTGCATGTGCACCCAGCTGCAGTGTTCGCGGATGTTTGCCATTTCAAATAAGTAGGGGTTTAAATCTGCTTCTTTGCATGTGGCTCGGAACAGTGGTTCGTGTGTGCGTGGGGTGCATGAGGCAACCACAACGCGGTTTAGGTTATGTTCTTTTATTGCTTCCTTTATTGCTGCCAATCCTGCTTCTGAGCAAGTATACAGATTGTGTTCGGCATAGGCGACATGTGGTAGTGTTTTAGCATATTCCGTTACATCTGGAACATTGACTACGCCGCCAATGTTAATTCCGCAGTGGCAAATGAAAACGCCTATGCGTGGTTCTTCCTTCATTTATGACGCCTCCTTAAATGCTAAAACTTCAGCCACTCGCGCGGCTGTGGCGCTTCCTTGGGTTATGGAGTCTGGAATGTCTCCGGTTTTTGGACCTACGCAATAACCACAAGCAAAAATTCCTTGAACAACTGTGTCGAGAGGTTTTTTCACAGGGTCCTCTGACTTTAAAAACCCATAATTGTCCAAACCTACACCTAAGGTTTTGGCCAAATCTTTCGTCGCTTCTCTCGGAATTAAGGCTGGGCATAACACAACTAATTCGAAGGAAATATGTTGAACGGTTCTTGTTATTGAGTCTTCAAAAGAAATTATCAGATTATTTGTGGTGAGGTCTTCTGAGATTTCCCCCGGGTTGCTTCGAATAAACTCTATTCCAAACTCAGATTTTGCTCGGTTTACGAATTCTTGGAACCCCTTGCCGAAGGCCCGCATGTCTATGTAGAAAATTGTGACAAGGGTGTTTGGTTCGTGTTCTTTTATTAGAACTGCATCTTTAACTGCATATTTACAGCAAATGCTTGAGCAGTAAGGATGGTTGATCCATGCTCTTCTATCACGGGAACCTACGCACTGTATGAAGGCTATGTTTCTCGGTATTTTCCCGTCTGAAGGTCTTATTAGGTGCCCGCCAGTTGGACCAGATGCGCATAGTAGGCGTTCTAATTCCATTGCCGCTATAACGTTTTTGAAGCGTTTATACCCATATTGTGGAATCACTGAAGCGTCGAACATGTCAAAACCAGTAGCAACAACTATTGCTCCAACATCTAACTCAATTTCTTCCGGTTGTTGTTCTCTGTTTACGGCTTCGGCTGGACAGACTTTGTCGCAAAGGCCGCATTCCACACAGGTGTCTTTGTCTATGAGCATCACTCTTGGAACGGCTTGCTGGAAAGGCATGTAGATTGCTTTTCTTATGCCTATATTTTCGTCAAACTCGTTTGGTGCTTCTGTTGGGCAGTTTTGTGCGCAGACTCCGCAGCCAGTGCACTTTTTCTCATCGACATATCTTGGCTTTTTAAGAACTGTAACTTTAAAGTTGCCAACTGAACCCTTTACACCATTCACTTCTGAGTAGGTTAATAATTGAACATTTGGATGATGTGCGCATTCTATCATCTTCGGCGCTAAAATGCACATGGAGCAATCTAGGGTTGGAAACGTCTTGTCTAGTTGCGCCATTCTTCCGCCAATGCTTGGACTTTTCTCTACAAGATAAACTTTAAAGCCTCTGTTCGCTAAGTCCAGGGATGCTTGTATGCCCGCTATCCCGCCGCCAATAACCATAACTGCCTTTTGCATTTCACCTTCCCTCCGCCATGCCCGGAATTTTTGTTACGGAGATTCTGTGGGCTTTTATTTCCCAATCCTCAAGTTTCATACCCATCGCCATCCTAAGCAGCTCTGCAAAATTCAACACAGGCAAATTATATTCCTCCTTTAAATGTCTTTTAATCTCTAACTGACCCATGTCCAATTCAAGATAACAGAATGGGCAAACGGTAACTATGCAGTCAACGCCCGCAGCCTTCATGCAATCTAGTTTCTGTTTTGCAACATGCAAGGCAACTTCATCGTTGACACCTCGTAGAGGACCTCCGCAACAAGCCTCTTTTCTTTCATAAGGAATCGATTTTGCACCAGTTGCTTCTACAAGTTCGTCCAAAGCAGTGATGCCCATCCACTGTCCAAAGTGTATCCGTTTAGGCTTTGTTAAATGACAGCCGGGTTGCACTGCAACTCGAAGTCCATTGAAAGGGTTAGTGACGGCGTTCTTCACCTTTTCTAAACCCACATCCTCGTATAAGACATCGCTGAAGATTTTTACATCCGCTTTTCCCTTGAATTCTAGGCCAACATCCGCAAGAATTTCATTCACTTTGTCCCTAGTTTCCTTATCTTCCTTCAAAATTGTATTTGTCATCAGGAGCGATTCGTAGCAGTCGTTGCACAGAGCTAAAATGTTTAGTCCCATTTGCTCAGCTATGCAGAGGTTTCTAGCGGCTAAAGCAAGCCAACTTGTGTAATCCACTGACTGTATGCTGAAGGGGGCGCAGCAATTTGCACCTTCCATGTCTACAAGCTCTATACCCAATTCGGGAGCGATTTTTCGGACAGAATTTTCGTAATGTGGTTCTCTAGCTGGAATTAAACAGCCTAAAAAAAAAGCATATTTCATACGCTTCACGAACCTTTATGGATTAACTTATCAAAGGATGTTTTTCTTAAAATCTTTTGGACGGCTTCAACATCAACCATTGGTTCTTTACCTAAACCATACTTTTCCCTTTGAACCAAAGCCATTCTGCTTGCGGTTACAACGCGTCCAGTTTCGAATAGACTTTTGGCTTGAACAAGTATTCCCTCTGGGATATTTCCTTCCTTAACTGTTAAATTTCTAATTGCGAACATGGCTTCGCCTACGTCTCCGCCTTGGGGACATCTGTCAAGGCATGTGAAGCATGAAAGGCAATACCATGGCAATTGTCCACTTAAGACATCTGAGCGTAAACCAAGGATAATCATCTCCATCAACTTCCGTGGGTTATGTTCTTGTACAACTCTGGCGACTGGACAACTGCTTGTGCATCTTCCGCACTGTATGCATGCTAGAACCCCTCGGCCTCTAGGCGTATTAGCAACTTCATGCATGAAATAGGCATCTAAGGAACTCAACTTGGAACCACCATTTGCTAACTTTTTAATCACATCGCAAACTAATAAAATTATAGTTTTTAACATGCATTTTAAGGCATTTCAGCAAACTAGGTCTTCGTTTTTCGCTTGCTCCTTAGTAAAAACCTTTGAAAAATGGAGATTTTACATAAAATTCGACATCACATTAATAAAGGGGTTTACGTATGGAAAGTTTTTGAACCCATTCATGGACGGAAAATAATGGTCGAGAAAGTCGGCGCCATTCTAGTCATCGGCGGCGGGGTCGCCGGCATACAAGCGTCTCTGGATCTGGCAGATTCTGGCTTCAAGGTTTACCTTCTGGAGGAATCAGCAAGTATCGGCGGAACAATGGCACAATTAGACAAGACATTTCCAACTAATGATTGTTCTATGTGCATATTGGCGCCTAAACTTGTCACCGCGGGTAGGCATCCAAACATTCAGTTAATCACTCATTCTGAGTTGAAGGAAGTTAAGGGCGAAGTTGGAAACTTTGAAGTAACAATTTTGAAACGTCCACGACTTGTAAATATGGAAAAGTGTACTGGCTGCGGAGTCTGCGCACAAAACTGCCCAACAGAGGTGCCAAATGAATTTGACGTTAACATGGGCATAAGAAAAGCAATTTACGTTCCTTTCCCGCAAGCCGTACCGCTGAAATATACTATTGACCAAGATCACTGCATTAAATGCCGTCTCTGTGAAAAAATATGCCCCGCTAAAGCCGTAGACTTCGATCAGCAGCCGGAAACTGTCAAAATTAACGTAGGATCTATTATATTGGCGCCTGGGTTCGAAGAATTTAACCCTCGTTTGAAAAAGGAATATGGTTATGGACACTACTTAAACGTAGTTTCAAGCATAGAATTCGAACGCATGTTAAGCGCCTCTGGCCCCTTTGGCGGAAAAATTGTGCGTCCCTTTGATGGCAAAATACCGCGGAAAATCGCTTTTATTCAATGCGTCGGCTCCCGTGACGCCCAACT
>Ga0315309_1001016_pt1 | contig 17000 bp, 14 predicted proteins | sample TDP4_MG_FD_203080 | JGI IMG/M metagenome (GOLD analysis project Ga0315309, IMG submission 203080) | Freshwater sediment microbial communities from Lake Towuti, South Sulawesi, Indonesia - TDP4 | ecosystem: Environmental > Aquatic > Freshwater > Lake > Sediment | place: Indonesia: South Sulawesi... | reverse complement strand
GAAAGGCTGAATATTTATACCGACCCTCAACGACCACTGATGACCACAGAGGGAATCTACGAGATTGGTGGTCCTGATGAAAACTCCCCGGTGCTTATTACCACTAACTTCTCCCTTACCTACTTTATTGTCTCCGGTGAAATAGAAACCAGCCGAGTTCCTGCCTACCTTTTAGTCATGAACACCGATGGGCTTTCGGTCATGACCGCCTGGGCCGCCGGCACATTCGTTAGTGATAACATTGCTGCCTTTGTCAAGAAGTGTGGGATTATAGACAAGGTCAAACATCGCAAATTGATAATTCCGGGATACGCCGCCGCTGAAAGCGGGGGGATAGAAGACGAGCTAAAAGACTGGGAGGTCTTAATTGGTCCCAGGGAAGGGGCTCATATTCCAGCCTATCTTAAAACATGGAAACCATAGAGGTCGTTTAGCAACCTATCCCCTAACCCCCTTATGCAAGGACTTCATCTACCTCTTTCAGGGAAGGGGGAGTGAGGGTAAGAGAGGGGCGTTGCCCCTCTCTAAAATCTCTTCCCCCTCTCCTTGTTAAGGAGAGGGGGATAAAGGGGGTGAGGTTAATAAACAATCTCAACCATAAGGAGGGGAGTGATGATTCTTATCGGGGAGAATATAAATATCACCACCAAAATCGCCGGTACCGCCATGAAGGAGAGGAACCCTGAGCCCATCCAAAAAATAGCCAAGGCTGAAGCTGAGGCAGGGATGGATTACCTTGACATCAACATCGGCCCTGCCCGAAAGGACGGGGAGGAGTTCATGACCTGGATGGTTAACACCGTGCAGGAGGTTACGGACAAGCCACTGTCCTTGGACACGACCAACCCGCTGGCTATGGAGGCTGGGCTAAAAGTACACAGGGGCAAAGCGTTAATTAATTCCATCTCCTTGACTAGAATGGAGGAGGAGCTACCCCTAGTCATAAAATACAATACCGATATGATTGGTCTCCTGTGGGGCAGGCAGGGAATGCCTCGAGATGCCGATGAGAGGGCAGTTATCGCCGCTGAGCTCATGTATAAAGCCAATGAAATGGGCATCCCTAATGAGAATATCTGGTTCGACCCTATAGTTACCCCGGTGGTCAATGTCGATACCAACCAGGTCAAGCCCTGCCTGGAATTTATGAGCATGCTCCAAGATATTGCCCCCGGATGTAAATCCACTGTCGGCTTGTCTAACGTCTCCAATGGCGCCCCTACTGACCTCAGACCCTATCTTAATCGGACTTACCTAATGATGCTGATGAAGTACGGACTTTATTCAGCTATAGTTGATGCCTTTGACCCTGAGCTAGTTAAAATTGCCAGAGGTGAGATGCCCAAACTGGTTAATCTAGTGCATCAGGTAATGGATGGGAAGAGACCTGACACCTCCTCTTTAAGTGAAGAGGAGGTGAAATATGTGAAAACGGTAAGAGTCCTTGCCGGTGAAACCCTCTATTCTCACTCCTGGCTTGAGCTATAGTAGCTAGAAGGAGAAACATAAAATGAGCCTCAAATCACTTTTAGAAGCCGGAAAGTTTGTCATAACCGCTGAGGTCGGTCCGCTGAAGGGGACCGACACCACTGAGATAAGGGAGGTTGCTCAGCTTTTGCAGGGCAGGGTGGATGCCGCCAATGTTACCGACCAACAAAGCGCGGTGATGAGGTTAGGCTCACTGGCTACCTGCCATCTGCTAAAGGAAGAGGGGCTTGACCCCGTATTCCAAGTGACCTGCCGAGATAGAAATCGATTGGCTTTGCAGTCAGACCTGCTGAGTGCCTCAGTCCTGGGCGTTGAAAACGTATTGGCTATCACCGGTGACTTACCGACTCTTGGTGACCATCCCCAAGCCAAGCCAGTTTATGATGTAGATTCGGTCCAGCTCCTGTGGATGATAAAAAGACTAAATGAAGGCTACGACATGGTTGGCAACGAGCTTAAAGGCAAGCCCAACTTTTTCCCCGGGGCAGTGGTTAACCCCGGGGCTGATACTGAAGCCGCCTTTGAACTGCAGCTTATGAAGATGGAGAAAAAAATCGAACTCGGGGCTAAATTCTTCCAAACCCAAGCCATCTTTAATGTTGATACCTTCGCCAAATTTATGAAGCGGGTAGAGGGATTTAATATCCCTATCCTGGCTGGGATAATACCCCTGAAATCGGCTGGTATGGCTCGGTTTATGAATAAAAATGTCGCCGGTGTCTCTGTGCCCGAAGAGCTAATTGCCCTAATGTCCAAGGCTGAAGATAAAGTCCGAACCGGGATAGAGATCGCCGCCAGACTAATCAAAGAGCTTAAGGGTATGTGTCAGGGGGTACACATTATGCCTATTGGCTGGGAGAAAAAGGTGCCGGCAATCTTGGATGCCGCTGGACTGTGAAAATCAACCTAGGATGGAAAACAAAAATTCAGTTTTACCCACTGAGGGCTCTTATCGGGGATTTGAACTTGCCTATAAGCTTGCCTGTGAGCAACTGACCAAGATTGATGATATAAAGGGGCAATGCCAAAAATGCGGTGCCCGATATCTCGAAATAGACTCTCAACAGGCTATCATCGTTGAATATCTAAATAGGTCGTATCAAGTCACCCTGCCCAAGGGCAATATTTTCTTGATAGATAGCCCAGAGGAAGTACCAATAAAGGACAAGGTTCTAATACTCCACTATTTAACCCTAGCCAAAGGCACCCCCATTGCCAATAAGATGATTACCTTTAAGGAACTGCCTGAGGGGGGTAACTACTTCCCAACATTCTCTAACCGGACTATAAAACCACTCTTAGACCACTTTGGCAGCGAGCCTTATCGGCTGGTAGCTGCTGCCGCAAAGCTGGGCGGTCATAAAGCGGATTATGGCGATGTGGCGGTAACCATTAATGCCTTCAACCATGTACCGATAACCCTTGTCTTATGGCGGGGTGATGAGGAGTTTGCTCCTTCAGGGAGCATAATCTTTGATGCCACCATCTCCGATTACCTGTCCACCGAAGATATAACCGTGCTGTGTGAAATCATAACCTGGAAGCTGGTCAAGCCAGATTAATATTAAGATTGTTTAGCAACCTATCCCCCTCAGCACCCAGACCCCCTTATGCAAGGACTTCATCTACCTCTTTCAGGGAAGGGGGATAGTTTGTAAGAGAGATTTCGTCCCTCTCTAGAATCTCTTCCCCCGTGATAGGAATATATATCCGTATTACGGAGAGTCAAAGGGAGGCTTCGCTTCTCTCTTAAAATCTCTTCCCCTGTGATAGGAATATATATCCGTATTATGGAGAGTCAAAGGGAGGCGGAGCCTCCCTTATATAACCAATTCCCCCTCCCTTTATAAGGGAGGGGGATAAAGAGGGTGGGTTAATAAATATCTAGGGGGTGAGGTTAATAAATAACCAGATTAGTATTAACCGCTATTCTTCTCAATCCTTACTGCGCAGACCTTAAGCTCGGGTATTTTAGCTACCGGGTCAAGGGCTGGATTAGTAATCATATTGGTCGGGCTTTCAGCGAAGTGAAAGTTCATGGTGACCACCCCGACCGGTGAAACCTCGGTTACCCTAGCTTTAGCCACCACCTCCCCCCTCCGTGAGACGACCTTTACCATTTCACCATCGGCAATAGCTAAAGCTGAAGCATCCTCAGGGTTTATCTCCACCAGTCCCTCACCAAGGAGGATATTTAGCCCTTTCACCCTTCGGGTCAGGGTACCGGTATGATAGTGATAGAGGCTCCGCTCAGTGGTCAGTATCAGGGGGTAGTCATCATCGGGAAGCTCCATAGGTGGCTTATAGTCCAGGGGTATGAACCGGCCCCTGCCCCGGGTAAATTGCTTGGTATGAAGAATAGGTGTCCCCGGGTGGTCTGGGGTAGGGCAGGGCCACTGCAAGCTGCCATTATCCAAGCGGCGATAGGAAATGCCGCCATAGCTGGGGGTAAGGCGGGCAATCTCGTCCATAATCTGAGACGGATGCTCAAAATCAAAGCCCTTGCCACCCATCCTCCGGGCAACCTGGCAGGTAATCCACCAGTCAGGCTTGGAGTCACCAATAGGCTCTATCGCCTTCCTCACCCGCTGCACCCTCCGCTCGGTATTGGTGAAGGTGCCATCCTTCTCGGCAAAGCTTGCCGCCGGCAAAACAACGTCTGCCATCTGAGCCGTCTCAGACAGGAAAACATCTTGAACTACAAAGAACCCCAGCTTTTTCAGCTCCTCCAGGTGATGGGAACAAGGCTCGCTCAACACTGGGTTCTCCCCCACTAGGTAGATAGCCTTTATCTGGCGCTGGCAAGCACCCTCAAAGATTTCGGTGAGGGTTAATCCCGGAGATGGATTAAGGCTGCATCCCCAGGCAACCTCAAATTTCTCCCTTGTAGCCTGGTCGGCTACTGCTTGGTAACCAGTATAGACATTCGGTAAAGCGCCAACATCGCAAGCACCCTGCACATTATTCTGACCCCGCAGCGGATTGACTCCGCTAGATGGCTTGCCTATATTCCCGGTAAGCATCGCCAGGTTGGCAATGGCTATTACATTATCAGTGCCGTGGGAGTGCTGGGTAATGCCCATAGCATAGAGAATGGAAGCCGGCTTATTGGTAGCATATATCTTGGCTGCCTCAGCTATCTTATCCTTAGGCACCCCGGTAATGCCTTCTACAGTATCCAGGTCAAAGTTTTTAAGCGACTCTTTAAAGGCATCAAAATTCTCGCACCGCTCCTTGATAAATGCTGCGTCGAGTAACCCCTCGTCCACAATAACCCGCATCATCCCCATGAGTAAGGCAACATCGGTGCCCGGCATATGCTGTAACCATAAGTCAGCAACACGAACCAGCTCAATCTGACGAGGGTTAGCCACAATGAGCTTTGCCCCGTTGCGCACTGCCTTCTTTACCTCTAGCCCAATCACCGGATGAGCTGATGTGGTATTAGTGCCAATAGCCAGGATGCAACCGGCATCACCAATCTCACCAATGGAATTGGTCATCGCCCCAGCGCCAAAGCTTTGACCTAAACCGGTTACAGTGGAAGCGTGACATAACCTAGCACAGTGGTCAATATTGTTAGTCCCCAGCATTACCCGGGCAAATTTCTGAATAACATAGTTCTCCTCATTGGTGCACTTGGCTGAGGAGACTACCGCCACCTCGTCTGGTCTATAATTGGCTAGTTTACTGGCAACCAGGTCTAGTACCTCATCCCAGGTTGCCGGGGTAAACTTCCCATCCCTCTTTATCAGCGGCACTGTCAGACGATTGGGGTCGCCAACAAAATCCATACCAAACTTACCCTTTACACAGGACTGTCCCCTGTTCGCTGGGCCCTCGGAATCAGGAACTACTCGAATGATTTGTTCATTCTTAATTTCGAGCTTAAGCTGACAGCCAACGCCGCAATAGGGACAGATAGTAGTTACCACACGGTCTGGTGCTCCAGCCTGGTAAACACTCCACTCTACCAAGGCCCCAGTAGGGCAAGAATCAACACAAGCGCCGCAGAATTGGCAACCAGCCTCCTGAAGCACCTTTTCGTCCGGGGGAGTGATAACGTAACAGCGAAGACAGCGTTGTGCCTCCGCCATCGCAGTATCCCACCCCCACGCCTGTTCAACTTCGTCAAAACTCTTGATGCTGATTTCAGGGGGGAGACGAGAAACGAGGGCTAGCTTTTCCTCGGGAAAGCCTCCTTCTAGCCAGGTCGTAGCCTCTTCAGCCGGAACGAGTGACTCCGAAATATCCCCCTTACCACCAAGATAACGGTCAATGGCTTCAGCTGCCTTTCTGGCGGCAGCTATGGCTTCAATGACTGATGCTGGACCGCTAACACAGTCACCCCCAGCAAAGACACCCTCCCGACTGGTCTTCATGTCGGCGCTTACTTTCACCACATTCCCTCGCTCCACCTCAACCTGCAATCCCGTAGGAACTTCGGGGCGTTGCCCGATAGCAACCACCAGGGTATCAAGCTCAGTGATAAACTCACTTCCCTCAATGGGAACAGGACGAGGTCGGCCACTAGCATCCGTCTCTCCCAACTTCGTGCGGATACATTCCAGCTTCAGAGTACCATTCTCGCGGGCAACCTTAGATGGGGCAACCAGATAAATAATCTCTATGCCTTCTTCTAAGGCGGCGTCAATCTCCTCGGAAGATGCGGGCATTTCAGTACGTGTGCGGCGGTAGAAGATGGTTACCTTCTTTGCCCCAAAGCGCAGAGACATGCGTCCGGCGTCTATGGCAACATTTCCTCCGCCGACGATGCCTACCCTCTCCCCCACATCTATCCACTCTCCTAGATTGCCCCGACGGAGGAATTCGACCGCACCGATAACGCCGGGAAGATCTTCCCCGTCAACCCCCAGTGGAATCTCCGCATGGGCACCAAGTCCGAGAAAGACAGCATCATACCCCTGCTCAAAAAGTGAGTCCAAGGAGTCTATTTTGGCATTCAACCTAAATTCGACGCCAATACTTTTGATCTCTTCAATCTCGCTATTAAGTACCTGGCGAGGAAGTCGATACCCCGGGATGCCCACCTGCATCATTCCGCCTAGCTTAGGCAAGGCTTCAAAGACAGTAACCTTATGCCCTAATTTGACCAGATAAAAGGCTGCGGTTAAGCCGGCTGGACCAGACCCGACAACCGCCACGCTCTTCCTGCTTGGTGGAAGCCTCTTCGATAGTTTTTTCCAAGAGTCATCGCCGTTATCAGCGGCAAAGCGCTTGAGCATGCGAATTTGTACCGGGTTGTCCACCTCAAGCCCACGCTGGCAGGCAGTCTCGCAGGCATGAGTGCAGACCCGCCCCAGCACACCGGGGAAAGGTACTTTCTCTCGGATTACAGCCAGAGCAGCGCTCGGTCTCTCCCGAGCAATAAGGCGAATGTAGCGGGGGATATCTATCCCCGCCGGACAAGCCCGATAACAAGGGAAGGCAAATTCAATCGCCCGCAACCCCCTTATATCGTCGCAAACCCGCACGCAGCGTTCACAAAGGATGCAAAGATTATGATCCCGAAGAAAGAAAAGACCGTCCTCTCGGACAGGTAACTTTTTGGGAATGTAGGGGGGTAGTTCTCCTACCCCGATGTGGTCTAACACCTTTCGTAGTCCGCAAATTCTATTCTCCGGATAAAGGACGCTTCTTTCATCGACTGCTACGTGGGGGTGATGACGCAGGATATCAATAAGATTTCTTCGCCTTAGTTCCTTGACTCTGGAGGTTTCGGTCTCGACCTTCATGTCTTCAATTACCTTCGTAGTGCAAGAAAGAACAATCCTGCCATCTACCTCCACTAGGCAAAGCTGACATGCCATATCAGGCACAACCTCAGGCAGCGGTTTGAGGTTGAAATAGTAACAGAGGCAGGGGATGTAGATGTCAGCGCTTCGTGCTACCTCTAAAACCGTCGCCTCACTCTCTGTCTTGATCTCTCGTCCATTTATGGTTATGGTAATTACACCCATAACATCTCCTCTGCCTTTTTCACCTTGGTCCCCCATCTATATTAAATCTTATCTGGGCTCTCCCAGCCAGCGGTATTATACTAACCGACCCGAGAATTGTAAACCTTATTACTCAAAGATTCCTCACTTGGGAAAGGTAGTACCTTGGTGGTATACTGGTAGCTGCCCTTCAAGGAGATGGGAGTGATAAATCACCCCTACAAGCTTTTAGTAGTAGATATAGACGGCACGCTGGTCGGTAAGGACGGAAACATCTTACCCCAGGACAGACAAGCACTAGCCAAAGCTCGTGACTTAGGGATAAAGGTTTCTGTATCTACCGGGCGAGCCGCCCAATCCTGCTTGAGTATCATTCACCAATTAGCATTAGATGGCTATCATATATTTTTTGATGGCGCTTTGGTCAGCAATCCCGCCCAAAATGAAGAAGTCTATATTCAGCCACTTAGTAAGGCAGTAGTAAGAAAAGCCATTGAATTTGCTCATCTAAATGATATAGACATTGATTTATATTCCACGACCCACTATTTTATCGAGCGGGAAACGCGGTCATCTAAGGTTCACCACGACTTCTTCGGCCTCCAGCCTATCTTGGTTGATTTCAACAAAATATGGGAGCGGGAGAGGATTATTAAAGGCGGACTGGTAACCACCTCCCCCAAGGAAGCGGCTAAGGCGGAGAAATTTCGCCTTAAGTTCAAAGATAGCCTCCACTTCTCCCGGGTTAGAACCCTGGCTTTCCCCGGAGTCGATTTTATCAATGTAGTTGCCCCCGGGGTGTCCAAAGGGACAGCCCTGAAGGCACTAGCGTCACATCTGGGGATATCTTTGACCGAAGTTATAGCCATAGGGGATGGGGCTAACGACATCCCCCTTCTTTCCCTCGCCGGTCTAGGTATAGCTATGGGCAATGCCCCAGCCGAGGTCAAAGCCGCCGCCGACTATATAACCCTAGATATTGACCACGCCGGTCTAGCCATAGCTATCAGGAAATTCCTATTGTAGGCGAAAATCTTATAGATGCAGTTCTATTATATCGCCGTCCTGGAGGATATGGTCTCTTCTGGCCATTATGCCATCATGCTTACCTGAGCCCCAGATGCGGGCGTACTTCAGCTTGGCGACAAAATCTTTGTGGACTACTGCCGCCGCATCCTCCAGCCTGCTCCCTCTGTCAAGGATTATCGGGTCGGTAAGGTCTGGCTTTTGACCCGGAGCCTTGGTATATACCCGAATAATATCAAGCATTTGAAAAATCTCACGCTTCATCTCTTCTAAACCAACGCTTTCTTTAGCTGAGATAGCAATAACCGGCAATTGCCCCTGGTATTTGTTCTTTAACGCTAGGTAGTTTTCCCGGGCATTTGCCCGGTCTAGCTTATTGCCCACGATTAGCGCCTTAACCTTGTCCCCAATGGCTATCTTCCTAGCCTCTAGCTCAGCAAAGATAGTCTCCGCCTGGGTGAGGGGAGCGTCAGCTAAGTCCACCACTACCAGTATAGCATCCGCCCGCCTAATCATATGAGGTAGCCACCACACCACCGACTGTTCGCCTAGGGGTGGGGTATCAATTAGTTGTATCTGGATATTCTCAAATTCCATCATCCCCGGGGTGGCACTCTGGGTAGTAAATGGGTATTCGGCTACCGTCGGCGAGGCATTAGTAACACTGCCAACCAGTTGTGATTTGCCGGCGTTGGGCAGACCGATAACTACTATCTGGGCAGCTCCCTCCTTGACGATAAGCATTGATGCCCGCTTAGTGGCAAGTTTTTTTTCCGCTGCCTCAGTTAGCCTGGCAATCTTCTTCCTTAGTTCAGCACGGAGGTGGTCGGTCCCCTTATGCTTAGGCATAATAGCCAGCATCTCTTCCAGGACGACTATCTTATCGGCCGGGTTTTTAGCCAACCGAAGTCTCTTTTCCGCCTCAAAGTACTGTGGTGGTAAATTAGCCGGCATTTTCCTCACCGTGAAATCATTTATCAGGGGAAGATTGAAGGGGCGAAGCCCCTTCAAAACCTATGCTTCCCCCTCTCCTTACCAAGGAGAGGGGGACACAGGGGGTGAGGTTGATAAATAATCTCACAAACACTCCTTTACTCTTTTAGCCAGGCTTTGGGTCATCCCTTTGGTGGCGGCTAACTCCTCTTCCGAAGCCTGTCTGATACCCTGCACCGAACCAAACCGCTTCAGCAGGGCACGCTTACGCCTGGGGCCAATACCAGGGATGGCATCAAGAGCCGAGGTAAAGGTCTCCCGTTTACGTATTCTGTGATAATAACCTATAGCAAAGCGGTGTGCCTCATCCCTGAGGCGCTGTAATAATTGAAGCCCGGGAGAGCTGCGGGGCAGAATAATAGGCTCCGTCCTTTGCGGAATGAAAATCTCCTCGTTCTCCTTGGCTAGACTAGCTGTAGGCACCGAGCTTACCCCGGATTCACTTATTGCTGCCAGGGCAGCATTGAGCTGCCCCTTGCCACCATCAATGAGGACTAGGTCGGGCAGGATTGCCCAGCTATCTGCAGCCGAGGCATCACTGCTCCGCCTAAATCGCCGCTTGAGCACCTCGTGGAGCATGGCATAATCATCAGCCCCTGACACCGTTTTGATTCTGAATCGCCGATAATGGGCTGGCTTCGGCTTCCCATTCTCAAAAACGACCATGCTACCCACCGCTGCTGTCCCCCGTATGTTGGAAATGTCATAAGCCTCCATACGTGATGGGAGGCGGGGTAGGTGGAGTTCCCGCTTAATCTCAGCCAATGCTTCCGCCAGCGCTGCCGGCGCAGCCAGTTGCTTAATTTTAAGCTGCTCCAAGCCCTGCTGAGCATTCTCGGCGACAATATTGACCAGCTCTCGCTTACTACCCCGGCGGGGTACCTGAATATGAACCTTAGCCCCCTTTTTGCTCTGGAGCCAGTCCTCAATAATCGCCTTATCTTCTACCGGATGCTGGAGTAGTAATAACGGAGGGATATGAGGGCTGGAGCTGTAAAATTGCTTAATAAAGCTGGTCATAATCTGAGGCGGCTCCTCAGAGCGGGTGCCCTGCAAGACAAAGCTCTCTCTACCAATTAGCTTGCCGCCACGAATAAAGAAGACCTGGACATAGGCTTGGTCTTTATCACTAGCCAGGGCAATAACATCCTGCTCCCCTCTAACTTTGGTCGCAATCTTCTGCCCTTCAATAACCCGGTTTATAGCCTGGATTTGGTCTCGGAGCAAGGCAGCCTGCTCAAAATTCAACACTTCAGCCGCCCTATTCATCTTGCCCTCAAGCTCCTTAACCACTAATTCCTGCTTCCCCTCAAGAAAAAGGATTACCTGCTCTATTACCTCAGCATAATCCCCCTTGCTTGCCACACCGATACAGGGGGCAAGACAATGGTGGATGTCATAGTCAAGGCAAGCTCGGGAATCGGTGCCAGTGATAGTCCTGGAGCAGGAACGGAACGGGAAGATTCCTTTTATTACCTTTAGGGTTTGGCGCACCGACTTGGCACTGGCAAACGGTCCAAAGTAGCGCCCCCCGTCTTCCTCCAGACGCCGGGTAATATGCACCCTGGGCCACTCCTCTTTGAGGTCTATCTTAAGGTAAGGGAAGGTCTTATCATCTTTTAGTCGGACATTATACCGAGGGTGGTGCCTCTTTATCAGGTTTAACTCAAGGATAAGCGCCTCTTGCTCCGAACTGGTAACAAAGAAATCGAGCTCGCTGACCCGGGCTACCATCCGTTGCAGTTTTGGCAATAGCTTTTGTCCGGCGCCAAAATATGACCTTACCCGATGGTGAAGGTTAGCCGCCTTGCCGACATATAGGATATTCCCCGCCCCATCTTTCAAAAGATAGACGCCAGGACTATTTGGCAGTTGCTTTAATTGCTCGGCTATAAGATTGCTTACCAACCCTGCTCCACCCCCGTCAACACTATAACTATTCCAGCACCACTCCGGTTCCGTAGGCTAGTATCTCAGCGGCATACTGCATTATCATTGCCGTAGAAAACCGCATGCTGATTACGGCATTAGCCCCCTTCTTTTCCGCATCCTCTACCATTCGCTGGACAGCTTGTTCCCTAGCCTCATTCATCATCTCGGTATATTCAGTTATCTCGCCACCAACTATACCCCTTGCCATAGCCACAATATCCTTACCTATATGCTTAGCTCTAATGGTGCTCCCACTGACTAAACCTAAAGTCTTAACCACTCTTCTCCCCTCTACTTGTTCAGCAGTAGTAACAATCATTTCTCTACCTCCCTCTTGAATTTATCGGCTTTAGCCCTAGCCAATCTGTACCTAATCGTCCTGATAACCAGAAACAACACCCCTCCCCCAATAACGCCGACTCCCACCCTGAGAGCTAGGGAGACATCAGCATTAATAAAAAAGCCTCTACACCCCCAGCCCAGTAAGACTAGGATAGCTGTGCCAACTATAATAATGCCCAAGCTTGGCATGTTAACCTCTCTTTCGTTTCCATACTGTGCCTTTAGGCGTATCCTCAAGGGCTATGCCCAGCTCGCCCAGCTTAGACCGAATCTCATCCGCCAGCCGCCACTGCCCGGCTTGCCGCAGGCGGTCGCGGGTGGCAATCAGGAGCTGAATAAACGGCTCAGCACTTAGAGGAATCTCCTTAACTTCTGGTTCTGGAAGAATTAAGCCCAATATGTTAGCCAGCTCTTTAAATATCTCACGGTGTTCAATGACTTTATCTTCATGCCCAAGATTAACAGCACGATTAATCTCTTGAGCTAGGTCAAAAAGGACAGCCAATGCCTGTGCCGTGTTGAAATCATCATCCATAGCTGAAGTAAATCGGTTGTAGTAAATCTTGGCATCTGTTATGTCATCAGTTTTAATACCCTGCTCCTCTAATATTGACCGGTTCATCTCACTATAGGGGTCTGTTAATTTCCATTTAGCATCACTAAACGCCCGAAGTGCTACTTCTGTAGCTTGTAAAGTTACTTCAGAGTAGGTGAGGGGGCTGCGGTAGTGAGAGCTAAGGACAAAGAGGCGGATAGCATCAGCGCTGTACTTCTCCAGTGCCTCTTTTATTGTTATCAGATTGCCCAGGGACTTACTCATCTTGTCCTGACCAAGCTGAAGTAGCCCGTTATGCAGCCAGTACTTGACAAAAGGCTTGACCCCGGTAAAGCTCTCCGACTGGACTATCTCATTCTCATGGTGGGGGAAAATCAAGTCCTGCCCACCACCATGGATATCAAGGGTATCACCCAGGTACTTTAGGGACATAGCACTGCACTCAATATGCCAGCCTGGTCTGCCGTTTCCCCACGGGCTCCCCCATGCTGGCTCACCCGGCTTGGCTGCCTTCCACAGGGCAAAATCCATCGGGTGCTCCTTCTCCTCCCCAGCCTCAATTCTCACCTCGGCGAGCATGGATTCCAGACTCCGATGAGACAACTTCCCGTAATCGGGGACACTCCTTACCCTGAAATAGACACTCCCCTGTGCTGGATAGGCGTACCCCTTGTCTATCAAGCCCTGTACCACCTCAATGATTTTGGGTATCTCCTCAGTAGCCCGGGGATAAATATCAGCCCGCTCAATATTCAGGGCATCCATATCTTCAAAATAGCTATCAGTAAATTTCCTCGCCAGCTCACCAGCCAAAATACCAACCTTATTGGCTCGGTCTATAATTTTATCGTCAATGTCGGTAATATTCTGGACATACCTCAATTTATAGCCACGAAATTTTAGGTAACGGGTGATAACATCAAAAACAATATAGCTCAAGGCATGACCGATATGACACTCAGCATAGGGGGTAACCCCACAGACGTACATCTTGACCTCGTCGCCCTGGGGCAGGAACTCCTCCTTTTGTCCGGAAAGGGTATTATAGACCTTCATTATTCACTCCCTTTTATTAAAGCTACAGCCAGGGCGATTACCCCCTCCCCCCGACCAACCAAACCCAATCGGGCTGAAGTGCTAGCCTTGACACTAACCTGATTAAGCGTAATACCCAGCGCCTGGCTGAGCTGTTTTCGCATCCCGCCAATGAAACCACTAAGTCTAGGCTGCTCAGCTATAATGGTAGCATCAACATTTTCTATCTGCCAGCCGCTTTCTGTTAGCTTGTCCCTTATTCTCTCCAGCAGAGCCAGACTGGAAATGTCCTTGAATTCTGGCTCACCGGGGGGAAAATGACTACCGATATCTCCCAGAGCTGCCGCCCCGAGCAGGGCATCAATAATGGCATGGGTCAACACATCGGCATCACTCCAGCCATCAAGCCCCTTATCAAATGGTATCTCTATCCCCCCCAACACCAACCGGCGCCCTTGAGTTAAGGGATGAATATCATAGCCAATACCAATACGCTTCTTATTTGCCACGCTTGTGCCACAAAATCTCAGCTAAAGCCAGGTCATCGGGGGTAGTTATCTTTATATTATCATAAGCGCCCATATAAAGCTTAACCTTACCGCCCATCTGCTCCACCAGCGAAGCATCGTCAGTTGCCTCACCCTTTGCCCGACGATAGGCTTCAGCTATTATAGGGTAGCGAAATACCTGTGGGGTCTGGACTGCCCATAGATTTTGACGTAGAAGCGTCTGGTGCACTATTCTATCGCCCCCCACCACCTTAATGGTATCGGTAACCGGGACGGCGGCTACAGCGGCACCAATTTCCTTAGCTTCCCTCAGCCCACGGGCAATTAAGTCCTCAGTCACTAGCGGTCGGGCGCCATCGTGGATTACCACCCAGTGGCAGTCATTGAGTCGGCTGAGCCCAGCCACCACCGAGTCCTGGCGCCGCCGACCACCAGGACAAACGTCGGTCACCTTTGACCACCCCTCTTTGACTACTAACCGCTTCCCTGGCTCCAGGTTCTGCTCACTCAGGACAACAACAATCCGGTCAATAGAGTTACAGCTTTGAAAAACATCAATCGTCCGAGCCAAAACCGGCTTTCCGCCTAATAGAGCCAGCGCCTTGTCCACCCCGCCCATCCGCTGGCTCTCCCCGGCAGCCACAATAACCGCCCCCACTTTTTGCTTACCCATTTTTATGCTTTCCCCCTGACCAGCCCCACCCCTACCGCTTCTCTTAAGGTGCTGACCGGGATAAGCTCAATTTCTTTAGGAAGGGGACTGACTTTAGCCCCCATCTTAGGCACCAAACAGCGCTTGAAGCCCAGTCTGGCTGCCTCATTCACCCGCCTGTCTAGTTGAGAAACAGGCCTTAGCTCCCCACTCAACCCCACCTCCCCCACCACCACTAAACGGGGGTCAACCCCAACATCACGGAAACTGGAGGCAATAGCCAGGGCAATGCCTAGGTCCGCCGCCGGCTCACCAATTTTAAGCCCACCGGTAACGTTAGCGATAATATCCTGATTGCCCAGCTTCAAGCCGACTCGCCTACTTAACACAGCGGTAATCAGTAATAACCGACCAAAGTCAACCCCGTTGGCAGTGCGTCGGGGTAAGCCAAAGCTGGTGGGATTAGTCAGGGCTTGTATCTCTACCAGCAGGGGACGGCTACCCTCAAGGGTAGGCACAACCGCTGAGCCCACGGCTTCCCCCCACCGCCGCGACAGGAACACTTGCGATGGGTTCTCCACCTCAATCAGACCCTCACCCTTCATCTCAAAGACGCCGACCTCGTTAGTCGAACCAAAGCGGTTTTTCACGCCACGCAGCAGACGGTAGGCACTAAACGGCTCGCCCTCAAGATAGAGGACGACGTCAACAATGTGCTCTAAAACCCGCGGACCGGCAATAGCCCCGTCCTTGGTTACATGCCCGGCAATAAAAATGGGCACTGCGCTGAGCTTTGCCCAGTGCATCAGCCGCAGGGTGCACTCCCGCACCTGACCGATGCTCCCCGGGGCTGCCTCCAGCTCGGTGAGGTAAACCGTCTGAATGGAATCAATGACCACCAGGCTGGGTGATAGCTCCTCAATCTGATTTAGAATGACCTCAAGGTTGGTCTCAGCCAGAAGGTAGAGATTCTCGCCCGTTACCCCGAGACGCTCCGACCTCAGCTTGATCTGATGCAGTGTTTCTTCACCGGAAACATAGACCACCTTACCCCGAGCCTGGGCTACCAGAGCTGAAACCTGAAGCAGAAGGGTTGATTTACCAATACCCGGGTCACCAGCAATGAGTACCAGCGAGCCAGACACCACCCCCCCACCCAGCACCCGGTTAAACTCGGTCATAGGCAGTGAAAAGCGGTCTGCCGCCTCAATATGAACCTGAGATAGCTCTTGGGGTGGGCTAACCACGGAGATAGATTGGGAAGTGGTAGGAACGGTTACCGTTGTCTCAACAAATGTATTCCACTGCTGACAGTTAGGGCAGCGTCCCAGCCACTTCAGGCTCTCCTTACCACACTGCTGACAGACAAAAATAGTCTTACCAGACTTGTCTAATTTCCCCATAGAATAACTTTACTTTATTCTGGGGGTCAAAGCAACACCATTTCAGGTTAAGAAGAGAGGGCTGATTTGATTAACCGCCTAACATACCCAAGAATATCCCGGCAGCGGCAGCGGTGCCAATAACTCCAGCCACGTTGGGACCCATGGCGTGCATCAGCAGGAAGCTCCTAGGATTAGCCTGTTGCCCCATCCTCTGCACCACCCTAGCCGACATCGGCACTGCCGAAACGCCGGCAGCCCCTATCATTGGATTAATCTTCTCCTTAAGGAAAAGATTCATGAACTTGGCCACTAGTACGCCAAAGAAGGTAGAACCGGCAAAGGCGGCTATCCCCAAGCCAAACACCATCAGGCTCTCGGGTTTGAGAAACGTTTCGGCACTCATAAAGGCACCAACTGAGATACCAACAAGGATGGTCAGGATATTCATGAAGGCATTAGCTGCGGTGTCCGCCAGCCGGTCGGTGACGCCGCATTCCCTTAGCAGGTTACCAAACATAAACATACCCATCAGGGGGGGCACATCTGGGCGCAAGCAGAACGATGACGACGGTGGCAATTATGGAGAACAGAATCTTCTCCCTCTGAGACACCGGGCGCAATTGCGGCTTCATATATATGGCACGTTCCTTCTTAGTAGTCAGCGCTCTTATCACCGGCGGCTGGATAATAGGCACCATCGCCATATAGGTGTAAGCAGCTACGGCGGTGATCCCAATCAAATGCGGGGCAAGCTTGCTCGTCAGATAGATGGTAGTTGGCCCGTCAGCGCCACCAATGATACCGATGGAAGCCGCCTCCCTAACACTGAACCCAAGCCGTAAAGCGAGGAAAAAGGCAAAATAGACGCCAAATTGCGCCCCGGCACCAAGAATTAGAGTTTTAGGGTTAGCTATAAGTGGACCGAAGTCGGTCAAAGCCCCCAAACCAAGAAAGATAAAGCAGGGTATTATATCGGTGAGGATACCGAAACTGAAGATATAAGCCAGCAAGCCAGCGGGCTGACCACCTAGAGCGTATGCCTCCTCCACCCTACCCCGAACTATAGTCTCCATCACCCCGCCGAAAGGCAGGTTAACCAGAACTACCCCAAAGCCAATAGGC
>Ga0315309_1001015_pt1 | contig 17008 bp, 4 predicted proteins | sample TDP4_MG_FD_203080 | JGI IMG/M metagenome (GOLD analysis project Ga0315309, IMG submission 203080) | Freshwater sediment microbial communities from Lake Towuti, South Sulawesi, Indonesia - TDP4 | ecosystem: Environmental > Aquatic > Freshwater > Lake > Sediment | place: Indonesia: South Sulawesi... | reverse complement strand
AGAGCAAGAATTGGCAAAGCCAGGGAAGAAAAAGTAAAGGGAATGGAACGGCACTACAATAAGGCAGTGGCATATTACAAGAAGCGGCAGTGGAAGGAGGCAATGGCTGAATTGGAGGAGGTACTGAAGTTAGAGCCAAAACACAAGCAATCGAATGAATTAGTGAAGAGGATAGAGGAGAAGATATGGCTAAGTGCTCAAGAGGAAAGGAAGAAGAAGATGGATGAATACTACAGTTCTGGACTTGCATTCTTCCAAAATGGGGAATATGAGAAAGCCATAGGTGAGTTTGAGAAAGTCTTGCAGTTGGAACCAATCCACCTGCAAGCTCAGCGAATGATTAAAGAGGCAAGAGATAAAATCCAGAAGTGAAGAAAAGGATAAAGAAAGAATGAAAAGGGTCTTAACTCTACTTATCGCCTTAATACTCATTCTGGGAATTTCCGCCCTGGCAAGGTCTGCTGATATTGACACGAGTGTCTCAGATTCCCAGCCAACTGGCTATGCCAAAGACAGGCGCATAGCCAAATCGAGCAATGGTTCAATTGTTGTCCTCTATCAAGGGGGTTCAAGCCCGGCAGGCATCAGGGCCAAGAAATCTTCTGACAATGGAACCACCTGGACAAACTTGGCTGGGGGAGGCGGTTCTACCCAAATTGATAGTTCCAATACAAGGGCTTTTGGCGTCTGCCTCGATGCTAGTGACAATATCTATGTGGCCTACGAGACCAGTAACCAAATCTATTTCAGGAAGTTAACCTATTCAGTGTCTGCAAGCAGTTGGACAGTCGGTCAAGCGAGATGGGTTGCTGGTGACGGCGAGTACGAAGAATGCGATTACCCCAGCGTGATAAGAGAGAGTGGTGGAAGAGTCTGGGTTGCTTACTATCTGTATGACACTGATTGGGGCGATATCTACATGCAAACGAAATATTCTAATGACGATTTTGCCACCACAGGAACAACCGAAAATGTTGACTACGAGTGGGAAACAGGAGACAATCCCTATTTTCCGGCGCTTACGCTCCGCAACGGGTATCCGTTCTTAGTCTATGAAGGAAATTACGGTTACTTTATCAAGTGGTCATACTGGAATGGTAGTACTTGGAGCTCTCCAGCCACTATCTCTAGCGTAAATTCCATAGGGTCGGGAGATTTCTCCGTTTCCGCTAAAGGAAACGATGTCCACCTTGTCTATCGCCATTCTGGAGCGGGAATAAAGCATACATACTATAATGGTACTTCCTGGTCAACGCCAGAAATACTTTCCACAGGCAACTACGCACAATATGACCGGAATCCAAGCCTTACCACCAACAATGTAGACCTATGGTGTTTTGCCTCTATTTATAACGCTACCAATCAATACAACATAAAGTATAAAAGGTGGTCTAATTCTACCTGGTACGAAAACTGGGTAGCCATCACAATAGATAATGCTAAGAACTTATATTCCACCACTCCTTCCACTTCTACAGCCTATGCTCCTCTTGTCTGGACTTATGGCACAGCCAGCCCCTACACGGTAAAATTTGATTCCAGCGTTGCCGTCGTAGTTGACCAGACCAAACCTGCAGCTATCACCACTCTCTCAGCGCTTACGGGAGATTATGAAGGCGAGATTAAACTTTCCTGGAGTGCCCCTGGTGACGATGACTGGGATGGTGATATTAATGGTGGCGCGTATGGGTTAAAGTGGTCAACCGATTCAGCACACGACTGGAATGGAGCCAGTAACTTCAATCTCCAGTGGGCAACATCAACAAGTCCTGGAAATCAAGAAAGTAAAGTCGTGACTGGTTTGACTCCCGGAGCGACCTACTATTTCCGCATCTGGACTCGAGATGAAGCAATTAATTGGTCTGACATATCTAATGGAGCTACCACCTGGGCACGGGTTGATGATATTGCCCCGGCAGCGATTACCAATCTATCTGCACTTACTGGTGGAAATGGAGGGGTAGACTTGACTTGGACAGCGCCAAAAGAGGACGGGTCAAGTGGTGGGAAAGTCTCTGCCTACGATTTGCGTTATGCTACCAGTAGCTTTGGAAATAGTGACTGGAGTTCCTCTTGGGTTCACGAAGCAACAGGCGAACCATCTTCACCTAAGAACCCAGGCGAGACTGAGAGTATGACTGTATATGGATTAACTCCTGGGACGAGCTACTGGTTCAGGATTAAATCTGAGGACAATGCTAATAATATATCCCCAATCGATAGTACTACTCCTCAGGCTAATGCTGTGGCTGGGTCACAGGTAGGACCAGACCAGGTTAACCATTCCCAGGCAACAGGTATGGCTAAAGACAGGCATGTGGTTAAGAGCAGCGATGGAACTGTAGTTATCCTATATCAGGGAGGGTCAAGTCCAGCGGGAATTAGAGCCAAGAAGACTTCAGATGACGGAATTACCTGGACAAATTTAGGTGGCGCAAGTGGTTCTACGCAAGTCGACACTTCTACTACGACGGCTTTCAGCCTCTGTCTCGATGCCAGCGACAATATCTATGTGGTTTACCAGAGAAGTGACGATATTTACTTCAGGAAGTTGACCTATTGGGTCTCTGGAAGTACCTGGACTGTGGGTACTGAAAGGTCGGTTGAGGTTGATGGTAAATCAAGTTATAATCCCACTATTATAAGGGAGGATAATGGAAAGATATGGGTTGGCTATGGACACCAGGGAGTCGCCGGCGGCGCTTTAGTAAGAACAAGATACTCTGATGATGAGTTTGCCACTGAGGGAACAATTGAGAATGTTAGCTCCGCAGAGCCAGCGGCAAATCCAGAAGACTATTTTCCTGCACTTACCCTCCGTAGTGGCAGTCCCTTCATAGTTTACCAGGATAACATTTACGGGAATGTAAAGTGGTCCTCCTGGAATGGCAGTTCCTGGAGCTCTCCTGCCACAATTTCTGACGTTACTCCCGATGGCTCTGGTGACTTCTCTGTTACCTTAACTGGAAGTGATGTCCACCTTGTCTATAACCATAATAATGCTGGCATAAAATATACATACTATAATGGTAGTTCCTGGTCAAGCCCGGAAGCACTATCCACATCTATTAGTGACCAGAATCCAAGTTTGACTACGAATAATGTAGACCTCTGGTGTTTCGTATCAATCTTTAACGCTACCAACCAATATAATATAAAGTATAAGAAGAAAACTAATTCTACCTGGGATTCAAGCTGGACAGCAATTACCACTGACAATGCCAGAAATCTCTATTCCACAACTCCCTCTACTTCCACGGTCTATGTTCCCCTTGCCTGGACTTCCGATGAGCCGGTCCAGTACACTGTAAAGTTCGATTCCAGCGTCGCCATTCCAGTTGACAACACCAAACCTGCAGCAATTACTAACCTCTCAGCACTTACAGGAGATTATGAAGGCGAGATTAAACTTTCCTGGAGTGCTCCTGGTGACGATGACTGGGATGGTGATATTAATGGTGGCGCGTATGGGTTAAAGTGGTCAACCGATTCAGCACACGACTGGGATGGAGCCAGTAACTTCAATCTCCAGTGGACAACATCTACAAGTCCAGGGAATCAGGAAAGTAAAGTTATCACCGGTTTGACTGCAGGAACGACCTACTACTTCCGCATCTGGACTCGAGATGACGCTGGTAACTGGTCTGACATATCTAATGGGGCTACTACTTGGGTGCAAATTGATAATATTGCTCCGGCAGCGATAACCAATCTCTCGGCATTGACTGGAAACAACAATGGAGAGATAAATTTAACCTGGACAGCGCCCAAGGAGGATGGGACGGTTGGGGGAGTGGTCTCTTCTTATGATGTGCGTTATGGGACAAGTGCTTTTGGAGATAGTGACTGGAATTCCTCATGGATTCAGCAAGCGACAGGAGAGCCGTCTCCACCAAAGAGTCCAGGTAATACAGAAAGTATGACTGTATATGGACTAACGCCCGGGACGACCTATTGGTTCAGAATCAAATCTACGGATAATGCTAATAATACATCCCCTATAGATACTACCTCGCCTCAAGCCAATGCAGTAGCCAGGTCAGAAGCAGGGGCTGACTACATTAATGATCCCCAGGCAACTGGTTATGCTAAAGACAGGCATATAGTTAAAAGCAGTAACGGAACTTTGGCTCTTCTATATCAGGGAGGCTCAAGTCCAGCAGGAATTAGAGCCAAAAGGTCTACTAATGATGGAGTAACCTGGACAGATTTGGCAGGGAATTCCGGTCAATCAACACAAATCAGTACTTCCACTACAAGGGAATTCTCCATCTGCCTTGATTCCAGTGACAATATCTATGTTGCTTACGAGGCGAATAATGATATCTACTTCAGGAAACTAACTTATTCTGCTTCTGCAAGTACCTGGACAGCGGGTGCACAAAAGACAGTTGAGGATAATGCCAGTAGTTACTATAGTTCTTATCCAAGCATTATATGGGAGAGCGATACCGGGTATGTCTGGGTTGCTTATGGTTACGGAATATCAGGAGCTTCACCCCAATCTCGTGTGCGGAGCAGATACTCAAGCGGGAGTTTCGACTCTTGGACCCTTCAAAATGTCTCCACCCTGGTTTCAGGTAATTATAAATCTAAACAGCCCGCACTTACTATCCGCAATAACAATCCATTTATAGTTTACCAGGATACTTATACAGCCACTATGAGTTGGTCTTCCTGGAATGGGAGTTCCTGGAGTTCTCCTTCCTCAATTTCTGGTGTTACACCAACAGGTCCCGCAGACTTCTCCGTTACTCTAATCACTACTACTGTTCACCTTGCATATAACCATTCCGGAGCCGGGATAAAACATACATACTATAATGGGTCTTCTTGGTCAACGCCGACGGAACTTTCTACAGATACTAAAGACCAGAATCCTAGTTTAACTACAAACAATGTAAGCCTGTGGTGCTTTGCTTCCATCTATTATTCTGACCCGGGCTCCTCTTATAAGAAGTTTAACATTAAGTATAAGAAGCGAGGCGATTCTACCTGGGATTCAGATTGGACAGCAATTACTAGTGACAATGCTCAAAATCGCTATTCCACAACTCCCTCTACTTCCACGCAGTATGTTCCTCTTGCCTGGACTTCAGACAAACCGCAGCAGTGGACTATAAGATTCAATAAGACTGTTATTGCTGACGAAACCCCACCGGAAGCAGTAACTACACTTACAGCACTGACAGGAACGGCGAGCGGCACCATAGGACTTTCCTGGATTTCACCCGGAGACGATGGATGGAGCGGGACACTGGACGGGGAGTATAAAATACAGTATGCCACATTTACATCGGTTGAATGGTCAACATCTTCAGCACAGATTTCTATTTCTACCTCCAGTGTCACACCTCTCACCTGGCGATATTATACAGTTACCGGGCTCACTTCGGGCAGCACCTATTACTTCAGAATCTGGACAAGAGACGAAGTTCATAACTGGAGTGGTCTTTCCAATGGTGCTACAGCCCAGACCTGGGGCTTTGATGGATATGTGGAGCCAGAGCCTGGGTGGGGAACGAGTCATGGTTCTCTTGCCTGGGGAGACTATGATAATGATGGCGATTTAGATTTGGCGGTATGTGGCGGTGATGGGAGTACTGGAAGATTTCGTGTTTATAAGAATAAAGGTGATGGGACATTTGATAGTAACGAAGTTGAGCCAGAGCCTGGCTGGGGAGTGAATCCTGGTTCTCTTGCCTGGGGAGACTATGATAATGATGGCGATTTAGACCTAGCGGTAACTGGCTATTATGGGAGTGGGAACTATGCATTTCGTGTTTATAAAAATAAAGGCGATGGAACATTTGACAGTAACGAAGTTCAACCCGAGCCTGGCTGGGGAGTCTATTTCGGCTTCCTTGCCTGGGGAGACTATGATAATGATGGCGATTTAGATTTGGCGGTGATGGGGTCGGATGGGAGTTGGACCACTAGATTTCGTGTCTACAAGAATAATGGAGATGGGACATTTGATAGTAACGAAGTTCAACCCGAGCCTGGCTGGGGAGTGGAATTTGGTTCTCTTGCCTGGGGAGACTATGATAATGATGGCGATTTAGATTTGGCGGTTAATGGCGAGGGTCCGAGTGCAGGTCAATATAGATTTCGTGTCTACAAGAATAAAGGAGATGGGACATTCGCTGGTTATGTCGAGCCAGAATCTGGCTGGGGAACGTATCTCGGTTCTGTTGTCTGGGGAGATTATGACAATGATGGCGATTTAGATTTAGCAGTAAGTGGGAATTCTAGCGGAGAAGTAAAAAGATTTCGCGTTTACAAGAATAATGGAAATGGCACATTTGATAGTAACGAAGTTGAGCCCGAGCCAGGCTGGGGAACCGTTCGTGGTTCTCTTTCTTGGGGAGACTATGACAACGATGGCGATTTAGATTTAGCAATAAGCGGGAGTGATGGGAGTGGCTATAGATTTCGTGTCTATAGGAACAATGGGGATGGGACATTTGATTCTAATGAGATTGAACCAGAGCTTGGTTGGGGAGTGGATCTTGGTTCTATTGCCTGGGGAGACTATGACAACGATGGCGATTTAGATTTAGCGGTAAGTGGCAGAAAGGATAGTACTAAAATATTTCGGATTTATAAGAATAACCGGGTGGAGCTCTTAGGAAGCGGAGCAAAGAACCAGGCTCCAGGAGAGCCTCAAAGCCTAAGCGTCTCTAATACTCAATCTGGCGTTGAGTTCACCTGGTCTGATGCCAGTGATGGAAGTAACGACCCGGATTCGCTTTATTATAATGTCTGGGTGAGTACCCTTTCCGGGAACTACTATTATCCAGTTTCACCAAAATACGGTTCGCCACTCTTAGGAAATTACTTGAGACCAAAACTTTCCAATTCTCAGCTGGGCGTGAAACTGAAATTAGCCGGCGATGCCACTTACTATTTCAGTGTTCAGGCAATAGATGTAGGTCTTTCTACAGGGCCGTTTACCACAGCAATTTCTACTTATGTTGCTCTGTTGGCTCCTTCCCCTGTCTCTAATCTCCAAGCAAGCACCTTCACGCAGATTAAATTAAACTGGACAGTTCCCTGGCCCCAACCGACTTCTTATGACATAAGGTTTTCCACAACGGCAGCTATTGAGAATGAGGCTGACTTCACTTCTGCCACCCAATTGGGTACAGGTGGAACAACAGCCAATCCTGAACCTGATGAGGCCAATTCTCCACAGATTCTTGTGGTCACTGGCTTAGTTCCAGACACTACTTACTGGTGGGCAATGAAGTCTTCCAATTCTGCAGGGACTTCTGAGCTGGACGATAATGGAACTTATGGTGAGCCCTATGCAATTGCGGGATATTTTGGTATCCCTGTGGAGCCCGAGCCGAGCGCGGGAGTAAATTACAGTTCTCTTGCTTGGGGAAACTATGATAATGACGGAGATTTAGACTTGGCGGTGTGTGGGTTTGATGGAAGTGATGAGAGATTTCGTGTATACAAGAATAATGGTAATGGAACATTTAATTCCCAGGAAGTTGAGCCAGAGCCAGGCTGGGGAGTGCATAGAGGTTCTCTTGCCTGGGGAGACTATGACAACGATGGCGATTTGGATTTAGCGGTATCTGGATATGATAATATCTTTAATTTTGCATTTCGTGTTTACAAGAATAACGGAGATGGGACATTTGATTCTAATGAAATAGAGCCAGAACCTGGCAAAGGAGTGGCGGATGGTTCTCTTGCCTGGGAAGACTATGATAATGATGGTGATTTAGATTTAGCGGTATGCGGGTGGGATGGTAATGGCAGGAGATTTCGCGTTTATAAGAATAACGGAGATGGGACATTTGATTCTAATGAAATAGAGCCTGAGCCCGGCTGGGGAGTGGAACATAGTTCTCTTGCCTGGGGAGATTATGATAACGATGGCGATTTGGATTTAGCGGTATGCGGTAACGATGGAAACGGCAGGAGATTTCGTGTTTACAGGAATAATGGCGACGGCACGTTTTCTGGTTATGTCGAGCCAGAGCCTGGCTGGGGAGTGGTTGATGTCCCTTATCTTGCCTGGGGAGACTATGACAACGATGGCGATTTGGATTTGGCGGTATGTGGGCGAGATAGTGGAAATGAGAAGAGGTTTCGTGTTTACAGGAATAATGGGAATGGGACATTTGATTCTAATGAAGTAGAGCCCGAATCTAACTGGGGAGTGAGTTTTGGTTCTCTCGCCTGGGGAGACCTTGACAACGATGGCGACTTAGATTTAGCGGTATGCGGTAACGATGGAAGTAGCGCGAGATTTCGTGTTTACAGGAATAAGGGTGATGGAACATTTGATAGTAGTGAAGTTGAACCAGAGCCTGGCTGGGGAGCGTATTACAGTTCTCTTGTTTGGGCAGACTTTGATAACGATGGAGATTTAGATTTAGCGGTTAGTGGGTGGGATGGGACTGGCAGGAGATTCCGTGTCTATCCATCCTTCCAGCACAAGATTTCTATCAATACTTCGCCTTCTCAGCCCACCAGTTTAACTTCCAGCTTCGAATTTTCAGGAACTTCCGTTTCCACTGCCACCTTCAAATGGGACTGGTCTACATACGGGCATACAGACGCTGATGAGATTTACTTCAATCTACAGATAGCCACAGCGCCCTTCACTACTCCACCATCTCATTATACCATCTCAGCCGGTTCTGCCACACCCTTGATGGGCAATTACTTGAGGCCTCCCAAGGGGGGAGACAACAAACACTATGTTAGACTCGTCTCCACAGAGCCCTGGAACTCCACCTCAGGCCTCAGGACAGATACCACTTACTATTGGAAAGTGCAGGGATGGGATACAGGATTGAATGCCGGACCCTTCTCTTCACAGGCAACCTTATGGACAGGAGTGGCTCCCGCAGCAATAACCACAATATCTGCAACTACAGGTGAACAGATAACTCTCTCCTGGAGTGCCCCCGGTGATGATAATTGGGCGGGCACAATATCTACAGGTAAATACCGGATAGATTACACCACGGATTCAAGTAAGAGCGACTGGGACAAAGAAACCTACAAGATTGAAGTCACCACTTATAATGTCAATCCACAAGATTCACAGTCCTGCACAATTACTGGACTGAAACCCTACGCCACCTATTATTTCCGCATCTGGACAGCTGACGAAGTTGGCAACTGGAGCGGGTTATCTTCTGGTGCCACTACTTGGGCAGGTCAATTCTATGTGGTGTGGAATTCCACGGAAACAGAGGACAACTGGAATGCATTCTGGGGCGATTTTAATGGAGACGGACTTTTGGATTTTGTAGTTTCCCGATGGAGCACAAACTTAGGATACAAGAACCGGCTCTATAAGAACAATGGCGATGGAACCTTCACAGTCGTCTGGAGCAGTGACGGTAGTGATGGTCCGGGAGCAGCCCATACACGGACTCTTGCCGGGGGAGACTACGACAACGATGGTGACCTTGACCTCTACTGGGGCAATGACGGGGGAAAGAATTACGTCTATAGAAATGATGGTAATTTTAATTTTACCTATGTCTGGCAAAGTAACGAAGCGGATGATTCCGTCACACAGGGGGTTGATGCCTGGGGAGATTATGATAATGATGGAGATGTCGATATACTGGTATCTAACTATGGTCCTAACGATACTAATAGAGTATATCGCAATGATGGGAATAATAGCTTTACCTTGGTGTGGACTTCGGCTGAAAGTACATATGCGAGAGCCCAAGGGTGGGGCGATTACGATAATGATGGGGACCTCGACATATTAACGAGTGGTGGGATTTATAGAAATGATGGGAACGACACATTTTCCTGGACTGCTAGTTTCACCAACGGTCGGTCAGCAAAATGGGGTGATTATAACGAAGACGGTTGGCTTGACATCGCCGTCGTTTACAACAATGCCGGCAGTAGAATCTATAAGAATAATGGTAATGGGACATTTACAAATGTATGGACGGCAAATGAAACTGATGGCGATTACTATGGTCTCGCTTGGGGAGACTACGATAACGATGGAGACTTAGATTTCCTAATCGGAGGTTTTGGAGCGAAAGCTCGCCTTTATGAGAATAAAGGAGCTGACAACTTTAGTCTTGCTTGGAGCTCAATAGCTAATTACGACGCCCGCTATGTCTCCTGGGCGGACTATGATAACGATGGAGACTTGGATTTCATTGTTTGTACCAGCAATGCCAAACCAGAATATGTTTATCGCAATATGGATGCTGAGTTTGGGATAGTAAATTCCACGCCCACGGCACCAACTACTGGATTTGATGGGAGTTATTCCGGTGGTTATATCACCTTAAAGTGGAATAAAGGTACGGATACTGAATGTACTGACGCCGAAGGCGACGACCTTTACTATGCTGTTAGAGTAACTACATATACTTCAAACCTCGACGGATATGTAAGCGGAAAATATGGAACGCCGCTCTTAGGAAATTATCTGAGGCCAAAACTATCTTCCACACAACTTGGCCTAAGACTGAAAACATTACAACAGAACAACACCACCTACTACTGGTATGTAAGGACTATTGATACAGGATTAAAAGCCAGTTCATGGTCGAGTCCACAAACCGTCTATATTCCTGACCCCGTCCCACCAGCAGCAATAACCGATTTAACCGGGCTATGCGATAGTGATACGGGTTATGTCACCCTCTCCTGGTCCACTCCCGGAGACGATGGATGGAGCAATACACTCGCCTCAGGGAGTAAATATATCATTGACTATTCCACTTATTCTGTCCAGTGGAGCACAACAAGCTATAAGGTTGATATTTCTACCTCTGGTGTAGCTCCGCACACTCAGGTTTCACATACTATTACCGGCCTCGCAGGCAGTACCACCTGGTACTTCCAAATCTGGACTCGCGACGAAGTACCCAACTGGTCAGGTCTCTCCAATGGCGCGACCGTCTGGGTCAACCCCATCATAAGCGTCTCCATTTCCACTGACACCTATAACTTTGGTGAATTAACTGGAAATAGTTCTGCTGTATCTACAGCTAATATAACTGTCAGCAATGATGGAAATGTTACCGAGACCTATTCTATAAAATGTTCTTCTTCTACTGGCTGGACGCCCGATAGTAGTCCTGGGATTGAGAAGTTTACATTGCAAACAGCCTTCCACCCGAGCCAACCAAATAATGATGATATTTCCTGGAAAGCCGAAGATGTACTAACCGAATCATTACAGAAATGTACCACAGCAGTATTTTCTATAGATAATTCTCAAAACGGCGTGAATGTTCCGGCGTTCCAGTCGAATATAAAAGATTTCTGGTTAAGAATAAAGACACCATTGAGCACAGCAACAACAACTCAACAGAGTATCAAAGTAACAATTTCAGCTGAACAGGGGACACCGTGATAAAACAATCTTATATTGCCGGAAAAGTAAGAATGATAGAGTAAGGAGGCAAGGATGAATAAGAGAATTGTCGATGTTTCTAACAAAGTAATCTTCTTCGGGTTACTTATTTTGGTATGTTTCCTCCCTTTGGTTTTTAATCCAAATTTTCAAGATGCTTTCACTTTGCCAAAAGTCACTTTTTCGAAAGTTATGGTTTCGGCTATGTTTCTAGCGTGGCTGGTGAAGATGATTGAGACACGGACTGGAGGCGAAAGGGTTCGCTTGGTTAGGTCTTCTTTGAATTTGCCTATTTTGCTGTTTCTCTTAAGCTCTACTCTCGCCACGATCTTCTCGATAAATCCCAGAATCAGCTTCCAAGGGATGTATATGTACCGTTTTTCCGGTCTGTCATCTGTCATTATTTATGTTCTTATCTACTTTGTGGTAATCAATAATCTCACAAGAGATGAGGTGGGAAAAGTCATCTTAGCTATCTTCTTAGGAAGTGGCCTTGTAGCGTTATATGGGATCCTTCAGCACCTTGGCATTGATTTCTTCAAATGGAACAGATCATGGGAGGAAAGGGTATGGTCCACTTTCGGTAATCCAAATTTCTTGAGCGCATACTTGGTTATGGTGATTCCACTGGCGCTATCTATACTGATAAAAAAGCACGGTATCTTGATGGAGAACGATGAAAAACCAAGGAATCGGACACTTTTGCTTGTATTTCTTGGGTCTATTCTATTTATTGCCTTGCTATGTACTCTTTCCAGAGCAGGTTGGCTAGGATTTTCCGGGTCATTAATTGCTTTTGTACTACTGGTTGGTAAGGAGGCACTAGTGGTAAACAAGAAACGGTTGATACCCATTTTTCTAATCTTCGTATTGAGTGTTGGCATATATGTTCTGCCTGAAAATAAGGCGAAGTCAAGAAGTACCAAGAATACAGCGGCATCCATTTCCACTGTCTCCTCTCAAAGAAGAATAAGCTCTGCCGTGGTTGAAAGGGTCGAGTCCGTATTACAGCTTAAAGAGTACGGAATTGTGACGAGAATAATGGCATGGAAGGCAATTCTAGAGATGATTAAACACCGTCCATTGCTGGGGACTGGACTTGATACGGTTGGCCTAAATTTCCGGAGGTATATGTCTCCCGAATATGCAAGGATAGCTGGGATTGAAGCGAATCCTATTTATGCCCACAATGAAATTCTACAGACCACTTCTACTATGGGCTTAGTTGGGTTAGGCATCTATCTCTGGTTATTGATTACCTTCTTTGGGAAAGGGATTGGGGCAGTTGGCGCCTTCCGTAATAGGAGGGAGACATCAGAATTAGAATTTTCCTATGAAGAACGGCGATTGGCTCCTGAAGATCTGAATAGGAAGTTGAGTGAGTATTTATTGGGTGAGGATGACCGCATCCTTGTTGCTGGTCTGCTGTCCAGCTGCACTGGTCTTTTGATTCAGAACCAGTTCAGTTTCAGCATGGTAACCACTTCAGTATTTTTCTGGCTTTTCATGGGGTTAGTAACGGTACTCTCAGGAAGAGAAATGAAAAGAGAAGAAGATGGTACACGGATAGGAGAGGTGGAAGATGGTGTCGAGATTTCAACCCCTCCGACAAGTCGTGGGATGCGGGCTAGATCGATGATTTCTCTAGTAAAACAAGGAAGTTATCTTTTGATTTTTATCGCCACACTTCTATTAGTGTTTCTTCCTGCTAGTAGGTGTTACTTGGCCGATGGCCATTTTAAGAAAGGATTAATTGCTGAGGAAAAAGGACTTTATGATGAAGCAATTTCCGAAATAACCAGAGCGATTGCCCTTAATTCAGACGAAAGCGCCTACCACCAGCGACTGGCAAGAGTTCATCAAGAAATCGGCGCTGTCACTTTGAATAGAGAGAAGAAAATAGCTCATCTTGCGATAGCAATTGAAGAGTTTAAGAAATACATAACCGCAATACCACAAGATGCTATGGGATATAGTGGTTTAGGAACAACCTATATTTATGCGGGAAGAGATATCAACAGGGAGTTCTATCACTTCGCGGTTGAAAACTTCAAGAAGGCAATAGAGATGGACCCATTTCTCGTCGATGCCTATGTTAACTTAGGGACTGCTTATTGTCTCCAAGGTCGGGCGCAAGACGCGATTAAGATTCTAAACGATGGTTTAGAAATTAATGTAAATGAAGCCGATCTATATTTCAACTTGGGGATGGTTTATGCATTGGAGAAAGACAATGAAAAAGCGGGATATTACTGGAACAAAACTTTGGATTTGGACCCTAATAATGTGGATGCGAGGAATGGATTAGCTCAGCTTGAGGAAATTGAAGAAATAATGAGGTAAATCTAGAGAGGCAGAATAATGGAAGGAAAAATCGCCCGGTGTTGTGCCAAAGTGATTAGGATTGGGTTACTTCTTTTGATACTACTTCTTCCCCTGGTATTTGACATAGGGATGGAAGATGCCTTCGCATTACCAAAGGTTACTCTTTTCAGGATTATTATCCTGGTTTGTGGAATAGCTTTGGTTATTAAGAAGATAGAAAACCGCATAGAAAAACAATTCTCTCAAAACTTAGGAGAAACTGTTGTAGCCAAAGGTAATAAGGGTTTTTGGGTAAATTTTGCAGTCTTGGTATTCCTTTTGGTAGGTGCCGTAGCTACGCTGCGTTCACCAAATATATACCTCAGTTTTGTAGGAGCATACAAATTTTATTTCTGGGGTTTGTCCTCGATTATTGGTTACGTAGTAATCTACTTTGTCGTGATCGATGATGCTCCGCTAAGTTACATAGAAAAAACAATCAACCTGGTCCTTGTCGGAAGTGTTCTGGTAACAATCTATGGAATTCTACAACATTTTGGCCTAGATTTCATTAGTTGGGAACAATCCTCGAAGGAACGGGTTTTTTCAACCCTTGGGAATCCTAATTTCCTTGGAGCCTATTTGATTATGGTGATTCCTCTAGGATTAAGTCGTTTAATGATCATAGCGCACAGGCAAAGTTCTTGCAAGGAAACACGACGCAGGGTCGCATTTCTAAGCTGGATAGTTGTTCTTCTATGCGTTATGCTCTTTACTTGTTTGATCTGGACTCTTTCTCGTGGAGCTTGGGTTGGGTTTTTAGTTTCACTAGCCGTATTTGGGATACTGGTAGGAAAGGAGGGACTACACGAAAATAGGAAATGGCTAGGTTTAGTTCTGATACTCTTTGGATTGATTTCGGCAATCATCGGCCTACCAAAAGGAACGAGGCATATACCAGAGGAACTTGTGGTCAATGATAAGTATACGACTTTCAATGAGGGTTCGGTTGTAGAAGAAAGAGTAGCTTCAATTGTTGAACTTAGAGAGATCGGGATAGCAGGTCGAATTTGCGCATGGAAGGATACTTTAAAAATGATCAAGGAGCACCCGTTCTTAGGAATTGGCTTGGATACTTTTGGAATAGTTTTTCAAAGATATAAGAGTCCTAAATTTGTTCAGATTGTCGGTAAAAATATTATTGCCGATTATCCCCATAATGAATTTCTACAAGTGGCTGCTACGATGGGATTAGTCGGTTTAGCTGTCTATTTATGGTTGTGGTTTTGCTTTCTGACCATGGGAATCAGGCTTATTCTGCAAAGTCGGCAATCCATTAAGCAATGGCATCAACTTGGAACAACGCATCGAAACGGGGATACGGCGTATGTTATTCGATTTCTCACACCTGGCATTTTGTCATCCATTGTTGCACTCTTGGTTCAAAATCAATTTGGGTTCACTACTATCACAACATCAACACTCTTGTGGTTTCTAGTGGGAATAATGGTAGCGATGAAGAATTGGGAGCTCAACTCAGACTATAGGCCTGCGACACGAGAAGCACAGCTGGGTACAACAAAAACGAATAGGCTGTTAATACTGGAAAGGAAGATCCGATTTGTGAGATGGATAGTTTATCCGATAATGTGGGTCATCGGTGTAGTAGTGATAGTTTTGATCTTGGGGCAATGTCTTGGTGATATCCATTTCAAGCGGGGACTAATCTATTCGAAATACAGAATCTGGGACGGAGCGATTTATGAGTATCAAGAAGCCCTCTCCTTCAACCCCAGACAAGAGAAATATCGAACAAACTTGGGAAATGCATATAAAGAGAGAGCAATGGTTGGATACTACCCAAATGAGAAGAGGAAATGGATAGAAAAAGCAATCCTTGCGTTTGAAGAAAATATCAAAATGAATCCGTTGGATAGTTACCATTACAACGACTTAGGGACGGCCTATATGTGGAAAGCGGATGTCCTAGCAGAACCAACAGTTGACTTGGCTATCAATGTATTCCAAAAGGGAATTGATTTGTTTCCTAATTTCGTGGATGGCTTGAATAATTTGGCATGGGCCTATAGTTACAAAGGTATGACTCATGAAGCAATAGATATATGGGAGAGAGCCTTAAGAATTGCTCCCGACGACGTGCTGGTAAATTACAACTTGGGGTCTATCCATGCCAATATTGGGAATCATAAGAAGGCGGTAAGCTATTGGCGCAAAGTACTGGAAGTAGATCCTAGTTATGAAGAAGCCAAAAGGAATTTGGAGAAGATTCAACCTTCATATAAGAACAAGCCCGATGAATCCACTAAAAAGGAGGTCACAAATGATGAAAAGGAAAAGCGTTCTTTTTAGCTTGTGTTTGTTGCTGACAACATCCCCAGCAATGGGTGTAGGATTGAGGACATATTTCGGAGAGGTGGTGGTTGAGAATCTACGAATTGGGCAGACCTATAATCTCCGGGATTTGGTAAATCTCCCTCTTGAAGTAACCAACACATCCGATTTTCCAATAGAACTGGAAATGGAATTGCAATATCCACAACCAGGAGATAAGCGGGCGGATTATGAAGAGATTCCGAGTCTAGACTGGATTAAATTGACCCAAACTTACTTCACGGTTGAGCCCGGAGGTTCAGCATTCACTGATGTAATTATCTCCATACCAGATGACGAGAAATATCTGGGCAAGAAATATCAAGTAAATATCTGGTCTCATATTCCAGAAGGAACAAGGACACTTGCTGTTGGCTTGTTGAGTCGGCTCCTGATTACAATCGCACCTGAGAGAAAAGCGGGGAGGGTAATTCCGGAGGAAGAGCGTAAAAAAATTATATCCAGTCTAGATTTTTACGTTACTCCACCGAATATATTCGTTAAAGGAGTAAAGGTTGGGAGAAAAGTTGACCTTGAGAAATTTACTGGACAGACCCTTAAAATAATGAATCCTAACGATAAGACATTCACTTATCAACTGATCGTGATGAGGGTGAAGGACTCATTGGCTGGCTTGAAGCCGGGTTTTGAGGATACGCCCAACCCTGGTTTCTTGACAGTGGATAAGAAAGAAATCACTGCAGAACCACTGTCCATTAAAGAAGTTAAGATGTTTTTGGAATTTCCCAAAGAGGAACAATATAAGAACAAGGCTTATATGTTTATCATTTCAGTGGAAGTTTTGGGACAGGAGATAAAGTTTTCAAGGTATACCAAGGTATTTGTGTTCACAAGTGAGTAGTGAATCAAAGCGATATAAAGAAAGGAATGGTGATTATGGAGAGATTTAGAGAATCCAGAGAGGGAGGAGGTGAAATG
>Ga0315309_1001014_pt1 | contig 17019 bp, 12 predicted proteins | sample TDP4_MG_FD_203080 | JGI IMG/M metagenome (GOLD analysis project Ga0315309, IMG submission 203080) | Freshwater sediment microbial communities from Lake Towuti, South Sulawesi, Indonesia - TDP4 | ecosystem: Environmental > Aquatic > Freshwater > Lake > Sediment | place: Indonesia: South Sulawesi... | reverse complement strand
GCTCCTTGACGAGCTAGCGGCCTCCAATCCCAGCGACTGGGTGAAGGAAACCCTGGCCTACATCATCAACTCGCGTTACAACCACAAGAAGGTCACGCTTATTACCACCACGCTTCGCCTGGACGAGAGCGGGAGCCGTCGCGAGGTTCGCGGCCCCTCCGGCGAACCCCTCCCGGAGGTGGAAAGGACGCTCACCCAGCTTGGCACCACGCTGCGTTCCCGCCTTTATGAGATGTGCAAGCTGGTAGAGATGAACTCGGACGACTACCGCAAGGCTATCAAGCAGGCCGGCTACCGATTCCACATCGAATAGCCAGCCGCCCATCCTGGAACATGTTTCTCACGCGCGCGTGCGCGTCGTGCCCCTCGGGCTGTGAGGAGGCCGATTTAGTGCCCGCGGGTGGTTGCTGTCTAGGGAGTCCGACTCTCTCAATGCGTTGACTTCCGTTTTCTCTCAACGGTAGAATGGAGTCTCCGTTGCTAGGCTGCGTCGGGTTTGCAGACAGGAGGTTAGGGGATGTCTTCGGACGAAAACCAAAGTTCCTTGCCCCAGGCAGGAATGGCGGAGGAAGCACGAAGCGAGCCGACGGAGCCTAATCCGAACCCTTCCGAATCTGGCGAAATCGGGCAACTCATGGACAGCATGGAGACGGTTTCCTCCCTCACGCAGGGTGAAACCGTCCGGGCCACGGTGGTCAAACTGACAGACGCCGAGGTCATCGTGGATGTGGGCCTGAAGTGCGAGGGAGCCATCCCCCGCCACGAGTTCCTCACCGCCGACGGGCAACTGACGGTGGCGCCCGGTGATACGGTGGACGTCTGGATCGAGCAATACAACGAGGAAGAAGGCACAGTTTCCGTCTCTTATCAGCGGGCCTTTCGCCGCAAGGTCTGGGAAGACATTGAGCGGGCCTTTCAGGAACAGAAGACGGTGCGCGGTCGGGTGGTGGAGCGCATCAAAGGGGGGTTGACCGTCGACATTGGGATTCGCGCCTTCCTTCCCGGCTCGCACGCGGACCTGCGACCGCACTTCAACCTGGATGCACTCCTGGGCCAGGAGATTCCCTGCAAGGTCATCAAGCTCAACCGCAAGCGCAGCAACGCGGTCGTCAGCCGTCGGCTGGCGCTGGAGGAAGAACAGAAGGAGCGTCGGGCCCGGCTTCTGGAGCAGCTTCGGGAAGGAGCGGAGCTGGTAGGCCGGGTGAAGAACATGACCGATTACGGGGTCTTCGTGGACTTGGGGGGAATGGATGGCCTACTCCACATCACCGACATCTCCTGGGGACGCATCGGGCACCCCTCGGAGGTCGTCCAAGCCGGCCAGGAGCTCAAGGTCAAGGTGCTGAAGTATGATCCGGAAAAAGAGCGCATCTCGCTGGGTCTGAAACAGCTCACTCCTGACCCCTGGGAGCACGTGCCTTCCACTTACCACCCCGGCGACCGCGTGAAGGGCCGGGTGGTGGGCATCGTGGATTATGGGGTCTTTGTCGAACTCGAGCCCGGAGTTGAAGGCTTGATTCACATCTCCGAGATGACCTGGAGCAAGCGGCTCAAACACCCATCCAAGCTCGTCCACCCGGGAGACCAAGTGGAGGCGGTAGTGCTGGAGGTCAGCCCCAGCCAGCGGCGCATCTCGCTCAGCCTGAAACAAACTCTGCCTGACCCGTGGACCAGGCTCGGGGAGCGTTACGCCGTAGGCGCCGTGGTACAAGGGCAGGTGCGCAACCTCACCGAGTTCGGGGCGTTTGTCGAGATCGAGGAGGGCGTGGACGGTTTAATCCACGTCTCAAACATGTCTTGGGCCAAGGATGTGAGGCACCCCTCGGAAGTGCTAAAGAAGGGCCAGAGGATCGAAGCTGTCGTCTTGAACCTGGATTCAGCCAAGCGCCGCCTCTCCTTAGGGCTGAAGCAGCTTCAGCCGGACAACTGGGAGGAGTTCTGCTCCCGCACGCACGTGGGAGACATCGTGCGGGGCAGGGTTTCGCGCATGGCGTCCTTCGGGGCCTTCGTCGAAATCGAGGAGGGGATCGAAGGCCTCTGCCATATCTCCGAATTCGAAGAAGACCACCGCGGCGGTCCAAAACATCTCGAGGTGGGACGCGAGCGGGACTTCCGCGTGCTGCGCTTGAACCCCGCCGAGAAGAAAATCGGCTTGAGCATGAAAGGTGTGGAACAGGCCGCAGCTCGCCCGGGGTCGGAGGCAACAGCCCAGGAGGAGGCACCTACCACATCCGCTTTGCCCCCGGCCGAACCGTAGCCCCGGGGCAGCGGACGTCAACTTGGTTCTTTCGCAAGTGCGCACGGGCGAGGCGGGAACATACGGCGCCCAGCGGGAAAGGATAAGCTGGCAGGCCCAAACTCAGGAGGACGAGAAGGGGGCCCAGGGAGTGAAACATGACGAAGGCTGATTTGACAGAAGAGGTTTCGCGGGCAGTCGAGATGAGTCGGAAGGATTCCGAGATCATTGTCGAAACCATCTTTGATAGCATTGTGAAGTCTCTGCGCACGGGCGACAAGGTTGAGATCCGGGGCTTCGGAAGTTTTCGCACGCGGCAGCGCAAGCCGCGGATCGGGCGCAATCCCAAAACCGGGGCGCGCGTGGATGTCCCTGCCAAGAAGATCCCGTTCTTCAAGCCCAGCAAGGAATTGAAGGATCTCGTTAACGGTGGCGTGGAAGCGCCGGCCGCTTCACCGCCGGCGTCCTCAGCGCCAGAAGCCTCGGCGACGTGAGTCGGGGCGCGCCCCGCGTTACCGGCAGGAGGCACATGCACATCCTGTGGAGTCCCTGGCGATTTCGCTACGTCACTGAGGCGGCGAAGAGCGACCGTTGCCTCTTCTGCGATAAGGCGGCCGGGGACGCCTCACGCGACCGGGAGGCCCTGATTCTCCACCGCGCCCGGTCGAATTTCGTCATTCTCAATCTTTTCCCTTACACCACAGGCCACACCATGATCGCTCCTTACGATCACGTGGGGAACCTCTCGGAACTGGACGCCGCGACCCTGCAGGAGATGATGGAACTGGCCCAGAAGGTCCAGGCTGCCTTACAGGAGAGTTACCACCCGGAAGGCTACAACTTGGGGATGAACCTCGGCAGATGCGCTGGGGCCGGGGTGGCTGACCATCTCCACCTCCACCTTCTACCCCGCTGGAGCGGCGATTCCAATTTCATGGCGGTCATCGGTGAAACCCGCGTCCAGCCCGAAGACCTCTTCACCACTTACGACAAGCTGGTCTCTTTCTTCCGTTCCTAAGCAATCGCGGGTGGAGGAATCGTCCCGGCCGCCGCGGCGGCACGCGTGCCGCGAGCGAGATCGCAGGCAGGCTGTCCTTCGGAGGTATCGCTCTTGGCTTAAGGCGACTTCTTTTCAGTGGGCACTTCTTACGGTACCACCAGGTGCGCGGCCACGCCCCGGACGGACTCGGAGTAGCCCAAGGCCCCGTTCACACGTTCCAGGCGAAGGGGCTCGGCGACGAAACGAAAAGCTAGTTCGCCCCGGTGGGTGATCTCGTCCGGCAGGACGACTTCCAGCTCCATCGGTTCGTCCGGGCGTACCTCGGAGGGGGTAACAAAGTAGATGCCGGACCTCGAGATGTCCCGGGCGAATCCCTCGGCCGCCACCCGCTCGCCCCCCGGTCTGCGCAAAGCCAGCCGCAGGGGAAGCTGAAGCCGATACCGACGGTCGCGGCGGCGGTCTACCCCTTCGGTAAACTTCGCTTGGCGGACGTCCCCCTGGGGCAGAACGAATTCCATGCCCTCGGCTGCCCCGCGCACCTGCGGAAATTCCTGCCGGGCTTTCTCCACCAAACCGTCCACAAAAGCATCGTCGTTGTCGGGATCGTGATGGAACAGCACCAATTGCTTCACGCCGCACTCCCGCGCGATGCGCGTCCCTTCCAGCCAACTGCTATGCCCCCAGCCTTTCCGATCGCCGCGCAACTGCTCCGGCGTGTACTGAGCGTCGTAGACCAGCACATCCGCCCCTTGGGCCAGGTCGCGCACCGAGCGATCGTGGAGAGGCGAACCCGGTTCCGTATCGGTGGCGAACACAAACACGGCCCCGTCTGCCTCAATCCGGTAAGCTACACACTCCTGCGGGTGATTCAAGGGAGCCGAGCTGATGATGGCCCCGCTCAGGTTGATGGAACTAGCACCCAGATCGAAGAAATGCCGCACCGCCCCCATGGCCGTCATATCCACGGGGAAGTAGGGATTGACCATCTGCCCTTCCACTGCCCCCTGCAGCTCCAGCCCCTTGCGCCAAACCGAGTGAAAGAAAAAGGCGTTGCCCCTGCGGTAGAGAGGAAGGAAAAACGGGATCCCCTGAATGTGATCCCAGTGGAAGTGCGTCAGGAAGACGTAACCGTGAATAGGGTGCTCACCGAGCTCGCGCAGCAGGCTCTTGCCCAGAGCGCGCAGACCGCTGCCACAGTCGAGAATGATAAGCGTGCCATTGGCAATGCGCACTTCAACACAAGGTGTGTTCCCGCCGTATCGCGAGTTGCGGCGTTCGGGCGTAGGTGTGGACCCCCGCACACCCCAAAACCTGATTCTCATGTCCTACCGCCTTGGCGTAACCAGGTGGCCGAGCCGAAGAAAGCCGTGCCCTCACTATACGGCAGCCAAACCTTCTATCCTGCCTCGGCCTTGACCCCCATCGGGGGTTGCCCAGCCTAGCAAACTCCGGCGCCGCTGTCCACCCCTACCCATGTACAAACCAACAACTGGGTTAGGAGGCTGCGGAGGGCACTGCCTTACTGGCTAAGCGCGCCCCAGCTTGACCCCTTTTCCCCACGGCGCCTAGAATGTTACGGAGTCGAAGCGGCAGATGCGACTTCAATTCTCGATTCCATTTGATCCTGCCGGTGATGAAAATTCACTCTTAGCCTCCGTCGCCCCCCGACCCGCGGTGTTCGCCCTTTTTCTGGAGGCAGGAGACGGGTCGGAGGCTGCGCCGTATCTGGGCCGGACGATGGATCTTCGTCACCGTCTCGGACGCCTCCTCGGGAAGGCCCGAGGCGCCTCCAGGCTGCTGAATTTACGCGAGGCTACGCGCCGGATCGATTATCAGTGGATCGGCTCCTCGCTGGAAGCCCAGTGGCTGCTTTACTTGCTCAACAAGTTTCATTATCCAACTCTCTACCGGCAGCGTTTGCGGCTCAAGCCACCCACCTTGGTCAAGATCAACCTACGGAATCGGTTCCCGCGCTGCTATCCCACGCGTCGCCTTTCTAACGATGGCTCCTTATACTACGGCCCCTTCCCGTCGCGCTTGGCGGCCGAGCGATTCGCGGCGGAGTTTCTCGACCTCTTCCAGATACGCCGCTGCGTCGAAGACCTGCATCCCGATCCCGCGCATCCCGGTTGCATCTATTCCCAAATGCACATGTGCCTGGCCCCGTGCTTCGGCGGGTGCACGGACGACGACTATCACGAGGAAGTGGCGCGGGTGGTGGCGTTCCTGGACGCCGAAGGCCATCCCCTCATTCGCAGCCTGGAAGCCCAGCGAACTCAGGCGGCGGAGCGACTGGAATTCGAGCAGGCAGCCAGGTTGCATCGTCGGCTCGAAAAAGTGCACGACGTCCTGAAACTGAAGTCCGGCCTAGTCCGCAACCTGCGTGACCTCCACGCTGTGGTGGTGCTGGGGGGAGCAGAGGCGAAGACCGTTGTATTCTTCCGCGTCCGGTCAGGCGAGCTTCGGGGCCCAAGCAGCCTTTCACTGGATGAAAACGTGTCATCGCCCATCCCTCTGGACCGGCAACTCCATACGCTGCTGGACTCGCTGGCCCCCGAGGATACCTCCACTATGGCGCTTCCACCCTGGGAGCACTTGAGCCTTCTGGCTCGCTGGTATTACAGCAGCTTTCGCCGGGGCGAGTTGCTCATGCTCCCGCCCAATCAGGAAATCCCTCATGCCCGCTTGATCCGCCTCTGCCGCAAAGTGCTGGCGGAAGCCTAAGGACTCCAAAGCGGGGAACGCGCTCGGCGTCGATCCCTATCCTCCGGGGCCGACGAATGAAACTCTAGGGCACACCGATAAGGACCCTGCGTGCCCCAGCCAGTTTGACTGTGGTGTCAGGGGGCCATACAATGATTTAGGAGCAGGCCTTTCATGGTGGAACTTCAGTCTCTTGGGCTTTCGGGACCAGAAAGGGAGTCACCTCCGCCCCCACCCCCGCCGCCGCGGGTGCCGCGCGTACGCAGTCGCAAGGTCTTCGGCCAGTTCGTCTTTCTCATCCTGCTCCTGCTTTCCGCGGGCGCGGGAGGGCTGGCGGGACTGGTTTTCGTTTACTCCTCCGACCTGCCCCAGGTCCGCCAGCTCATGGACTACCGGCCGGATGTGATGACGGAGATCTATGCCGACGACGGCACGCCCATCGGCAGCTTCGCGCTGGAGCGCCGTGTGATTGTCACTTACGACCAGATCCCGCACGTGCTTAAAGACGCCGTCCTCTCGGTGGAGGATCGGCACTTCGAGAGCCACTGGGGCGTGGACGTCATCCGCGTGGCGCGCGCCGCGCTCACCGACATCCTGGAATGGCGCAAAGCGCAGGGCGCCAGCACGCTCACCATGCAACTCAGTGGCCGGCTTTTTTTGGACAGGACCCAGAAGAGTTTTCGGCGGAAAATCCAGGAGGTTTTGCTCGCCGTCCAGCTTGAGCGCCACTTCACCAAACCCCAAATCTTCACCCTGTACTGTAACCAGATTCCCTTGGGCCACGGCAACTTCGGCTTCGCCGCTGCTGCGCAGTTCTATTTTGGCAAGCGTCTGGAGCAGCTCACCCTGCCGGAAGCGGCGTTGCTGGCGGGGCTGCCGCGCACGCCCACAGGGTATTCACCGCTTCTCTACCCCGAGCGCGCCCGCCAGCGACGAAATCAAGTGCTGGCCGCGATGCGGGAGAATGGCAAGATCAGCGAAGAGGAGTATCGCCAGGCCCGGGCCGCGCCCTTGATCCTGAATATTCAGCGGTGGACCAACAACATCGCGCCCTACTTCGTAGAGGATGTCCGGCTGTTTCTGGAAAAGAAATACGGGACGGAGGTCGTCCAGGAAAAAGGCTTGCGGGTTTATACGACGCTCAACGTTCGCTTGCAGCGCCCCGCCGAACGAGCCCTCCGCAACGGTCTCGAGGCCTTCGACAAACGCCACGGTTGGCGCGGCCCGGTCGAAAACATCCTCAAGAACCCACCCACCCTTCCTGAGGGCTTGTTCGCCACCCTTGAGACTTACAGTCACCCCGATTGGAAGAAACCCATTCAGCCCGGCAGCCTGCTCCACGGCCTTGTCTTGGAGGTGAAGCCAGAGTACGCCCGGGTGCGCTTCGGAGAACTGACCGCGCGCGTGAGCAAGCCGGACTTTGCTTGGACGGGAAAATCCTCTCCCGCCGAGGTATTCACCCGGGGTGATGTTGATCTCTTCCTGGTGAAAGAGGTCAAGGGGCAAACGCTCCGTGTCACCCTGGACCAGCGCCCTGCCGTCCAGGGAGCGCTGGTGGCTATCGAGAACTCCAGCGGGGCCATCAAGGCCATGGTTGGCGGGTACGACTTCGAGGGGAGCAAGTTCAATCGGGCTCGCCAGGCCGCACGTCAGGCGGGCTCGTCGTTCAAGCCGTATGTTTACGCTGCCGCCCTGCTGGAAGGCGCCAGCCCCTTTGACACCATTGTCGATGCTCCGGTGAGCTTCCCTTCCGCCTCCGGGATATGGTCCCCCCACAACTACGACGAGAAGTTCGAGGGCACCATCACCCTGCTGCACGCCCTGGCGGAGTCGCGCAATGTCCCTGCCGTGCGGCTGCTGGCTCGGGTAGGAGTCGACAAGGTAATCAAGCTCTGTCGCAAGTTCGGGCTCAGCTCGCGGCTGGTCCCCAATCTTCCCCTCGCCCTCGGAGCTTCGGATTTGACCTTGCTGGAGCACACCTCCGCCTTCACGACCTTTCCCGACGATGGTGTGCACATTTCCCCGCGCATGATTGAGCGCGTGACCAATTACGACGGGCGCGTCATCGACGATTTCCCGCCGGAGGTCACGGACGTACTGCCCGCTCCCATCGCGCGGCTCGAGCTGTCCATGCTGCGCGAGGTAATTAATTCGGGGACGGGTGCGCGCGCCCAGGCCCTCAAACGACCCCTCGCCGGCAAGACCGGGACCACCAACGACTTCGCCGACGGCTGGTTTATCGGCTTCTCGCCTTCGCTCACCTGCGGCGTCTGGGTAGGCTACGACGACCACCGCGAGCTTGGCCCCAAAGAGGAAGGCGCGCGCGTGGCCCTGCCTATCTGGATGGAGTTTGTGGGAGAGGCGCTGAAGAACCAGCCTGTAGAGGACTTCCCTCACTCCCCGCTTCTGAAGGACCCCGAGCAAGTGAAGGAAATCCTGGCCAGCGCGGGCACAGAGCGACTCCTGGCAGAGCGCGCTGCTCCCCCACCGGCGGATTCTCAGTCACCGGACGTGCTTCCGACGCGCGGTCCTTCGCCGCCAGCGACGATGCGGGAGAGCCGCCCCGAATCAACACCCACGCCTGCTTCCAGCAAGCCAGGCAGTGCGCCGCCCCCTGCCACGGCGCCCGCAAAACAGAGTCCTCCGGCCCCAGGCAAACCGCCTGGCGCCCGCTGAATCAAAGCCGATAACAAAGCCTGGGTAGAGTTCCCGCCATGCTGCTGTCACACCACCAGGCCCGCCAGCGGGCGGGTTAGGCCCATTCCTGGGTGGGGGCCTCACGCTCCGGCGTGTCGTGATCCGATCCGGGCCGCCCAGTTGCGGAAATGATCGTAGCCGACCGGACGTAGGGCTTCTTCCTTTCCGTCGGCTCGAACCAGAAACAGCCCCCTTGAGACGCGAATCTCGCCGATCCTGCGGAGGGGAGCACCCCGAAACTTTCGGGGCACCAAGGAAACCTTGTGCGGTGGGACGGCAAAAAGCAGTTGGTAGTCTTCGCCTCCGTGCAGCGCCAGTTGCAGCATATCGGCGCGGGAGAGCTGCCATGACCCCTGAACCTGGGGCCGCGGAATCAGCTCCTCCCAGAGGCGCGCTCCCACGTCGCTGGCTTCCACCAGATGCCCCAGGTCCGTCGAAAGTCCGTCGCTGATGTCAATGAGCGCTGACGCCAAGCGCTTCTCGGAGAGGTAGCGGCCCAGCGCACACTGGGGCTCAGGGAAGAGATGGACCTTAATCGCCGCACATCGCCGCGCTGGCTCTGCGCGGCCCGGACGGGATTTCATCAACCGTAGGCCCAGCGCCGAAAGCCCCAGGCAGCCACTTACGAAGATTTGGTCGCCAAGATGGGCCCCCGAGCGGAGGAGCGCTCTTCCCCGCTCCAGCTCGCCTACAGCGACAACGTCGATCGTCGTCCCGCCGGGCACGACCGCCGTGTCTCCGCCAATCAACGCCACACTGAACTGCCTGGCCAGCGCCCGAATCCCCCGGTAGAACTCCTGGATCCAGGCACGGGTCGTCCGCTCTGAGAGCGCAATTGAGACAAGGGCAAAGCGCGGCGTCCCGCCCATGGCGGCGATGTCACTCAATGAACGGGCCAACGCCCGGTGCCCGACCGAGCGTGCGGGGTGGAGAGCCCGGGTGAAATGAACGCCTTCGATGGACAGGTCGGTGGTAAGAATCAGCTCGTGCCCGGGAGCCACCCCTACCAGAGCCGCGTCGTCTCCAATGCCGAGTCTGACGTTGGGGTGTGCGCGCGGCGTTTGCCGCTGGAGCCAACGAACGAATTCCCGTTCATCTCGAAACACACTGCCACCTCGTCGATTTACGTGCATCCGCAGTGACGCTGCGCTACAATCCCGCCCCTAACCACTTACCCGCTGGAGGCCCGCCATGTTCTCGCGCCGGAGATTCCTACAAGCCAATGCCTTGGGTCTGACCTTGCCGCTTGCCGGGGCCCGCGCACCGGCTCAAGCCGCGCCGACGGCACGGCCCTCGCCTCCCCCGGTGGCCAAGCGTGATTACTGGAACGACTGGCCGCTCTATCTTACCGCAAAGGTGAACGAAGCTCGCGCCCGACGCAAGGCCGCTCTGGCCTCCATCCACACCGCAGCCCAGGCGCGCGAGCGCCTGCAGATGATTCGCGCCAAGGTGTGGGAGCTGATTGGCGGCCCGCTCGAGAAAACGCCTCTGAATCCGCGGAGTGTGGACAGGATCGACCGCCAGACTTACCGGATAGAAAAGGTCATCTTCGAGAGCCAGCCCCAGGTCTATGTCACCGCGCATCTCTATGTGCCCAGCGTGGGCGAGCCGCCTTTCCCCGGCATCCTGGCACCGCTCGGCCACGCGCCGAGCGGCAAAGCCTACCGGAACTATCAATACGTTTTCCAAACCCTTGCCCGCAAGGGCTACGTGGTGCTGGCCTTCGACCCCTTCGGGCAGGGCGAGAGGCATCAATACCTCGACCCGCGCACCGGCCGCTCGCGTTTCGGGCCTACGGGGGAGCACTCGCAGGCCGGACGGCCGCTGCTCTTGCTGGGCGCGACCTTCGCGCAGTACCGCGTGTGGGACGCAATTCGCGCCCTGGATTATCTGCTAAGCCGGCGGGAGGTAGACCCAGAGCGCATCGGCTGCACAGGCCACTCCGGGGGCGGCACGATGACTATGTACCTCTGCGCCCTCGAACCCCGGATTCGGGCGGCAGTGGAAGTACAGGGAAATTCGGAGAATCTCGCTGGCCCTGACTACAGTCCTCCAGGGGCGATAGCCGACGCCGAGCAGAACTTGATCGGCGGCTTGGCCCAGGGCCTAGATCGTGGCGACCTGCTGGCAGCCTTTGCTCCCAACCCCCTGCTTGTTTGCTACACGCCGCAAGACGCTGGGACCACGTACTCGCCCCTCTATGAGAGCGGGACCAAGGAAATCTTCGACGAGCTGAAGAGCCTTTACGGCCTCCTCGGAACCCCAGAGCAGGTGGGGCTGTTCGCCTCGCCCCTCCCCCACGATTTTGACTTCCCTACCCGCCGTGCTACTTACGGATGGTTCAACCGGTGGCTGAGCCCCAAGGACCCTGGCGCGGACGAAGCAGCGTTCGAGACCTCTCCCCCCGCATCCTTGAACTGCACGAGCACGGGTGAAGTGCTGACTTCGCTGGGCGGGCGTTCGCTGGTTCAACTGAACAGCGACCGGGCGCGCGCAGTTGCGGGCTCCGCCCTGCGTGATACGTCCCTCAGCTCGGCAGCCCTACGCAAACGATGCCAGCAAAGGCTGCGGAGCCTGCTGGCCCTTCCGGCGGAGCAAACCCCTCTGGAACCTCTGGCTCTCTCTACGATTGTGCGGCAAGGCCTGACCATCGAAGAATTTGAGTTTCGCTCAGAGCCTCAGGTTCGAGTGCCCGGTTGGTTCCTTAAACCGGGCACGCACTCAGGTCCGTTTCCGGTAATTGTTTACCTTTCAGAGGAAGGAAAAGACACGGTCGTGGAAGAAAATCGCGAGCTGGACGCTCTATTGCGCCGCGGATTTGCCCTCTGTGCCGTCGACCTGCGCGGGCTCGGCGCTACTGCTCCGCGCTTCCCCGCAGCAGGGCCGCTGTTTTACGGATTCGAAGACCTGGACATCAAAGACGCCTACGCTTGGGCCAGTCTAATGCTTGGCAAGGCGGTGCTTGGCCAGCGGGTCTGGGACTTCTTACGTTGTCTGGATTACCTCGAGACGCGACCAGAAGTCGATCGCTCTCGAATCAGCGTGGTGGGAGTCGGCGGGGGCGGGCTGGTAGCCTTGCTGGGTTGCGTTCTGGATGATCGCCCACGGTCGCTTCTGCTCCAGCAGGTCATTGCCACCCTTCGCTCCGTGGTTGAATCCGAGGAGTATTCCCTGCGTCTCGCTTGGCTTGTTTTCGGGCTGCTGCGCGAGTTTGATCTGCCTGACTTGGTGGCCGCCCTGGCGCCGCGGCGCTGCTGGGCGCTCAACGCAGTAGGGGCCCGCGGGGAGATCCTTCCGGAGTCAACGGTTCGAGCGTTGTACATACCAACCATTGATGCGTATTCGAGGGTCGCCAGCAAAAACCAACTGGCGTTTGTAGTCCGGCCAGACCAACAATGGACGGCCGTCGGCCAAGCCTGGACGGAAGGCTCCTAGGCTTGGCTTATTTGCTTGACAAATGTTCCATTTCTAAATAGGATTTGGGCGAGACAGGCGAGTTGGCGCTGCCCCCCGCCCATCGTTCGCGGCCCGGAGCGGATTGTCGGCCGGAATGCGAAGGCGCGAAAGAGATCCTAGGCGGTGAGAAAAATGGAACGGAAGTTCTATACCTTCCTCATCTGTCCCGGCGCCCACGGTAAGCTCCACAAGATTCGGCTTCCTTTTTACGTCGTTCACCTGTTCCTGGGCTTCAGCATTGTAGGGATTATGACTGTAGCCGCCCTCGCCAGCAGTTACGCCAGGATGCTGCTGAAGGTCTCGAACTACAACAGCCTCCGCACCGAGCGCGAGGCGCTCAAGACGCAATACCGCACCCTGGAGAACGTTGTCAGCCAGACCAACGCGAAGCTGGGCTCGCTGCAATCGCTGGCGGCCGACGTAGCCCTGAGCTATGGCTTTGGCGAACCCCTGAGGCCCCAGTTGCCCCAGACCGTGATCAGCCTGGCGACGCAGTCCAACGCCACGCTGGACTCGAGTTACCACGCCTCGCTTTACGCCTTCAGGCTGATGAAGTCGGCAGCTACCAACGCCTCGGTGGATCCGGTTATCCAAGGGTTGGTCTTCGATCCGCGTCTGGACCGTTCAACGGTTCCCTCAATTTGGCCGGTGCACGGTCAGGTCACCGCCGGGTTTGGGGAGCGCATGGATCCCTTGAACGGTGAAGGGGCGTTCCACGGCGGACTGGACATTTCTGCTCCCTATGGCACCAAGGTCCAGTCTGCCGCCGACGGCATCGTCTTCCTCGCCGGGCCGGACTCGGCCTACGGCAATTCGGTGTTGATCGACCACGGATATGGCATCACGACCAGGTATGGCCACCTGAGCAGGATTGAGGTTGTCATCGGCCAGGAGGCCAAGCAGGGGCAGGTCATCGGCGCCGTGGGGATGACCGGCCGGACTACCGGACCACACCTGCACTACGAAGTACACGTTCACGAAGCGCCGGTTAACCCGGCAAAATACCTGCGCCAATAGCCCGAAACACAGAGAGTCTCATTCGCTTCCAGCAGTTCATGGCAGGAGTCGCGTCGTTGCGCGCGCTGCGGGCGACTTTCATCCTCGTTATTACTTGCCTTCCGGGGACGCGCTTCATCCCCTCCGCTGAGGCGCAGACACTGCCCGGATCGGAACGTTTGGTGATTGCCGTGGCAGGGGATACTCTTCCCGAGTCCTCGTGGGCGGGTCCCCAGGAAGTGGAGCACTTCCTGGACGCAATGCGCGAGGAATTCGCGCGGGCCGACTTGGTCTATCTGAATCTGGAACAACCCATTACCGCCGCCCATACAGTTACGCCCAACAAGAATCCAGCCGACGTAACGGCGGGGCGGGATTACATCCTGCGGGCGCGCAATCCCGCCATTCCCCGCATAATGAAGGAGGCGGGAGTGGGGTTGGTGGGGCTGGCCAACAACCATATGATGGATTACTCGGGGGCGGGCCTGCGCGATATCTTGGGTGCCTTCCGGGAGGCAGGGCTGCCCGTAGTGGGGGCCGGCCTGAAGCCAGACGCCGAGAGCGGGTTTATTTTCCGCAAGGACGGCTGGCGCGTGGCCCTGCTGGCCTTCTCGGACGTCGTGCCGCGGAACTCCGCGGCGACCGAGACCCGTTTGGGAATCGCTTCCGCGAAGGACGAGACCGACTTGGTGGAAGCGATACAGCGTGCGCGTCGGCAGGCGGAGCTTGTGATTTTGATGATGCACTGGGGTGGGCAGGGGAACCACGCCATCACCCTGCGGCAACATCGCTTGGCCCGGGTGGCCGCCCAGGCCGGGTGCGACGTTGTGGTCGGAATGCACCCGCACGTGTTGCAGGGCATTGAATACCTGGGGGAGGTGCCAGTCTTCTATTCGGTTGGCAACTTCGCGTTCGCGTCCAAGAGGCGCGCCGGCCGTGAGTGCGTGTTGGTAAGGCTTACGTTTGGATCTCGCGAGTTGGAGACGGTGGAGTTGGTTCCAGTGGAAATATCGTCGCAGGGAGTGCCGCAGATCACCAACGGCGCGCGAGGCCAAGAGATTTTGTCGCACCTGGATGCGTTTTGCCGCATGTTCAATACGCAGGTGCAGGACGGTAGGTTGGTACGCGGCCCGGTGCGGGAGAAGCTGGTGTATGACACGCGGGGGCGGGGAGACAAGGGCAGGCCTGCCAGGGCTCGCACTAGCCGACCGCACCGACGCGACCGGGCTCGGTAGCGGGCGGATGGAGGAGGTGGTGGCGGGCTCGGGGTCGTAAGAAAAAATGTGGGCAGGCCCTTGCAATTTCGGTTCCTGGATAGTAGAATTAATCGTTTAGAGCGGCTGGCGTAGCTCAGCCGGTAGAGCATCTGATTTGTAATCAGAGGGTCGGGGGTTCGAATCCCTTCGCCAGCTCCAGCTTGGGCAGACGCGGCCGTTGAGGGGGCCAGGTAGCGGGCGCCGGGTTAAGATTCGGGGGCGGGTTTTCAAGTCTTCTTGCACACAAGAACGCGGGGTGGAACCCTGTCTCCGCGCCTCACCGCGGACTCGAGTTTTCCGGCTCAAGCGATGACGACGCCAGACGCCAGAAGGCTAGCACGTTTTCTGCGCGTGGCGCCTAGGAGGGAGAGTCCAGTTCGGACAGGTGGCCGAGTGGTTAATGGCAGCAGGCTGTAAACCTGCCGCTCCTTGCGAGCTACGGGGGTTCGAATCCTCCCCTGTCCACCATGGAGCCGAAACTCGAAATTCGAAAATCGAAAATCGTTAGGCTCCAGCAGGGTGCCGGTTTTCGTGTTTCGCATTTCGATTTTCGCAACGGGACGCGGGAGTAACTCAGTGGTAGAGTCACAGCCTTCCAAGCTGTTGGTCGCGGGTTCGATCCCCGTCTCCCGCTCCAGGTTCGAAACTTGAAGATCGAAATGCGAAAATCGGCCGAGCTGGTTGCACAACGAGTTTCGCTTTTCGAATTTCGGGTTTCGCGTCCCGCGAGGCGGGACGCCGGGCCGATGTAGCTCAGTTGGTAGAGCACGTCCTTGGTAAGGACGGGGTCAGCGGTTCAATTCCGCTCATCGGCTCCAGAGATTTGGCGAGGATGAGGCGGCGAATTGGATGAGCAAGAACGTGAAGAGCGGCTGGCGCTTGCCGGTGCGCTTCGTCACAGCGCAGATCATTATCTTTCGGAGCAGGCGTTACGGGACGCACTTTCCAGGTCGTACTATTCGGTCTTTCATCTCGGTTGCATTTTGCTCGGCAAGGGATATGGCAGCCACGACGAGTTTCTAACAGACCTGCACGGAAAACTTGGCGCAAGCGATGACCTGTGGGAAAAAGTGAAACGCCTGCAGGAATTGCGGATCCAAGCTGACTATCGGTTCGATGGATTGAGGCGAATTTATGGCGGTGATCCGGAGAAGTTCCAACGAGCGGCGTTCGACGGGCTAGCGCAAGGGCGGGAAGTCTATAGCGAGTTGCTGCAACGCGTCACCAAGGCAGACCAATATGGCAGTGGTAACGAAAGAAAAGATTGACCAACTTCTGCGGGCAAGGCTGAGAGAGCGGGGCGTCTCGGGGAAGCTTGACCGGATCGACTTGTTCCCCACGCCCGAGGGCGTCCTTGCCGAGGTTGTCTTGCGGGACGCTTCCGCATTGGAGCAGGCTCAACAGGCCGTAGACAGCGTCGAAAACCAGTTGGAGGGCGAGCGCATATCCCTGCTGCCCACCGTCCGTGCGCTTTGGGAGGTTGAGAAGGTTCGAGGAATTGAAATTCCCAATCCGCCGGGGGCACCTTCGGATCTGGTCGGAGCGTTATTCAAGGGGATTCTCAAGTCCGGGGCGCGGCGGCAGGAAGTCTGGGTGGCAGTGACTCCTTCGGCACAGCAAGTCCTGCGCCCGCTGGCTACACGTGACCAGGATTGGGTCGGATTGGTGGGGAAATTTCTGCTCCATCGATTGTCGGTCGGGGGCGCGGGTCACTGGGACCCGATTCGTGAGCAAAAACTGGAGCTCGACGGGAGTGCGGCACAGTATTTGCGATGGCGACCTTACGAACAACTGAAGAGATCCGTCGATCTGGTTTTTCGCTCAATCGACAGAGCAAGGGATTTTCTGCAATCGTTCAATCTGGGGGGGAAGAAGGCTTCGGATTTCAACCACGTCCTGGAGGAGCTGCCAGGCCCGGGAGGGGCGATTGCGCGGGGCGAGCGGGTTCCCACGAGTAACTACCATCTGTACCAAATGTTGCTTGTTTCGGAAAAAGAAGACTTGCGCCAGTACTACTTTGAGAAACTAGAACGAGCCTGCAATGACTGGCCGGAATTGAAGGCAAAGTTCCCAAAAGTATTAGCTGCATGAGGTAACGTATGGCCAAAGAAAAATTTGATCGTTCGAAGCCGCACATGAACGTGGGGACGATTGGGCACATTGATCACGGCAAGACGACTTTGACGGCGGCGATCACCAAGCTGTTGGCGCGGGAGAACCCGAAGGTGCGGTACCGGCCCTTCGAGTCGATTGACAACGCGCCGGAGGAGAAGGCGCGGGGGATCACCATTGCCATTGCGCACGTGGAGTACGAGACCAAGCGCCGGCACTACGCGCACGTGGACTGTCCGGGGCACGCCGACTACATCAAGAACATGATCACGGGGGCGGCGCAGATGGACGGGGCGATTCTGGTGGTGGCGGCGACGGACGGGCCGATGCCGCAGACGCGCGAGCACGTGCTGTTGGCGCGGCAGGTGAACGTGCCCTACATCGTGGTGTACATGAACAAGTGCGACGCGGTGGAGGACCCGGAACTGCTGGACCTGGTGGAAGTGGAAGTGCGGGAGCTGTTGACCAAGTACCAGTTTCCGGGGGACAAGCTGCCGGTGATTCGGGGCTCGGCGCTGAAGGCGCTGGAAGGGGACGCGGCCTGGGAGAAGTCGATTTACGAG
>Ga0315309_1001013_pt1 | contig 17036 bp, 18 predicted proteins | sample TDP4_MG_FD_203080 | JGI IMG/M metagenome (GOLD analysis project Ga0315309, IMG submission 203080) | Freshwater sediment microbial communities from Lake Towuti, South Sulawesi, Indonesia - TDP4 | ecosystem: Environmental > Aquatic > Freshwater > Lake > Sediment | place: Indonesia: South Sulawesi... | reverse complement strand
CAGTTGAGAATAAGAATAAGGTTCAGAAAATGCGTTGGCAGATGGTTCGACTACCTGATAGTGTCCAAAAAAGAGATGGAAGAGATACTCAAAGGAACAGGATGGAAGATCAAGGAATTCATAGATTCCGGTAACTCAGCATACATAGCTACTATCGAAAAAACCTATTAGCGCGCTCATTTTACTTCCAAGAAGAGCTGTTTCGGTATTCTTCTTGGTTTCTTGCCCGCGTAGTTGTAGAGTATTGTTGCCATGCTTTTTTCTGCTCCAGCCAGTCCGTAAACTCGTCCGTGGCGTCCGTTTGCTCCTTCGATGACATAATACTCGTTTGGACTGTGCGCTCTTGCGCCGTGACCTAAGGCCCCGCCTATTATTGGCAGCTTTAAGGGTTTGCCTGTGAACACATAAGCTGGCCATGCTGGAAAGAACTTTACAGGTGAAGCCACGGGTGGATAGATTGCATATTTCACTTTGAACTGTTCAAACATGGAGTAAGCTGCTTCGGCAATGGCGGACTTGTGACTAGTTAAAGCCCATGGATAGCCGCCGAGTTTTCTTAGTTTCACATCCTTGTAGCCTTTCTCGTCCAAGTGTGCTCGAATCTTCCCGAATAAGCTGTTTAGTTTTTGATTTGGCACGAACCTTATGTTATGCTTAGATGTTACCATGTGCGGAACAAAGGTTTTCGAGCCCGGACCTATCCAACCTCCCCAGATTCCATCTATGTTGAAGCTGGTTCCAAATGCTGAGCGTTTAATTATTTCCTCTTTGTCTGTAAGGTTGTCGATGAACGTTTTGATTTTGAGTGTCTGTTTTATGAGTTCAGGGTCGAAGACTTTTACGGCTGGGGTTGACTTTCTGTAGCCTTTCCGTAATATCTTTAAGTCTAGTTTAGTCGGCACTTTGATGTCATCGTACCATCCTTTAATGAGGATTTTGTTTCCGTCTTCTGTAACTAGGCTGGATAGCATTTTGATGTGGCGCCACGCTGGGCTGTCTATTATGAGTTTTAGGGCACCGTGAACACCGAATTTGGTTGGTCCTCTACCCCAGTATGCCCCGCTAGTTTCTAACTCAACGTATAGGATGCCTTCAGAACCCATGTGAGGTCGGGCTAATCCGTTTTGGTCTTGGCTTGCAGTTGGGAAGAAGACGGCGTCAGCTTTCTTCAGTTTGTTGGTGTATTCTCGTACGAATTTAGGCATGCTTATGCTGGCTCTCTCCTCCTCGCCTTCAGCTACGAAAATGAGATTGACAGGTAATTCATCGGCGTCTCGCATGGCTTGCATAGCGTTTAAGAATGCAGCAAGTGGACCTTTGGTGTTGATAGCGCCTCTTGCCATTAACACTTTTTTGAACGGCGCCATGGGAACTATTTTGGCTTCGAAGGGTGGAACCTTCCACAAATGGATGTCTTCGGCTGGTTGAACATCATACATCATGTAAATTATGACTGTTTTTTCTGCGCCAGCGTCGTACTCAGCGTAAACCACAGGCGAGTATGTCTGAGGAACCAGTCTCGCTTCCTTGCAGCCTAGTTCTTTCAAATAGCTCTTCAATAGTTCGGCGCATTCTTTGACTCCTTCGCCTGTCTGTGAAATGCTTTCTTGCCTGATGAATTCTTGCAGCCTCTTGATGTGAGCATTAATGTTTTCATCAATGTTTCTGTAAACTTTCTCTAACTGATGCAAGTCTGAAACACCAAACGAGCTATAGATGAATTCGTAATAAAACATTTATCACAAAGAGACTTCCAAGCGACCGAGTAGTAGGAATCAGCCGCTATGTTAGTTTCATTCTGCTCCGTCTATTTCCCTCCGCTCTTTTGCTGAATCACAGCTAAACGTGGAGGCCCTAGGCGCGTGCATTAGTTTTCTTGTTTCCAAGTTTCAAACCATTTCTCGAATCCTTTGCAGGATCTGCCTGTTTTTCGTGCTATGATATTGTCTGTGACCTTGAACGCCTTGATCAGATTGGTTATGAAGGGTTCACCATACTTCTCATACAGTTCGAAGACACCTAAGAGAAATTTCCCATGGTACCAAGCATAATTCAAGAATCCGACACGTGCATACAATCGCTCAAAATCCTCCAGGCTTTTATGCTTTACCAGTGGCTTCCCGCCTTCATACATGACCTTTGCCACAGTCTCAACCACGCATAGGTCTTTCTTGTACTCCTTCTCGAATCTCTTCAGAAACGCGTAAGTCGTGTAATCAGCGAAGAACTCGCTAAGCCACGCCGCTCCAAAACTTACCCTCGTCTTCTCCTGAAAACCATGCGTAAACTCATGCACAATCAAGTTGTCAAACAATACTTGCACCGCCCCAGTGAAAGCGGCTTCCCTACGACGCATCGCCGAAATCAGCGATTTCCTCAATGCTTCTGGACAATTGTCAAACATCGGCGACAAAGATTCTATCGCTGGCGTTTTGACATCAGCTGTAAGATGCACAGCGCTGTATTCTGCGAAAAGTACACCATACGGAAATGATGTACGCTTGCTCCAATCATCTGAATTGAGCACAAGCAACACCAAATCAGCCTCAGCCTTGAAGAAACCCTTGAGAAACGAATAGCTCTTGTCCGCCATAACAGCCAAACTATAGGCCCTTTCGCGAGCACCGTGAGAGTAATAGGCTTCAACAGTTTCAACCTTCAAAGCATCCAGACCCTTCACGTATTCCTCCAACGTACTCATACCAAAAGCCCACAAACTAACTCCAGCGTATTCACTATTTAAACGACAACCAACCCACAACCAAACTCCATGCGTGTGAATGTCTGCAGAGTACTTTGCATTGCAAACCTTTATATATCGCAAAGCACACTGTGGTGCATAGGTGATGTGAAATGACGGAAGGAATTAACCTGAAGGAGATTGAGCGGAAGGTCTACACGTCTTATCATCAGGACGGATTAATAGACATCGCAATCGCGTTGATTGTCTTAGCCTTTGGCATAATGATGATCTTTGACATGGCTTGGATGGGCGGAGTCTTTGCAGTCGTGGGAATGTCTCTCTATGTAGCTGCCAAGAAAACCCTCACAGTTCCTAGAATCGGTTTCGTCAAGTTCGCTACGCACAGAGTGAAAGCCATGCAGACTATGGTAATCGGCGTGCTTTCGCTGTTCATGCTTTTGGGCATTGTTGCTTTCATGCAGACAGAGGGCGGAGGTACACCGGCTTGGCTGTTGTTTGCAATTGAGAACCACATGTTAGTCATCGGAGTGTCGATATCTGCTTCATTCTGTGCAGCAGGCTACACTTTCAGGATAAACCGCATGTACGGATATGCTCTGCTGGCTCTAGCCATGTTTGTCGCTGGGCATTTCCTTTACTATCCGCTGTACTATTACATGATCCTGCTGGGCTCATTGATTCTCCTCTCCGGGCTAGCCATGCTGATCAGTTTCGTACGCAGAAACCCTCCAACCACTGGATCGATTGGTGACCGCGGCAATGAAGAGCAATGAAGCCAAGGATGATGAGCTTCCTTCAATCTCAAAGCTTGACAAAACAATACATGAACCCGCAAGGCTCATGATCATGGCTCATCTCTTCGTTGTCGAAAGCGCAGACTTCCTCTTTCTTCAACGCCAAACGCAGATGACGCCTGGAAACCTCTCCGCTCACCTAAGTAAACTGGAAGACGCTGGATACGTTGAAATAACCAAAGAGTTCATCGAGAGAAAACCCCACACGGCACTTGCACTCACCAAAAAGGGACGTGACGCCTTCAGACAATATCGCAGAGACATCAAACAGATTGCAGACAAACTCCCAGAATAGGATCGAGATTCTATCTTGTGAGATTCGACTTAGAGAGGAGGTGGTTTTGGTTGAAGGAATGGAAATGCGTGCTGGTTGGGCATCATGACAATATCGGCAAAGTGATTGAAGAGTGGGAGAAATCTGGATGGCGTCTACACACCTATGCCTGCGCCGGAAACGCCGTGGTGACACTCGGAACCAATCATTACCTGCTGTTTGAGCGAGGAGAGTGACTGAGGCAGGGTTTCTTCAGGTCTTGGAGCAACGCGCACTTGAAGGAGAAGCGGATAGAATTTCTATGCCCCACACACAAAAATTCACGACGCTGAGAACATGTTGTGTATTGAACCTAGTCGATAGGGCAGAAATTCACTGCGCACACTTGAACCCATCTCAAGCACTATATTTCCTTGTAGATTTCCACGAATCCACACTGATTGCAGTAGACGGGAATGACCTTGTCGAATCTCCTCCGACCCTCATTGGAAATGACAACAACCTTCGGGAGGTTTTTCAAGAATTCGCCCTCAACCATTCCTCCATTGCACTTCGGACACTTCCTGACTTCACTCATGAATCTTTCACCCCCCAGATGCCAAATTTCGAGTTATACCTGACTAAGAGCAAATCCCAACTTTCGCTATTTTCTGAGACGTATTCTTCTCTTGACAAAAGTCCAGTAGCTGTAGAATATGACCCAACCCAACGTAACTGGCAATACTATGGCATACCAAAACACGTAGTTCTCAATCTGAAATGAAACCCAAAGAGCGCTAATGTTGATGAGGCCACTAACAATCAAAGCGAGGAAGAAAGACCTTTTTTGAGCTGAGCGCAGCCTGTAGTATCCAGCTGCACCCTCGATTGTTGTCAACGCTGCAAATCCTTTCTCAGTTAGGGCGTAGCGCCCTTCCTTGTTCATGGTTACTAGCTCGTCGAGTTTCTTTAAGTGGAAATCCAACAAGCCACTGCTGCTAATCTTCAGTTCTCTCTTAAGGTCAGCAAAACCCAAAGGCTTCTCTGCTAGTATCTGTACAATGTCAATTCTGATTGGATGAGAGACAGCTTCAAACAGCTCATCTGAACTCATGCCAGTTCACACAGTCAATATGAAAGACAGCTCGATATAATTCTATCAACCTTGACCAACAAGTCAACAATCGTTGACAGAAAGCCATCATTCTTAAGAATCGTTGAAATGTTGGTCGGTTGGATAGAAATTCTATGCTGCTGCTCACGAAAAAGCAGTTATCTTACCTCAGACATCTATACCATTGCTGGCGACAACTTGTCGGCTTCAAACAAGATTGAAATCAGGCCTATAGGTTTTGTCAGACGACCGTCATCCGACAAGAATGCTAGAGACAAGAGCCTCGTTTCAAGGATAGTGCTCAAGAAAGACCTCGTCGAGGCTATCGATGGCATTGAAGAGTTTTCCCATGTTTTCATCATCTATTGGATGCACAGAATATCTAACGCCAAAAGAAAGTTAGTCCGTGAGAAAGGTCATGGAGAGATGTCGCCTCATGGGGTTCTTGCCTGCAGAGGTCCAGTTCGTCCAAATCCTATTGGTTTGACCGTGGTGGAGCTTGTCAAACGCGAAGAAAACGTTCTTTGGGTGAAAGGTCTTGATGCCCTTGATAATACCCCCGTGTTGGACATCAAACCCTATGGGCGTCCGTCTGAGGTCATCGTAGATTTCAGGGCTCCAAAACGTTTCTTGGAAAAATAGCAAACGCAGGTCGCGCGCTATTGAAGGGGAAAGGTTGGTGGACCGCAAAGCGTGCTCGAATGTAGTTAGCTTTTTCATGCAAAAAAAGATTTCTCATTCAATTGCTTGACAGAGACAACCACCATGTTTTGTGTGTGGTCATAGAATTTCTATGCACACACTATGGTTGGACAGAATTTCACCTTTTTGAAAGGGAGAAGTGGTTTTTAGATAGTCAAAGAAGGGAGGGTTCTTGCGTTGTCTGGACAGATGGTTTCGTTCGAGAGCCCGCGTCTTAGATAATCTTGCATCCAGAGGTTTTGCTACACATATTGTTGGCTTTCTCAGATTCGTCTGGAATATTCAGTTGCTTTTTCAAGGCAGTCTCAATTTGTTCTCTGGGAACATATCCGATGATTCTCTCGACTTCCTTTCCATTCTTCAGTATGAGCAAAGTAGGGAAGGCTTCGACTTTGAAATAGATATGTGTGCTCCGGTTCTTGTCCACGTCTAGCTTTCCAAAAGCAACCCTGCCGAGGTAGTCCGCGGCGAGTCTTTCAATGATGGGTTCAAGGTCTCTGCAATATTCGCACCGTTCATTCCAGAAATCAATGAGGACCAACTTATTTCTTTCAGTGATTTCATTGAGGTTCGCATCAGTAACCGTAATAATGTGCTTTCCGCCTGTGCCAGTTTTCTTCTGCTGTGATTCTTTCATGAAATTCTCTCCTTACCATCAAATGTGACATTGCTTAATAGACTCGACTCACAATGAGTGGTTACCGATTGTAACTCGCATGTTGTTTGTTAGTCGTCCTTCGTGGTTTGGTTTGGATAAGACTTTGACGGATTGGTTGGTTGGGTAGAAATTCTATGCACACACACAAAAATGACGACGCAAGGTTGAGGTTGGTTGGATAGGAATTCTGTTCTCTCTCTATTAGAATTACGGTAATCCCCAGAAGACTAAGTCCCAGTCCCAGAAGAGATGGAAGACTGAAGAGGGTATAATATTTTGGCATCGCAACATCATGTATCCAAAGAGTAGGCTTATAGGAAATAACAAGAGGATACTTGCCAATGCCTCTAAGGAGGCTCCAGAAAACTGGTAGTAACGAATGGGAAAGTGCAAAAGGGCGAAAAGCAACGAGGTAGCCACTAATCCCTTTAATGTTCCACTATAAGCTGCAAGTCTTGTTTGAATGTAGCCTCTCCAAACTGTCTCTTCACTGAAACCGACTATAGCCAAACGGATGAATGCGTAAGCCAGTGAGGCTGAAAATCCAGTGAAGCCATAACCGAAATAAGGTGCAACTAAACCTTGGACAGCAAACAGAACTGCTGACCACATAAGCCCTAATGCAAACATTCTTCCTATATTCTCTCGGCTTATGCCCATGCTTCCCAAGGTTTGTTTAGTTCTTTTCATGACTATAATCACTGGTAGAAACAAAACAGCATCGAAGAAAGCTTGCCATGCGATGTAAATTAAATCTAAAGAGAAGGGTAAGGAGAGGAATAAAGGTGTCAAGATGTTGATACGGAATACGCTTAGCGAGGATGCTGCCACAAAAACTATTACGACTACAAGAAAAGCCATTTTCGCCTCCTTTCTCGAGTCTGCAATCGTTATTGGTTTTGGATGTAACTTCAAGGCTTTTGCCGATAAATAGACTATTGGAACTCCAACCAAAAGATAGGCAACGTTAATTATAGCATCGGACGGAGTCGGGAAAGCCAATTCAGTTTCGCTTCTATACACGAAAACTGACTCGTCGATATATTAGCTCTTTGATTGAAAGTACGGGTCGAGATAGAAATTCTATGCCCACACACACAAATTGACGCATCAAGGCATGTCGCCCACTAGCGTGGGCAAGGAAGTTTCTGGATAGAGCCTATACCCAACAAACCAACACATGGCTGAAAGACAGTTTCTCGTTTTGCCGATAAGTCATTGCCATGAGCCTCAGAGTTGAGCGCTCGTTCGGTTGGTTGGGGTGGGTTTTAATCCCAGAAATAATAGTTATCTTCTGGTTGAGTTTCTTGTCAAAAGCCAAGAAATCCTTCAAGGAAGATTGGACATCACTCCCCTTCATTCTAATCACAAGTATTGGTTTTATTGTAGCAGTCTTAGATTTCATTTTTCTCCAGAATCTGAAGTTTCAGTTTTTTGGTCTCATTGGTTTAGCTTTAGTAGTAATTGGAGGGTATCTGCGGTTGAAGGCACGATTGCAGCTTAGAAAGAAAGCTGGATTTGATAATCTTGTTTCAACTTCACAACTTCAAATTGTTGAAGGTCATCAGTTGGTGAAGAATGGACTCTACAAACTCGTTCGTCATCCATTATACTTAGGTGAAATACTAAGAAACTTTGGTATTGTATCGATTTTTTCGAGTGGATATGGAATTCTATTAGTAATGATTGGAACAGTCTTTCTACTGCTCCGAATAAAGCTTGAAGAAGAAATGCTTGTCGAAGCATTCGGTCCAGAATACGAAGATTACAAGAGAAAAACAAAGAGGCTAATCCCTTACATCTACTGACGTGTCGTTGGTTGGTGGATAGAAATTCTATGCACACACAAATCTGAGCTGTCTTTAAGCGGTTTTTGTCAGTATTTTTGGTTCTTTCCATTCTTCTCTGAGGATGCTGTAGAGAACGCCGTCTTGCCATTTTCCTCTGATATAAACTGATTTGCGAATTAGTCCTTCTTTTTTGAATCCTGCTTTTTCCAGCACTTTTTGTGATGCAATGTTTTTCGGGTTGGTTTCAGCTTGGATGCGCACCAGGTTTCTTGATAGAAATAGGTAGTCGACTATGATCTTGACTGCTTCGGTGCAGTAACCTTTGTTTCTTTCTTTTGGCAGCAGCTTGTAGCCTATTGCGAAGTATGGTCCTCTGGGAGAATGGAATATCTGACCGATTTTGGTTCCGTCTTTTTTCTCAATAACAAACCATTTTTCTTCAGAACCAAGATTATCATGCCACTTTTCCACTTCAGTGTAGGAAACTTGTTCGAGAGGCTCGTATTCGCCTCCGAATTCAGAGCTGTTGGCCCATTCTACAACCAGTGGCAAGTCTTCTTTCTCCATGATCCTCAGGTTCACATTCTTGCCTTCAAGCAACCTGAACACCAACTCAATATCTGATTTGACGGTTTAGCTATAACTTTTCCTCACTCGCCATAGTTTGGTTAGTTGGACAGAAAATTAACGCACGCATTACTTCTGACAAAACCTGCCTCGGTATTATTACGGTTTCTAACCCAGAGTTAAAAACATCTGAAACAGAAAACCCTCCAACACATAAGAAGTTGTTGTGGCAGACCTACCAGAGTCAACAACAACTTCAAAACAGCCACATCATGCGTGATGACGATGAAACAACAGCGCAAGTCAACACCACCACGCACACAACCACGACACTGGTAGAAGACGGCCTAAGGGTCAGCCACCTTCTTCTTGCACACAGTCTTTCACAGCCACAGCCACCATCCAACATACTCAAACGCCACGCATAGCAACATTAAACGTCACGCATAACAACATAGAACGTCACGCTAAGACACGAGTAAACAGCGCCAGAAACACCATACAGAGCAGCAAACAGCGCTCAGAACCCAAACTGAAAAGTCTCACTTTCACCGCAAAAAAATTTTTCAGCACCCAACGTACACCCTCTCCCACCCAGAGAAACATAGACCCACAACCCCAAAAGGTCTGGTAAACTTAAATCCGACCCATACAAGAATAGCCTAACGTAACATCACACACAATAAGGTCACAAACTTGACACAAACCAAAGCCGCATCCGAGCCTTCAAAACCCACAGAACCAGCACCAATAGCCGCTACCCTGAAAAACAGCGATATAACCGTGTCCCAACCTGAAAGCATTGAAGAGCTATCCACACGAGGCTACGGCACCAAACACAACAGCACACTCACTCTAGCCTACTACGAAGCACTCTACCTACAGAGCAAAAACATAATTCAAGTACAACAGACAAAAACCAAAAAACCACTCAGCTTCCAACAACTACTCAACCACTACAAAGCCACAGACCCAAACGCATGGGCAAAATACCTAATCTACCGCGACCTACGCAGCAGAGGATACGTAACCCGCGAAGGCTTCGGACTCGGCACAGACTTCCGCATGTACGAACGCGGCGAATACGGCACAAACACAGCCAAATACCTCATCCTCGGCATCCAAGAGGGACAACCAGTCACAATGCAGGACCTAGCCCAAACCCTCAAAACAGCCCACAGCCAGAAAAAAGAACTCGTACTCGCCGTACTCAACCGCCGAGGTGAAGTCGTACACTACACACTCTCACAACTCACCATGAAAAAGAAACCAACCCCCCAAGAGTGAAAAGCAATTGTCACAATATCAACCCGTACGCGGCATGAACGATTATCTACCCAAAGACGCCCAAAAAATCCGATACGTAGAACAAAAAACCCGCGAACTCGCACAACTCTACGGCTACAACGAAGTCATCACACCCCTTGTCGAATCACACGAGCTACTCGCAGCAAAAGCCGGCGAAGACATCCGCCACCGCATGTACCAGTTCAAAGACATGGCAGGCAGAAAAATCGCATTACGCGCTGAATTCACACCCTCAATAGCCCGACTAGTAGCAACCAAAATGCGCATCACACCCAAACCCCTAAAACTATTCTGCGTCGGCAGCCTCTACCGCTACGACGAACCACAATTCGGCAGATCTCGCGAATTCTGGCAAGCCAACTACGAACTCTTTGGCACAAGCAGACCCGAAGCCGATGTCGAAATCATAACACTAACCACCCACCTGCTAGACACGGTTGGACTACACTATTACCTCAAAATAGGACACGTCGGCATACTACGAGGAATCCTAAGCCAAGAAAGCATACCAGAAACCCAACAAAACCAAATCATGCAACTGCTCGACAAAAAACAATGGAACCAAGCCCTAGCAACAGCACACAGCCTAAACGCTTCACAACAATGCCTCCAAACCCTGAAATCACTGATAGAAACACGAGGAAAAGACACCTCAAACATCATACACAAAATCCTACAGACAGTCAGAAACTACGAAAACGCAATCAAAGCAGCCCAAAACTTGCAGGAAATCATCGAAATAACCAAGAACAGCGGCATCAAATCTGAAACTCTCATCGAAGCAGGATTCGCCCGCGGCTTAGAATACTACACCGGAATGATCTTCGAACCATACATACCGGAACTAGAAAGAGCAGGCTTAGCCCTAGGAGGCGGAGGACGCTACGACAAACTCATCGAACTCTTCGGAGGCGAACCCACACCAGCAGTCGGAGTGGCACCAGGAATAGACCGCATCATCCTAGCCATGGACAAACAGAAAGCTCCCCTCAAACTCCCAGACACCAAGCGTGCCCTAGTCATCCCACTTGAAGAAAAAATGCTGACACAAGCACACACAATTGCTTCAACCATGAGACAGGCAGGAATACCCACCGAAGTTGAACTTATGCGACGCTCAGTATCCAAAGCTCTCTCAGACTCCAACAGAAGAGGCATCCACTTCTCTGTCTTAATAGGTCCAGAAGAAGCTGAGGAAGGCAAGGTCACATTAAGAAACATGAAAAAAGGACAGCAAAAAAAAGTCACCACTGAAGAACTTATCAAAGAAATCGCTAAGGCTGAGTAAAAAGTGACAAAGACGGCTGCAAGGGCTGCTCTCTTTTTGGCCCAACAAACTTACGAAGCCCTGCCACTGCGAACGCAGCCCATCCAACAATGCCCAATATGAGAATCATGATTTCAATAACTGAAAGCAAGCCGATCGTTGTTGGAAAGAATCCTTCAGCAACTACTGGATCGAAAAAGTAATTGTAGTAGTTGAAATACCAATGAAGCAATATAGGCGCTTCAAAGCCATAGGCAATGTACGTGACAGCGAGGAAGGATCCTTGAACAAAAGCTGATGTGATCTTTCCTATTTCCCATCCGCCGGGAGAAAGCAAATGAGCCGAACCAAAAACTGCCGACGTCACTACAATCATAACCCATTCAGCAGAGCTTATTCCCTTGAAGACGCCGTGATCGCTCACATTTGGCAACCCAGCCATTCTCTTCGCTCCTTCGGGATAGATAAAAGCCATGAAGAAGAGTTTCAAGCGATTTCCAGTAGCAGATACGGCCTTAATGTTTCTCCCCAATAAGAAAACGTAAAACACAATAAGAAATCCAATAGGCACGAGTCTGAACCCCGGCTCCTCACGCAAAGGCCCATACGCCAACTCCAAAAAAGCCTCATGAAGATCAGAAGGCAACTGCACCATTCCAGTCTCAACTCCGACAGCACTCTGAGAATATACTATCGCCAAGGCAGCCGTCAAAACCATGCTCGAGAGCAAGGGCATAGCAAATAAGAAGTTCTTGAAAATGTTGCGTAGCTCTGTAGAAGAAGACTTCCCGAAGGCATTGTGAAACCCCCACCTCCACTTCCAAGAAAACACGAAGCACACGCTGTAGGCAATCCAGATGAATGAAAAGACCGCTCCTGCACGTAGCGCAGGCGTGCCGAGCCAAAAAATGAAAAGAATGAAAACTGGGAAACTGTAAGAACGCATGCTTAACGCCATTCCGCCCGGTGTGAAGAAAAAGAATCCATAACCCATGAGAAGAACAAGCAGATACGAAGCCACAACGACCAATGCAATTATGCTGTACAACGCGAAGGCGAGACTCTTGACAAACGAGCTTTTTTGCACAATATCCACTCGATGAACACTCCAACAAGCACTCTAGACGATGGCTGTTCTATTAACACTAACTACGCGTATTCCAGATTTCTTGCTTGCTTCATTTTCTCGTTCATGCCCACAGTCTTTCTGACCAGTTACCATTGCCCGTTTGCTTTTGCGATTTTTGAAGCTTCATGGAGATAGGTTGCAGAAAACAAAAATAGATCTTCTGCACATATTTACATGTGTATGGAGGTGTTAAGGCACACGAGAATCTTGCCCTTAGTCTTGGTGTGTATTGTTGCGTTCGCTGCGGCTTCAACCATTGGCTTTGCACTGTGGTCCAATATCATTCAACATAACGAGACTGCTCATGAAGGCACTATTGACGCCCACACGTTTGCTAAGACTGCGGTATTGAACATGCGGGTGTTAGGCGATCCTATCAACAACCCCAAGCCGAACAAAGCTGGACACAGATCATAACCAATAAGAATCTAACACGAAAGCGATGTGGTTGGAGGCTGACTTGCTATAAGTAGACTTGATGACTTTGAATGGATGCTTCGATACGTCAAGATTCTGAACCCTGTCAACGCAACCATTATCGAAGCATTAGGAAAGAGTGACCCGCGTAATCTATTGGCTCTTGCAAGAAAAATGGGTCTGCCTCCCACAACTGTGGCCTTTCGTGTCAAAAAACTGATTAAGGACGGTTTTCTCCAAGTCCATGCTAAAACCAATTCGCACAAGCTAGGTTTAGCAAAGGCTGTCTTGATCGCTGACACAAACCGTGGGCATTTGGAAACTCTACTGAGGGTCATTGAAAATGTTGGATACTGGACCTACACAGCGCGGTGCTATGGTAAGTTCAATGGAATCTACGCTGTTTTCTCCTTCCCGGTCGAACAGAAAACCGCTCTTGAAGAGTATTTGGAAAGAGCAAAACAGTTCGGCGCCATTTCCGACTACGTGCTTCTCTGGACAACAAACATCCTTGAAGTGGCTCCAAACTTTGACTGGTATGATTTCGAGCGAAGGACTTGGAACTTCTCCTGGCACAAATGGCTAGACGAGGTCTTATACTCTTCCGAAAATCATGTTGGACAACTAATGGATCCGAAGTCCTACGAGATTGACGTGGATTACACTGATCTGCTCATTTTGAAAGAGTTGGAGAAAGACGGGCTACAGGATTTCACCAAGCTCTCGAAGGTTGCAAAGATCACGCCTCAGGCAGTGAGGCATCGTTATTATCACCATATAATGAAGCGTCAACTCATCGCTGGATATGACGTTGCGATATTCCCCTACCCCTTACAGATATCAGATCTTTGTACGTTTGTTTTTGACTTCGCTGATGACATATCCTTGACAAAGTTTGCTAACTCGCTGGTTGATAAGCCCTTTGTTCTGAACCGCGCTAAAGTTATTGGCAGGAACTCTCTAGTTGTCCACTTTTACATTCCAAAAGTGGAGTTTTCTAACTTCATCGAGTCATTGAATCAACTAGCTGTAAAGGGAATAATTAATGACTTCTTTTACGTGTCTCTAGACGTAGCATCCTTCAAGCGCCAAACCGTTTCGTACGAATTCTTCCATGACGGCAGATGGTCGTATAACGCGTCCGAAGCAAATGAAAGATTAACAGAAATCGTACCTATTCAGCTTAGAGCTGAAGTTCCTTCCAGACAGAGATAATTACGTTTTATTTTTTACAACAAGTTAGACTGTCCATGGCAAATTGCAAAAAGTTTTTTAAGGATATTCGTAGTCTTATATAAGATTGTGAATGGAAGGTTAGGAAAAGAAGATTTTCATATCTTCTTGTACTCCTTTCTCTCTCTTCAGCTCTGCTAGCCTTCCATTCACAATTAAGAAAATCCTAAAGGCTCTGCGATATTGTTGTGAAGAGTTTAAAGCTTTTTTGGAAGTATATTCTACCAGCCTACAGAGTGAATTAGCTGACTGGATGATGCGGGCGGGGTGGGATTTGAACCCACGACCACAGGCTTAGGGGGCCTGCGCCCTATCCGGGCTAGGCTTCGGTAGAGGTTCTGGTTGAACTTTCTGTACCCGCCCAGTTCCGCCCGTAAACTTGTTAATGATGTGGGTTTTTATAACAATAGCGCCCATAGACGCACGGAATTGAGGCTGACCGCTCACCCCTTATGCTTCTATGTTGAATTTCATTCTGGGTTCGAAGTGTGCTGCTTCGCTTCCAAGCGTCGTTAAAGAAGTGTTTGAAGTTGCTTTGGAGTGAACACGCCTTTCTCGCATATTATTGCGGTCACGTATTTCATCGGGGTTATGTCAAAGGCTGGATTCAAAGCCTTTGTTCCGCGTGGCGCAATGATTTTCGAACCTATTCTTATCACCTCTTCTGGGTTTCGTTCCTCGATGATCACGTCTTTAGCCGTGTGATTCAGATCGAACGAGGTTAAAGGGGCAGTTGGATAAAAGGGCAGGCTGTGTTCATGAGCTAGCACCGCAATGGAGTACGTGCCTATTTTGTTGACTACGGCATCTCTGACGACGCCGTCGGCGCCCACAATAACTTTGCTCACCATATGCTTAGACATGACATAGCCCACCATGTTGTCAGTTATCAAGGTGAAAGGAATGCCCATAGTTTTTAGTTCGTAGGCGGTGAGCCGTGCACCTTGAAGTTTCGGGCGGGTTTCTGTTGCTATCACGCTTATCTTTTTGCCTTGTTCCCAAGCGGCACGTACAACGCCTAACGCTGTACCGTATCCAACGGTTGCTAGCGCCCCAGCATTGCAATGCGTCAAGACCGTGTCGCCATCCGCTAACAGCTTTGAGCCATGCTCGCCCATTTTTCGATTGGCTTCCAAATCTTCGTCTGCTATTTTCTGGGCTTCACTCACAACTAGAGTCTTCAGTGAGGTCACAGACGTGCTCGATGTTTTATTGATCTTGTTTAGTACTTGATCAACTGCCCAGAACAGGTTGACGCCTGTGGGTCTGGTGCCTTTGAGCAGCCTAACTGAATCCCGCATCTGTTCAAGAAACTCCTCCTTGGTTGACGCTTTTGAATGGAATGCAGTGAGAGCCAAACCGTAGGCGGCAGCCGCCCCGATAAGAGGGGCGCCTCGGATTTTCATTGTCTGGATGGCTGATGCAACGTCTCGGCAGTTTCTCAGCTTAATATAGACTGATCGGTGAGGCAGTTTTGTCTGATCGATTGTCACTACCGCACCGTTTTTCCATTCGATTGTTCTCGTTGCTTGAGCCTCCGCATAATTTCTTAAGTCTTCTTGTGTGCTTATGAGATGTGTCGATTAGCCAGATTTAAAATGTGATGTCCGCTATGAAGAAACGCGATTTAGTTCAGCTCGTTAAGAAAAAAGGTCAACGTTACTCGAACGTTTTAGGCATAAATGTGAATAGCGGTGAGGAAGGAGAAATATTCAAGTGGTTTCTGGTATCGGTGCTGTTTGGTGCGCCAATCACCGAGTCTTCGGCTATCAGAACGTATCGGTGTTTTGAGAGGCATGAAGTTCTGACCCCGCAAATGATTGTTGAAACTGGCTGGAAGGGCTTGGTAAAAATACTTGATGAAGGAAGCTACACACGCTACGACTACAAAACTGCAGACAAACTCTTGCTGGTTACTGGCAACCTGAACTCTCAGTATGGCGGAAGCCTAAACCAACTTCACACCGAAGCATCTGACTCAGCAGACCTAGAGAAAAGGCTGAAACAGCTGGGAAAGGGCATAGGCGACGTGACAGTTAGCATCTTTCTTCGTGAACTACGAGGGATCTGGAGCAAAGCAGACCCTAAGCCCACGCCCTTGGTGCTCAAGGCTGCGACAGAACTGAACATTACGCGAAGCGACACTCCTCAAGAAGCACTGCACGAACTAAAGAGGTTCTGGAAGCAAAACACCGTCCAGGGCAAGTCGTTTGTGAATTTCGAGACTGCTCTCCTTCGCTACGGCAAGGAGTTGCGCAGAAAGAAAAACGTTGAACGCTGATTAATACATGCTTCATGTGGGTTGAGTTATGTTGATTCTGGTCACAACTTCTACCGATTCTTTTGGAACGTTTATTTTCCGCTGCCATTCCTCGCCCACAGCGATTATTGAGTAGACGCCTGCAATATCGGCTTTAGCCCTCTTGACCAAGTTGACCATCGCTGCCTGCGTTTCACCCGTCTTTATCATGTCGTCCACGATGAGTATGCTATCACGTTTTTTCACGGCGTCCTTGGGCACATAAAGTGTCATTGTGACGCCGGAATCTTTCAAAACGTAGGTCTCCTCAAGAAAGGCGGGCACACCGACCTCCTTATTCCATTTTGCTATAACGAGGTTGACGCCCAGCGAGTTGGCAACCATCGTGCCCAGTGGTATCCCATCCACTGCCGCGGTCAGTACCTTAGTTACCCTCTTCCCAGCAAAAACAGCCAAGGCGTGATGCGCTGCTTGCCTCAGAATGTTGTAGTCTCCGATGATTTCAGTGTTGTTGAAATAACCGTCGCTGTTGAAGTGAATTCTTCTTCGCAATTCAGCTTGCAGACCCACCAGTTTGGTTAATGTTCGCCAAAGTTGATGGGCTCTTTCAGCATTAGGTAATACGTGACCCTTGGCATAGCGGCTTAGAACTGTTACGGGCAATCCTGTTTTGGCTGACAATTCACGATAAGTGTAAGGCACCCTTTTCGCTGTGCGCAGAAGTTCAATAGTCATAAGTCTAAATTTCAAGTCTTCGGCATGGGTGCTCATAGGTTCCTTCATCTCTTTTTTATACAATAACACGTCAATTAGGGGACGTGCCAAATCCCTTTTTTGTGT
>Ga0315309_1001012_pt1 | contig 17037 bp, 11 predicted proteins | sample TDP4_MG_FD_203080 | JGI IMG/M metagenome (GOLD analysis project Ga0315309, IMG submission 203080) | Freshwater sediment microbial communities from Lake Towuti, South Sulawesi, Indonesia - TDP4 | ecosystem: Environmental > Aquatic > Freshwater > Lake > Sediment | place: Indonesia: South Sulawesi... | reverse complement strand
GAGTGGTTCATCGTGACCGGCACCGCGATGGGCACGGGCGTCATGGTCTGGATGCTCATGCTACGAAGAAAGCTCTACAGGGAGGCTGGAGCCACGAGATTCTCCAGCGCCTAGACGTGCGGCCCGACACTTGTTGTGTCGCGGAGCAGGATCTCACCGGGCTTGAACCGGCAGCTGGGAAGGGTCCTCCGAGCGCGGCTCGGGCAATGTCGCGGCAAAGGGCGTGGTTTAGTTCTCCTTCGGCGTGTCCTGTTCCTTCTGGTCCGGCTTTCCTTCGGGCGGCCCCTTGCTGATCTGCCTCAGCCTCTTGCCTTCGCCCTCGTCGGGGAAGGCTATCGGGATCTTGTACTTGGCGCAGCTCAGGGCGCTGCCCTTGAGGGTGTAGTACTTGCATCTGGTACAGAGCTGCCTCTGGGGGACGCCGCCGCAGATGTCGTAAGGGGGCTTCCTGGTTGGGGCGGCCTCGCCCTCCTCGGGCTTCTTCCGCCGTACCTCCTCCTTGGCCTTCCTCGCCCCGGGCCTCAAGACGATGAGCACCACGCCCAGGATGACGCCGACTACGACGATCAGGGAGTACGGACTGCCAAAGCTCAGGCCTGGGCCAAGGGGGCCGTACCTGGCGATCCCCGAGGGCGTGCCGAACCAGATGTAGTCCTTCTGGGCCGCTAGGCAATTCACCTTCGTGACTGGGAGGCCATCCCCCTCATCCACTATCTTCCAGCGGCCCTCGTACTTGCCGACCCCGTCCGAGGTGGCCACCCAGACCCGGCCTCGGAACAGGACTACGTCCACCACGTTGCTGGACGGTAGGCCGTCGGCCTTGCCGTAGTTCCTGACCTTCCCCTTCTTCTTGTCCAGCCTGCTCAACCCGCTGCGCGTGGCCAACCACACATACTTGTCCGTCACAACAATCTTGTTGACGATGTCATCCGCCAACCCATCGGAGGTCGTGTAGGACTTCCATTCGCCGGTACCCGTGTCGAACCTGCTCGCCCCCGAGCCGGTTCCAATCCAGAGCAGTTCGCCGTCAACGGCTATGGTGAAGACCTTGTTGCTCACAAGGCCGTCTGCGGTCGTGAACATCTTCCATTCGTTCTTCGACCTGTCGAACCTGCCCATTCCTTCGCTGGTTCCCACCCAGACAAGGTTGTCGCCATCGAAGGCCACATCCTCGGCCGCGCCGAGCAGGCCCTGGTCTGGCCCATAGCCTGCAATGAACTCTCGCTTCGCCGTGTCAAACACCTGCACACCGAATGCATGGCAGATCCAGAGGTTTCCCTGCGGGTCAAGGCCTAGCCCTTGCAGCACGTCGGCCACCAGGCCTTTGTCCCTTCCGTACGAGGTCCAGTTGTCGGTCTTGAATGAGTATGTGCTGATCCCGCCATTGGCCCCGCTCGTCGTCGGGTACCAACTGTTGACGTAGACGTCCTTGGCATTGGCCGCAATCACCGACACAACGTCCCCGACCAGACCGTCGGCCTGCCTATATGTCGTGAAGTTGGGGACTCCGTTTGCGAGCGCCGCCGGCAACAAGGCCAGAAGTGCAAACAATACAACGCACGGTCGCAAGACCATTCCTCCCAGGCGCCTTTCCACGGCCTGGGAAATGCTCTTATATGTGTTTGGTGATCTGCTGTCTATTGTCCTCCTGATCTTCGATCCTGTCTCGCCATTCCTCCTGATCCATCGCGGGGCCTGTCGCAGAGCAACCGTGGGGCCATCTCCCGTCGGTTATCCGCCAAAAGGAGGGAAGCCTACCGCTGCTATTCTCCCTGTCTTCACCCAACACCTCCCTCCCTCCCTTCCAGATAGATTTTTAACGGATGTGCTGCTCATCGCCACCCACTGCGGATTCTGCCGAAGGGAGGCAGTAGCAGGTATTGTTGAAAAAGGAGGAGGAAAATGAGCAAAAACAAACTCGCTGGGATGCTAGTGCTTGCAGTTGTGACGAGTGCACTGATCGTGACAGTCTCGGCAGCGCCAACGCTCACGGTGAAATGGCTCAAGAACACTTCCCAGGTTTTAGGCGTCAACGAGCAAGGCAAGACCCGATGGGGCCAGCACGCCAGTTATGACTTCGACGGCGACGGCAAGAAGGAGATCATATTCGGCACCGAGGCCATAAAGAGGGTTGCTTGCTGCAACTACGACGGTACCCTGAGATGGATCTGGCCTACGTTGGACAAGCCGTCCTGGGCAGACATGCTCAGGCCCGCGTGCATCGCGGATGTCAACGGTGACGGCAAGGCCGAGATCACATTCTCCGCCAGAAGCCCGGATGCGATTGCCAGCCTCACCTGGGATGGCAAGGAGAGGTTCAACTTCGTTCAGTGGAAGGGCAACACCGGAACCTTCGCCGGCGGCCCCATCGTGAGGGACTTCTACCGGGACATCCCTGGCCTTGAGATCACTTTCGGAGGCAAGTTCTGGTGGGCGATGCTGAAGCAGAACGGAGAGGAGATCTGGCAGGTTACCCTTGCGTCGGACACTGACTTCGTGCCCAATGCACAGGACATCGACAAGGACGGGGACATCGAGATCATCGTCATCAGCAGAGGTGCACAGGAAGGCCTCCGCGTCTTCTCGCCCAAGGGCGTTGAGGAGTGGAGGTTCGGCGGCCCGGGCGTGTTCGCTGGAGGCATGTGGTACCAACCGACAGTGTGCGACATCAACAATGATGGCGAGTGGGAGATCGTCGTTGGCAGTACTGACTCCTCGGGCGACCAGATACCCACGGGCAGGATGCACTGCCTGAGCTTCTACGGAAGCGAGCTTTGGCGCTTCACGCTGCCCGCGGACGGCAAGGAGGGCAAGAACATCAGGTGCCAGGCAGCTGTGGGCGACGTCAACAAGGACGGATGGCTTGAGGTCGCCTTCCAGGCCGGTGAACCAGGGTTCTTCTACCTCTTGGACCACGATGGCAAGCTGATCTGGAAGAAGAACACCACGACCAGGGTTGGCTACGGTTGCTCCATGGCCGATGTCAACAACGACGGCAACCTAGAGATCCTGCTGGGAACCTATGACCAGGCCGGTGGAGGAATACTCTACATCTGGGACAAGGACGGCAACAACGTCTTCGAGCCATGGGATGCGAAGAAGGCGGGATACGCTGGCGCAATCTCGATCATGTGTCCCGAGGTCACTGACCTCGACGGCGACAACATGGTCGACATCCTATGGAACTGGTACACCTCAACGAACATGGGCTACTTCGCTGACTTCACCACGGGCGCCAAGATCAACCCCGCCTTGATGACGTTCCCGAAGTACGGCGCGACCCCGGACCTGCAAGGGATGCCACAGTTCCCAGTTCCTGAAGCGGTATTCCTAGCATTCCTGGCGCTGATCCCCCTGGCGATCAGACTGAAACGCAGAGAATAGGACCAACCTAGGCGGGCCGGCTCAACCGGTCCGCATTCTCTTTTTCTACATTTTTTGACTGTGATTAGATGGCATCCCTTACAATGCGGGTAGAAGTCTCGGGCTTCCTGCGCACATGGAGCAGGTACCCCGTCCTCTTGAGGATCGATGCGGAACCGATCTTCGGCAATCTTCACGGTCGAGTCGAGCCGGACCTGAAGGTCAGAGTGCGCAAGAGGCTGGGATCAAGATTGGGTCCCGGGCAACCGTACCGGTCGAGGTTCTCTGAGGGCGGAAAAGGCCTCGAGATCTGCTGGGAGTCGAGGGGTAACGGATCCCAGTACCTGGTTGAGATATCGACCTCCCGGCCGGGACTGGAGGGTTTTCTGGGGGCTGGCCTTGGCATCGGTGATGCGTTGCGGCACGGCACGCCCGGGTTCGTCGGCGATCTGCACCTGGGCCTGATAAGCAGGCCGCAGGTGCTCAGGGACGAGGACGGGCGTGAGAACCTGCTCTGCACCACCACCGGCTTCCAGGGAGGCATGTCCCTGTGCAGAAGGCTTCCCGGTGCTCCCGGCCTTCTGTTCGCTGAGCCCAGGAGGATCTTCCTGCCGTATCTCACCCCAGACACGGTTGACTGGGATGGCGATGGGAAGACGGACCTTGTCTGCGCCCAGGGCGAGCGAATCCTCGTGGTGCAGAACATGGGGACGAACAAGGACCCCACTTTTGAGGAGCGGGATTGCGTTCGGACGGAGATCTCGGCCTTGGATGTTCCCAAGATGGCCAAGGTTGAGGTGGTGGACTGGGATGGGGACGGGCTCATGGACCTGATCATCGGGGTGAACGACAGCTCCGAGTACTGGCCGGGAGGGGAGAACCCCTGGCAGAACAAGGAGTGCGGAGTTGGATTCGGCAAGGGATACTCCAAGACGGGTCGATGGCTTGGCGGGAGGGAACACTCAAGCATCATGTTTTGCCGCAACGTCGGCACACCGGACAGCCCAGTTTTTGGCAACCCGGCATGGCTGCTTGCCGGGGGGTCGAAGGTGGATCTGCGCGGCGGGGGCAAGCTGGGGACCGGCGACTTGGATGGCGATGGCGACATCGACATAGTGCTCGGGGAGCACTTGGACAAGATAGCGTATCTCGAGAACGTCGGTCGGCCCGGCAAACCCCGGCTGAAGAAGGGGGTCTATCTGAGGCAGGCCGACGGCAACTTGCTTCTCAACCCCCAGTGCATGACCGAGCCAATCGTGCATGATCTCGACGGAGACGGGGTTCCGGACCTGGTCTTTGGCTCCGAGGACGGGTACATCTACTTCTGCAAGAACCAGAAGTTCGGGCGAAGGCCGCCCGTCTTCTGTCCCCCTCAGAACGTCAAGCAGGCGAACCCGCTACTTGGCACCGGGGTTGCGGCTGTGCCGAGCGCGGTGGACTGGGATGATGACGGGGATCTTGATCTGGTCGTCGGTTGCGCGGCGGGATATGTTGAGTTCTTCGAGAACGCGGGGACGAGGAAGAGGCCCCGGTTCAAGCAGGCCGTGAGGCTGAAGGCTGCGGGGGAAACCATCAGGATCCAGGCGGGCCGGCGCGGCTCGATCCAAGGCCCCAGCGAGGCGAAGTGGGGATACACCTGTCCTATCGTCGCCGACTGGGACGGGGACGGGTTGAGGGACATCCTTCTCAGCGACGTCAAGGGCGAGCATCTGTTCTACAGGAATGTGGGAAGGAAAGGCAAGCCGGTCCTAGATCGACCGCGACCGCTCAGGGTCGGGGGAACGGAGCTCCGCACTGTATGGAGGACAAGGCCGATTGCTGAGGACCTGGACGGGGACGGGCTAGTCGACTATGCATGCCTTGATCAGGAAGGATACCTGACCATTCACTGGAGGAAGAGAAGGAAGGGAAGGCTGGTCCTTGAGAGGGGCGTCAGGCCGACCTACACCGACGGCTCGGAGATAAAGATGGACAGCGTCGGCGGCAAGGTTGGCCGAACCCAGATGTGCGCCGCCGATTGGGACGGGGATGGGGATTGGGACATACTTTTCGGGGCCCATGAGGCAACGCCCCTCCTCAGCCCCCTGTTGCACACCTCGGTACTGTTGCTGGAGAACGTTGGATCCCGCGATAAGCCGGTCTTTAAAAAGCCAGTCTTCATCCGGGCTCAGGACAGGGACCCGATCGACCTGGGAAACCATTGTTGCTCGCCGCATGCGGTTGACTGGGATGGCGACGGGGAGCTTGACCTGATCGTTGGCGCGGAGAACGGCAATATCTACTACTTCCACAGATCCTTCCTGTGCGACCGCGGGAAGGCCGAGGTCTTCGGCCCTGAGCGGGAAGACTGATCCTCAGTGGAGCGGGGCGTTCGAGTGCTTAGCGTTTCAGAAGATTCTGAGTGCTTGGCGTCCATGCGGAGACCGATATGTCTCTTCTTGGTGTTCGTGACCGCGTTCCTCGGGGTTCTTGTGTCCAGTTCGCTCGGCAATGAGGTGCCAGTTCTCCTTTTCTACCAAGGTTTTGAGGCCGGGTTCGATGCCCAGTTCTCGAACGGATCCGGCAGGGCGCTGCATTCCCACAACCTTTCGCTTGTCCAAGGGTTGTGCTCGAACGGCGTCTGGGTGACGCCAAAGAACTTCCTTCGCTATGACGCGGATGCGAATGTGGACATGGACGCGTCCACGGTCGCCGTCTGGGTGAGCCTCAACTGGGACCCCCCATTCAGGAGGCCGTCCTTCGGCGGCGTCTACCAGACCGTATGGCGAGTGGGCACAAGGGACGACAACGAGATCGGCCTGCGATTGAGCATACGAGGGGATAGAACCTACCTCGAATTGCTAGCTTCCAGAAGGGAAGCACCGCTCTCCCGGGTCGTGGGGGATATCACGCCGGGGCCGGGCAAGGGCTGGAGGTCGGGGGAGTGGCACGAGGTGGTGTGTTCGTGGAGGAAGCCCGGAACGCTGAGGCTCCTGGTGGACGGGGCTGTGGTGGGGGAGAACAGGAATGCGCCGATACCGAACCTGACTTCTAACGATATGCTCAACCTATACCTCGGCGTGAACCGGGAGGACGCCTTGGGACGCATGGATCACTTCGACGGCGTGATCGATGAGTTCAGAATTTACTCCGGCTTCGATGCAATGGTCGGGCCGATCGACATGTCAGAGCTAGAGGCGTCGAAGGAAGGGCCGGGTTTGCGAATCCCCCATGGTTGCCAGCAGAGCCTTTTCAGGACAGACCATGATCCCTCCATCCGATGGGTTTCCAAATGCGGCTACCGCATCAACGTCCTGGCCACAGACCAAGCTACTCCCTGGAGCGATTCCCCAACATGGGTGTTCCTCGACTTCTCGGAAACCCTGCAGCGTCTCAACGTCAGCGGACGCGTTGATCTGAACACGATCAGGGTCGTGGAGTTCGACCCCAAGGGCGGAGAGCCGCGGGCCTTCAATTCATCGCAGACGGATGAGCACTCCTATTTCCAGCCCTACGTTGACTGGTGCCAAAGCGGCACGGTGAGCTGGATCAAACGAGGCTCAGGGAGCAGAGGCTATTCCATATACTTCGATACCAGGCCCGTGTACGATAGCCCCTACCCGACGGAACGGCCCCTGGTGGGAAATGGGGATAGGCTACGGATAGGGATGAAGGGCGACGCAGGGAGGCTGTCGGTCGGGATATGGGGGGAGTTTGATGTCGCGGATCTTGATCGGGATGGTGACCCCGATCTCTGGGTGAACTCGGGGATGATGACCGCCACGGACACCGACCTCCAGCTTGGACACTACTACTTTGAGAACCTGGGCCGAATCGGGATCGCAGGGGAATATGTCTTCGCCCCGGGGAAACTGGTGAAGAACTGCTACGGCAACGCTGGCTTCGGCCTTCTGAGCGGCAGTTCCTCTCCCTTCTTCGTGGACATCGACCGGGATGGATCGCTTGATCTCCTGTACGTTGGCAAGTACTGTGCCGAATGGGGACGTCTAGGCTGGGAGGAAGACAGGCCTGTGATCCTGGAGTGGCGCGCGCTGGATTTCGGGCAGACCTTCGATGCCGGAACATCGCCGGGCTCAAGCGTGGCATGGAACCTGCCGATGGCAACCTACGTGGATTGGGACGGCGACGGCAAACGGGAACTCGTCGGAGGCCAATACTTCTATCATAACATCGGCAGCGACGATGCCCCCAGATTCGATATGGCGAGCCGCTCGCCGCTCACGGTGATTCTTGAGAGGAACCACAGGGAGGTAGACTGGGACGGGGACGGCGACCTGGACATCGTGGCGGCCGATAGATTCCCTCGGATCTGGCTGTACGAGAACGTCGGAACACGGACCGACCCCAGGATGGCTCCCGGCAAGGTCATGAAGACCTACGACGGGCAGGAGATCTGGATCCCGGGACAGCTCAACTGCGTTGTCCCGTTCGACTGGGATGACGATGGCGATCTTGATCTGCTCTGGGGCGGGGAGGACGGATTCATAGGCCTCGTCGAGAACCTGGCCGACCCCGGCCAGGCACCCAAGCTTGCCCAAAGCCGACTGGTGCAGCAGACAGACCCGTGGGCCGATGCGGGTTCATTGGCCATACCTCAGGTGTGTGACTGGGATGGGGACGGCGACATGGATGTGGTAACGGGTGGATCTGATGCCTACATCCTCTTCTTCGAAAACCGTGGAACCAACTCCCTGCCCGTGTTCGCCGAGCCTGTGGAGATGCAGGCAGGCGGGGATGTCATCGAGCTCATGGCGGGTCCGGACGGGTCCGTCCAGGGCCCCAAGGAGGCGTACTGGGGGTACAACAACCCTGAGGTGGTGGACTGGGATGTCGACGGCGACCTCGATCTCATCGTCAGCGGGATCCGGGGCGACCACACCCTCTTCGATAACGTGGGCACAAGGGACGGGCCGGTGCTTACCTCGGCCAGGAAGATCGAAGTCCAGTGGCAAGGCAGTCCGCTCAGGCCTTCCTGGCTTCCATACGCTGCCGAGGGCAACGAACTCGTGACCGTCTGGAGATCCAGGCCGGAGGCCCTGGACTGGAATGGGGATGGGCTGGTCGACTACGTGTGCCTCGACCACACGGGAAACCTGGCGCTGTACCAGAGGTACAGGGAAGGCGAAGAGCTGAAGCTCGCTCCCGGGAAGAACATATTCGCCTGGGACAAGGGGAGCTCGGGGCTGAGGATATGGTCAAGGCAGCCGGGCGCGGTCGGCGGGGGATCGGGACGGACGGTGATCAATCTGGTGGACTGGGATGGCGATGGTGACCACGATCTGATCGCCGACTGCATGAACGCACGCCTATACGAGAATGTCGCGGATGATGCCGGCCCCCGCTTCGTGGACCGCGGCGACCTCGTTTCCGAGAGGCTTGTGAACCACAACACTGGACCCTGCGTCGTCGACTGGGACGGCGATGGGATGTTGGACCTCTTCGTTGGAGCGGAGAGCGGCCAGATCTACTACTTCCACAGGGCATACATCGAGGGCGATTGTGCGAAGGTGGGCCTCCTCTCCGTCGAGACGCGATCCTCGGAGATCGGGACATCGGGCCTCGGCGCCGGGCCTTCATTTGGGTGGGTCGCTCTTGGCACCATCGCGCCCATCCTGATCGTTGGCATTGCCATTGGCATGCGATTGGCGCGAAGCAAGGGGGGACTTTGACAGGGCCCTACACCATATGCCTCCCATGAATCCGGCCTCGTTGTTTCGCCGGGAAGCTAGGAAGTCAGATTTCGAGTTCGAGGCGAGCATGGTCCCCCTGGAGGCTGCCTTGGGCGATCTCGGGAGGGCCACGGCCAAGGCCATGAAGCTGAAGGATCAGGCGATGCTTTGGATCTACCTGATCGAGTGGTCGGTGGTGACGGCGACGCTTACCATCGGCGGGTTTGTGCTGTGGAGCCTGATGGTGAGAGGGAGGCTCTACCGCGAGGTTGGCGGGACCAAGTTCCTCAGATGATATAGCCTATCCTCCCTTCCCCTCTTCCGAACACAGGAAAGCAAAACACCTACATCTAACGACCATTTGCATGGCAAATATACTTGAATGTAGTATCAGTCCTCATTCCATGCCCGAGAAGATGAGGTATGTCCAAGCTGAGGTTGACAGCGAGATCTATGCAAGGCTGGTTGGGATAGCCATATCCAGAGGTACAAGTCTCAAACAACAGGTGAGGCAGGCTCTTGAGGAGTTCACCAAGAGGTACGAGGGCGAGGCCAGGAGGGACTCAATCCTGTCGCTCGTCGGCTCCTTTGAGACGAAGGAGGGCGACTGGAGCAAGAGGAAGGACTGGAGGCCTTGAATGGCACAGGAGTACATCGACACGAGTGCCTTGATCGCCCTGAGTGACTCGAACGACGCAAACCATGACCGAGCCGTGCAGCACCTGAGGGACTCGTTGGCAATCGGTACTAGGTTCACCCTCGGCAAGGCCGTGCTCATCGAGTTCATAGACGGCGTCACGAAGCGCATTGGGAAGGACAAGGCCATCAAGGAGCTGACAACGGTCCTGGAGAGCAAGGTTGTCACTGTCGTCCTCGAGACAAGCTCAGACTGGGCGAATGCCTTGTCTTGTTTCCGCAAGCACAAGGATCGGAGGGTTGACCTGACGGACGCGCTTAATTTCTCCTTGATGGAGAGGATGGGAATCGGCACGGCGTTCACCTTCGACTCGGATTTCACGGCCCAGGGCTTCAGAGTCGCCCCGGCAGGGGAATAGGGTCCGAGCCAAGCGGGGTTCAACCACTCCTAGTCCCCTGATCTAGCCTTCCCTCCTTTGGGGCCGGATCTTGGCACGACGTTGGCCGGAGGGAGGGGCGGGGTCTGATGTCCGGCCGGGAGACCTACACGGGAGGACGCGATCCCTGGGCACGGAGAAGTGGGCTTGCGAAGGTCGAACAAGGACGAAGCCGTATCCATCACCGAAGTTCTTATCAATCACGACGGAAGGGGGATGATTCGAGTAGGAGTAGGATGAGAAGATGACAAGACCCAAGATCGCCATCATCGGTGCCGGCCAGGTTGGGGGGACGCTCGCGCTGATGGTTGCTCAGAAGGAGCTCGGCGACATCGCGCTCTTCGACGTCGTCGAAGGCCTGCCGCAGGGCAAGGCCCTGGACATCATGGAGGCGCGGCCGATCATGGGATCCGATGTGGTGCTCGTCGGCACGAACGACTATCGCGACCTAGCGGGCGCCAACGTCGTCATCGTAACGGCAGGGTTGCCCAGAAAGCCGGGCATGAGCAGGGATGACCTTTTGACGAAGAACCTCGCGATCATCAGGGACGTGGCCGGGAATGTCAGGGAGCATTGTCCCACGGCCTTCGTCATCGTGATCTCCAACCCGCTCGACGTCATGGTTCATGCGACGAAGAAGATCACCGGTTTCCCCAAGGAACATGTGGTCGGGATGGCGGGCGTCTTGGACTCGGCCCGCTTTCGGACGTTCGTGGCAATGGCGCTCGGGGTCAGCGTCAAGGAGGTCAGCGCCGTCGTCCTTGGCGGCCATGGGGATACGATGGTGCCGTTGCCGCGCTTCTGCACGGTGTCGGGCGTCCCACTGCCGCAGCTCCTTCCAAGGGAGAAGATCGACGCGATCGTGGATCGGACCAGGCTGGCTGGCGGGGAGATAGTCGACCTCCTCAAGACCGGCAGCGCTTTCTACTCGCCAGCGGCCGCATCGATCGAGATAGCTGAGTCGTATCTGAGGGACCAGAAGCGGATGCTGCCCTGCGCGGCGTACCTGGAGGGGGAGTATGGGGTCAGAGGATATTTCATGGGCGTGCCCGTGATCATTGGCTCAGGCGGGGTGGAGAAGGTCATCGAGCTTGAGCTCACAGCCAAGGAGAAACAGGCGTTCCGGGTATCGTTCGAGCACGTCAAGGAGCTTGTCGATGCGTCAGGCATCTGATCGATCCTAGGAGTCGGGCGCCTGCGGAGCCCCGCTGCAGTCCGTGTTCGAATCCGGGGGTAATCTCGGTCCCTGCCTATCTAGCCCGACCCTCCAACTCCTGCATGACAGCTATCGCGGGCTTGGGTTGGTTGTCAACGGCTACGAGCCCCCAGTCCTTGCTGTTCTCGTCCAGGTAGTAGTCCCTCCAGACCCACCAGCACCAGCCGGCCAAGCCTTCATCCAGACAGGCCTGATCCAGTGACTTGAGGTAGCCGGCGCGTCTGGCTTCCCGGGCCTCGGCCTCTTCCTCAGGGTAGAGCTGCTTGACGGGTATGCCGGTTTCCCAGAACACGACGGGCTTCTTGTCCTTCGCCCTTGTCCTGAGGGCATTGAGGTTCCGCATGACAACGCTCGAGGCGTCCTCCGCCTCCTCACGCCTGGCCGGGTAGTCTCCCGCGAAGTAGAGGTCCACCGACCCGACTCCCCATGTCTCCTCTCGGTGGTAGCCATACCTCCAGATGTCGATCCTCTGTCCGACGAGGGCTCTGGGGTTGCCGCGTTTTATTGCACCGGTTATCTCCTCCGCAACTTTCCGGTAGAGAAGGTTGTGCCATTGGTTGAAGTCGTTCCATTTCTTCGCCGTGTACGGCAGGACCGGCAGATCGTGGTAGTGGCTGGTTTCGATGCGTGCTATGGAGTCCACGACCCAGGAGTCGACGGGAAAGACCACGTCCTCCCATGCCGGATTCTGCTCTCCCCATCTCCGGTTCCAGTACCTCAAGTCCTCAGCCTGATCTTGTAGGAAGCCACGCCACGCCTTGAGGTTCAGGGGATCGTCCCAGGACCATGTGTTCATGTTGAGGTGTTGCCAGTCCAGGGGATCGTAGATGATCCTCTCGAACTCACGGGTGATTCTGGCGATGCGTTCGTGGAACTCAACGAAGCATCTCCATGCGAAGGTGTCTTCCTCGGCGATCCCCGGGTAGTTGTAGAGAAGGTATCCAGAGAACGGCCCGTGCTTGACGCCGCCCACATCGACGTACTCCTCGTACGGCTTCGCCTCCACCCCCTCCGGGATCCTCGAGATGCCGAACCAGAGAATGGTGTACAGCCCGTCCCTCTCCGCCTCGGTGAGCAGTTCGACCAGCTTCTGCTCGTTATCATCGCTAAGCGTGCGCGTGCTTGAGTTCTGATCCACGCTTGGCATGAAGGAGGCCCAGTTGACCTGGATCCCCACCGCGTTGAAACCCTGGTCGCGCATCGCCTTGAAGTCCTCCCTCATTATGGCGAGGTCCAGCTCCTCCCAGAAGTACTGGTGGAAGGCATGGGGCTGGAAATACATGGCACCGCGGATGAACACGGTCTCGTTCCCGTCCATCAGCCGGTCGCCCTCTGCGCGGAACGCGGGCCGGGCTTCTCTGTGCCCGAACAGAACTGCGAATGCTGCGAGCATGATCGCCGCTGCCGCCAAACCGAGGATTGCTGGGATCCACGGACGCAAGTCTGAAGCCCGATTCCACAGGTTGCCGGAGGATTTGAAGTTTTCTGCCCCGCCCGTCGGGTCTAGCGCGTCTATCCGGCCTTGAGCTGGCTCAGCGCCCTCGACGTCGCAGGGCACCGACGGCCACGGCCACCAGCACGATCCCGATGATGCCAAGCAGCAACCATGTCAGCTTGCTCTTCATGATGCTGGCCTCAACGGTGAACTCGATCTCGCTGCTTCTGGCACCCAGATGGTTGGAGTCTCCGGTCCAGTTCGCCGAGACCACCCAGACGCCCGGCTCTGCTGGTTCGAAGCTGTCCGAGAAGCGGCCGTCGTCGTCCGTTGCGACCCTCCTTTCCGTGATTGTCGTGCCCTGCCTGACATAACTCAGAGTGACGTTCGCGTTGGCGTGCGGGGGGGATACCGATCCCTGCAGCTCGACCATCTGTCCTTCCTGGATCCGCTCACTCGCGATATGCAACGAAAGGTTCGACGCCTCCTTCTCGGACTCAAGAAGGACCGGGTCCTGCTCCAGAACGGCGAAGCTCTTGAGGAGCGCGACCGGCCGGTATCCTTGCTTTGACGCGTTGAGCTGTATCGTGTACGAACCAGCCTGCTTGGCCGTGAGGTTGGCCGGGAGGGCTACGCCGCGCGAGGACCCGTCGGGGAGAGTCAGGCGGGCCACTATCTCAGGGCCCTCAACGCTGCAGCTGTAGGCAAGGTAGACCTTCTCGTTCCTGATGAACACCGAGGTCCTCCTGAGGTGTGAGGGATCCCTGGTGAGGATGATCTCAAATGTCATGTCCTCGGGAGCTCCCTCGATCTGGAAGGATGCCTCGGCTTGGTATACGGTGAACCTCCCCTCGATGAGGCTGGCCTGCACTAGGTAAGGGCCGGAGTAGTAGTTCTGATCCACCGGGAGGAGAAAAAGCTCGATGCTCCTTGATTCCTTCGCGGCCAAGGATACGGCGAATCTGATCTGGGTCGGCGCCACCTTGGCCCGCTGGTCTCTGAGGAGTACGTCAAGCGAAAGGTCTACGGCCTGCTCCTTGGTGTTCGTGACTCGCGCTGTCACGTTGATCATATCGCCCGGACGGTATACGGTCTTGCTCACGTTGAGAGCCAGGTCATGGGCGTGGGCTGCCGAGATCCAGGCGACTGCGACAAACGCCGTCACGATGCAGAGCCGGGCCGACCTCCTCACCTCACCACCACCTCGGACAGAAGGTCGGGTCGCCCAGGAGGGCGTAGAAAATGTCACCCGTCAGGGTAATGCTGAAGTTCCACACGTCATCATCGTAGTCCTCGTTGCGAGCCTCGAGGTAGGCCTCACCTATGCTCTTGCCCTCAAGGTAGGCCGCCTGCAGGATGTCGTCGAACATGTGGTGCCAGTAGGAGACATCCGTTGCCCCCATGTACGCCATGGCGCCCCTGCGGATGTGCTGCACCGAGAGAACCATGGGGGGCTCGCCGAGCGTCACCTCCACGTAGTAGGCACCGGTGAGACATGCGAGGTCGAGCACCACCGCTGGTTGAAGGTAGACCTCATTCAAGCACAGGTAACCCGAGTCAACAACTCCCGAGAACTCCCGCATCAGGCCGTGGTCAACGAAGATAATCAGCCCGCAGTCATCGTAGTGGGAGCGGATCACGGCTTGGCTGTTGTCGACCTCCAGATGACCGGAATAGAACCACACATTGCTGAACTCGTCCTCCACGTCGCGAGTCCAGTACTGGCTCCTAGCATAGTTCTCAAGGACCGTCTCGTCTGCCCAACCCCCGCCTATCTCGTCCTGGCGATCCTCCCTGACCATCACGAGCGCGTCCCGGTTCCTGTTGATGCTGTCGTAGAACAGGTCCCTTGCCACGTACGCCGAGACATCGGAGGCGCTGACCCCGTATATCCTTCCGGTGGCGATGTCCTGGTGGGCGAGGTTCTGCGTGCTGCCGTAGAATCTACCGTCCACCTCAAGCCACAGGGGCCCGCTTTCCGCCGACACCTCTATCCTGGCTATCCTTCGCAGGGAATGCGACGGGATGTTGTACACGCACACGTACCACCAGCCCTCGTCGGACTTCTCGTACCATGCGATGTTGTCCCCCCAGACCGTTGGCAGCACCTGGTCGGCCGGCTCGCTCGTGAGCCTCTCCGGCCTGAAGGTCGCGAAATCGAAAAGCCAGATGTCCCAGTTGCCGTTGCTGTTGTCCTGCCAGACGATGCGCCCCTCGTAGATGCGCGGATACATCTGGTCGCCGGGCTCTGCGGTGACTATGAGCTCCCTGCTGGTGACCTCGCCGCTTTCGTCCATCACCGCCATGCGCACATCCCAGTCGCCGTTCCTGTTGTCCATGTACACTATCTTGTTTCCCCAGATAGCGGGCCGTTCCTGGTTGTAGTTGTCCCAAGTGACGTGGGTCCTCTGGAGGGTGTCCAGGTCGCACTTCATTATGTCCGTGTGATCCCCGAATGGCCGTTGATAGACGACGGTTCTGCCCCAGATCGCGGGCCACTCCTCGTTGTCGGCCCAGACCGTGAGCTGCGTCGTCGTGTTGGTGGAGGCATCGTACGCGTATATGTCCGAATTGCCGTTCCTTCCATCCTGCCAGACTATGGTCGTGTCGTAGACGGCCGGCCTTGATGAGCCGATCATGTACCATGCAGTTTCGTTGGCCCCGGTGAGCTGGTAGATCCTGCCCGTCGAGAGATCCTGGTACCATATGTCGCCCCAGGTGTTCTCGTCGGTCCATGCGAGTATGTGCTCCGAGCACGCAGGGTTGAACTGGACGCGGAGGTTGAACGTCACATACTCCTCGTGATCGCCCAGCACGGTGTTGCCCACTATGTCGGTGTCAATGAACCGGGCGCCCTGGTAGAAGATGCTGTCGCCCCACATGGCCGGTGCGTAGGGCAGGTTTGCCCTGGCTATCGGGATGGCCTCGGGCGAGGCAACGATCGTGAGGTAGCGCAGGGGGCCGCCGAGCGGGAGGGATTCCATCGCCTGTTTGACAGCGATGTCTATCTCCGGGTAGGAGTGCGACGTTGTGCTGATTATGACCTCCTTCTTGGCGGCGGCAAGGAACGGGGCTGCCAGTGAGTGCTTGGCAAAGAGGTACGAAACGGTGGAGGCCTTGTCGGTTGCGTAGTTGCACCGCCGGTAGGCCCAGAGGTCGACCGGGTTGACGAGGATGACGCCCTTGGTGCCAGTGGCTATGACGTAGTGTCTGCGGAGCTCGTCCAGCGTGAACCTCTGAAGGACCTTCGCGTTTACGGCTTCCAGAGCGTTCAATTCCTCTGTGCTGAACCGCCCCACGAGGTAGACGCTCTTGTGGTCAAGTTCGTCCGAGTCATAGTGTCCCTGGAAGATCACCGGTGCATCCAGAAGGGAGGCATACACGGAGGCCATCAGGCCGGTTGCGTACTCGTCCTCCGAGACGACGTAGACATCGATCTTGCTCCAGTACTGGTTTCGTAGCTGCCTTTCCTCCTGGGTTGTGAAGATATCATCCATGGGCATGACGCCGTACTCCCCGGAATCGACAAGCCTCGGGGAGGCCCCCCACCTTCCGACCAACGCTCTGCTGAAGCCGCTTACCTCCGCAGGCGAAAGATGGAGACTGATGATGCTGTCGATTGTCCTCGGCGCGGCTGCCCTCCAGACCCTGATCTGGCTCTCGGACAGGCCCGGCCCCACGGGCGCTGGCGCGACCATCAGCCTGACCAGGTCCGCGGGCGGGGTCCCCAGGATGGTGACCCTCATGTCCAGCCTGTTGCGGCCGTAGGCCGCGTACTGCTGCAGGAATCTGATCACGGAGTCCGCGTCAAAGGCCGTTTCATTCTCCTGGTGATAGATCAGGACCGGGAACTTGTAGGTGGTGCCGACCTCAACGGGCTCGGTCGGGTGCATCTCCCTCCAGACGGCTATGGGCACGAGGGACAAGACGGCGCGCCAGTCAAGGTCGGAGATCAGGAAGACCTCCCGGTCCCTGTAGCAGCTCATGTTCTTGATGTTCTCTCGCCCCAACGCCTCGACCGTGAAGCTCCTCTCCGGGGTTGTTGCGTGGTCATCGTCGACGCTGTAGGCCTCGGCGTAGTACCTGACCGTGGAACCAGACGCCCAGGGTCCCCTGACCATGCTCAGCGTCGAGGCATCGGAGACCTCGGCCACCTTGTGGCCGTTCAGGTATATGCGGAGCAGCCTGATGCCGTACGGGTAGGACGCCGTGGCGGAGAAGTTGATCTCATCCATCTCCGTCGGCTCCAGGGGATCGATCGTCATTTCCAGCCTCATGATC
>Ga0315309_1001011_pt1 | contig 17045 bp, 15 predicted proteins | sample TDP4_MG_FD_203080 | JGI IMG/M metagenome (GOLD analysis project Ga0315309, IMG submission 203080) | Freshwater sediment microbial communities from Lake Towuti, South Sulawesi, Indonesia - TDP4 | ecosystem: Environmental > Aquatic > Freshwater > Lake > Sediment | place: Indonesia: South Sulawesi... | reverse complement strand
TTCCCTTTCCGTTATCACTATCCGCCTCATTCTCCTCATGTTCACCTCCGAATCCTTCAGACCGGTCAGACACCGGCGATTACTTAGTTCTAAATTCTGGAACGCCCCTTCTAACCCGTAAAACGGCACTCCTCGACCATGTTTACCATCGTTAGCCAGACGGTTATCGGTTGATCGTTGGGCCTTTCAGAGCAGTCTCCTTCGGCGAGCAGCTGGATAGCTCTGGGTTCGGCTGGTTTCCAGAGGCACCGACACCATGCAAGGACTGCTTCAATTTCTTCTCGATCGAACAGCGTGAGGGCGTTCAGCCCCTTGAAGGCTTTGGCTTCTGGTCTGAGCTTGTCTACTCGGTCGTCCACCCCAAGAGAGAATGTCAGCATTGAGACCGCAATCGATCTAACGAACGAGCATTCCTAGGGTTTCTCGAATTATCTTGGATGCTGCAAAGGCCGTTACACTTGAACAATCGTACTGAGGGCAAAATTCCACGATATCGAATGCTCGAATGCTCAACGCCGAAATCCTTTGAAGGATCTCCACCACGGTTCTGGTGGAGAGCCCGCCTGGCTCGGGGTTTCCTACGCCTGGAGCAAACGCAGGGTCCAAGACATCCAGGTCTACAGAAAGATAGATTTGGTCGACTCGGCCTGAAAAGTAATCCACAATGTCCGCTGCTGCACTCTCAGCGCTTCCGGCAAAAATAGCGGAAGCCGGTATGAGTCTGAGATTTCTATTTTGAGCATACAGCAACTGATCTGGAGTTGAAGCATGAACGCCGACTTCCAGAACGTTTACAGAAGGAACAATCCCCTCATCAACTATGCGTCTGACCACGCACGCGTGCGAGTAGGGATCTCCCCCATAGCTCTCATAAAGGTCCGGGTGTGAATCCAGATAGAGGAGCCCCCACCTTTCACCCCTACCTGACACAAGAGCCTTTGTGCATAGATATGTTATTGTATGGTCGCCTCCCAAAAAGAGATACTTACGACCGTCATTGGGCGTTCGTGCACAAAGGCTTTGAATTTCTCTGTGAACAAAATCCAGATCCTGCACCGTACTAGGTACGTCTCCCGCATCATAGATCGTCCAAACGTCCCTGAGATCGACCAGCTGTTCAGTGAAGCTATTGTAGAGCTTGCCAGATGTCGCCGCCCTGATCATAGGAGGGGCTTCACTCGCTCCTTTCCGGTACGAAGAGGAACGATCCCAGCAGATCCCAAAGACATTCAAGTTTGCTTCATTTACGTCGGAATGCCTGATCCCAAAGAAAGCCTCAGAGTCAGGTGTTTTGCCTTGACCTTGCATCGACATGATATCAATTCTCCCCTACTTGCAGGTGTGGGAGCCATAGTTCTGTCGATCGATCCAGGCCAGACTAGCCACCTCCCGCTCGGGCATACAGAGGCATACGTGAAGCCGCCCCAGCAACCTCTCCCCCAACAGCCCAGCGGCCCTCGCCCAAATAAAAGCCGCGATCGAGCTCGGTCAGTTCTTCACACCTGCGCTTCAACACGCTTCAAGAAATCGGCCAGCACTTGGACATACCGTTGTGACTCTTCTAAGTGGGGCATGTGCGAACTGTTCTCAAAAATGACCCATTCGGAGCCATGAATACCGTGATGTATCGTCTTAACGATATCGGGTGTCGCCTCATCATAGCGGCCGGAAAGCAACAGCGTTGGAACACGGATTTCACCGAGGCGATCTACAACACTCCAATCTTTGAGTGACCCAGTTATGTGAAACTCGCTTGGACCCCACATAGTCAGATAAACTTCCGGGTTCTGCCTGAGCTTCTCATGAGTCCGGTTGAGGCAGTCGGGCCACGGGTCAAGCCGGCAGAGGTGGCGACGGTAGAATGTGAGTGTCGCCTCTTCGTAGGCGGGGTCATCGGTGGTGCCTGCCTCTTCGTGCTTCAACAGGGTCTGCTGAACGTCGGGCGGGAGCTCAGACCGTAGGCGATTTGCCTCGGCGGCCCACTGCCGTGCATCTGCGGCTGTGTCGGCCAATATCAAACTTGCCAGACCCTGAGGCTGGGTTAACGCATACTCCATCGCCAACATACCGCCCCATGATTGCCCGAGCAGGTGAAGACGCTCAAGCCTAAGCGCGCGGCGAACCAAACCGATCTCCTCCACAAAGAGTTCGACCGTCCACAGCTTAGGATCGTGGGGATGATCCGAGTTACCGCAACCCAGTTGGTCGTAGAGTACGACTCGGCGTCCGGTCGCTGCCACTATGCCGAGAGGCTCAAGATAATCGTGTGGCGCTCCAGGACCTCCGTGCAGACACAACAGGGGCAGTTTGCCGGGCTCTTCGCGCTCACCGACCATGCGGCACCAGATATTGTAGCCACGGAAGGAGACGAACCCTTGTCTCGTTGGGAATGTTCTATCCATTGTGCTCCCCTCATTACAGACTCATGATGAGGATTTATTAGCGCGCCTTCGATAATCGATCGAACAGGGAAGATTAGCCCTACTGTGTTCTCAAGTTGAAATCTAGGAGTCGTTTGCCTTCCTCATCGAAGTAGAAGTCCCCTTCGAAGCTTTTTCCGTCCAAAAGCAACGGGAGCCAGTACCGGTCGTCCTGCCACATTTCCTCGTAGGGGATATCCTTCAAAGCAAACCACTGCAGAACACCTTCCTCGCTGGGCCTAGGACTGCCTTTGAAAGTTCTGGTAGAGAAAACGTGGACGATCCAGTCCAATCCGCTTCTATCGCCAAAATAGAAGTTCAGGATGCCATGAGATTTGAGGCTTGTAACGTTCAGACCCGTTTCTTCGAACACTTCCCTTCTTGCACATTCTTCTGGAGTTTCGTTCATCTTGATTTTGCCGCCAACGCCGTTCCACTTTTCTCCTCCGAACAGGCCTTTGGGCTTCTTCTGCAAGAGAAGCTTTCCGTCTACTATGATGTGGCACAAGGTGGCGACTGTGGGCGTTTAAACCACTTCCTAAGTCAAGATTCGATAGCCTAATTAGTGGAGGAGCGAAATAAAGGATGTGGAAGCCGCATGCAGGACAACGAAAGAAGGGTGGCTGAAGCCATGGCGAAACTTTTGAAGGCTCAAGAGGTCGGAAACTACGAGTTTATCAACGAAGAGTCGTCGAAGAAGAGGCTCCGTTGGTATGAAGAAAACAAAGGCAAACTGAACCTGAAAGGTTCCGACGTAAGAAAGGCATACACTCTCTTCTTGATTCAATACTTGGGTTTAAGTCCTAGAGAAGCTCCAGTCATATACGAGGACGAAGGAAAGATCGTCTGGAGATCCTACAACTTCTGTCCTGTTCTTGAGGCCTGCAAACGGCTTAGAATGGACACCAGAGAGGTCTGCAGACAGTCTGAAGAAAAACCTGTTCAAGAGCTCATTTCCAGGATAAGTCCAAACTTGAAGTTCTCAAGAAACTACGAAAAAATAAGACCCTACGAACAATACTGTGAAGAAATGATCGTACAGCTCCGCTGGAACGAATCGATCGATCCGCATCAATCATCGACCGAAAACACACTCTACCAACAGACATGAGAACAGAACAAACCTACCAACACAAGAAACAACCCCGATCAACCCGTCGCATACGACCATGAGCCCTAACACCGCTCATCGATACGACGGTCAGCTTTATATCCACTCCAGGCCAAGCCGCTGGAAAACAGGGTGGTCGACCCATGAAACTTCACCACCAGCCGGCGCGATTCAGGTGGAACCCGCCTAAGGGTCGGAGGTAGATCACATGAACAAGGCGTTTCCCATCCTCCTCTTCATAACAATCATGGCCGGCGGGACAATCCATCAGACATCGGAAACCACAGCCACCTGGAAGACAATAACATACACAACGACCTCGACCTCAGCCACCACGACCCTGTACATCTCCCATACCTACACGCCTTCAACCTCAACGGTCCTCCGCACACTCAAGGGAGACCTAACAACAACGTTCAAAAACGAACAGGTAAACGTGACACACGAAACCGCGGCACACTATCCCATCGGCGCATGGATATTCGAAGTACCCATACCGCCGGGAACCCCAACAGGCTATCAAGGCGAACTGACCGTGACATTTAACTACCAATCACCAAGAAACATAACCCTGGAACAGATCGGCATAGACGGATGGTCGCGCATAAAAACAGCATCCGAGCCGGTCCTCACATACTATCCACTGGTGACAATCAAGGTCCGCGAAGGAACAGGCTCATGGAGCACCTGGATCGGATTCATCCACTCGGGCGAGACAGAGGAAAAACTCGTCTTCATCAGCAGAGAAGGATTCCCAGAAATCCTTTCAATAGACATAGCCCAAATCTCGAGGGACGTCGCGACAACGACCTCCACATCCCTCACAGTCTACTCACGCCCAGTTGAGATAACGATCACCGAGACCGTTGAGAAGACCTACGTCATAACCAGGGTTACCACCATCACGACATCCGAGACGACGCAAACGGCCCTCACAACCAAGCCAACCGAGACCACGACCACACCCAAGCCGACCACCACATCCACGGCTGAACGCAGCGAACCGGGAACCCTGCTTTCTGCTCTGCTCGTCCTCGTTCTCGCCCTGCTCGTGACCGGCACCGCCGTCATCATTATTAGAAGAAGGAAGCAACCAAGACCTTCGTCCACACCGCCACCCATCTAAACAAACCCTATGATGAGCACAACGGAAATCACGCACCAGACCACACTAAAGCCTCCTGAACATCCGAGCATTGCAATCTACTAGGACCGCCTGTTCAATATTGCCTCTTGGAAGTCAAGGAGAAGGTGTACCGAGAACACCTTGAAACGATTAATCGATAATTCAATCATTCGTGCAAAAACTTAAGTATGCATCCCAGAGAACACATAGGACCATGGGCATATTTGACAGGTTCTCTGGCAGACAGAAGCCATCAACAACAAGTCGATCCAGATTGCCCAGATGCTCTTCTTGCGGAAGAGACATACCCCCGATGAAGACAACGATCGAGCAAGATATTCGACGCGGCGGAGGTACGGTCATCGGCGGAGGCGCGTTAGATCAAACACTCTACAAAGGCACGATCTGCAAGAGCTGTGGCAGAATGTACTGCCTCTCCTGCCACGACTTCAAAACAAAGGGCTACAACTGTCCAAACTGTGGCAGAGCACTTAGCCCCTTGTTCGCCGACTACATACCCTAACACCAAGCGCGTTTTTGAGCTAATCTTCGATCCGTGTCCCACATAAAATAGGTTAGAAAGAGAAAAACGGAAAGAAAGCCGGCTTAGAGCTGTTCTCCCAGGCGCAGTAGGAGGAAGAGAAAAGGAGGGAGTAGGGTGAGCGACGCCAATGTCGAAGACAATCTCGATCGACGATACTCGCGATGCCAGGGTGAACGATAAGACTTGTGATTTCTTCCAAAGGTTTATATAGGTTATCGGAAAAAATAGGCCGCATGCGAAAGCTCGGACCTGCAGTTTTGATCTTGGCTTTTGCCACCGTGTTGATATCCTCGTCTTCTCTTCAACCATGCGCCACATCATTTGCAGGAATCGGACAAACCTCCAAGACCATTACACTTCAAGCAATAGCAGACGCACATGTCGATAGCTCTAACACTACGTTTAACTTCGGAAAAAACGATATGTTAAGGGTGGAGAACTGGCACCTCCTGGGCACAAAGAGAAATGCATACATAATGTTTGATCTCTCCAGTATCCCAGCTGACGCCACAGTGAACCATGCCGAACTACAGGCGTTCTGTTGGGTTACATGGTCTGAGACTTCATCTATAAGCGTTCACCAAGTCGCAGGTGATTCATGGAAGGAAGACGAAATCACATGGAACAATGCTCCGTCTTATTTCCCTGGCGCCACCGATATCGTGGTTGTCTCCAGCGACGATATCAAAAAGGAGCCCCATTACATTTCATGGAACGTAACCCCCGACCTACAAACCTTCATCCTCATGGGAAAAAAAGAGCTAACGGAAGTGCTAACAGTATGGGATCCAAAGTATGAAGTCGAATTCACATGGTTCGGATCGAGAGAAGGCGAGAATCCGCCGAGACTAGTCGTCGACTACACCTCGGGCGCTGAAATCACAACAACAGCGCCTGCGACTCAAACAACCCCGGCAACAACAGCGCCCGGATATACAATCCTGGTACACAAGATCGGTAAGATCGAAGGAGGCACAATGATCCCTACAAACCGCTTCTTACCAACCGACAAAGCGGTCTACCTCTATTTCGAGGTAGACTGGCGAAGCCTCGAGGATTGCGAGAAAACTCGCTTCACCACAAAACTTTACGACCCCGACGGTCTGATGAGCGAGACATCGCTCTCCCTCTACGTCGAGGTCCTTGGAGCAGGCCAGGCTATGCGAAGCGGAAACCTCCTACTCTTCAACATCACAGACACAACCAAGCTTGGAACATGGCGTGTAGAATGGTATGAAGGAGACAAACTACTCTTCACCGAAAAATTCGATATGGCCTCCACAGCTCCGCCCATAACTACCACAACCTCAAAGACAACGGCCATAATCACACCTCCAACAACACCCACCACAACCGAAGCAAGAACCCAGGCCGCCACAACAACTACTACACCCATGCTTGGCCCCACAACCTTACTCATAGTCATCGTTGTCGTCGTTGCGGTATTAGTAGTCGTGGGTATCCTTCTGTTGAGGAGAAGATCGCCCCGCCGAGAGACAAAGCCGCCCGTACAACCAGGATGGACGTTCACAATCGAGCAAGGAGCAGGCTGAATGAACTTTTCCTCTCCTTGACTCGTAGAGACCACGCTAACGATCGATCGATCAAAGCCTAGAGGTCTGCATTCATGCCCAGCTTCCTAAGTCTCCCTTCTAGAATCAAGCGCGCGCCCATGACTGCTGCAGTAAGTGTAACAATGCCATTGAACAGTTTCCCTTGGCACAGCCCAACATATCCGAGCAAAAGGATCAGCAGAACGATAACCCAAGAACCATCTGAGCCAGCCATCTAACCCCGCTTGTTCGCACTCTTCATTTTACTAGAATCGGGTGGCGATGACGGGGTCGCTCGACAGGCCTCATCATAGCATCCTTTGCAATATGGCCGCAGTTCTGCGGGTGTCTTCATCCATCCACGCAAGAGCGGACTCCATATGGGAGAGTAGTAGTACCGCTCCTCAGTCGCGGATAACTCTTTGCCACAGCAGCAGCATTTCTCCATCGACCTATCACCCCTGCCTCTTCTGACTCTCCAACCAATCAACTAACACGACGGCTCTTATAAGCGTTGAGACGACTCAAGCATCGCTCGATCGATCGATCGATCGACGCCAACGAAGATCGATCGACGAGAAGACTCAACCGAACAAACACAAAGCCTGGAACAAAGGTCACCAACAAGAAGGAAACCGAGCGAGCGATTTTGAGCCGCTTGCCTCGGTCGATCGACAACTTCTTAAGTGACTTGTTCACGCAACGCCATCGATGCCTGCAGCTACGGTTGCCATAGTTAGAGGAACATCGCCTAGTCAAATGGTGAGGAAGAGCCTAAAATTGATACAGGGTACAAACCTTGTTTCTCCAGACGACAAGGTTCTGATAAAACCGAACTACGTAGTTGCCAAACATCCGTCGACAGGGGTCACAACAGACTCGAGGGTGGTGGAGGCGCTCATCAAGTTCGCCAAGGAGTGCGGAGCCATAGACATCACTGTCGGAGAAGGAGGCTCAGGAGATACAGAAGCAGCTTTTGAAACGGTGGGCATAAAGGAGATCACCTCCAAGCTCGGCGCCAAGCTCATCAACCTCAACCGCGACCAAAGAGTCACAGTTCAGATCCCCCGCGCAGTCTCGCTCAGAGAGATCAACGTAGCGAAGACAGCCCTACAGAGCACCTGCATAATCAACGCACCCACCCTAAAGATCCACCACATGGCCCTCGTCACACTAGGCATGAAGAACCTAATGGGGCTGGTGCTGCCGAAAGGATCCATCCACCAAGAGCTGCAAAAGAGACTCGTGGACCTAGCCTCCATAATAAAGCCGAAAATCAACATAATCGACGGGCTTGTAGGATGCGAACACGACGAAGTACAAGGCAGACCGGTAGGAATGAACATCATAATAGCTGGAACAGACATCGTAGCAACCGACGCTGTTGGCGCCGCTGTGATGGGCATAGACCCAGAGGACGTTGAGCACATAAAGCTGGCGCACGAGAGAGGCCTAGGAACCGGAAAACTCGAGGAGATAGAGATCCTCGGCGAACCCCTTGAGTCTGTGAAGAAAAGCTTCGAGCTTCCGCAAGAATTCAAGCCAAAGCTCAGTCGACCCCGGCAGCCAAGGTAAGTTCAAGCGGACAGACCAAGTCGATCGATCAACTGAACACACATGCTACACAAGGATTGCGCGCTTACCTATCACCCGAAGCTTCCACGATATTCCCTGTCACCATCAACCTGGAACAAACCACCAAGAAGGAAACCGCAAATGCCGATCGATCGCCGCAACCGCAAGAAATGGATTGCACCTCTCGACGCCAGACACGCATGAGCTCGCGGCGACCAGGGAAGATTTATCTATTAGTTCCTATAGACCTATATGCCTATGGGAACAAAGATCTACTTGCCGGAAGAGCTTGAGAAGAGGCTTCGGAAGACCGCCATGGAGGTCTACGGATACGGCCGCGGATCCATCAGCAAAGCCGGCGCGGCCGCCATCGAAAGATGGGTCCACGAACACGAGGTCCTCCTAGAAGGAATCGACATCCCCGAAGACCCGGTCGAAGCAATCCGCGGCGTGCTCTCCCATGTCCCTGCGTCCGGCGTACAACTACAACACGAGGCCCCACGAATAAGGACCCAAAAACGGCTGGCGAAGCGAAATGTACCTCGTAGACGCAAACATCTTCCTCGAGCTTGAACTAGATCAACACCGCGCCGAAGAATGCGCAAACTTCCTACGGCTCGTCAGAGACGGACACATAAGCGGCTTCGTAACAAACCTCATCGTCGACTCCATCGTCCTAATAATGGAAGACAAGAACAAACACCCCAAAGACATACTAAAATTCCTAGCCTCCCTCCTCGCCTACAAAAGCCTCCAGATCTACGACCTCAGCCTAGCCGACAAGATACGAGCCACCGAAACCATGGAAGCCCACCGCCTAGACTTCGACGACTCAACGACCTACCAAGCCATGAAACGCCTGAGCATCACCCAAATAGTCTCCTACGACAAACATTTCGACCGACTCCCAAACATAAAAAGACTTCAACCCACAAACATCAAACATTGAGAAAAACCAAACCACCCCAATCCCGACCATGCATACGCCAATCCCGTCCCATTTCCACAGATAACACCCTCACATCAAGGAATCGATCGATCGATCTCGCTGTCGAAGAGATCATGGAGTTCTCCAACAACTTCTATACGATCGCAAAGAAGAACACGAACATCAACCTGTGCGAGCTGCTAATCGATATATACTGCGGAGCAATCGATCAATCGAACGAACAATCGACTACGAATACCGTGCTCCCAGCCCCAAGTTGACTTGCTATTCTCTCTCCGAAATCTTTACACCTGGGAAGTTCCCCTTCCGCGATCGATCGAAACCACCCGACCGACAAACATAAAAGCCGGAACAAACCCCAAAACCCAGAACCACCCACACAGGAAGAGGAACCCCAAAATGCCAAGAAGAAAAAGAGAGAGAAAACCAGCCAAACCAAGAAAAGAATACAAAATAGACAAACTAAGACAAGAAGTAGAAAACAAACTCACAAACATAGGAAAACAACTCGTAAACACCATCGAAAACAACAAATTCCCCACAATACAAATGCCCAGCAGATCAACAGGAAACATAGTATACGACCCAAAAACAAGACAATACATCCTCGGCCAAAAAACAACAGAAAGATCCAGCAGAAACATAGCACACCTAAGACCATTCACACAAACAACCTGGACAGCCTCATTCGCACAAGAACTCCTAACAACCCAAAAAAGCAGCACACTAAGAGACGTATACTACAACGCCATGAGCCACGACATAAAATTCCAAACACAACAAGAATCAGACCAAACAATCGTAGAACTAGAAACACTCATAGACCACCCAAGAGAAGACTTCAACATCTACCCAGAAGAAAGATCCAGCATCTTCGGAGACCTAACAATCGAATACACAGTCCCAGGATACGAAGGAAAACAAGTAAACCTCACAACCCATCCAGATGGATTCATGATAGGCAGTGCACTATCCTCAGCCCAGCTGGTCAAGACCTCGGCTCGTCTCGTGCTGGCCGTAGAGAAAGGAGCCATGTTCAGCAGGTTTGTGGAAGAGGGAGCAGACCGGAAGTTCAAAGCCCTTATTGTTCATACGGCTGGGATGGCTCCCCGTGCAACCAGGAAGATTCTGCGCAGAATTAGTGACGAACTTGGACTTCGGGTCGTGACGCTTGTGGATAGTGATCCATGGGGTATGGCCATTGCCGGTGTTTTGATCTATGGTTCTGCTGCCGCTGCTCATCTTCGGGAGTTGACTGTTCCTGATGCTGTTTATGCGGGTCTTTATCCGAGTGATATTGAGCGGTATAATCTTCCTCCTATAAAGTTTAACAAGGAGGATGAGCGCAGGGTTAAGGAGCTTATCAAGGACCCACGGTTCCAACAAGAACCCTGGTCACGGGAGCTGAAGGTCTTCCAGAAGAACCAGCGCAAAGCAGAACTCGAGAGCCTATCAAGATATGGTCTTGACTTTGTTGTGAAGAAGTATTTGCCTGAGCGTCTCGCTGAGCTTGAGAAGAGTTAGTCTAATGCTTGTACTTTCATTGAGAGGATGATGGCTCTGGACAGAGCAGCACAATGATTTGGGTCTTGAGTTCTGACCCTGTGTTGTGTCATTTTTCGCTCAGACCACTCTTTTTTTCTTGTGGAAAAAGAGACGCTCAACAGGGCCTTCCCTGGATTGAACGCCAATCTAGGTCGATCGATCGAGTTCCCAATTGAAATACAACCCCCTGGATTAGGATAAGAAATGGTTAAAGATGTGGCATGATGAGAAAGCGATACAGGAGGAGAGGTGAGACGGATAGAGCTGATGGAGGTTTATTTCAATGAAGTGTAAGGATTCCTCTCTCGTAAGCGTCTTGGGTTCGAGCAATGGAAAAGCCAACCAGTCCTTAAGCTACAATCTAATACTGGAAGGTGTCTGGGTGTTGGAGCGCACGCGTGGGAAGGAGGTATGGGTAAAGTGGAGTCAAGTCAGCGTTTTCTCGGAATCGGGTGAAAAAAGTAGGCACTACGTATTGGATACAGCCTCCGGGTTGGTTCGGTTCGGGGATGGAATCCACGGTAGAATCCCTCCGAGAGGAGCCACCATTAAAGCCACGTATCGGACTAGCGAATCGATCGATCGACCTCGTGCAGGACGATTGTTTCATTGTTAGATTCAAGAAGGATTCCATAGAGAAGTCAAGTACGTCGAGACAGGGGATGGTCCTCGCTAAGTTGTATCAAATCCCAGAGGTTCCCATATAAATCTTGGAAAACGGCAACAATCCCATAAGGTTCTTCTTTTGGTTCCCTCACAAGTCTAATGCGATCGATCGATCGTCAGATCGCAAGCCACTCGTTACTTGCTGATTTTCCCGAGCGGTCATGTTATTTTTTCGAGGTAGCCATGTCTCGGCCCTGGGAGTTAGCGGGGCCCCTGGCTTCTTGCGACGCGTGAAAGCTTGGTTTGGCAAGATCGCTGGAGTAGAGGTTGAGTGAGAAGAGTAGCCCGATCGATCGATCCACGAATCGGTCGCTGTTCGAGTGGTAGCCTCACAAAAGAACAACCCGGTTCTCTCTTTCGTGGGTGACGGTTGCTAGTCCCTTCTTCGTTTCTGTCGTAATATTTCCCTATGTTTGTGGCTTGCAGCCATACGGCGTGCTTCTGGAGAATTTCATCCCGGATGTCGTCGATTGATTTCTGTGCGTTCGTTGTTTGTATTCTTGCTGAGCTTCCGCCTTGCATTTCAGTACTTCGCCTTGTATTCTCCGCCTTAGGGCCAAAATCTCTTGTTCTGCATCAGGCCAAGTCAGATGCTTGCTTAGTGTCTTCAGAGACAACCGCTTTTTGGCAACCTTTTCCGCATGCCTCACCGGCAAGATTTGAAGCAATCTAGGAACTTCTTGTTTGCGGCAGATGGCAAGTTCCCAAAAGTCTTTTCTTGTGATGCCGTAGGAGGTCTTGTACCCTCGCCGCTTACCAATGCACATGTATGGGTTGAAGTTCATTCTCTCCAATTGAGCTCTGATGGCGTCGAGCAGCTGCTTGTCTGTGTTTCCCCACCGAATCAGGAGTGTAACATGGTTTCTCCAGCCGCGCTTGATCATTATGCTTCCGTCCGCATCCGTAAAGCTTGCCAGGAGGCGAAGAAAGCTTTGCGAGCTAGTTGCAATGTATTGGAACACGTTTTTTCTGACGTTTAGTAGGAAGGTGAAGGATGGGTGTAGGGATGCCCAGAGTCTGTACTTGTATGTGTGCGTGTGTTGATCGTAGTAGGGACGTTTGTGGATGCTGGCATACTCGCCGAACGTGTCAATGAATAGCTTGATCATCGCCGGATGCGTTGTTGTTAGACTAGCTGCAACAAGTCTGTGGTGTCTTCTGACAGTGATATCACCAAGAATGAGTCCAACCATTTGTGCTTCTTCTTCGATGGTTCCTGCAAACGGAGCCTTAGGTCCTTTTCGGTTTGCCAATGCCAGCGATTCCAGGTTCTCACGAATTGGGATGTGCCATCTTCTGAACAGTCGGCCGATCGATGTCTTGACTTTGCCTGTCATCTTGGCTATCCTTCGTGTGGATATGCCTTGTGTGAGGTGTAGTTGGTGTAGTTTGTGGCGTAGGGTTCGCCTTGCTCTGGGTGTTAGTGTGTGCCGTTGGAGGTTGAGTTTCGATACGATTTGGAGCACTTTCTGCGTGGTTTCGTTGCCTTTCATGTCTATCGTTGTCTTGGTTGTTCCGAGTGTCTTCTTCACCAGTCCGCGTAGAAGCGCTTCGTTGACGTGGGTTCGTCTCGCCATTTCTGTGATCCAGAGGTCTTGCTTTACGTGGAGCTCTATGAGTAGTTTCTTGATTCTGTTGAGAGTCCGGGGGGTTAGGCGGTGTTGGTTCAGGTTCATGTGCCTGAGGGCTTTGAGGAGGTCGGGCGTAGCTGTGTCTGGTCCGAGGTCTATTACGTTGGAGTAGTTGACGTCTAGGTCTTCGATCAGTTTTCTGATGGTGCCCCAGCCTTTGCCTGTTTCTCTTTCGATGTGTCTGATTGGTTTGCCTTGGATGTTCAGTCTGAGGTGGAGAAACTGCCTGATCAGCTTAGCTTCTTCAGGCGTCAGTTCTCGTGTGCGTCCATTCATTTTCGCTAGCAGTTTGACACATCTGTTTTGTTTCTTCAAACTCATTCTATTCTTTTTAGATGACATATATTCACCTCCTTTTTGTTGGGGTTGGTTTGAGGGGTGTTTGTGTGGTTGTGTGTGCCGCGTCTGATGCCTCGAAAAAAGTTGGGCGTGCGCAGTCTATGGTGAGCGTTGAGACCCTATGACCCTGTGTGGGATGTGGGGTCTCGAAGTCGATGTAGATGTCTGGATTGGTCGTCGATACTGAGTGCTAGGTGCCCTTTGGCCTCGGTCTATCGGTGGGTTATCCTTGGAATGGTTTTGGTAGTTTGATTTGTTCTAGGATTAGTTCGATGATGTGGGGGATGAGTGGATATAGGAGGGCTAGGTGTAGTAGTGCGATGAGGCCGATGGGTACGTAGAATTCTGGTTTCTTGGTTTTGTGGTGGAATGTTGTGATGCCGAGTATGGTTCCCCAGACGCCTCCTGCTATGCTGAGTGTGTAGAAGATTTTTTCGGGTATTCTTTGTTGTTGGTGTGCTGCGGCTGCTTTGTCTGTGGCCATGAGTATGAATGTGGTTAGGTTGAGGGCTGTGAGGCCGGTTAGGAGAAGTGTGGTTGTGGGGTCCATTGTGTTTGTGCTCGTTTTCTTCTGTTTGTGGAGGATTTATTCGCCTACGTTTTCTGGGTTCGTTCGATCGAGGTGATTTTTTGGGATGTTAGGGGGTGTTGTTGAACTGAGGTTGGTCGAGAGGAGGATTTCCAGGGTGGGAACGGAAAAATTATATATATTTACAAGGCAAGTGGGGTTTTAGGGGAAGACCGATGGTTTCGTGGTCGTTTGCGTTCAGGAGGGGTTTCGTTATATTCTTGTGGAGCATAGTTTGGGGTATCGCTGCAGGAGTCATTGCCTTGGTTATCAGTGGCGGTGCAATCTTGGCGATGGTGATGAATCCCTTGGCTTTCGTTGGGCCGGCTGCTGCTGGACCTGCTTTGATGATGGTTGCTGGGATAATTGTGGGGGCGCTGGTTGCTTCGATAGGTAATTATGCGACTATCGTCAAGATTACTTTGGAGAGCGTTGAAGAGACGACGAAGATTGTAGAGCAGCCGGCAAAGCGTCCGATGGAATTTTGATCGCTCGGGTTCCGCCATAACCTCCCTGGTGAGCCGGTGAGACGCCGGCTAAACCGCTTTTTTTCTCTCCGATCGATCGAGACGGCAGTCAGTTGGCGTTGACCACCCATTGGACCAGCCTGGCGGTCTTGGTCACGTTCACGGTGATCTTCTTTGTAGCCTCCTATCTCGCCTTCACTAGGAGAGAAGAGAGGTAGGCAACCCATTCTCTATTCGATACACCTCGCCGATCAATCGATACGATAGGAGAAGCTATGAAGTGAGTAAACTTTTGATCAACCGATCGGCTTCGGCATGCCGCGTTTTTGCGGCGTGAGGATGCGAGTCCCGAGGCTAAGGTGGGGCTACAGGGACGTGATGCGCAGGCCTCAGATGGCGCTCGCCAGGGGGCTGAGAGGCTGTAAGCGACCGACTGGGGCAACGAACCGAAAAACCTATTAACTAACTGGTGAACAGTTAGTCGGGATCCAAGCATGGGCGACCGAATCGGCAGGTTGTTGTGGTAGCCGCGCCTTGGATCGGCTTGAGCGGCAGGACAGTTGTTCGACAGCCGTATTAGTCGGTAGTGATAGGTTCTCTATGCGTTAGGAATCAGACTGGCGCTGTTCGCACACATCGTCTTTTTCGGCCCAGACCCCTCGCGGGGCGGGGAGGTGTCTCATCGGGTCTGCGGCTTCACCCCAGGCGACATGCGTTGTCGGGCGATCGCGGGGGACAGAACGTGGTTGTCAAGGAGAGGGCAGTTAGGATCACCGCTGTGGTTGTTCTTCAGGCCATCGGGTCGGCGTTGCTGCTGATCTTCGGCTTTGGGCTGCTGTTTCTATGCGCCTTCATCGCTGGGGGCATGCCATCTCGCGTATGCATTTTTCTTCTTGACGCACTTGGGTTTGTACCCGACTCCTTTACACTTGTCGCTGGGGGCATGGTGATAATGGCTCTGATCGGGTTCTTCATTGCCTAGTGTCTGTGGACCGGCAAGGTCTGGGTGGGGATCATCGATCGATCATCATAGGGTGACAATGCTCAAAGGCTGGGCCGGAGAAGGCAGGAGCTGTCGAAGAGAGAACGGTGGAAGTTGAGCGATTTACCGTGTAACAGATCGGGTGAGTCACCTCGCAGTCTTGTCAAGATTTTTCCTTGCGCCGTAAGCCCATGTTACGAATGGATCGATCGGTAGGCGCAAGTGAGGTCGGCAAACTCCGGTCTTATAGGGTGCGGTGTCGGAAATATTGAGTGCGCGTTTAAAGAATGTTTTTATTTCGACTGACTTTGGGGTACAGCAGCGGCGTTTCGAGGATGGAAGAAAAGATTATCGCTGCTGGTTTCGGCGGCCAAGGAGTCATGCTGATGGGTAGGCTTCTTGCCTACGCAGGCATGATCGAAGGAAGACACGTTACTTGGCTTCCCTCCTATGGGCCTGAGATGCGAGGGGGGACAGCCAACTGCACGGTGATCATTTCCTCAAGAAGAATTGGGTCACCCTACGTCACAGAGCCCAGCAGCTTGATCGCGATGAATCAGCCGTCGCTAAACAGGTTCGAGGACGCTGTCACGCCGGGTGGAGTCGTGTTGTTTGACAGCTCAATGATTGAGCGTGAGGTTCGGAGAAAAGATGTCAAAGCCGTGAAGGTTGCAGCCAGCAAGATCGCTGAGGATCTGGGAAACATTCTTACAGCGAACACGGTTGCTCTAGGGGCGTTCGTTGGAGTGAAGCCTGTCGTGAGCATTGGTTCGTTGCTTATTGCGCTAGACAAGGTTCTTCCCAAGCGCCGCGAGGATCTGTTGACCGCGAACACAGCGGCTCTAAAGCGTGGATTCCAGGCTTTGACTTCAGGACAAGGGGGTGAAGGGTCTGCATGAGGATGGAGATTCTCATCGATAGGGAACGCTGCAAAGGCTGTGAGTACTGCAGTTCGTTGTGCCCCAAGAAGATTATTCACACATCCCAGGAGCTCAATAGAAGGGGTTACCACTACGCCACCGTTGGCGATGTTGATGGCTGTTCTGGCTGTAGGTTTTGTGCGTTGATGTGTCCTGACGTTGCCATCAAGATCAAGGCGGTTGATCAACGAGAATAGTAGAGGTGTACACATCATGACGGAGCGGGTTTTAGTGAGTGGAAACGAAGCATGTGGAGAGGCTGCGATAAGAGCTCAATGCAGGTTCTTTTACGCCTATCCTATCACCCCTCAAAACGAGCTCCTGGAGCACATGGCTCGCAGGCTTCCTGAGGTTGGCGGCGTCTTCCTCCAGAGTGAAAGCGAGTTGGCCGGAATCAATATGGTCTACGGCACGGCCGCCGCCGGCAGACGGGTTATGACGGCCTCATCAAGTTGCGGCATCGCTCTTATGCAAGAGGGAATGTCATATCTTGCAGCCTCCCAGCTTCCTTGCGTCACCGTAAACATCACGCGCGCCGGGCCGGGTCTAGGCAGGATCCCGCCTGCACAGTCGGACTATCGGCAAGCTACTAGAGGAGGAGGAAATGGCGATTATCGCGTTATTGTCCTTGCACCTGGATCCGTACAAG
>Ga0315309_1001010_pt1 | contig 17053 bp, 12 predicted proteins | sample TDP4_MG_FD_203080 | JGI IMG/M metagenome (GOLD analysis project Ga0315309, IMG submission 203080) | Freshwater sediment microbial communities from Lake Towuti, South Sulawesi, Indonesia - TDP4 | ecosystem: Environmental > Aquatic > Freshwater > Lake > Sediment | place: Indonesia: South Sulawesi... | reverse complement strand
GTGTGCCACTAATTTTAGTCGGGGGAGTTGCTTCTTCGCTGCTCTGGATACCTATGCTACTTTGCAGTGGTGTGACCCAGTTCTTGGGGTTGGCTTGGACCCAGGCTTTCTTGGGCTCGATGACAACTCCCACTTGGACCGCATTGATCGGGGACATGGTTCCAACGGCCGCGCGAGGTGTTCTCGTGGCCTCCATCAACTTCTGGAGCTCAACCGGAAGCTTGGTGGCGACAGCGTTCGCTGGTGCTTTCTCCATGTTCTCTGCCGGCGATTCTCTAGGTGTCTACCAGGTCCCGTTTCTGCTGGCGGCTGCACTTGGTCTAGCGGCCTCCCTGGCTGTATTACCCATAGGAGAGGTGAAGAGGGAGTCGAGGAAGCCTGGTGCTGAGCCGGGCATTGTACAACAACTCAAGAACATACGAAGGTCGAGGGACTTTGCGAGGTTTCTCTGGATCAGTGCGCTGTACGAGTTCTTCATGTCGATCTCGTGGCCTCTGTTCTCAATAACTCTGGTGAAGATCGTCAACGCCTCGCTCTTGGAGGTCTCCCTGGCGTCCGTCCTTCAGGGAGTCTTGGCGCTGGCTCTTCAGAGGTGGACAGGCATCCTCTTGGACAGGGTTGGAAGGATCCCCGTGCTAGCGGTGGGTCGGGCGTCCCTGCTGATGGTTCCTTTGGTGTATGCGTTCTCAGGCAGCATGGCTGCCATAGTTCTCTTCTCTGCACTCTTCTCATTACCCGTCACCTTCATCAACACGGCCGTCCTAGCCTATCTCATCGATGTCACTGAAATTGAGGAGAGGGCTTCGTACATCGCTTTCTACAACGTAGTTGTCGGAGGGGCTTTGTTCTTTGGGTCGCTGGCCGGCGGTTTTCTGGCCGGCTATCTTGAGGCGTTCGTTGGCTTGGCGCTGGCTCTTCAATTGGTCTACATCTTGTCAGCAAGTGGAAGGTTGTTTGCGGGGCTCCATTTTAGAACGATAAAGGAGAGAAGCAGATATCCAAGTACCCTAAAAATAGAGATTAGGAACTTGACGAAGAACCTCTATGGGAGGGTGCGTTGAGTGTTCTCGGAGATACTCGTCGCCATCGACGGCTCTGAGACGGGGAAGAAGGCGCTTGTGAGCGCGATTGAGCTGAAGAAGCTGCATAACTCTCGGCTTACGATCATGCATGTTGTGGAGACGGCTATTCGCAGGCCGTACACGACCTACGTGGAAAAATCGGTAGTGACTGGGGAACTCGCTCCACCACTGGCTGCACTCTCGGACTCCAGTCTAAAGAAAACATTGCTGAGTGCAACCGCTGTGCTTGAAGAGGCACGTTTGATCTCTGAGAAGGAGGGCGTGAAGGCCAGGATAGTTCTGAGGGACGGCGAACCCGCCGCCGAGATGCTTAGAGAAGCCTCGAAGAACTTCGACCTGATCGTGCTCGGCTTCAGGGGAGAGCATCCTTCAGGCATAGGTCTAGGCAGCGTCGTCAACAGAGTTGTCACAAACGCTTCATGCTCGGTTCTCGTGATTCGATAGGGTCCAGCCAGCGGATCGGTCAAATTCGACAGAATGGAAATGCATCATTGGCGTTCTGTGCGAAGTCGCTTGACTCCAAACGCCACGTCGAAAGTGTTGGACATCGATTGATCGATCATTGCGGCATGAAGTCCTCTAGAGAAATTTGTATCCTCCCCGGTTCTAGCCGCTCCTTCATCTGCTTCTCTTCGGTAAACGTGGCGCGGATGTGCTCGAGGGTTAGCTCGAGGCGGTCGCGAGTGTACTGGTTCACAACATATTTTTCAAGGTACTCTGAAGCCAGTTTTACATATTTCTCGATGTTTCCTCGGAAGACCGTTTGCGCCAGCTCCCCTCCGCACCTGTCGCAGTTATGGGTCATGGGGAGGCGCCTGAACCTCTTGTTGCACTTCTTACATCTGAAGCTCTGCGTGAAGAAGGCACGCAAGTTTCCAACGATGTCGGGCAGGACGTGCGTGAGTAGGACTTTCTCGGCTACGACGTGTATGTCCACGCTTGACAACTTCTCCGACAGGGCCAGCTGATTTACTATCTTCTCATCCATGCTGGAGAGCTTCTTGTACATGGATTGCTTTGCTTCACTTACAAGGTATGATTGTGGGTGGGTGAAGCTCATGCCTACGTACCCGCCTGCCGAGAAGAGTGTGTTGCGAACGAGGGGGATCGCAGGGGAAACTCTGTTCGCCGCCTCGCCTTGAATGGCTCTTTCATACAACTCTATGGGATACTTCGACGCAACATCTAGGTTGTGGGCCTGTTCATCGACCTCGGCCGGGTTGATTGCCGCGGTGATCAGCAGCGGAGAGTCCATCTTTCCCCCTATCCTGTCGGGAAGGTATAGCTCAGAGAAATTGATCAACACATCGAGAAGTAGCATGACCGCGTCCTCATCGCCGTCGCAGTCTCTCCTCTTTGCTGCGTGCCAGATCGGGTGAGCTAGACACACCTCGGCATCTGTGAACCCTATGATCCTTCCAATGACCCCCACATAGGTGTGAGGCGATAGACCTACAACGAGACAGCCTATCATGTCCTGTATCGTGTGGAAGTTGTAGTGCGTTTCCATGCTGCAGATGAGTCGTAGGATATCGTCGATGAAAATAGAGGCCTTCAACAAATATCTGGCGGCTGATGTCGATATGACGATGTCCTGGATCTTGAGTTCGCACACCTGATGATCGTTCACGAGTGGGAGGCCCCGTGCATCATGTGTGTAGCCCAATTCAACCAGGCGCTGGATGGGAACCCCTATTTCCCGGGGAGTGAAGTGCGTCATGGGCGCGTTCGTCGCGTCAAACCTCACAGTGCCGTCTTTGTAGACGTAGAGGCCGTGACGGGCTCTGAGCAATCCCTTCTCCAACATCTCAGGACACTTCGTTCGGCTGGTTAATCCTCTTACTCCTTTGATGCGGCGTGGGAGCTCCATGTGCAGCTTCCCCTGGACTCTCTTGAGCTCCTCGTCTACGTTCAACTCCATCGTACGTGAGAAACTGATTTGAGAGCTACATCTGGGACAGGAGTCTTGCTGCGGGTTATCCACCGCTTCACCGCAGCGCGGGCAGATCCCAGCTATGTGCGTGACGGCGCCACATTTTTCGCATCTGGTCCCCCATGTTACTCCTCCACATTGAACGCATTTTCTCGTTGTAAGCTCTACGTTCAGCATCTTGTTCCGCGCAGCCACGATATCTCTGCTGGGGCCTCCTTCCACACCCACGGGGAAGAGGACGTGCACAGGCGGGCTCATCACTCTGGGACCAGCCTTCTCAGGGCGCCCCATTCTTGCTCCGACGAAACTCTCCCCCTTCTTCCTCAGATTCATCCCGGATATGCGGTGGATCAATGACAGAGAATCAATCGCGTCGCCTTCATCGGGAAGGGCACCCGTGTGTGGGTGGAGACAGCCGATCAAGACGCGTAGATTCTCCTTGGTCAACGAAAGCTTCTCACCACGGATCCTGTGCTCCAGCAGTATCCTCGTTAGAATCTCCTTGGCCTCGGCGTCAAAGGGCAGCAGTGCTTGATCGGTATTGAAGGTGACCTGACGCAAGGCTTCTCTCAGCCAGGTTTTCAGGTATAGAACGTCTTTTGGCCCTGCTCTTTCCCAGAAGGCTAGGTGGCGGGGGTGAAGCGGAACGCCTAGGAGGGAACTGATTCTCATCGCCTGCGCTGCGGTCGGTATATAGCGGAACGGGTGGCGAACAAAGGAGCTCAGGAGAGCGGGGGTGATGGCTAGCGTCGTTCGTTTCTCAGGCGACGCCTTTTGGAGTGCAGCGTTCAGTTCCTGGGCCCACCACTCCTCGCAATATCCCGGGGGACGCAGAGCCTCGTTGTTGTCCATGAAGTCTCCGAAGGAGATGAGGATGTCTCCCAGGAAGAGGATCTTGGATATGCTCCCGCGAATCTCCTCGAGGGTTTCTTTCGAGGACACCCGGACGACGGAGCCGTCCAAGGTCAGGACGACTGGGGGCTCGATCGAGTCTACGGTGGTGACGGTTCCTCCCTTTCCCGGGTATTCTGTCTTGAGCTGTGTCCCTGTAACCAAGTAGTTCTGCAGCACTTGCATTGTGAGTGGATGGAGCCCGAGAGCGGCTAGGCCGGATGTTTTCGAGCGTCCGTATCTGAGCCTGAACCCTCCGAAGGCGTGGGGGAAGCAGAAGACAGGGCGTCCGCCGATGATTTCTTCCAAGTACCCTGACTTATTGGGCTCTTCTTTCTCGTGCTCGCCCCGGTCCTTCGCTGCCTCCTGAAGCCAGTCCCAGCCGGATATGTTCATGTCTGTAACGATCTTCCGAACTTTCTTGGCCCTCCCCACTATGCCGTCATTCAAGACCCTGAGTGCCCCTCCACGCACAAAATCCGTTTCGACTCTCGGAAGGTTTCGGAAGGAAGGAACTAGGACCTTGTCCGTGGGAACGCCCGTTATCTCCACGGGGATGTTGCGGAGCGCCCAGTCTACATCCCTCTCAGAAATTGAGTATTGAAAACGAGAGACGTTCCTCGTGTAGGTTCGAAGCTCCTCTATGAAGCGCCTAATCTCATCCTCGGTGGGCTTGTATTTTGCCAGCCCGAATATCTTACGAATGTAGTCAGCGAGGACAACCACAGCAGCGAGTTCTGTCCCGCCCGCCGCCCTTATGGGCCCGGCGAAATAGATGGCTAGGTAGTCGGAGCCGTCGAGGTTCTTCTTTACCCTCACATCTGAGATGCCCTCTGAAGGCGCTGCGGTTATACATGGAGGCGTCAGAACAGCTAGAGCCGTGGTTAATGCCTGCTTCATCACCCTTTCATCCGAGTCTTTGCCCAGGGAACTGTAGACTATCTCTTCTGCAAGCTTGAAGGCTAGGAGCTTCCTCCCCAGCTTCATCTGAAGGCTTCTTATTTTCTCCGCGATGCCTTTTGGGCCGACGAGGAGCTCAACCCTGTCGGCCAAATCGTCGGCGAAAACCGGCTCCACCTCACCGGTAGGGGAGCCCGTTGTTCGGCGAGCCTTCTCAGCGACCTCCTGCTGTCTCTGGATCTCCTTCAGTGTTGTGCCGAAGTAGTCGACGACACTTGGCGGGAGGCTCATGACACCGCTCTCCCCAACCTGCCGTATAACGGTTGTGTTTCCTCAGACCACTGGACGGGAGAACGAAGAAGAGGTAGAGTGGCTCGTGGTTCTTCCGTGGCTCTTTCCTTCGACGTGGGTCGCCTTGAGCTCAGTCTTGTCTTCGCTCTACTACGATGGTGCACTTTGTCGCGAGGGCAGCGATAGCGCCGAGGGCGGCTAGCCAGGGAGCTATCAGCACGCCTATGACGCCTACCGTTACTGGGATCTCCATAAGGGTCTTTCCTTCCTCGTCCTTCACGATGACCCTTCTGACGTTTCCTTCGTGGAGCAGCTGCTTGACCTTCCTGACGAGATCGTCGGATGAAACCGAGAACTCTTCTCGCTTCACGGGTGTGACGGGAGCACCACAGGAACGGCAGAACTTCCAGTCCTCACCGACCTCGGCACCGCACTTCTCACAATACTGCAAGCGGGTTGTCACCTCCCATTGCTCTGTTTCTAGGTTTCTGTCCTGATCCCTCTCATACTTGTATACATAGGTTTTGCCTTCGACCGATACGTGGCGATCGATCTAGGCCTACTTGTGGTACAGCGATTTCCACTTCTATGGCTTCACACGCTGCAGGGGCACAGCCTTGCTTGAGGGTGACCAGTGTGACTCAGCCGTGACCAACTCTTTTTTTCACCGATGTGCGCATCGATGGTCTCCGCCTGTGCATCTTTAGAGGAGCGATCATAGGTAGCGAGTGATCCACGTCGGTTGGCCTCAGAAAGATCACTCCGCTAGAATGGGTCGATCAACAACACGGTACACACAAGTACTGAAGAGACACATTGCAACCGCTCACCTGGTTAGGTGTTCTTGACCACCCTTCTTATCCTCTCGTATCCCTCCCGTGGATCCTCGATCTTGAGAAGCATTCTCTCGAAGGGACAGATATCTACGTCATCCCTGTTCTTGATGACTTCCACTATCCTCTGCGAAAAGTGCTTTATCCCGTGTCTGTCAAGGATTTCTTCAGCTTGACCGCTCATGACTTTGGAGTATACCTCACTGGCCCCGAAATAGCTGATCAGTAGAGCCGCAGCCCTGCCGACTATCTTGTCGACGATGGTGGAGTTGGACAACCTCCGCTTACCCAGTCGATCGATAGCCTCTACAAGCGGGGCCATCCCGCCTTTCTTGGCTGAGTAAAGCGCTACACCTTTCTTGAGGATGAGTAGGCTTAGCCCTTCCTTGTCAAGTCTCCCAAGCAGGGTCTCCCGATCGACTTTGTTCTCCAGGGAGCTCACCCGATCTCTCACAGCGGCGAAGTTTCCCAAGAGGAAGACGGTGCGAACCGAATGGGAATGGCGCTCCCTCAGCCTCTCAGCGATCCATTCTACTGTCGAGGAGGGCTCAAGATCTTTGAGCAATGGATGGACACCTATAGAGGCGGGTTGCCTACAGTCACCCAACCCGGTCGATCGATGATCTGCCAACACCTATTCACGAATGCGGGAAACCAACGTGTTCCATCGGATAAATGTTCCAATCGATCGGCGGGTATTACCCAGAACGCTGTACATCGTGTCGAGACTGAGGCTTCTCGACAGCGGATCGATTGGTCGGCAGCGGCCACGCAGCAAACCTAGTATGAGATGGCGGAGTTCATTCTTGACTAACAGCCTGACTCTACCTAGGTCTCTGCGATTGCTGTTTAACCGCCTCTTCGGCTCGATCAAGAGACAAGCGATAGCAGACCTTTTATTCTCCTTTCGTAGCGGTCTCCAACATCAAGTTGGGAATGCTGGTGACTAAGGCGGTCGGAATCGACGACGTTGCAGCGTATGTTCCAAGACTCTACCTTGACGCACGCGACTTTGCAAAAGAGCGAGGCATTGCACCCGAGAAGATCGCAAAAGGCATTGGCATAGAGAAGATGTCGATCCCTGATGCCCATGAGGATGCTGCGACCATGGCTGCTATGGCTACGCTGAAACTCATGCAAAAGAACGACTTGCAGCCCAAGGACATCGGGTTCATTCACGTTGCAACAGAGACGGGGCTAGACGAAGCGAAGCCTATCTCGTGCTACGTGCAGGGCATGTTGGAACAGATATACGGGGAGGGCAGTTTTGAACACATCGGGGCGCCCGAGACCAAGTTCGCTTGCGTCGGCGCAACGTACGCCATGATCGATCGGCTTGCCTTCATCAACTCAGGCTGGAACAAGGGCAGACACGCCATTGTGGTTGCCACTGATATTGCGAAGTATGACCTTGGATCATCGGGTGAGTCCACGCAGGGAGCTGCTGCGGTCGCCCTGCTTCTGAAGGAAAACCCTCGTCTCATGGTGTATGAACCAGACTCCCGCGGCTTCGGCACGAGGGATGATCAAGACTTCTTCAGGCCTGTCGGACGGGCAACTGCTGTCGTCAATGGCCACCACTCGATCGGCTGCTATCTCAGGGACATGAGGGTTGCCGCCGATGCCTTTAGGACGAGTATGCTGAGCTCTGGGCTGGTGACACTGTCGGCCGGGGAGGGGATGGCGGACCACGTTGATCGAATAGCCTTTCATTCCCCATTCCCGAAGATGGTGGAGATGGCGTTTGCGTCCTTTCTCATACATGATTGGAGGGGCCTACCAAGATGGAGGAGAGTGACTGAGCAAACGGGGCCTGAACCCGATAGAAAAGGCATGACCGACATGGAGTTCTATGTCAGTGAACCTTACAGGGAGTTCAGGAAGAGGTTTACAACGACGCCTGAGTTTAAAGCAGAGTTCGAGAAGAAAGTGAAAGATTCCTTGGAGGCACTGAAACTCATTGGGAACTCCTACACAGCGTCGCTGTGGCTGTGTGTGGACAGCTCGTTTGAAGCAAAGACGAACGACCTGGCCGGGAAGAGGTTCGCCGTGGGGTCCTACGGCAGTGGCAGTAGCGCAATAGTCTGCAGCTTCATTGTACAGCCGGATTACCGACAGGTCGCCGACGGTTTCAGCCTCATGCAGGATCTAAGCCGGCGGCGCAAAATATCCGTTGCCGAATATGAGGATCTTCACGAACAAAGGTTGGATCTCCACCGAGGAATTGAAGCCCCTCGAAACGAGTTTGCTCTGGATAGAATCGGGGAGAGGGAAACAGACTTCGGATACAGATACTACCGGCTCGTTGAGTAAGTGGTTAAACCGGGCAAACATGAGATTGAACCCACCGTCACATCGATCCATTCACTGGGTGACGTGAACGAAAGAGGATCGATCATCCGGGTTCAGGCCACGGGAATTGCGGTGCATTCTAGTTCACTGACGCTGAGCGACATAGACGCCGAACATGACCATCACCCCACCGGCTAAGAGGGGAAGCGTTAGGCTCTCCTGTAAGAGGAGGCTACCGCTTACTATGGCAACCAGTGTTGTGAGGTACAGATAGGCGCCGGCCGCTGAGGCCTCCGTCACCTTGAGGATCTGATACCAGAGGCCGTACCCTGCGAACGTCGAGAAGACCCCCAAGAAAAAAACCGCGAACCAGCCCACAGGTGAAAGAGCCACGGTCTCAGATGCTATCCGGGGTACGTCGGCAAGCACGAGGGGCAAGGTGAAAAGCGTCCCGAAGAGAAGAGCGTAGAAGACGACTACAAGGGGCGGATACCTTTGTAGGTAGGGCTTGCCGATGACAGAGTACAACGCCGATAGCGCAGCAGATGGAGCGATGAGCGCGCCACCAACCGACAGCGATACTGACCACTCACCTCCCCCGCGCTGCGTCAACAGAAGCATCACGGCGAGTCCTAGAAACGCCAGGAAGATTCCACCAACCCTAGACGATCGCAACCTCTCCTTGAGAAACCCGGCTGCTAGAAGAGCGATCAGGACCGGCGTGACAGCGATTATTAGAGATGCCGTGCCAGCCGTGGTGAACCGTTCCCCAAAATTCAGGAATACGTGATAGCCGGTAAAACCCGTGAAACCAAGAGCGGCTACGCCTGGAAGATCCCTCAACGCTATGGAACGAAACGAACGTGAAGCAACGGCGAAGTAAAGACCGAAGCTACAGCAGGCCACAACAAAGCGAAGTAACGTGAGTGTTAGCCACGACATGTTGCTAAGGCCAAGCTTGATGACCGTGAATGCCAATCCCCAGAATAGGCTTAACAGAATGACTCGTAGCCAAGACACGAAGCTGGCTGGGAGTGAAGGGATCATCAAGACGAGTCCGCTCGAGCAGCGACAAACATGAGGAATAAAAACCTAGCTGTCGATCAGGAAGAAACTGAGCTAATCATGAATGTGAGCCAGCTTTGACTACAGCTCATAGGAAGAGTCTTGGACGGACTCATCATTTCTTCTGGACCAAACAAATTGTCAAAACGCCCCTTGTCCCAGTGGTTCATGACGTCCTCGATCGATCACTCATCGATGAACCAAGAGCAATGCACCTTAGTTCCTCATAGCACATGCCGGTCGATTATGGGTGGGGTGGGACTTTCCCGCCGCCGCAGACCCGGCGGCGATTTGAACCCACGACCTTAGGCTTCCGCTACCCCGGAAGTCTCCCGGGATCCCAGCATCGATCGATGCCCCCAAGCCGGGAATCATAGACCAATCTAGACAACCCACCCAGTGACATCGAGAAACTGCCTGTACCATACGCTGTAAAAAGGTTGTCGCCCGACATTAAGCAGATTGAGATCGATCGAATCGATCGATCATCGATTGCTGAAAGGTTTTTATTTGCGAGCTGCGAGCGACGACGAGGGACGTGGCGCAGACTGGTCTACCGCGACGGGCTCCAGAATGCAGGCTGCCACGAACCGACCCCGACGGTTCCCGGGGGATGACGAGGTTCTGGAGCGGCTGGGGGGACCCGTAGGCCGAGGGTTCGAAGGCTCCGTGTGTGTCGCGTGGCCGGGATTCCCTCCGTCCCCATCTCTGTTTTTGCTGTTGGTTGTTTCGGGTGGATGATGCCCTGTTTGGTTGGTGGGCTTTTGTGCTGCCTTCTCGACAGATAAGGGAGCGCATTAGGGTGTGAGGCATTCCAAGCTGGCTCCGAGACCAGTTGGAGCGTAAGCTTCATGTTTGGGAGCCTTGTGTTGCCATCAAGTTGGGTATCGTTGTGCTCCGGGCCAGGTTATGGCTGCCTCTAGGACGCTACGCAGGGTCGCCGAGTTGATGGGTGCGTCGGTTAGCAGCCCCCTGTAGGTGATCAGTGACATCAGTATGCCGTGTGCGACCCCAGGCTGACAGTCCCATCTGACCGAAGACTGTGAAGAGATGGAGTGCCACCCGTCGGTCGGTTGCGGCACATACCGATCGATGCCAAGTGGGTTCTACGGCTTTGACGATAGATCCCATCGATCGATGGGCCGCATGTTCTTTGAATCGGTGTTTCATAAGTTACTGTGTCCGTGGCCTGTCTGCTCAGACCCTTCAGTTCAACCCATCGCTGGTAAGTTGAATAGTTGCCGCGTTTAGTTGGCTGCAACGCTATTTCGAAGTGGCGAAGGCCTTAATACGCAGTTCTCTCCAAACTAGTTTGTGATTGGATATGTCTTGGGATGAGGATTGGTGGAGGAGGTGGCGACGCGAGATGCGTCGCATGCCGTTCTTCGGGTTCACCTTCGAGGATCTGGACAGGATCATGGAGGACATGCTTCGTGATATATCTTCGAGGATGCCTGATAGGCTTGTTCGTGAGAGGAAGCTTCCCGACGGCTCGACGGTACGTGAGATGGGTCCTATCATCTATGGGTACTCGGTGAAGGTTGGCCCTGATGGAAGGCCGCAGATCAGGGAGTTCGGCAATGTCCGGCCGAGGAGGGGGGCTCCCGTTTTCGGTGCTCCCGAGCGCGGCCTAGAAGTCATGGAGGGGCGTGAGCCTTTGACGGATGTCATCGATGAACGTGACATCATCCGTGTAGTGGCTGAGGTTCCGGGCGTCGATAAATCTGACATAAAGCTGAGGGGCACTGAGAGAACGCTAACGATCTCTGTGGAGACGGAGCAGCGGAAGTACCACAAGGACGTTGAACTTCCCGAGGAGGTTGACCCTGAGAGCGCTAAGGCTTCCTACCGCAACGGTGTGCTGGAGGTTACATTGAAGAAGCGGGGGAAGGAGCTCCGGGGTAGGGATATTACTGTCGGGTAGCGATCTCCGTACCCTGGTTGGGATGCGCACCTGTTGATCGGCGCATCTCGCAACTCCCCCATTCTTGATGTGTCCACCTAGACTTATTGTGGCTGGCCCAGACATCGACGGACTTTCAAACCAGGTTCATTCTTTCCTAGATCGATTAGACAAGTGGCCTGGATACATGTTTTAACGTAGTTCTGTGAAGAGGGATGAGATGGTGAACCTGGTGTCCAACGAGTTCTGCATGATCATGACAGCTTTTGGGAACAGGGGTGAGGCGGACTTGTTCGCTGAGAACGTGGTGTCTCGGCGTCTCGCAGCGTGCGTCAACATCCTCGGCCCCGTGGCGAGCACGTATTGGTGGCTGGGGAAGAGAGAGATGACTGAGGAGTTTCTGGCTTTGGTCAAGACCAGCGAGACCAGCGTGGAGGAGCTGGTGGCCGAGTTGAAGCGTGTCCACAGCTACGAGCTGCCAGAAGTTACCGTTCTCAAGGTCTCCGGAAGCATGGAGTACGTTGCCTGGGTGATGAGGGAAACACGAAGAGAAGCACCATAGGCATCGCCTTCACAAAGAAGGCCCCGTTTGCCTGAGTGAACCAGCTTCAACGTTGGCTCTACAACATCATTCACAGTGCCTCAAGAACTCCGTCATGGAAGTTGAACTTGACTGATGGCTCCTCAGGAAGGGAGGGTGTCGTATTAACCACTATTGCCGCATACACGCTGGCAACTCCCGGAAGTTGACGTGAAGCAGCAACAACGTGGAATGCCGCATTCAAGCAACGAAATAACGTCCGGGGGTGAGGAACTGTTCTCCCTCCCCTATCTCGGGTTTACTAAGACTTCGGTATTGGTGCGGGTGTCGCTTCCAGGGGTGGAGGGCGGTAGGCAGGCAAAGGTTTAAGGTCTGCTACAACAGGTGCACACGCGCTGCCGGCCATAGAGCGGAGGGAAACGCCCGGTCTCGTCCGATCCCGGAAGCTAAGCCTCTGTTCGCCCAGGCGTTAGCGTGGTGGGAAACCACACGTGAAATCTGGGTGCTGGCAGCTCCTGATCACGGATGGTTCAAGAGAAGCCATTCCTCTCACTGGAGAATAGCAGCTCCTTGAACTGATTCTGTCAGCGTGATACGCCGCCTACGTGGAGCCTTTTCGCTTGAGCCGAACGGAGAGTCGGTTTGGGTTACTTAGGATACTTGGAATCGCCTTTGACTGGTGCTTCGGTCGTCGATCGATCGAATTCAAATGAAGGTTTATAAACAGAGAGAAGTGGGCAACGCCTGAAGGATGGAAAACCGATGCACTGGATAGGGTTGCTCGTTGGTCAGGCGCCGGGCACAGGTACAGGAGACCTGCTGAGCTTCATCATCAGCCTAGTCTGGCTCATCCCATGGCTGCTTATCCTCTTCTTTCCTGGATTCAACACGAAACTTCAGATGAGAACCATGCTCTTGGACGTGGAGCGTAAACTGGCTAAGTTGAAGGTGATTCGAGACGAGGTTAGGGGAAGGACCATCGAGAACGTCAAGAGGCTGGGGAAGCCTAGCGAGGACCCTGTTCCGAAGATCGACCAGCTGATGGAGTTCTTCATAATCTCCCCTGAGTCCATGGATCCCTATGGAATCGTAGGGAAACTAGACCACCTGCTGCAGGTGGGTGAGAACCAGTTCGAGAATGAGGTGCGCGTCATCTCCCCAGCTGCCCAGGAATACCAAGTAAAGAACCTGGCCAACCTATTGGATGCATCTCGCGCTGTGAACACCCTTTACAGAGTGATCAGGCACTACTATCTCCTCGGAAAGAAGACTGCGAACATATACACGGTGCTTCAGATCCAGATGATCATGCCCCAAGTCATGGAGATCGCAGAGGCATATCGGCGAGCTTCTCTAGCCTTGGCTGATGGGCAGCCGATCGGCGACGGGGTGGGGGTTCTGGTTGTAGCGAGCATTGCCCATGATAAGGAGCAAAACAGACGCGAGATGGCCAAGGACACAGCTGTCTCTGAGATGAATCTGGACGGAAGGAATCTCCTCATAGTCCGAGCTACAGGCCCGGGAGGTAACGTCGGGAGGCCCGGGGAAGCCGTGGAGAAGCTGGTAGCGAAGAAAAAGAAGAAGGTGCAGCTCATCATTACAGTGGACGCACAGCTCAAGCTGGAGGGGGAAGACACGGGCAAGGTGAACGAGGGGGTAGGGGTGGCTATAGGTGGAACGGGTGTGGACAAGTTCAGGATCGAGGAAGTAGCTAGGAAATACGATATTCCCATACACGCCGTCCTCATCAGCGAATCCCTGATCGAAGCCATCACGCCTATGAGGGAGAGTATAGTCAAGGCCGTTGATGAAGCCGCTGGTAGGGTCAAGAAGATCCTAGAAACCACGACCGAGGCTGGAGCAACGGTGATCCTAGCTGGCATAGGCAACACAATAGGCATCGGTTAGCTGGGTGATGGGAAGCTGAGAACTGGCTTTTGGGGAAGCGGGAACAAAGCGGCCGCGGAGAAGGAGGAGCGCCCGATGACCCACCTAGTCTGTCTCTCATGCAAGACGGAGAACTCTCGCCCACATCAAGAGGGCGACTACATCTTCAAGCACACAGGCAAGTGTCCCAAGTGCAGCGGAGAGATGATGATCACTGGCATCTATGTAGAGGAACCCAAGGAGAAGAAGGCTAGGTGATGATTCTGCACCCGCTTTCGGTGACCACTATGGTGTGCTCAGCCTGTGCAACCGGTGCTCCAGTCCTTTCAACGAGAACCTGATAGCCGTATATCTTCCCTTGCTTCCAAAGCTTTCTGTGGAGACTAAGGGCTTCCTCACCAAGAGATGAAATCCAGCGGGGGGAGTAGGGAAGCCCATGAAACAACTCATCAAGTTCTCGCAGGAGTCGCTCCATCTTCGGCAACCGGTGGTGGATGTCTCCCCTAACAGCGTAGATTGTGGCCGCCTGCCCCGAGACCACCTCTCCGGCAGCGGAGGGGACGGTCACGAATGGTTCGATGGCGTAGACCGAGCCTCGCTCAAGCTTTCCCTCATTGCGTGAAGGCACGTTGGGTATGGAGAGGCCTGCATGAACCCTGTACCTGGATACCTGATGCCCCGTCAGGTTGGAGATGGGTTTGAGCCCGTAGCTCTTGACGGTGGAGTAGATGGTGTTGCCGAGCTCTGAAACGGCAACCTCAGGTCCGGCGTCTCTCACCGCGCTCTCCAAAGCCTTCTCAGCGGCTATCTTGAGGACCTCTTTCTCAGGGTCAAGATTCACCGTGACGGCTGTGTCAGCGAGGTAACCGTCTACATGGGCCCCTATGTCCACCTTCACCAGGGCATCCGGAGGCACCACCCTCTTGTCCATGGGTAGAGGAGAGTAGTGCGCTGCAACATCGTTGATGCAGATGTTACAGGGAAAGGCGGGCAAACCTCCCTCTTCACGTATCCTGTTCTCCACGTAGTCGCAGATCTCGATAAGAGGGACAGATTCTCCTATGACCGAAGGAACTTCCTCCCTCACCTTGCGAGCAATCTTGCCAGCTGCGGTAAGAGCATCCATGTTCAAGGCTTTCAATTCTCCCCTGGTGTTGATCGATCGCTCGTTTGAAGCAGCTGTTTCAGGGAGATAAAGCTGTCTGCGACCCTGGCCAACCTTGCGAACTCCAATCTTAAATAGAGGCCTGAGAAAATGTCGGAGAATTCAGTGGTGGCGATGTCCCGCCAATTTACGTTTCGCCGTTAGGTCTCTCCGGCGGCCGTGCACTGTTCGAGAGCTCATCTTGCTTCGCCGGAGAGCAAGGATTGGCAGTGTGTCCTTCGGCTCGACTGTTCTTGGCGGTGGATAAGCAAAATACGGCAGGGTGAGTGATGGCTACTGAAGGGAAGGAGGCAGGCGCTCACGTATCTTCATCCCCTGGAGAAAAGAATCCTCGGCGAGCTACTTGCTCATGAGGGGCCTTTTGAATATCCTGCTCTCTCCGAAGCCATCCAAAGGAACATGGGAACAGTCGCAAAGACCGCTTCCTGGCTGAGGAAGAAAGGTTTGGTGAGACTTGAGAAAGAGGTCACTGAGAAGGTTGAGCTAGGAAGAGAAGGGCTGACGTTCCTTCAGAAAGGTTTCCCAGAACGAGTTCTCTTGGAGGAGATCCTTGAAGCCGGCGGGAAGTGTTTGCTGAAGGAGGCCAAGATCAGAACTGGGTTCAGCGACCAATACCTGAACGTAGCTATCCTTTGGGGCAAGAAGAAGCACTGGCTTGAGTTGAAGAAGGAAGATGAGGAAGTGACTCTGTCTGCGGTGGAGGCTCCTCCGCAAGGCACGGATGAAGGGCTGGTGATGCTTATCGGCAGATCTGCTGTTGAAGTGGACTCACTTCCTGCAGATATGAGGGAAGCGGCAGAAGAGTTGAAGAAGAGGCCGGGTGTTCTGAAGAGGACTGAGTCTAGACGATACTATATTCAGCTCACCGAGGAGGGGAGAGCCAAGGCTCAGACCATGCCTGAGTCAGAGGCTGCGCCCCGGGAGATCACTCAGCTGACGCCTGAGCTGATCTCTTCCGGAGAGTGGCGTAACTATCGTCTCGCCAGGTTTGACATAGACACTCCTGCTGCAGCTACCTGGCCTGGAAAGAAGCAACCCTACCTGGCCTTCCTGGATGACCTGAAGTGGAGACTTGTGGGCCTGGGATTCAAGGAAATGGAGGGACCCATCGTTGAGCTCATGTTCTTCAACTGCGACTGTCTCTTCATGCCTCAGGACCACCCGGCGCGAGAGATACACGACATATACCATGTGAAGTCCCCGACGCACGGAGATCTTAGGGGGTACCTCTCCCGCCTACCCAAGGTTGCGAAGACGCATGAAACCGGTTGGAGAACAGGGTCCACAGGGTATGGCATAAGCTATTCAGCCGAAGAGGCAAAGCGTCTGGTGCTGAGAAGCCATGGAACCTCTCTCAGCGTGAGAACGCTCCTAAGGAAGGATTTGGAAATTCCGGGCAAGTACTTCTCCGTAGCCCGCTGCTACCGGCCTGAGCTAAGCGACAGAAGCCACCTAACAGAGTTCAATCAGGTGGAGGGAATAGTGGTCGGTGAAGGGTTAACGCTGAGAGACTTGCTCGGAGTTCTCGCGCGCTTCGCCACAGACATAGCTGAGGCTGACGAGGTCAGGTTCAAGCCAGACTACTTTCCGTTCACTGAGCCAAGCATAGAGCTCGTCGCCTACAAGAAGGGGTACGGGTGGCTGGAGTTCGGCGGCTCAGGCATTTTTCGGCCTGAGGTAACCCTGCCCCTCGGTATCCAGGAGCAGGTTCTGGCGTGGGGCTTGGGGGTGGACCGCCTCTATATGATGAAGGCCAAGATAGACGACATCCGCACCCTGTTCAGCCAGGACCTGGGGTACCTAAGGCGGAAGGAGATGGTCTAGAGTGCCTACGACAGAGATACAATTTTCTGATCTGGAGCATTTGATTGGAGTCAAGCTGCCCAGAGACCTAGACGACCTGAACGAAACGCTGGCACTAATCAAGGCGGAGGCGTCGGTGCCTGAGGGACACACGATTCGCGGAGATGTAGCTCTCCAGGTTGAGCTGAAGGATACGAATCGACCCGACCTCTGGGCTGTGGAAGGCATGGCCCGCGCACTGCGAGGCTTAATGGGCATCAAGACGGGGTTGAGGAGCTACCGCGTGCACGGGTCTTCAGGTGTGACCATAAGGGTTGATCCTGGCCTGCTCGGGGTTCGCCCCTTCATAGCCTGCGCTGTTGTGAGGGGGACAAAGCTAAGCGACGCGGTGATACGCGGTCTGATGCAGCTTCAAGACAGGCTGGACCAATCCTACGGGAGGAGGCGTAGAAAGACCTCAATTGGTC
>Ga0315309_1001009_pt1 | contig 17065 bp, 14 predicted proteins | sample TDP4_MG_FD_203080 | JGI IMG/M metagenome (GOLD analysis project Ga0315309, IMG submission 203080) | Freshwater sediment microbial communities from Lake Towuti, South Sulawesi, Indonesia - TDP4 | ecosystem: Environmental > Aquatic > Freshwater > Lake > Sediment | place: Indonesia: South Sulawesi... | reverse complement strand
TAGAGGTCTCCAAGACCATGGGATTGTATCGCCAGCAATATTGTGGCTGCATCTATTCTGAAAAAGAAAGGTTTATGCAGAAGGTAGAAACTAAAACAAAAATTACGGACACGTGACACGCCTGCCTGCGGCAGGCAGGGACACGGTCACGTCGTTGAGGTGAAACAGATGTTGGGTTTGGGTTCCTTGGGAAAGTTACTCATTCTTTTGGGGGTCTTCATTATCGTCATTGGTCTTCTTCTTTTGATCGGTGAGAAGATCCCATGGATTGGTAAACTCCCCGGGGATATCATCATTAGAAAAGAAAAATTCAGTTTCTATTTTCCTCTCACCACTTGCCTCATTATCAGCATCGTCCTCACGTTGCTTTTTACTCTATTCAGGAGGTAATCGAGGGATCAGGGTTTTGGGATTGGCAATTGACTAATTGCTGATTCCCAATCCTTGTGTCAGGTTGCGATCTCCCTCAATATCTCGACCATCATCCTCATTCCAAATCTTATATTTTCAATGGTGATCCGCTCATTATTTCCGTGGACTCTCATCAATTCTTTCTCTGTGAGCTGAAAGGGACAGAAGTCATAGGTGATGATCCCTTTATCTCGAAGAAATCGGGAGTCTGTTGCTCCTGGCAGGAGGAGAGGGACCACTGGACAACCAGGGTCCTTCTCAGCGGCATATTTCTCAATGGCCTTGAAGAGATCTGTATTTAAGGAAGAGGGCAACGTGGATTGACTCTCCGCTATCACCTCCACCTCGACTTCATCTCCCAGTTTCCCTTTAAGTCTTTTCAAGAAGTCCTCTTTGGATGAGTTTGGTATAAGGCGGCAGTCGAGTGTAGCGGCTGACTCCGAAGGGATGACATTGGCTTTGCTTCCTGCCTGAAGGACGGTAAGGGAGATCGTATCCCTCACCATGGCATTGTAGATGGGGTTGGATGTTAACCAAGTGGAAAAGGAAGGGTCGCTAAGGCCCATTTTAATATCCTCAAAGAATTCCCTTTCTTGAGGCGGTTGTTTCGGAGCCATCTTTGAAAAATACTCTCTCACTGTGGGGAGAATGTTGTAGGGTGTTTCCCATTTTGTGATTCGCTCCAGGGCCTGGACCAGCTTCACATTGGGGTTGTCGGAGTGGGGCATGGAGCCATGACCTGACGTACCTCTGGCCTTCAGTCTGAGTTGGAAGAGGACCTTCTGGCCATTTGAGATTTCGTAACGGTCTGGAACACCGCTCTCATTGAGCATGACATATCCACCTTCATTCAGGGCATACTCAGACTGTCTCAAGAGGGGAATATTTTCAATAGCCCATTGGACTCCCCATTTTCCTCCGGTCTCCTCATCGGCGGTAGCCAAAAAGAGGACATCCCTTGTTAAAGGGATTCTCTCCCTTTTTAAAATAAGAAGGGCCATCATCTCAACGATCCCCATCGATTTGTTGTCCAAGGTTCCACGGCCATAGAGAAATCCGTCCTTAACCACCCCTGAAAAAGGATCGACCTCCCAGTGCTCCCTTTCAACAGGGACGACATCCATATGACTTACAAGGAGGACGGGTCTCTTTGTCCCATTTCCTTTCAGAGTTCCCAGCAGGTTGCCTCGACCAGAAGCGGGTTCGAAGAGTTCACAGGGAATGGACTCGGCATCGAAAATCTTTTTAAAAAACCTGGCTCCTTCTATTTCATTCCCAGGTGGATTGATCGTTTGAATCCGAAGATATTCCTGAAGATGCTCTATCGCTTCATCCAATAGTTGATCCCAGTTCATATTAGACTCCTATTCAGAGGGCAGTAGGCAGAAGGCAGTTGGCAGGGATAAAAAATAAAAACACTTTACTCTTTCTGCATTCTGCTTACTGCTTTCTGCCTTCTTGTTTGCGTTAGTCTTCTCCAAACAGCGACACGATTTTAAACTGATTCACATCGACCAAACCTTTGTCCGTGATCTTTAATTCAGGAATCACCGGCAGTGAGAGAAATGAGAGTGTCATAAAAGGATCTGGAATTTTACATCCGAGAGCCTTTACCACGTCACGGAGGAGGTCCAATCGATCTTTGACCTCACGGACTGAGCCGTCTGCCATCAATCCAGCAATGGGAAGGGGGAGAGAGGCGAGCACCTTTTCATCTGAAACAGCAGCCAATCCACCTCCCATCTCCTGGATGACTTCTATTGTTTTCAATATGTCGAGGTCATTCGTTCCCACGATGATGAGGTTATGCGAATCGTGTGCGACAGTCGAACCGATCGCTCCCTTCTTCAATCCAAATCCCTGAACAAATCCTATTCCGATATTCCCTGTAGCCCGATGCCTTTCCACCACCACAATCTTGAGGATATCCTCCTTTAGATTGGGATAGGCTATTGCATCCCTTAGAATAATTTTCTTCACCACTTTCCTTGTGACGATTTGGTCTGGGATGAGCTGAATGATTTTAGCCAATGGTTGGTCGCTCCGAAGGAGGAGCTCGTCCTTCTTAACAGTCTTGATTTGTAGCCTCCTCTTTCTTACTTCTGACAAAAAGGAAGTTTTTCCGACGGAAGGGGAGAGCATTCTCCCATCGTCTGCCACCAACCGTCCGTCTTTAAAAACTTTTTCAATTTGGAATCGGCCAAGATGGTCAAAAGCAACGATATCTGCCCGGTATCCTGGAGCGATGGCTCCAAGATCATCGAGCCTGAAATACTCCGCAGTATTGAGCGTGGCCATCTGAATAGCGAGAATCGGATCGACTCCCCATTGAATCGCCTTCTTCACCATTGAATTGATATGACCCTCTTCAAGGAGTTCCTTTGGATGACGGTCATCCGTGACAAAGAAAAATCGCCTCGAATTTTTTGGAGTGACCAGAGGAAGAAGATCCCTAAGGTTTTTTGCCGTCGTCCCCTCACGGATCATTATCCACATCCCATTTTTTAACTTTTCCTTAGCCTCTTTAAGTGTGGTGCATTCATGATCGGATCGAATTCCTGCTGAGAGGTAAGCATAAAGACCTTTTCCCGAGAGAGAGGGCGCATGTCCATCGATTCGCTTTCCCTTTGCCACCTCAATCTTTCTAAGAACTTCTGGATTTCTATAGATCACTCCGGGAAAGTTCATCATCTCCGCCAACCCAATCGCCCAAGGTTCTTTCAAAAGAGGCTTCAGATCAGCTGCTTTGAGTGTCGCTCCAGCAGTCTCCATATGAGTCGCCGGAACACAAGAGGGGATCATGAGATAAACGTTGAAAGGAACTCCTTCTGCTGATTTGGCCATGAAACGAATGCCTTCCTGCCCAAGGACGTTGGCGATTTCATGGGGGTCAATCACCACAGTGGTCGTCCCATTTGGAAGTACAGCTCGGGCAAACTCAGGGATGGTCACCATGCTCGATTCGATGTGGACATGGCCATCGATCAGTCCTGGGCAGAGAAAATCGCCGTTCACATCGATGATCTTCTTGGCACGATAATCCCCAAACCCGATGATCACGCCTCCAAAAATCGCCACATCCTTCTTTTCGATCTGGCCTGAGAAGACGTCGACGACCCTTCCATTCTTGATGAGGAGATCTGCCTTCCCTTCACCCGAAGCAATCCGAATTCTTTCTTTTAGTGCTATCATGTTTTTCCGTTACCTCCGGTGACTTTCATAACAAATCTTATATCTCTGTTCAAGGAATTTATCATTATGAAATTATACTTCTTTGAGCCTTTCCCTTGCTACTAAACAGTTTAGAAAGATTCAAGGGATAGAAGATCTTAACAATTGTTGCTTTGGAAAGCGAATGCTCATGGTTTCCGATGGCGCTTTTCTTTAAGTCCTTGCCTGGCCCTCTGTTTTCTGTTAAAAAGGAATCGAAATTTCCATTTTGAGGCTCAAAATGGAAATAGGAACACTAAAAATTAAAGGTTAAAGAAAAGTATTTTAGAACATGCCACTCCATTCTCTTTCCAAAGATGAAGATTTCTACGTCATTTCGGTGATTGGGGAAGATCGGGTTGGGATCGTCTCGAAAGTGACCCAGTTTCTCTTTAAGAAAGAGTTTAACATTATCGACATTGAACAGACGGTCATTCATTCCCAATTCACGATGGTCCTTCTCGTCCAACCTCTCCATGTCGGTTTCGAACCGAGTCAACTCAGAAGTGGTCTCAGTCGTTTGGCGAAAGTACTAAGAATGAATATCACCGTGACGCCTCTTCACGAGTTTAAAGGGTTAAGGCTCGCTGAGACTAAAAAGCCTTATGTGTTGACGATCTTAGGGGCTGACCGGCCAGGCGTCGTCGCTGCTTTTTCTTCCACCCTGGCAAAACACCATTGCAATATTGAGAGGATCAAGATGATCGCCAGGGGAGAACTCCTTGCCATGGAGATGTCGATCGACCTTCGGGAGGCAAACTTTCATCGTCTCCGCATGGACCTCTCCGCAGTGGCGAAGAGGGTTGGAATGGATATCATTGCACAGCCAGAGTATGCTTTTAAGAAAAGGAAGAAGGTCATTGTATTCGATATGGATTCCACCATTGTGGATGGAGAGATCATCGACGAGATGGCGAAACTTGCAGGTGTAAAGGGAAAGGTGAAAGCCCTGACGGAAAAGGGGATGAGAGGCGAGATTGATTTTGTTCAGTCTCTTCGTGCAAGGGTATCTTTTTTGAAAGGTTTAAGAATCAAGAGTTTGGATTCAATTGCCAAGACGTTAAGACTGACGAAAGGCAGTGAGGAACTGGTTGCTGCATTGAAGGACATGGGATTTAAAGTAGCCCTGATCAGTGGCGGGTTCACCTATTTTACCGACATTTTGAAGAAGCGATTGGGATTTGATTATGCCTTCGGGAATGAATTGGAGATCAGGAGCGGAAGGCTTACTGGAAGAATTAAAGGAAAGATCATCGATGCTGAGAGAAAGGCTGAAATCATGGATGAGATCTGTCGGAAAGAAGGGATCACTCGCGATGAAGTGGTTGCCGTCGGAGACGGGTCGAACGATCAGATTATGTTGGCCAATGCAGGTCTGGGGATCGCTTTTAATGCCAAAGAGATTTTGAAGAAAGTGGCTGACGGAGCCATTACGAGAGATCATATGAAAGGGGTTCTCTACTGTCTGGGGATCACAGATCTGGACCTGAAGAGATGAAAATCCGAAATCCGAAGCACAAATTCCGAAACTCGAAACAAACATGTTAAATCCTGAACTCAAAACCGAAAAAAATTACCTTTTGAGTTTTATATTTTGGATTTGTTTAGGATTTAGAGTTTAGTGTCTGGAGTTTAAACAACTTCGGATTTCGAAATTAGATGTAATTGCGTCTCTTCAGACAGAAAAATGGATAGAACATGAACAAGTTTATATTCGGCAAGATCAAAGCAGTGATTTTCGATTTTGATGGGACCCTGGCGGTTCTTAACATCGACTTCAATGCGATGAAGGAGCAGGTTTTCGAATTGATGAGAGATTTTGATGTCGAGGAGAAGTCGATCACAGAGAGATATTTACTGGAAATCATTGATGAGGTCTTTCTCCTCTTAATGGAGAAGAATCCGTCTGATGCAGAGGAATTTTATCAAAAGGCCCACCAGATCCTTTACGAAATCGAACTGCTTGCTGCTGAGAAGGGAAGATTGATCCATGGCGTTGAGAAGATGCTAAGTCTTTTGAGACAGGGTGGAATAAAGGTTGGGATCATCACTCGAAATTGTGAAGATGCCGTGCGAAAGGTCTTTCCAAAGATCGATCAGTTCTGCGATGTTTTCATCTCAAGAAATTCTGTAAAAAAGGTCAAACCCCATCCGGATCATCTCACTTCGGCGATGAGGACATTGGATGTCTCTGGGGAGGAGACAGTGATGGTGGGAGATCATCCCATTGATATTCAGGCCGGGAAGAGAGTGGGGATGAAGACGATCGGAGTATTGACAGGAAGAACGAAGAGGGAAGATTTTGAAAAGGCGGAGGCGGACTACGTTTTAGGAGAAGCCATGGAGATCTGCAGATTGTTGGGAACCTGACAAATATTCCAGCCGATATTACCTCGACGTCAAATTTCGAAGTCTATTCAGCTTTTCTCCCAGGTAACCATTTTCTTTTCCCCATCGGGTGGATTGATTTGAACTTCGAAGGTGGTCGACTCCACATCTTCTTTAGGAAATGGAAACCCAACGATCACACCTTGTCCTGCTCCGGGAGGAAGAGGAAGGTTAAGCGTCACCTCCTCTGGGGTCAAAGGAAATTGACTTGTGTCGCCTGTAGCCGAGAATTTCATCTCTTTCGGTGTTACGACCACCTTGATGGAATTGGGAGGAGCAGCGGCCTTGCGGCTCCGATTGAGGATTTCAATATGGACTTCCAATATTTTAATGGGAGAAGGTTTCAATTCAAATTCCCTGAGTTTGATGGTAATCTCTCCCAACCTGATCTCAGGTTCGTCTTTGGATACGGGCTGTGATAAAACCTCTCCTGTTCTTAAAGAGAGCAGGAAGAGAAGAAGAGACAAATACCAAATGGTTTTTTTATGATTTCGCCTTTTCATAAGAATCGTATTTCTCCCGCCTTGATCATGAAATCAATTGAATCTAATCTACCACATTTACATTTGGATGAGAAGCGTTTTCAATAAAGATTGAATTGAGACCCCTCCAGAGCCTATCGAAGGGTCAGGATGAAAAAGTCTTTTATTGTAAGGAATTTGCGGCTATTTTATAATAGCTTAAGTTGATTCGAGACAAAGGACTATGAAGCCGATCATTGCTATTGTCGGAAGGCCCAATGTTGGCAAATCGACCTTGTTCAACCGAATCGTCGGAGGAAGGAAGGCAATCGTTTCAAACGAGCCTGGCGTGACCCGAGATCGGAATTACGCTGATGTTGAATGGGAGGAGAGGACATTCACTTTAATGGATACTGGCGGTTTTGAGCCAGTTTCGAAGAATCGGATCCTCTTGCAGATACGTGAGCAGTGTCAGTTAGCCATGGATGAAGCGGATGCGATTCTCTTCGTCATGGATGGAAAAGAGGGCCTGACGGCGTCGGACAAAGAGATTGCCAATATTTTGAGGCAGGTGAATAAACCTATCTTTTCTATCGTCAATAAGATAGACGGCCCAAACCATGAGGATAAGGCCTTTGAATTTTATGGGCTTGGTGCGGAAAAGATCTACTCCGTCTCGGCGGAGCATGGATATGGTGTGAATGAATTGATGGATGAGGTGATGAAGGGGCTTCCCAAATTGAGCGAGGAGGGATGGGATCGTAAAGCGACAAAGGTGGCTGTGGTTGGAAGGCCAAATGTGGGAAAATCCTCACTGATTAATCGTTTATTAGGATATAAGAGGGTCATCGTGGATGAAGCGCCTGGCACGACCCGGGATGCCATTGATACCTTCTTTGAGAGGGATGGAAAGAGATACGTCCTCATTGACACTGCAGGGATCCGAAGGAAGAGCCGGATCAGTTTGCGGCTGGAGAAGTATAGCATTGTCGAGGCCCTTCGGACCATCGATCGGTCGGATGTCGTTCTGCTGCTGTTAGATTCGCAAGAGGGGGTGACCGCTCAGGATGGCCGGATCGGCGGCTTCATCCATGAGAAGGGGAAAGGATGCATCCTTATGGTGAACAAATGGGACCTGATCGAGAAGGATTCCCAAACCATGATTGGATTTGAGAGAAGGATATATAGCGATCTCAAATATCTCTCCTATGCGCCCATCATCTTCATCTCTGCTTTGACTGGTCAGAGAGTTCCAAAGATCCTGAACATGGTAGACCATGTGGCAGAGCAGACCAAGAAGAGAATTCCTACGGCGCTGCTCAATAAATCTTTCAGCCAGTGGATCGAACGACACACCCCCCCTCTTTATAAGAACCGGAGTGTCAAGCTGAACTATATCACTCAGGTCTCCACTGCTCCTCCCACCTTTGTGATCTATAGCAACACGCCAGAGGGCATCCATTTTTCATATGAGCGGTATTTAGTCAATCAGATGCGGGAAACGTTTGGCTTCGAAGGGGTTCCGATTCGTCTCATTTTTAGGAAGAAAGGGAAGGAACGAGCCTATGGGTAACCGAAAGAGAAAATATCTGATCACGGCTGTGACCATCCTCATCTTGGCTTCAATTGGCGGAATACTTTTTTATAAGTTGATCGTTCAGAAGGGATCCGATCAGAGATTTAGAACGGTCAAAGTGGAACGGGGTGAGATCACCTCTGTGGTGACCGCCACAGGAACGATCAACCCGGTCATCACTGTTTTAGTGGGAAGCCAGGTTTCGGGAACGATCAAGGCCCTTTACGCTGATTTTAATTCCCACGTGAAAGAGGGAGAGGTGATCGCTCAGATCGACCCAGCCATTTTTGAGGCCCAAGTTGAACAAGGAAGGGCGAATGTATTAAATGCACGAGCCAATCTTTTAAACGGCCAGGCCAACCTCGAAAATGCGAAAGCCAATCTCATGAAGACGGAGGTCGCTGTCATCGATACAAAGAGGACCCTGGAGCGAAACCGTCCCCTTTGGGAAAGGCAAGTCATCGCCCAAGCCACCCTCGATACGGCTCAAGCGAATTATGATACCGCCGTGGCCCAGAGGGAAGTGGCTAAAGCCCAAGTGGAATCTGCTAAATCGCAGGTTGAATCTTTCAAGGCTCAGGTAGAGCAAGCCAAAGCCGCATTGAAGGTGGCAGAGACCAACTTGAGATATACCACGATCCGGTCTCCAGTGAATGGAATTGTCATTTCTCGGAATGTGGATGTGGGACAAACGGTGGCTGCGAGCCTCCAAGCTCCAACCCTTTTCACTATTGCGAAAGATCTGACTCAGATGCAGGTCGATACGAATGTGAGTGAAGCGGATATAGGCCGCATTGCCAAGGAACAGGAAGCCACCTTCACCGTTGATGCCTACCCCGAAAAGACGTTTCGGGGAAAGGTCTTAGAAATTCGAAATGCGCCTATCACCATTCAGAATGTCGTGACCTATGATGTTGTGATTCAGGTGGATAATCGGGAATTGTTGTTGAAGCCGGGGATGACGGCCAACGTCTCCGTCTTGATTGCTCATAAAGAAGGAGTTTTGAAGATACCCAATTCGGCGCTCAGATTTAGACCGGAATGGGTGAAGCGAGAAGAGGCCGGAGAAAAGAAGAAGGAAGGGCCGCCCTCATCAGGACGAGCCTTCATCGAGCGATTGACAAAAGAACTCCATCTGACAAAGGACCAGCAATCAAAGATCGAGATGATTCTTCAATCATCCCGAGCAGAATTTCAGGAGATACGGGAGAAGTCAAAGCCTGAAGAGGTAAGGGTGCGTATTCAGACTTTATTGCGGCAGAAGATATGGGGGATCCTCTCAGAGGAACAGAGGCAGAGATTAGATGCAGTCGTTCAATCTCCGAAGAGAGACGAAGGAAGGCCCGGCAGGATATGGGTTCTTTCTCAAGAAGGAAATCCGGTTCCGGTCTCTCTTACACTCGGCGTTACTGATGGGACCTTCAGCGAGGTCATGGCAGGCGATCTCCGGGAAGGCATGGAGGTTATTGTTGAAGGCCCTTCAAATAAGAAGGGGTCATCTCAAGTGACCTCTTCTCCGCCTTTTATGAGAGGGCTGGGAAGATAGGAAGGATGCAGCCTTTGATTCGGGTTCGAGATTTGGTGAAGATCTATCGCTTAGGTGAGGTGGAGGTTCATGCCCTCAGGGGAATCTCTCTCTCCATCGATAAAGGTGAATTTGTGGCGATCATGGGTGCATCGGGCTCTGGCAAATCGACCTTTATGAACATTCTTGGTTTTTTAGATCGACCCACAAGCGGGGAGTACCTCTTGGAAGGCCGAAGCGGGGAGCATCTGACGAGAGATGAGCTTGCAGAAATACGGAATCAAAAGATCGGATTCGTCTTCCAAGGGTTTAATCTTTTGGCGAGGACCTCGGGATTGGAGAATATTGAACTGCCTCTCATTTATGGTCAGATTCCTTCAAGGAAGAGAAAGGAGATAGCTCAAAAAGCCCTCACCGCAGTAGGCCTTGAGGGAAGGGGGCATCACCAACCCAGCCAGCTCTCTGGAGGAGAACAACAACGAGTGGCCATTGCCCGGGCACTGGTTAACCAGCCTTCTATCTTGTTAGCCGATGAACCTACAGGCAACCTCGATTCAAAGACGAGCGCAGAGATCATGGCCATCTTTCAACGTCTCAATCGAGAAATGAATATCACCATCATCATGATCACCCATGAGCCTGACATTGCCTCCTTTGCCAGACGGAAAATCCTTTTCAGAGATGGAAAGGTCGTGGACGATCGTAACTCAGGGCTTTAGCCCTGAGAGTCAGGCCTGCCTACCGGCAGGCAGGCCTGAAGGGCTGAGTTACATTCGAAGATATGATGACAACCCTTGTTGCCAGCCTTAGGATTGCTCTCAGAGCACTCATGGTCAATAAGATGCGCTCGGCATTGACCATGCTGGGGATCATCATCGGTGTGGGTGCTGTGATTGCTATGATTGCCGTGGGTTCAGGAGCAAAGAAAAGGATTGCGGATCAGATCGCCAGCATGGGATCGAACATCCTGATCGTTCTCTCTGGGAGTGCAACGAGCGGAGGAATAAGGTGGGGGGCGGGCACTGTGCCTACTCTAACCGTTGAGGATGCTAAGGCGATCCTGACAGAGATTCAAGGGGTTAAGTATGTGGCTCCCAACCTCACTGGAATTGCCCAGCTGGTCTTTGGGAATCAGAACTGGTCAACCATCGTCTATGGATCCACCCCGGAGATCGTTGACATCAGAGATTGGTTCCTCTCCTCAGGTCGCAACTTCACCCAACAGGATATTGATGGGGCGACAAAGGTCTGTCTTCTGGGAAAGACTGTGGTGGAGAATCTCTTCGGAGGAATGGATCCGATTGGCCAGGTCATTCGGATCAAGAAAGTTCCTTTTATTGTCATTGGTGTCCTTGCTCCGAAAGGCCAATCCGCATGGGGACAGGATCAGGACGATCTGGTCTTTGTCCCTCTGACCACAGCTCAAAAAAGGCTTTTCGGAATGCAATTTCCCGGAATGGTGAGGACCATCACTGTCCAGGCAAGAGAGCCCGATGTGATGAAAACGGTAGAGGAGCAAATTATAGAACTTCTTCGTCAAAGGCATCGGATCCAACCTGGCCAAGATAACGATTTTTCCGTTCGAAATCTCACCGAAGTGATGTCGAGCGCTGAGCAATCGGCCAAGGTGATGTCGCTGCTGCTGGGTGCAATCGCCTCCATCTCTCTGATTGTCGGAGGGATTGGGATCATGAACATCATGCTCGTTTCGGTCACAGAGAGGACACGGGAGATTGGTATTCGAATGGCTGTCGGTGCCAAGGGAAGAGATATCCTTTTCCAATTCCTCATCGAATCCTTGGTGCTCAGTTTGATTGGAGGAACGTTAGGCATTGGGATCGGCGTGGCTGGAACCCTCATTCTCTCCACCTTCACCCAGTGGCCGACCCTCTTCTCGATCAAAGCGATCCTTTTGGCCTTTCTTTTTGCAGGCTCGGTCGGTGTCTTTTTTGGGTTCTACCCAGCAAGGAAGGCTTCTCTGCTTAATCCGATTGAGGCCCTCAGATATGAATAAAACGATGAACGATGAACATTGGCAACTTCCAAATAACAAATATCTACTGATGACTGCCGGTTAATCAGAGAATAAGGAGTATTAGGTTTGACATTCGTTGAATTTTTGCTTTTCATTGGGGTGGGATGTGGGATCGGTTTTCTCGCTGGTCTGTTTGGGGTTGGCGGTGGATTCATCATGGTCCCTATCCTGATATTCAGTTTCGAACACGCGGGCGTTTCTCCTTTAGTCTTAACTCATATCGCCATCGGCACCAGCCTCTTTGTGGTTATCTTCGCCTCAGTGAGCAGTGCATACCAGCATCGAAAGCAGAGGAACATTGATTGGCGTTCGGTCTTCGTGATTGGCATTTCCAGCGCTGTCACAGCCTTTGCGACCACACGGTTGGCGGCAGCCTTGAGTGGAAAACATCTACAGGTGGCTTTCGCCATCATCGTCATGACCGCTGCCGTAAGAATGCTCACGGAAGGGGTGAGTCAGGCCGAAAAGAAACTCGAATTATCATCAAGACCGAGCACGAGCGGTCTCATTGGCGTGGGACTTACGATCGGGATTGTTTCCGCTCTCGCAGGGATCGGTGGAGGAGTCTTCTCCATTCCGATGATGTACTATGTTCTGAGGATGCCAATAAAATTGGCCATTGGCACATCGAGTGCCACGATTGTGATTACGGCTCTGTTTTCCGTGGCCGGTTACATTGTGAACGGGATCGGTCGGCCGGGTCTGCCTGAGTGGAGTCTTGGCTTCGTCGATCTTCAACGAGGAGTCGCCCTTGCAATTGGTACTGTGCTTTTGGCGAGGGTTGGAGCTTATGTCTCTTTTAAGACGCATCCCTATCGTCTCAGAAAACTCTTTGGCCTTTTTGTCATCCTCATTGCCATCTACATTCTCTTGAAGTAAAGCCGCCAACGGTGTTCAGCCGATCTTTCTGTCCAATCCGTGAATCCATCGACGGGGCTTACCGAAGCTCAGCGCATCTTTTCATACCTTTCTTATAAGCCAGTGCCAGCAAGGAAACGGGATGGAAGGCCTCCCTGCGAGTTCCTTGCAGGATCTGGAGTTTGCAGGCTCCACAGCTGGTTGATATCGTATCCACTTCTGAATCTGCAATCTCCTCAAAGAGCCTTTCTCCTATCGCCATGGAGAGATCAAAGTTCTTTTTCTTCATTCCAAAGGTTCCGACTAAGCCACAGCAGCCATCGGAAAAGGCCTGGACATGGACCCCTGGTATTTGGCGGAGCAATTCTACAGGCTCCTTCTCAATCCCAAGAGCTCGAAGATGACAGGGATTGTGATATCCCACAGTGATGTCCATCTTTCCCAGGTTGAGATTGAGTTCTCCCTTTTGATGAAGCATCATCAGAAATTGATGGATGTCATAACACTTCTCGGCGACCCTAAAGGCCTCTTCAGAATTCAAAATCCTGGGATACTCCATTTTTACCGCAAGGGCGCAACTGGGTTCGCTGAAAACGAGGCTGAAACCATGGTCCACAAAGGAGATCATCTTTTGGACGTTGGCTTGGATATCCTCCATCACTCTGGGGAGAGAACCTGAGTTGATGGAGGCGATCCCGCAACACCGGAAATCGGGCAAGAGAACAGAAAAACCATTCTGTTCAAGAACCTCGAGGGAAGCAAGCCCATCCCCTTCGGGTTCGTTGAAATTGGAGTAACAGCTGAGGAAATAGACAATGCGTTTACTCCCGTGGGAATGGGGCCGTTGCTTAAACATCTTTCTTAACGTCTTTCTTTGAAAGATAGGGAGTTGCCGGCGCCGATCGAGGCCCACGGCCATTTCTAAACATCTCCTGACTGGTCTCAATGAATTGGCAACGTTGATCAGAGGTGCCAACGTACTCCCGGTTTTGCACAGGGATCGGGTATCAGCAAAGAACCGATAGCCGAGAGACTCTCCGTGCTTCTCGATGTAATAGGCTCGACCGCTTAAGGCAAGCCACGGGATATCGGCACCGGAGGGGCATTCTGTTAAACATCGCTTGCAATTCACGCAAGAATCCATCACTTCCTTGAATCTCGGAGAGTTGAGGTACTTCAGAGGAAGAGAGCCAGCAATGAATTCCCTGAAGAGGGTCGTCTTGGCCCTTGCAATTGCCCATTCCTCTTGGAGGACTTGAGCTACAGGGCAGTAGGAGCGACATTTTCCACAGCCTGAACAGGCCTCGATGGCTGATCTGACCGCTTCCTTTCGAAAGAGACTTACAGGGTGAATCACAGCGGCAGCTGCGCTACATTTAAGATGGTGGTCAAGGGGATTCTGGTCACCACCCACGATACATCCGGGATTGAAGATGTTTTCTGGATCAAAAAGACTCTTGATCTCGACCATGGCCGGATAGAGGTTGGGATATTGCTTTTTGAGATAGTACGTCCTCAGACGGCCGTCTCCATGTTCACCGCTGATCGTCCCCTTTAAAGAGAGGACCAGATCGTAGCAGGCTTCTGCAAGGGAAGCCATTTTCCTGACATCAGCCTCCTGCGTGAGGTCTAAAAAGACCATCAGATGGAGATTGCCGTCACCGGCATGACCATAGATGCTCGCATCCACTTCGGACCTTTTGAAGATTTGCCTTAACCCCTTGAGATACTGAGAAAGGAGGGTTGGATGAACCGCTCCGTCCTCGATAAAGGCAATCGGTTTCTTTGGTCCCTTGGTCTTGTTTAAGATCGGACCGGAAATGCTCCTGACCTTTTCAAGCATGGCCATATCTTTTTCGTCTTTGGCTACTCTCAGGCCAAACGCCAATTTTTCTTGGCGAACCAGCCTTTCCTCTATTTCTCTGAACCTCTGGCGAAGCATTCCCTCATCTCCATCTTGGAATTCCATAAAGAGGATCGCCTCGATCTCTTCAGGGAGGTAGGGCTTCAGCTCTGCTTTCTGTCTCCGAGCAAGATCGATGATCTGCCGTTCGATAATCTCTAACATGGTAGGAGAAGACTCAAGAATCTTTTGTGTCGCCGGGCCCACATGGTGGAGGTTGTCGAAAAAGATCAAGGCGCCTAATGCTCTTCCTGGTAAAGGCGTGAGGCGGAGTTTCGCCTCGGTCATGATTCCAATCGTTCCTTCAGATCCCACAAAAAGGGAGGTGAGGTCTAAGACTCCATCACCCTGAAGCCTCCAGAGGTCGTAGCCCGAAGAATTCTTCATGGTGAAAGGCTTTTCTTCTTCTATCGCCTGACGATACCGGATGAGAAGGTCAGACATCACTCTGTAGATCTTTTCTTCAAATGTCCTTGGATTCTCCCTATTGATGGGAAGAGGCCCTGTGCTGATGGTCTCGCCATTCGAGAGGACAACCTCCAGGGAGAAGACATAGTCCCTGGTGGCACCGTATTTCACCGCATGGGGGCCGCTGGAATTATTGGCAATCATGCCGCCGAGCGTGCAATGATCCTTTGTGGAGGGGTCGATGGGAAAAAAGAGCTGATGAGGTTTGAGGAATTTGTTCAACGTCGCAAGGATGAGCCCAGGTTGTACCCGGACCCATCTTTCCACATGGTTCAATTCCAGGATCTTGTTCATGTGCGTAGAAAAATCGACAAGGAGCCCTTCGCCCACTTCGTTGCCTGCACGGCTTGTTCCTCCACCCCTGGCCGTGATGGGAATTTTGTGTCGGGCTGCGTATTTCACGATGTTGATGACATCGGTCTTGTGTCTGGGCCTTACGATTGCCAGAGGCTTGATTCGGTATAAGGAGGCAGCACTGCTGTAAATGGTTCGGCTGAGTTCATCGAAGAGAACCTCTCCTTCGATCTGCTTCTGTAAGTCTCTAAGGATCGCTTTGGTTTCTCCGGTTCTTCCTATCACCCTAATTCCCTATCCCCTTTCCTTATCTTCTCCAAAAGCATTTCAGCACGAAGGGGATTGAAGACTCCGCACTCACAACATTTGGCCATAATGAAAGCCGCCTTTCTTGGCATCAGCCGCTGTAGCTTGACATCATCGATCATCTTCCGGACGAGATCGAATTCTTGTCGATTTCCATTCTGATCTCCCTCTGAAAAAGATAAAAAATTATACGATTGGCCTTTTCGTCTTGTCAATAAAGCCATTTCATATTTGTATCCAAAAAGAAGAGGAAGCGTCGACTAAAATGTTAGGGGACTTATTTTTCCGTTTGAGGTGATTTTTATTTTTCAGGCTTAAGTCATTGAAACTCAAAGATAATCCCTTGATTAAGTTTTTCTTGACATTTTCCGAATCGGATATTAGAATTTTTTTGTTTTTGACTCACCTTAGAAACTGGATACAATTTTGACGGACCTCGCTCTTCGAAAGACCAACCAAAAGAACGTCCTACCCGTTCGAGAAAAGGTTTACGAATACCTGAAATCCGCTATTCTTTCTGGACGTTTCCATCCAGGAACCAGACTGGCGGAGGAGCATCTGGCAAAAGAGGCAGGTGTCAGCCGAACTCCGGTGAGGGAGGCCCTCCACAAGTTGGAGTTGGAAGGATTGATCAAGCCTCTTGAGACAAGAGGATTTATCGTCTCTCGAGACTCTAAGGAAGAAGTGGAAGAGTTGTTTGAGATCCGGGCCATCTTGGAAGGACATGCATTAAGGATCATCTCTCAAAAGATTTCTGATCAAGATGTTGAGAAACTAAGTGGGTTCATCGAGAAGGCAGAAGAGGCATTGAGGAAGAGACGGATTGATGAGGTGTTCAAATGGAATACGAAATTTCACGATACGCTTCATGGGATGGTCAGTGAGAAACGGCGGCTCCACCGACTGATGGTGAACGTCAGAAAATATGTATTAAGGTACCGGAAAGATACACTGCAATATCCCGATGGGGGAAAAAGAGCTATCGACGGCCACCGAAAGATCCTGATGGCGTTGAGGCTAAAGGATCCAGATCTCTGTGAGCGGATCATGCGGGAACATATTGAACAAGCCAAAGAGGATGCCCTGCAAGCCCATTTTTGAGATTAAGTAACTCCCCTGTTCCCATTTAGAAAAGTCGGTACGACTCGAAACCGAGGAGGGTTACGGGGATTTGAAAGGAGGTCTTCATGAGGGTTCGCGATGATAGATGCATCGGTTGTAAAAGATGTTTCCCTTACTGTCCCATGGGGAAGATACAGATCCTTCGGCGGCATGAAAAGTATCCCGGAAGGGTCTATATCGAGGTTGACCAGGATAAGTGCACCGATTGCGGGATGTGCTATCGGGCCAAGATCTGTCCTGTCAATGCCCTCTATCAACCTGCGGAGCCATGGCCCCGAGAGGTTCGGGCGGTTTTGAGCAATCCGCTCATCGAATATAAGGGATCCCAGGTTCCAGGTCGAGGGACAGAGGAGATGAAGACCAATGACGTGACCGGCCGTTTTCGTCCTGGTGAGGTGGGCGTCGGTATCGAATTGGGAAGGCCAGGGGTAGGGGCCTACTTCAGAGACGTGGAAGTGGTAGCCATGGAATTGTCTCCTTTGGGGTACGAGTTTGCTGAGGAGAATCC
>Ga0315309_1001007_pt1 | contig 17076 bp, 13 predicted proteins | sample TDP4_MG_FD_203080 | JGI IMG/M metagenome (GOLD analysis project Ga0315309, IMG submission 203080) | Freshwater sediment microbial communities from Lake Towuti, South Sulawesi, Indonesia - TDP4 | ecosystem: Environmental > Aquatic > Freshwater > Lake > Sediment | place: Indonesia: South Sulawesi... | reverse complement strand
ATTAGGCTTTATCGTGAGCGACTCAAGGAGACTCCAAACATTCAGTGGTTTGACGCAGAAGACTTGTACAAGGGAATGGGAACTAAAGTCATAGGGCAGTTCTGTTCTTTTCTTTCATATCAAACAAAGCTAATCAAACCTAACAAGTACATAATGGGTTTCATTAACGTGCCGCCAGAAGTGCCAGGATGGGGTAAACTGAAAGGCGAGCTGGTCAAAGTTTCGGTTCGGGTTCCAAAGAGTTTACACTCGCTCATAGACCAAGGCAAGATGCTGGGCGCTGTAGACTTGCTGTTGAAAGCCTCGGAAGGTTTCGGCGTCGCCGACGGTCATAAATATGCAGCCAACGTTGTCATTCCAAGTGATAAGAAAGAGATTCTCATCAAAAACGCCGACAGGGTAGCCGTTATATAAACAAAATAGCGTAAAAATTAACTGATTTATGTTATAAAAATTGATATATACGTGTATGGAGACTTCTTCTATTGCTGGAAGCTCAGCAATATGGAAGACAACGTTAATGAAGAGTGCGGTGTCTTCGGCGCACAAGACTTCAAGCAGGGTCAAGTATTCCCCTTCATATACTGGGGACTGCGTTCCCAAAATCACAGGGGCCATCAATCACATGGTATACTCACGTATAATGGAAATTTTCACGTTTACAAGGGCTTAGATCTCGTTCCAAAAATTAAAAAACGTGACATTCAAGCTTGGTTAGATCGGTTGCCTGGGTATGTGGGCATAGGAAACGTGCGCTATACAACTTCTGGCGGAACCGATGAAGAATCCTTGATCAAAGGCACTCAACCTGTTTTCTTAGAGGCTGAAGAAAAGAGAGTAGCCGTTTCGTTCAACGGCAACGTGGTTAACAATGTGCCATTGAAGTGGGAGATTCGAAGCAGGTTTCCTGGTTTTAGTTACGAGTGCGATGTTGAACTCATCGGTAGAAAGCTTCTCATTTGCCTGATGGAAAGCAAAGACCTGATTTCTTCAGTCAAAACTTGCATGCACGATGTTGAGGGCGCTTTCTCTCTCACTGGGATAACTCAAAACGGCGAGCTGTTCGCTTTCAAAGACCCCTACGGCATAAAGCCGCTCTGCTGTGGTCACAGCCCAAACAGAAACCTGTGGGCTTTTTCTTCTGAAACCGTGGGTTTAGACATTAACGGTCTCGAACACGACTTTGAGGTGGAGCCTGGCGAACTCCTATTGGTCACTAAAGATGGTTTCGAGAGGGAAGAAATTGTTCCTTGTAGGAGAAAGGCGCTCTGCGCGTTCGAGTTCGCTTACTTCGCTAGACCAGACTCCAAACTTGGAAATCGCTTTGTGTACGAGGTCAGGGAAGAGTTTGGAAGAAACTTAGCAGGAGAATACGGCGAGTTTGCCAAAGATGCAGACATTGTTATTTCGATGCCTGAGACGGGTGACGATGTCGCTTACGGGCTGCATGAGGCAACTGGTCTTCGTTGGGAGCGTTCCCTGCGCAGGCACAGATACGTAACTGAAAGGGCTTTCATCTTGCTACCAGAAGAACGCTACGCCACGATTGACCGCAAAATCAACGTTTTAGGGAACAAAATCAATGGAAAGAAAGTTTTGATAACCGAGGACAGCATTGTCAGGGGAGACACGACTAAGGTTGTGGTGGAAAAACTGCGCAAAATGGGCGCCAAGAAAGTTTACTTGTTCGTCACTTTTCCGCGCATAATCGGTCCATGCTTCTACGGAATCGACATGGCAACCTACGGCGAACTAATCGGGTCAAGTCATGACCCAGAAGAAATAGCCAAGATTATTGGAGCGGACGCCGTCAATTATCAGTCATTAGACGGGTTCGTCAAGTCGATTGGTTTGAGTGAAGACGAACTCTGCCTCGCATGCGTCACTGGAAAGTATCCGACCCCGCTTGCTCAGAGAATGGCAGACGACATGAAGGAAAAGTTTGAAAAAGGCCACAAAGAGACTGGTAGAATTTACGAAGTGGCAAGCGTGGTGTGATGGAGAAAGTCGGCGTTCTCGTCGTGTCGTACGGCTCCAGAGAAGCCGCCATGATAGACGCTTTTGCTCGCAGTCAAGACTACAAAACTGAAATTTATGTGGTTGACAAACAACGAAATCCATTCAATGTAAAAAAGGCTAGAGAACACTTAGTTGTTTCTGACCTCAACATTGCCGACATCAGCAAATTTGCGAGAAAGCGAAAAAACAAAATCGATTTTGGAATGGTTGGTCCAGAAAAACCCATAGTTGAAGGCGTTAGAGATGTTGTTGAAAAAGAAACACGCATCCCAATGATTTGCCCAACCAAGAAGTATGCCATTGAAGCCAGCAAGGTTGCTCAACGTCAACTTTTCCAAAAAGTCGCGCCTGAAGCCAACCCGAAGTTTAAGGTGTTTGACCCAAGAAACTATGGTAGCCAAGCCGCAGTGAAAAAAGACCTCTATGCATGGTTAGACGAGTTAAAAAACCAAGTTGTCGTTAAGCCAAACCGTCCAGCTGCTGGAAAGGGCGTAGGCGTTTGGGGTGACCACTTCACAAGTCGCGACCAACTGTTCGACCACTTCTTGGCTAATTATCAGCACGGTTCTGTAATAGTTGAAGAGAAGATAGAAGGTGAAGAATCGAGTTTTCAGTCATTTTGCGACGGAAGACATTTAACAGTCTTGCCAGAGACTCGCGACTACAAGAGAGCGTTCGACGACGACAAGGGACCAAACACTGGTGGAATGGGCTCCTACAAAGACACAGATGATATATTGCCGTTCATGACTTCAGATGACCGAGACAGAGAAATCGAAATCGTGAACAAAGTCTTCAATGAACTGAGAAAGAGCGCAGACAAAACCGACCTGCGAGGCATTCCATTTTACGACGCCTTCATCCACACGGGTAAGGGACCCAAGCTTCTTGAAAACAACAGTCGACCAGGCGACCCAGAGATACAGAATCTGTTACCTGTTCTTAAGGATGATTTCGTGGATGTGTGCTACAAAATTTTGGAAGGCAATCTCACCACTGTAAACCTTGAAGAAAAGGCAACAGTTGTCACCTATTTGGCACCGCCCAATTATGGCGGATACGCCAGTGCCTTCCCCGACCATGTGAAAACTTCCGAAGTGAACCAATCCATAGATTTGATTGAAGCCGAGAAACTCAGCGCAAAATACGATGACAACATACGCGTCTATCCCGCCTCGATGGAAATCAGGGATGACGGAAACATTTACGCGCTCAGTTCACGAGCTGTCTGTGTTGTGGGTATTGGTGACAGCATTCAGGTAGCCAGAGACATCTCTTTGGAAGGAGTCAGAGCCATTAAAGGTGGCGCTTTGTGGCATAGAAACGACATCGCGTCAAGAGAGCACATAAAGAAGAGCATTGAGCACATGAGCCGTTTGAGGCTGCAACCTTCATGAAGCAGTTTTCAGGGAAGAGAATTTTCATATCTGACTGTGAAGGCCCCATTTCTAAAAATGACAACGCCTTCGAACTCGCCAGCCATTACATTCCAGATGGAAGTCGTTTGTTCACGTTGATAAGTAAATATGACGACGTTCTTGCAGACGTTGTGAAACGCTCTTGTTATAAAGCTGGAGACACGTTGAAGTTGATTCTTCCTTTTCTGAAAGCCTACGGAATAACCAACCGAGCGATAACAGACTACTCTTCCCAAAACGTGTTGCTGGTTCCGGGAGCCAAAGAAATGTTGGGGTTTATTCGGAATCTTATGCCTTCTTTCATTGTTAGCACGAGTTATGAACAGTATATGCGCGTTCTGTGCGACCTCGTGGATTTTCCGTTCAAAAACGTCCACTGCACTCGACTAGACTTGGACAAGTACAAAATTAGCGAAAAAGAAGCGACTCGAATAAAAAGGCTTAGAGAACAAATGATTAGAATACCCATCCCTGAAATTCCCAAAGGTGCTGAATCCCTTAAAGACCTTCCAAAAGAGCACCAAAACACTGTAAAAAAACTGGACGAAATTTTCTGGAAAGAATTGTCTCAGATGAGTGTTGGCGCAATATTGCACGAAGTCAATCCATTGGGCGGAGATGAAAAGGCTGAAGCAGTGCAGAACATTGTTGCCCAATTGAAGAGTGACATGAATAAGGTGATGTACGTGGGTGACAGCATAACCGATGTTTCTGTCTTTCGACTCGTGCGGGAAGGAGGCGGTCTAACTGTGTCATTTAACGGCAACGCTTTTGCTGTTAGAGAGGCTGAAATCGCAGTTTTGTCTAAAAACTCAGTAGTAACCGCTGTCTTGGCTGATGTCTTCCACAAGTTTGGCAAAGATTTTGTGAGAAAGATAGCTAAAGATTGGGAGTCTTCAACCATCGACGAATTTGGTTTAGACTTGCCTCTGAAAAGAAGTTTTTATGAGTTGCGTCAGAAGCAGGTTCCCAGAGTTGCAATTGTGACTTCGCAAAACATGGAAATGTTGATGGATGAGAGCACTTCTTTTCGCAAGACTGTGCGAGGTGAAGCTATAGGAAAGCTGGGATAAGAATGGGAGATTTAGAAGACACTTATGCCGAAGCCTTCGATGGTTTGTTCTGTCGCATCATAATCACAGCCAAAGATGAAACAAGACTAAAACACGCTGCTTATGGCTCAACAGCCCTACCTATGGGTGTCGTAGGCAGAGGAGAAGGCGGAGTTGAAAAGTGGCTCAAACCCACCGAAACGCCAGATAGACGAATTGGCGCTGTAGTACAGTTTTGGAGCAGCATCAAAGAGTCCAAACCGTTTGAATCTTCACTAAAAAAATTCATTAAAGAATCTTCTTACCGAATACGTCAAGAAATTCTAGTTGAGCCCACCACATGGGTTTTCAACGCCTTAAACTCTGACAAAAAGTTTGACGCTATGGAAACTGTAGGGCACTGTGGAGACGGATACGAATGGGAAGAAAAATATTATGGGCGCAGGGTCATCAACATTCCGCTCATGATGCCTGGGTTCAGGATTGAACGATACATAGGCTATGATGTTGGTGTCTCTGGCGGCAATGTTTGGCTCATGTGCAGAGACGAAGACTCTGCCCTCAAAGCAGGGGACAAAGCCCTCGAAGCCATACACAAAGTCGACGGCGTCATCACGCCCTTTGACATCTGCTCCGCAGGGTCCAAACCCGAAACAAAATATCCAGAGATAGGACCAACCACAAATCACCCATACTGCCCAACACTCAAAAGCAAGATTCAAGATTCAAAGGTTCCAGACGGTGTGAACTCAATTCCAGAAATAGTCATCAACGGCGTATCGCTTGACGCTGTGAAAAAGGCAATGAAAGCAGCAATCGAAGTGACCAGAAACATGCCAGGAGTTGTCAAGATTTCAGCGGGCAACTATGGTGGAAAACTTGGAAAACACAAGATATACCTGCGAAAGTTGTAGGCGTCCTGTCCTATAGTTTGCACATTTTCCTTAGGGCTTTGCCCGATAAGACTCCTGTGTGTTCGCCTCTATCTATGGTGACTTTGCCGTTCACCAACACGTACTCTATGCCTTCGGGATATTGATGTGGTCCCGTGTAGTTGGCTTTGTCAATGACTTTTTCTGGGTCAAATATAGTGATGTCTGCATACATTCCTTTTCTGATTAATCCTCTGTCTCTCAGCCGCAATTTTTGCGCTGGCAGAGATGTCATCTTACGTATGGCATTTTCAAGCGTCAATATTCTTTCTTCTCTCACATACTTTCCTAGCACTCTTGGAAATGTTCCATAACTTCTCGGATGCGGCTTGCCCTCTCCCAAAACTCCATAGGGTGCGACTGCTGAAGCGTCTGTTCCTATCATGGATAGTGGGTGCTGCATAACAGTGCAAACATCTTCTTCACACATGGCAAAGCGCACCACACTAACAGCAGTGTTTTCTTCAATCAAAAGGTTAAATACAAACTCGAATGGATCTACATTTTTTGTTTGAACGATTTCGGCAACCGTTTTTCCTTCAAAATCTGGATGCTTTCTGCATCGGGCTATCTGAGTAGCGTCCCATCCAGCGGCTCTTAACGGACTTGAATGATCTGGCGTTTCTTCTTCCATCTCTCTTTTTAGTCGCTCACGAGTCTCTGCGTCTCTTAATCTTTCAAGCAGTTTTTCGGTTCCACCTTCATGAGCCCAAGACGGAAGCATCGCGCTTAATCCAAAGCTGGCGGCTATGTATGGGTAAACATCGCAGGTCACGTCTATGCCTCTAACCCTCGCCTCTTCCATCATTTTGAGGCTTTCCTTGACTTTGCCCCAATTCGCCTTTCCTCCAGCCTTGTGATGAGAGATTTCTACAGGCAATCCCGTTCTTTCACCTATTTCTATAGCCTCTTTCACAGAGTCAAGCAGCTTTTCGCCCTCACCCCTTATGTGTGACGTGTAGATTCCCCCATAACTCGTCACCACCTTAGAAAGCTCTATCAACTCGTCGGTTTTGGCGTAGCAACCAGGCGGATAGATCAGTCCCGTGGACATGCCGAAGGCTCCGTCTTCCATGGCTTGAGCCAGCGTCTCCTTCATTTCCTTTAACTCGGTCTCTGTTGGCGCTCGATCATCAAACCCTATTGTGGAAACCCTTACATTTTCGTGTCCGACGAGAGGAACAACATTAACCGCTACTCCTTGCCTATCTAATCGATTCAGGTACTCTGCCATTGTCGACCAATTGAGCTCCAGCTCAGCCTCTTTAATCAGTGGTGTGGTTTTCTTCGTCTCCTCCCTCAAAAGATCATTTAATGGAGCAGCAGACCCTCCACAGTTTCCGATAACCTCAGTTGTGATTCCTTGCCTGATCTTGCTTTCCGCTTTAGGATTTATCAGCAGCGTGAGGTCAGAGTGAGAGTGCATGTCAATAAAGCCAGGAGAAACCACCAGACCAGAAACGTCTATAGTTCTTGATGCCTCTTCTGCGTCTAATCTGCCGATTCTTGATATTTTATGCTCCTTAATTCCTACGTCCGCTTTAAACCATGGGTTGCCTGTTCCATCAATCACGTATCCGTTTTTAATGATTACATCAAACATGCTTTTCACACAGAATGGTACATGGTATAGAAATAACTCAAAATAATCCTTTTCATGTTTGAAAGTAAGAATTGGTGAGATTAAGAGATATCTTTTAACCATATCCAAATCTATGATATAGGATTGAGAGTTGTGACATGAAATTCGACGTTATAGGCTTCGGCGCTCTCAATGTGGACAAAATCTACCGAGTTCCAAAAATCGCTAGGGAAGAAGAGGAGACCTTTGTCTATGATTTTCAGGAGGCGCCCGGCGGCTCGGCTGCGAACACTATCGTAGGTTTGGCTAGGCTACAATTGAAAACAGGTTTCGTAGGCAAGGTGGCAGACGACCACGAGGGACAACTCTTATTAAACGATTTCAGAAGGGAAGGTGTCAACACGGACGGAATAGTTGTGGCTCAGAAAGGAAGCAGTGGTGTCGTCGCCGCTTATGTGGACAAGAAGGGCGAAAGAGCGTTATATGTGCACCCGAGCGTCAATGATTCCTTAACGTTTGAAGACATCGACCTAGAATACTCCAAGCGAGCACGCTTTTTGCATCTGACTTCTGTTGACGAAAAACCCTTTCAAGCACAGAAAAAACTAGTTAAAGAGCTATCCGACGTCAAAGTGAGCCTAGACCCTGGGGAAATATATGCAAGAAAGGGTTTGACAGCGCTAAGACCCACCATTAAAAAAAGTTTTGTTGTCCTGCCGAGTGAAGGTGAGTTGAAGATACTTACCGGAAAGGGATGGAGAGAAGGTGCCAAGACACTGGTCAAGGAAGGTGTTGGCATAGTCGCTGTGAAACTGGGTGAACGAGGATGTTACGTGACTGATGGTAGAGAGGCACACCTAATTGAACCATACAGGGTGAATGTGGTGGATACAACAGGCGCTGGCGACGCCTTCTGTGCAGGCTTCCTCTATGGGCTAGTTAAGGGCAAAGACTTGTACCAGTGTGGCAGACTCGGCAACTTCGTTGCGTCACGCTGTATCACAAAAGTCGGCGCTCGAACCGGATTGCCTGCACTTTCCGACTTAAAAGACCTTTAGGTTGCTCTATCGCTGTCTTAGCCTTCTAATGTCTCTGCCCAATAGTGCAGAAAAAACAAAAACTAAAATAAATGCCACTGCAGCCAAGATTAGGTCTTGAGCAAGTAGTAACTCGATTAAAATAGCCATCCAAAAAATTAGAAGAAAGACATCAACAACTAACCCTTTAGGGAATTTTCCTTTGCTCATCTAATCACCTTAGACTTTTCCACTCTAAATGCCTAACAACTTTATTTATTACTTGTTAAACAACTATTGCGATTACCCTTTCTTCAAGCCCAATCCCAAGGTATCTTCCGCAGTTTCTATAGGCGTTAAAACACTCTTAAAAGAGATTTCAAAACAACAAAAAATATTCAAGCGCATGCTAAGCTTTAAGTGTTTTTTAGTCTAATACTTTCAGCCTCAAACTCCAGAGAGTATCGATGATGGTGACACCTTCCCCACTCATAGTGTTGACCAGCCCGTCTACAGAGATGAGCCAATACAATGGCAACCACATCACACCTTTTGCAGCGGGCTTCTCCAAGCCTTGGTTCCTGCCCAGGTTCTTCCTAAAGAAGAGGTTCTTCAAACCTGTCCCGTCAAGCAGCCTCGAGGTTACAATAGCGCCCCTCGGACTTAGAAGGCTTGAAGCCGACCTTGTCAAGTCGGGATTTCAGCTCAAGGACATAGCTGTTGTACACCCTGACGACTTGAAGAAAGTTGTGGGACCGAATACTAAGGTTATAGGAATATCTTCAAAGGATCCGCTAGGCCTAGGCTACGTCTCGTTAACTTACTCGTCAGTTTTAGATTTAGGCGCACCCATAAACAAACTAGAATTTGAGAGGCTTATGAAAGACGCCGAACAAGCTAAGCAGAAATATGGAGCCAAGGTAGTCATTGGTGGTCCAGGATCATGGCAGTTGCTGAGACCTGAAGCTAAAGACTTATTCGAAGTAGACTCAATCTTCATAGGCGAAGGAGACGTTACTGGTCCCGAGGTTTTCTGGAGAATTGTTGAAGGCAGAGATTTGCCCAAAGTTGTTGAAGGCAAGCAGGCTGACATAGACGACATTTCTCCCATAATAAGGCCCTCGATATACGGAGCCGTTGAGATATCAAGAGGCTGCGGAAGAGGCTGCGCTTTCTGCTCGCCAACTATGCAAAGGAGGAGAGTCATACCAATAGAAATGATTGCGCGTGAAGTTGAGCTAAATGCAAGTTATGGCCTGCACGATGTCCTTTTGGTTACAGAAGACATATTCATGTACGGATGTAACAGCTCAGACTTCACACCGAACAGAGAAGTTGTAAAAGCCCTCTTCGAAGCTCTAATGCCCATAGAAGGGGTGGATTCTATTCAGGTTACTCATGCTAACCTAGCTGCCATAAATGCGGATAAGGCATTGGCAAAATATGTGGCTGAACAGTTAAATGAGAAGTCGAAGTACTCGCTTCAAGGAAAACATGTGGCAACAGTTGAGGTGGGCATTGAAACCGGCAGTCCTAAGCTTTTTGAACGATACATGGCTGGAAAGTGCAAGCCGTTTAAGTCTCATGAGTGGCCTAACATAGTGTTGTCTTCACTTTCGTTCATGGAAGACTGTGACTGGATAGCCCTCGCAACAATACTCGTGGGTCTTCCAGGTGAAACGGATGAGGATACTGAGCAAAGCATCAAACTTATCGAGAACATTGAGGGCATGGGCTTGAAGACTTTTCTTGTTCCTTTATCATTTGTTCCCTTAGGAACGTGTAGCCTCAGAGACGCAGCGTTAAAGTCGTTTAACGACCTCTCAGAGCGACAAGTTGACATCTTCGCTTTAGCTTGGGAACATAACATCAAGGTTTGGGGACCAGATTTCTTCAAATCTCCGCCATACACGTCATACTGGGCTAAGACGGGATTCAAGCTTGCAAGCAGGCTTCTCTACAACTTAAAGTACAGGAGGAGTGACAAGCGGAGGAAGGTCATAGCTAAAAGGATCCTAGAGGCTTTAAAACAAGTAATATAGAAGTCTTTAAAATTTTTTAATTAAGTATTTAGTCATGGATGCAAAAATTGTTTTTCCGTCGCCATACTTCGAAAAACGCTCTTTTTTAGTCCATTCTTGTAGCTGCCATCCGTAGTAGGCTCGTTCGGGGTGAGGCATCAAGCCGAATATGGTGCCTGTTGAATCGCAGATTCCAGCTATGTCGTGAAAGGCACCGTTTGGATTAAGCGGAAACTTTCCGCCAACGTATTCGCCTTCTTCTGTGCAGTACCTAAAGACTAGTTGGTCGTTGTCACAGAGCCTTTGAAAGTAATCGCGTTCTTTTTCCTTCTCTAACATGAATCTGCCTTCGGCATGCGCCACAGGCATGGCTAGCACTTGTCCCTTCTCAATTGTTTGAGTGAAGACGCACCTGCCAGCGTTTTCGTGTTTCAAATGCACCCAAGTGCAACGATACCCGATGGGAACGTTAGTGGCTAGAGCGGCTTGAGGCAACTCGCTGGCTCCGTCGAATCCAGGTAGCAAGCCAGCCTCAACCAACACTTGAAAACCGTTGCATATTCCAAGAATGGGACGCTCTTCCTTCACAAACTGTTTCAGCTGGTCGCTTAACTTGGCTAGAATCCCTTTAGCCAATATAGCGCCTGCGCGCACGTAGTCGCCGTAGGCGAAGCCGCCTGGAAAAACAAGAGCGGTGTAGTCTAAGAGACTTTTCTTAGTAACTATAGTGTTTAAGTGAACGATTTCAGCCTTGACGCCTGAGCCCTCAATCGCTCTTTTGGTCTCGGCGTCGCAGTTGATTCCCCCTACTCTCAATATGCAAACTTTGATTTCTTGGTGTCGCACGTCAACTGCCCCCCAGAGCGCTTTTCCAAGCGTTTCTGAGGTCTGCTAGGCTGATGTGCACCACTCTTTTGTCGTTAAGTCCATACACGGAAAAGTAAGGTTCTTTCTTCACTCTGCCAACCATGGAAAAAACGTTGCCCTTCATCAACGCTTCAAAATCTTGCTTCCGCTTCTCCGCCACTTCAACTAAGAATCGACTGTTAGATTCTGAAAACAGAGTGAAGTCGTTTCTTTTCAAGTCTTTAGGCTTGGGCACTTTTTTCAGCCACAAGTCGATTCCGCAATCACCAGTGAAAGCCATCTCAGCAGCCGCAACCGCCAAGCCGCCTTCCGAAAGGTCATGGCAAGCTCGCAGGCAGCCCAAATCGATGGTTTTCATCAAGGTGTTTATTCTTTTTTTGGCAGGCACTGCTCTAACTTTAGGCACTGTTTTGCCAACGAAACCTTTCAGTTTGTAGTATTCGGAGCCGCCTAATTCTGGCAGTGTTTGTCCAACAATGTAAACAGGGTTGCCAGCTTGTTTCAAGTCAATTGAGACTGCTTTTCTCACGTCTGGAATTATGCCCACTGCAGTGATGAGCAGAGTAGGTGTAACTGGACCTGTGGGCGACTCGTTGTATAGGCTGTCCTTGCCCGAAATGAAGGGTGTTTCAAAAGTTTTGGCGAAGTCGTAGCAGGCTTGACATGCTCTCACAAGTGAGCCTAAGCGGTCGGGTTTTTCAGGGTTGCCCCAGGTGAAGTTGTCGAGTAGGGCTATTCTTCTGCCTCCCACTGCCGTGTTGTTCCTTATTGCCTCGTCGATGCTTGAAGCCGCCATCCAATAGGGGTCGATTTTTCCATAGTTTGGGTTCATGCCGCAAGAAATGACAATGCCTTTCCAAGAGTTGTTTAGAGGCTTTAGAACAGCAGCGTCGTTTGGTCCAGCATATCTGCCTTGCAGAGGTTTTATAACAGTGTTTCCTTTGACCTCGTGGTCGTATGTGCGCACCACCGACTCTTTGCTGGCTGTGTTTGGCGCTGAAAACAGTCTGAAAACAAAGCTGATTAAGTCTTCTGGCTCCCTAAAACTTGGTTCACGATACGCTGGACTTTTCCACTTTGCCTTTCTCTTGGCTGTTGGAGGCTCGAAGAGGAAGCCTATGTCGATTTGGGCTACTTTCACACCGTGATAATCAATTGTTAGGGTTCCATCATTTGTGAATCTACCTATAGCCGTAGCCTCAACGTCTTCCCTCTCGAAGATGTTCAGAACTTCGGTGAGATTTTCTTTCGAAACCGATAGGAGCATTCTCTCCTGGGATTCTGAGATGTAGATTTCCCAAGGAGCCATTCCAGAATGTTTCAGCGGAATCTTGTCCAACTTGATAAATGCGCCGCAGTTTGCAGTGTGGGCTCTCTCACCTAAGGCAGAAGACAAGCCTCCTCCGCCTAGGTCAGTTATGCCCGAACTCAGCCTTCTGTCACGCACCTCGATTATGGCGCGTTTTAGCTTCTCCTCCTCTATTGGATTCGCTATCTGAACCGCTGGTCTCGAAACTTCTTCCGATTTCTCGGTAAGTTCAGCTGAGGCGAAAGTGACGCCGTGAATGCCGTCTCTGCCAGTTTTTCCACCAACTAGGAGAACTGTGTCACCAGGTTTGGTGGCTCGCAAGTAGCTGTCTTTGGGAAGAATGCCCACGCAGCCGCAGTACACGACGACGTTGCCCACGTAGCTCTCGTCAAAGTAGACGGCGCCGTTTACCGTTGGGATTCCCATGTTGTTTCCGTAGCTGCCTATTCCAGCCACAACCCCGCTGTAAACATATTTTGGATGCTTTATTCCTGGAGGCAACTTTTCATAATCGTAGTCTAAAGGACCGAAACCCAAAACGTCTGTGCATGCGATTGGATCTGCCCAAACACCTAGGATGTCTCTGATGACGCCTCCTGTGCCGGTTGCCGCTCCACCAAAGGGTTCAACAGCCGACGGATGGTTGTGTGTCTCCACCTTCGCAGCGACTGCAAAGCCTTTGTCGAAGTCTATTATGCCAGCGTTGTCTTCGAATACTGAAATGCACCATGAGGGATTGAGTTCTCTTGTTACTTTGGCGATATAGGTTTTGAACAGACTGTTAATTCTTTTCTTGCCTAGGGTTATTTCTCCCTTGAAGGTCTTGTGGTAGCAGTGCTCGGACCACGTTTGCCCTATGGTTTGTAGTTCAACGTCTGTGGGGTTTCGTTTCTTGTCAGAGAAGTATTTTTGAACCTTTCTCATTTCCTCAAGGTTTAAGCCTATTCCTAATTCGACGCTGACTTGAAGAAGCTGCTTTTCACTAGCATCGAGTAGCTTTACTTCGAAGATTTCAAAGGGCAAGGGTTGTTTTTGGTAAAGGTTCATTTCACTTCCTCAATATCAAAGCGATAGTTGTCTTTCACAGGATTCGCCAGCAGCCGCCTGCACATTTCGTCCACGAGTCGTTTTGCCTCTGACAAACTTTTCGCTTCTAACACAATCTCATAGACTTTGCTCACGCCAACCGACTTGACTGGATATTTGAGTTCTATAAGAGCCTGCCCAGTTGTTTCGCCTTCAGGGTCAGAATGCCCCGGCTTGAGTCCAACCTCAACTTTAGCCCGATATCTCATGCAAACTACTCTATTATACAAGTATTTATCAATTTTTGCAACATTTCTATGTTAAATTTCGAAAAAGATGTTAATTTACTTTTGACAAAACAATCTTCTTTTCTTTGTGTTTTATAACGATTTTTTCTGAGTCTGTCACTCTACTGATTTGTTCGGCTTCCGCACCATTTCTCTGGAGAATGTCTATTGCCTCGTCTTTGTTTGATTTATCAACGATTATTGCAAAGCCCCAGCCCATGTTGAAGGTTTTGAACATCTCCTCATCTGAAATGGTACCCTTCACTTGTCGAGCTGTGTCTTGAATGAGTTTAAAAATAGGTTGAGGCTTGAAGTTGTTGAACTCAAACCCGATGCCCTTGTTGAAAGCCATGAGTCGGTCAAACTTTAGGTAAGCATCACCAGTAACGTGCACGGCACCCTTAATATCACAATTCTCAGCCAGACGCAACAATGGTTTAACATAGATTCTCATGGGTTCTAGAACCTCATAGACGATTTCTCTGTCAAATCCTTCTGGAACCTCGAAGGGGTCGTATTTGCCGCCCCACTGCTTGAACAAGACTTTCCTAGCCAATGAAACGCCGTTGCTGTGAATCCCAGAACTCCGCAAGCCTATGACAGGGTCTCCAGGTTTGATGTTTTTTCCAAAAATTATTTTTTCTCGGTGCACCTTGCCAATTGTTGCGACGACCATGTCGAAGCCTTTTCCTTCAATTAGGCTCTTTACTATCTCTGGGACGTCGCCTATTTCACCGCTTGGCACAACACATTCAGACTCTGTTGCGCCTTTCACTATGCCTTTCATCCATTCTCTCACTAGGGTTGGGTCGGAAACTTGCGTGTGGATGTTGTCGGCAATTGCTAGGGGTTGAGCGCCTGAGCGGATGACGTCGTTCACAGCTAGGGCGATGCCGTCTATACCTATTGTGTCATATTTGTTGGCTAATTGCGCAACCAGAACCTTGCTGCCTACTCCTTCAATTACAAGGTCGAGGTAAAGGTCTCTACTTAGAGGAAAGATGTTGCCATAAGGAAGTTTAACAACTTTTCCTTGTTGACTGAACTTGTATGTTCGCTTGAGAAGAGCTAATGCTTTCTTGGATTCGGCTCTAATCTTTCTGTCTACACCAGTTTCAGCGTAAGTGAACCTTTTTGGCACAGGTTTTCCTTCACCTAAGTGACGATTTCTCGCAGTTTCTTTTCTCTCACCGCTCGCTTTATTTCTAGGGCTATGCGGTCGCCCATGCTCATGGTTCGGTTGTATTTTGCGTTTGCGTATTGACTGCCCAAGCCCATGTGAACGTTTGTTCCTCCACCGTGGCGCAAGGCAACATCTTGCGTGACTGGAATGTGCATGTATGGGGCGACTTTGTCGGGAACATCGTACAAGCCGTAGTCCATGGCTGTCTTAGGCTCTATGCCGCCTGTGTAGTCGACTTTGACCTTGGGCTTCAACTCGTATTTTGAGACTCTGTCCCAAGTTATGAGTGTCTGCAAGCACCAGGCGCCAATTATTCCCGGAGGCTCATACTTTCTCATGGCTAGGAGGTAGGCGTCTGCGTATCGGTGCATGTCTTTGAGCAGTGATTCTCTTAGGCTCATCATGAGGTGGGCTGAAACCTCGAAGGAAGGCACTCTTCTAATCTTTTCTTGAACGTCTATTGGGAGGCGTTTCACACCGTCTAGTATGGTTTCACGTCTCTCGTCAATGGACAGAAACTGGTTGGCTAAACAGATGCGTGCTTCTTTGAGGCTTACTTTGTAGAGTTTGGCGTACCAATCGTCCACGTCTCCCCAGTCTTCGGCGGCGTCGAGGGGCGAGAAGAAGAAGTTAAAGTTGGCGTGAGGTCCCAAAACAATTTGTTCTATACGTGCTCTCTCTAAGCATTCTTTGTTGAGGTTTCCAGTCTCCATTTCCTTTTCCACTTTCTCTTCGAGGTCGCTTGAATCCGCAGCGAAAATGAACTCTCGTTCAAAGGCTCTGTGGGCGTGTTCAGCCTTCAGAAGCATGGGCTCCTCTATTGGCTGTTTGAACCTTATACCACCCTTGAGAACCTCATACTTGTACGATTTTGGATAAGGGATACTCGCTTTTTCGGCGAACCAGTAATAGTCTTTCTCAATTTCGCCTCTGTTTTCAACTTTTAGCGCCATCCGCGAACCCAAAATTGGAACGCCGTAATCATTTTCAATGACACTGCAGCGTTCGTCTCCGCCAACGTAGACCGAGAACGCTCTGTTTGGAATTTGAAGACACTCTAAATCGATCAGCTCATCCACGTGCTTGACAATGTCACCGTACTCTTTCAGAATTAAAATAGCGCTTCTCCAATCGCCCTTCTTCTTAATGTCTTTAGGGTCGTCGGTAACGATTAAGTCTTTTTTGACCTGACTTGGCAGTTCTTCTACGGGTCGATTTGGTTCTCCGACCATTGGGTTCTGAAGGTAAATTCTGGCTCTGGCGTGCGTTGTATAAATTATGCTCCTCAAGCCATAGTTTCTTTGACCTTGCCAAGCGTCTAAGGCTGAGTGTGAGCCCAGGTTGAGCCCTATTGGTTCTTTATACGATTTTACTATGTCTTGCATTTCCTCTCTCGCAATAACCACGAAATCACCTTCCGTCTCTAAATGCGACTTTCCATTATAATTGTTTCTATCTGTCCGATTGCTTAGGCAATTCTTAAATTTCTATGCAAAAGATAGTTGCAAATAGAGACATCTTCAAGATTTAAGAAAAGGTGCACCACATGAAGCGTCCAGAAGCCCTCCTTCTGGTTCTCATTGCATTTTTAATTTTATGGGTTTTGTCCTGCATTGCTCATCCATTTGTTGGTTTGGTCATACTTTGTGTCGTGTTTGCTATGCTTCTGGGGTTCTTTTTCATTGTGCTTATTGCGCTTTGGTCTCAAAAGCGAAGTATTCCCAAGTCCTAAAGTGATCCTTTTTTAGAACTTTCGCCCAGTGAGTTTTTGGTAAGCTTCGATGTATTTTTTCGATGTTTCCTTAACAACGTTATTGGGTAGAGTTGGAGCAGGTGGTTGCTTGTTCCAACCGATTTTTTCAAGATAGTCTCTTACAGACTGCTTGTCGAAGCTGAACTGGTCGGTGCCAACCTTGTACTTGTCTAAGGACCAAAAACGCGATGAGTCGGGTGTGAGCAACTCGTCTATAAGAATTAGTTCTTTGTCAGAGAAGCCGAATTCCAGTTTTGTGTCAGCGATGATGATGCCGTTTGCCTCAGCCTTTTTTGAGGCGAGTTCATAAATCTTCAGGCACGCTTCTTCGATTTTTGTGGCTGCGTCTATTCCGATTTTCTTTAAGACGTCAGCTCTAGCTAAGTCAACATCGTGGCCTGTTTCCGCCTTGGTCGTGGGTGTGAGAATCGGCGTGGACAGTTTTTCTGCTTTTTTCAACCCTTTCGGTAAGCCTGTTTGTTTTTGTTTTTGATATTTTTCCCAGAGGAAGCCGTAGATGTAACCTCTTACTACGAATTCGATTTTTATCGGGTCGGTTTTTTTTACCAGGACTGTTCGAGGGTCTACAATGTCTAGAATGTGGTTCTGTA
>Ga0315309_1001005_pt1 | contig 17088 bp, 15 predicted proteins | sample TDP4_MG_FD_203080 | JGI IMG/M metagenome (GOLD analysis project Ga0315309, IMG submission 203080) | Freshwater sediment microbial communities from Lake Towuti, South Sulawesi, Indonesia - TDP4 | ecosystem: Environmental > Aquatic > Freshwater > Lake > Sediment | place: Indonesia: South Sulawesi... | reverse complement strand
AGAGGGACATAGATCTACAGCAACACGTTGGTTCACTGGTTGAGAACATTCTAGGGAAGCTTCAGCTTCCACCATATGCTGAAGTAAAGCCGAATTGGGAGCGTTACTTCTGCGAGTCCTTCGAACCGAGAAGCCCTCTGATCAGCGTCGACAATAGGACGGATGTCTCGGTCGGACCAGAAGATGTTAAGCGGTTTGTGAGGGGAGAGCTGAAGCATGACCTGAGGGTGGTCTTCAAGTATGCCAGGGAAGGCACGGAGTACAGCGCTCAGATGTGTTGGAAGAGCCGCCCAATAGAGATTACAGTTCGCGTCGATAGGCAAAACACCTATCCATATTCGATGCATGTCCGTGGGAAGAGAAACCAGATCTTGACCGTTGAGCTGGAGAACGCCAAACAGCTCGCTCTTTTCAACTTCCTACACGAGTTTAGGCACTACCTGGATTGGGTGGATGGAATCCACATGGACGGTAGGGAAGGCTCCTGCGACATGTATGCGGTGGAAACCTTGGGCCTTCATCCGACTCGCGGGAAGATCACCAGGCACTCTCGCCGGGTCAAGCAGGTCGCTCGCAAGAGGGGTCCATACAGCGGTTGAATCCCTAGAGTATCCCAAACAGCTGCCTAGCTGCGATACGCACACTTTCTGCACTGTCGTGTTTGCTTCTCCAGCCCAGCCCCTCAATCTTGGATGTATCAAGCAGCATTGTCTTCACATCGCCTTTCCAGCCGCGTCCGCCTTCAACCCCTCCTGTGAAAGTGAATTGAACGTCCTTCAGCCCCATCTCCTCCAAGACTATCTTCGCTACCTCGGTCACGGTAATCCGTGTGCCGGAGCCAATGTTGTATGTCTCCAGCTTTTCGGGCGGCTTTTCGAGGCCGACCAAGAAAGCCTCAACACAGTCATCGACCAGGAGATAGGACTTGGACTGCGTCCCGTCACCGAGTATCTCCAGCTCCTCCGGGTTCTTCCTGAGCTTCTGAATGAAATCCCAGACCACGCCATGCCTCGACCTTGAGCCAACAATGTTGGCGAAGCGGTAGATGACGCTCCGGAGGCCAAACATGTGGCAATAACCTGAGATCAGCGCTTCACAAGCAAGTTTCGACGCCCCATAGAGCGATATGGGGATCAATGGGCCGTAGTCCTCTGGCGTGGGAAGTTGCTTGGCTTCACCATAGACGGTTGATGTTGACGTGAATGCGATGATATTTGCGGCCTGACTCTTTCTCATCTCTTCCAAGACCATCTTGGTAGCGACGACATTCTGCTCGAAGTCAACCCGAGCGTCCGTGAGGGCCGCCCTCACCTCCGGGTTCGCGGCAGCGTGAAAGACCACTTCTTTGTCCTCCATAGCCTTCCCTAGGTCTTCTGCCTTGAGACAGTCCCCAACTTGGAGAGAGAATCGCCTGTGCCCAATCCATCGCCTAACGTTCTCCCTCGACCCCGTGCTCAGGTTGTCCAGTATAGTCACGTAGGCCCCCATCCCCACCAAAGCATCCACCAAGTGACTTCCTATGAAGCCTGCTCCTCCAGTGACCAAGATGCTTCGGCTCTCAAAGCTCATCCACGGAACCTCAACACCGATCGGCCAATTCACTGATAAAACGATTTTCCATCGATTGACGGTCGATCGTCGGGTGCTGCTGACTGGCCAGACGATGGATTGACCCCGGAACGAGATCTTACCGTCGTATGTTGTTTCGAGCCACGCTCAGACCCGGTCGATCAAGGCTTATCGAACGCTGTTCTGTGCCCGCCCCTAGGTTTCTCGAGTATCAGCAGGTATTCCTTCTTAATGGCTCCATAGCTTGTCTTCAACAGGTTTCTGTGCAGGATCCCCTGCTGTTTGAAACCCGCTTCAGAGACGGCCAGCTCATACAGATACTGAGCGTTCCTGAACTCGAGTTCTCTACCGGCGACGCGGAAGTGATTGTTTCCGATTATTAGCACACATCGGCACCCAGACTCCAACACCCTGTGGATCTCCTTCATGGCGATGACCATGTCCAGAAGGAACCTATACTGCCGCAGGGCAAGATTCTTTCTGTCGTTGGAGAGTAGGTCGATGATCTTTTCTTGAGCCTCTTGAGGCATCCTCTTGAACCGATCTTCCTTGTTTCTTATGTGGGTCAGCAGCTCGCGCTCGTCATCCCTGAAGCGGGTATTACCCATCATGTCTCTTTCAAGCTTCTCTACATCCACGCCGTGAATGGTTTCCAGTATGGGCAGGTCGTTCTTGACGTAGTCTACCGCTGTTGAATAGGGAGGAGATGTAACAACGCCTTGGACGCTTTCTTCAGGCAAGATGAGCCTTCGAGCGTCTCCCTGAAACACAGCGCCCTTTCCGAGCGTTACCGCTATCTCCTCCCTAAGTTTGTTGAATGCCAGCACTCTGTTCCAGACCTCCTCCAGTTCTCTCTCAAACAGTCGAGGTACAGAAACCCTGGACTTCGACCTAACAGCTTGACTCACAGCCTTGCTCAACGTGGTGAGAAATATGTCGCGGATGTCTTCATCCTTGACACTTTCTATGGACGCCCTTATGAGGTAGATCGACAGCAATTCATTCCGTTTATCCGGATACCGCGACAGGACGCTTGGAGGAACGATTTTCTCGGCCGTCTCTGCCCTACTTGCCCGGCTGTGCGCATTCCCAACCACTTCATCGATTTCATGTCTGAGTTTCTGCAATGGGACTGTGAGAGCAGCGATCTTGGCTCTTGCTGCCTGAACGCAGACCGGGCTGATGTCCACTCCTAAGCTATCAACGCCACTCAATGTACATTCAATCGATGTTGTGCCGCTTCCCACGAACGGGTCTAGCAGAACTCCCCTCTTCAAACCAAGAGTGTTCATCATGGCCTTCACCATTCTTGGATGAAACTTGGCTTTGTAGGGCGGACCAAATGCGTGGGAGATATACAGCTTGACCTCCTTTCGTTCGTCCACTAGGTCCTCTACCTCTTTTCCTAGCCTGCTACCCGGGTGGAGGGGAATATAGTACGGGTCGTCCATGGCGTGTGCAAGTAGACGTTCAACGTTCCCCTCGATCCTCTCCCACTGTTTCTCTCTGTTCTTCGCGAAACTGAAGAAAACCACGGGTTCCGTGTTCTCGTAGAAGTAGGCATTCACTACTATTCTGAAGAGATGTAGAGGAACGGACCTCTCGGATAAGGTGAACAGCTGAGCACTGCGGGGTCTCTTGTCAGACGGGTATAGCCTAGAAAGCATGTTTTCGGGGTCCTCTCTGGACTCTGTTGCAACGTAGATTTCACGTGTGTACGCAAGCCGTTTCGCCAAGTGTGATACCTCGATCAGCGGTCCATCGTTGGCTGACTGGAACCCCTGGACCTCACCGTAGCACACATCTCTCATTACGATGTCCTGAACCCTCATCCCATCTTCACAAAAACTGCTTAGGGGAGGCTTGGAAAGAGCATCGACAAAGCTGGCGACGGGGCACAGCCGCATTGGGAAAAGGCCTTCCAGCTCCATTCTCGCAAACTCAACTTCGATGCGGTCCGAGATATTTCGACACAACTTGAAGAAGTACTTCGCGTCTCCGGCTTTCACTTACCTCGCCCACTACTAGAGACCACTCATAACACCATAGGCTGTGAATAAATAGATCGTTGGAGCCAGGCGGAATGCTTTGTCAGATCAAGTCTCTTGTGAGTTGGAGCGCGGACTTGATTGATGTTGCCCGCTGCTTCTTTGACAGTGCATCCATCCTGTAAAGAACCCCAAGAACCCCGGGGTTAGCGATTCTATAGAAGACCCAACTTCCTCTTTCGGCACTTCAGGCCCCCTCTCAATGACCCCGAAATGGTGAGAAGCTGTAGCCAGCCTTGTGAAAGGAGGCCCGATGCCTTCTTGGCTAGACAGACTCGCGAATTGATCAGGCGAAGCCCCTATTTTGAGCCCTTTTGGCAAGAAGCAGCCGTAAGCCAGGCGTTGGCTACCAGGAAGTGAGCATCAAGCACACACACGAAGGTTGGAATTATCACAACGAGGTGCCCACTCCTTGAAAAAGACGCCCAGCGTATTCCGCCCGTATGTTCGCCCGTAGTCATGAGGGTTATCCGGTGAGCATCTCGCGCTGGGTCGCAGGTACTCGAACATAGCATAGGTGACCGAATGTGAAAGTAGTTACCGTACACCTGCCAGAACTATACGTCGAAGCCTTAGATGGCCTCATCGAGAAGCGCCTGTACCCTAACAGAGCTGAGGCCATACGCACTGCTCTACGAGACTTCATCAAGGGAGAAGTTGAGGCTAGCGGAGGATCCATGACTTGACCTTCGTAGACCTCTTTGCTCCAAGATCGTCTTCTTCGGAGAATAGTTCGGGAGCAAACCTCCGCGCACCTGCTGCTCCCGAGCTATCGACCCCAGAGCTCGTCCCGAGGAAGCTGGACAAAGATGTCCTGCCCCAACCGACCAAGATTCTGCTGGTCGGGATAGGCGGTGGAGGATGCAACACCGTTAACAGGTTGGCGCTAGGAGGTCTTCAAGGAGTAACCAGCATAGCCATAAACACTGATGGCACCCACCTGAACATGATCAGAGCCAACCGGAAGATACTCATCGGACCGACCATCACCCACGAGCAAGGCTGTGGTGGGAACCCTGAGACAGGCAGGCTGGCCGCCGAGGAATCGATCGAAGAGATCCAGGAATACGTCAGGGATGTTGACATAGTCTTTGTCTCCACTGGATTGGGAGGCGGAACGGGCACAGGGGCCTCCCCGCTAGTAGCGGAGGTCGCCAAAAGCAACGGAGCTATAGTCATCGGCGTCGTTACAACCCCATTCCGGTTCGAAGGGGCGGTGCGTCAGAGGATCGCTGAGGATGGGTTGAAGAAGATGAGAGACGTATGCCACACTGTGGTGGTGATCGACAACAACAGGCTTCGAGAGCTCTACCCACAGTACAGCTTGAGAACAGCTTTCGAGCTAGCGGACGAGGTCATCCGAAACATGGTTCACAGCATCACAGACTCCATCTCCAAGCCAAGCCTCATAAACATAGATTACGCCGACTTCAAGACTATAGTATCCAGGGGAAAACTGGCGTCCATCGGTATGGGTTGGTCTTCCACCGTGAACCGCGCCGAGGAAGCAACATACAACGCACTCAATTCTCCCCTACTCGATGTGACTTACGAAGGAATCTCTGGAGCGATAGTGCATGTGAGCGGCGGCGAGGACATGAGCCTGAACGAAGCTTCCCGCCCAGGAGAGATAATCTCCGAACTGATGAGCGATGATGCCTTGGTGATCTGGGGTGCCAGGATTGACCCATACCTAACGTCGACGGTGCAGGTTTCCCTTGTGCTCACTGGAATAGAGCCATCGCCGAAACAACAGCCGCTGGATGCCCTAGCCGCCATTCCCCTAGGAACTAGGGTCGAACCTGCTCCAACCCTCTTGGCTCCGTCCAGTGGAAACGGGCCTGGTGAGAGCGGCGGTGAGATTATGGCCCCCGAACCGCCGACTCTTCCAAGCCCGGTCGCCGCGTCCATGGCGACAGACGTCTTGGACGATGACCGTAGAAGGATCGAGGACGAAATTGACCTAGAGCTAAGAAAGCTGGTCTCCGACCTCGGAATAAAGAAGACCACCTCGCTAAAGCATGACTATGTTTTCTAGCCTCAGATGGACTTGCGGCAAGCCATAATGCAGGGATCGAGAGCATCGGCCGCGGGGATCGCTTGACGACTACCTGGTAGACGCTTCACCTCCAGTGTCTTCTCTCATTCTTGCTCCTTTTCGTCTTGAGCCGTATGCATCTGTTTGGCGCCCGATCAACGAGGCGTTTACGGCTCTGCTCAAGACGCTGAAATTTGGAGTGCCGTCGCCTTTCCAGGTCAATTGTGGGGAACGTCCCGAGGAAGCCATCGATAGAGCGCAACGATTGCTCAGCACCACGATCGGTCAACCGAGGAGACAATACTTATATGAATTCACGGGACATAGTCGTTTAGAGGGGATTAAGCTCACGCGGCTCGCCGTAGAAAGGATCGAGGCTCCCCAGCGCAGTCTGGGAAGCATCTCTTGGTCGGGCAGGCTTCAGAGGGCGGAATGAAACCGCGTTGAAGATTCAGGTGACTAGAAGTGGGCAGGTGGATTGTGTGTTCAGCGTGGCCCTATGTCCATGCGACGCCTCATCTAGGAACCTTCCTCCATTTGTTGTCTGCTGACGTTTTTACGCGTTATCTACGGGCGAAGGGAGAGGAAGTCGTCTCGGTCTCGGGTTCCGATGAGCATGGAACACCGATCGAGGTTGAAGCTATCAGGGAGGGGGTGGCGCCAAGGGCTCTAACGGATAAGCAGCATACTGCAATTTGTGAGTTGTTGAGACGTTACCGAATAGAGCTCGACAACTATACGCGTACCGAGAACCCAGTACACATTCGGTTTGTTCAGGATTTCTACCGTAGCATAGATGAGAACGGATATGTGTTCAGCAAACAGGTTGAGCTGACGTATTGCGAAAAAGACAAGTTATTCCTGCCAGATCGATTTGTGCTGGGCACCTGTCCTTTCTGCAGATCCGACAGCGCCCGCGGCGATCAATGTGAGAATTGTGGACGGGTCTTGGACCCAATTCAACTCATCGAACCACGCTGCGCGCTCTGTGGAGCCATGCCCGCTGTTCGGCCGACGAAGCATTGGTTCTTCGATCTACCAAAATTTGCCGATGCCCTGAAGAAGTATCTCGATTCAAACCCTCAGCTACCCGACAATGCACGTAACTTTTCTTATGGGTGGCTTGAGGAGGGACTTAAACCACGTGCCCTGACCCGTGACAGCAGGTGGGGCATTCCTGCGCCCTTTCGGGATGCGGAGGCAAAGACCATCTACGTGTGGATGGAGGCGGTGTTGGGCTACATCTCGGCTACAGTAGAATGGGCCCAAAGAATCGGAAAACCAGCTCGAGCCGACGAGTTTTGGCTCAGTCAGGATACCAAGAACGTTCATTTCATTGGGAAAGATAACCTTCCATTTCACGTCATCATATTTCCAGCACTACTGATGGCTACACGCCGTGGCTACGTTCTGCCCTGGCAGGTTTCGTCAACAGAATTCATAACGTTCGAGGGGCAGCGCTTTTCGCGAAGCCACGGTATAGGCGTTTGGATAGACGAAACACTTGAAATTGCAGAACCAGACTATTGGAGATACGTCCTGATGGCAATTCGGCCGGAAACAAGTGACGTTAGCTTCACCTGGGAGCTTTTCGAACAGAAGGTGAACGCAGATCTGAACGACACGGTTGGGAACTTCGTCCATCGAACTTTAACCTTCATCGACCGCTTCTATGAGGGCGCTGTACCGGCCCCTGGACCACTGACCGAGCCAGACGAACGCATGGTTACAGAGATTCGAGAGATTCCTCGAACGGTTGGTGGGCTTATGGATCAAGTGCGGATGAAGGCAGCGGCTGAAGCCATAGTTGAGTTTTCTCGCCGAGGAAATCAATACCTTAATGCTCAAGAGCCCTGGCACGCAGTTGAGACAGCACCAGAAAAGGCCGCCACCACCATGTATCTCTGCGCTCAGCAACTGCGTTCTCTGGCGGTACTCCTGGCGCCATTCACGCCATCTGCCGCTGAGAGTATTTGGAGTCAACTCAATCTGGAGGGAGAGGTACACCAACAACGATGGGACTCGGCTGGAGAGCTTGCGGTTCCTGCTAGGCACAGAATCGGCCGCCCGAAACCTCTATTTCACAAAGTTGATGTTCATGAGATCCGAGGCGTTTTGAACTCCAGGCACCGTTGAGCATGCCAGAGCGAACAACATAGAAGGAGGAGCGTCCATCCAGGAGCCTCCGTGGAGTGATCTTGGGCAAGCCGATCTCAACGAGGGTCACCATGAGTCCCCAGTTTGCTCGTTAGACACCACGCAGTCGCGATGGTCTTGGATCTAGTAGCCTAGGGAGGCTGCTGTTCATTCTTTCTACAACCATGGATCCTACCATTGTTCGCCAGTCTCGTCTCGGGAAGTCTGACTCATCTCCGACCTCAAGGCTTGACGTCGCATTCATCTACACTGCTTTGTTCAGCAGGTTCTCCTCTTCTCGTCGGCTAGTGCCCCGGCTGTTCCCGACAGCAGAGGAAGATTTACACTAGACAGATATATCTGCATTCTATCCAGGCCTCGCTTGCCCACCGATGGACCAGCCACCGACGGCGCATGTTGTTGAGGAACACTAACAGCTATATTGCATCTAGTTCCAAGATGATGACATGGAAAGCTCCGGGGGTGAGCTCGGCAACATCTGGATGTTGTCGTTCGAATGCGCTTCGGTACGCGCATGCGGAGCTCTAGGACAAGCAGTTGACGGCTTGAGTAAAGAGCTGGCGACTAGGGGAGCCAACGTCAAAGTTCTAATGCCCGCTCACGGCGCCAGCAAAGACAAAGCTGTCAAGAATAGGCTGAACCTAAGAGAACATGAATTGGTGGTTAAGGGAAGACTGAAGCAGCGCGAGTTCCTGCCATACAAACACTCGTGGTTGTACAAGATAGCGGTTGAGACAGGAAGGATGGATGGAACAGAAATAGTTCTATTCAAAGGATTGAACAAGGCCACCTCCAATATCCTCGACGACCCTGTGATCTACAGACCTGGCAAAGTAGAGGACAAGGCCTGCCTCTTTGCTCGAGGTGTCTCCGGCTTCCTAGAATATCGTATTGAAAGGAGCCTCCCGCCGCCCCACATAATTCACAGCCACAACGATCAAACAGTACCAGCCGGCATTCAAGCAAAACAGATCTTAGAGAACAACGGGTTCAGGGTAGGAACGGTGTTCACTGTCCATGAGCTATACAAGACCATGGTCTCCTGGCCCTACTTGGATCGGAGCTGGTGCGGCTTAAGGAACATGAAACACCCTGTCAGTCTAGAGGGGAGAAGACAAGAATTATCGCACAAACAGCTGCTCAGAAAGGCGAGGAGGCGAATGGAGTCATTCGGTGCAATGGAGTCACATCTCCTGACCACCGTCAGCGAAGACCTCCTGAAAAACGTGTTGAAATTTGTTGGACCATCATGTGAACACAAGACCGGGGTCGCTTGGGATGGCTGTGACTGGAACTATGATTCCCTTTGGACGGAGGCCTTAGCCAACTTCGGTGAGGACGTGAAGAGGACACTAGATGTGGCCGTTGTTAGGAGGTTCCAAATGAGAAAATACCTCCTCACATCCCTCTTGGGAAACCTTCCTCCCGAGGAGCCGACATTTGACTGCGAGGAGATAGCTCAGGAGGTGGGCAAACTGACAAAGGAACCCTTCGTAGGGAAAGGCAGGGTAGCTCCATTCTCGGGCGACGGTCCAATGGTCCTAATGAAGGCAAGAGTCAGAAAACAGGGGGAACTCGACTCGTTTTTCAGGTCGGTCCCGAAGGTATTGCAGCTTATACCCGACGTAAGGTTCCTTCTGCTTCTTCGTCCAACATACGAATCGCTGCATCTCATCCGCAGGTTCTCCAACCTCTCAATGCGCTACAAAGAAAACATGCGAACACTGTTTGGTAGCGTGAACAGCATCTATCGACTCGCCCATCTGGTTTCAAGCATTTACGTTGCCCCGGAATCGGAGCAACCGTTCACCGCTGGCGTGCTTGAAGCAATGGCCTGCGGAAATCCATGCGTCTGCCCCAAGTTTGGGGGACTACATGGAAAGGTAATAGATATCAGGGATGATCTAACCACCGGCACGGGAATACTGGTTCCCCCCGGCGACCCAGATGAATTGGCTAACGCCGTGGCGTCTTTGATCAACATAGTTTCGGTGTCAGAGACTCTTCTGCGAGACGGCGGCATTCAGCGAACAGAGTTGGAGGAGAAGACCAACAAGATAAGCTTCAACTTGGCTAGGACGGTTGTCATGGAAGATCCTTCCTACGGCCTAACTCTGAGGGAGAACGCGATGCAGCACGTATCCAAGAATTTCCGCTGGAACAAAGTGGCAGCCATGACAATCAACTGCTATCGAAAGGCTCTGGGCACAGCGGCAACCCTTTAGGTTGATGAGTTGAACATGAATACCCAGGCCAAAACCCTCAAGACTCCCGGGAAAAACTTAGCACGATCAAGGATGCCTAGCAAGACAGCAGAACCCCAGACCAAAGGGCTTCAAAGGATTTAAGACGGCGAGCCCTAGGTCAGCTCGGGCAATCCACTTGAACACAAGAGAACGATACGAGGCGCTTCCCGAGGCAGACACCTTGGTCGGTATGTCAGATCCGCACACGAGGAAATTCATCCATCGCTCTCTAAGCGGTGGCCCAGACACTGGAGATCATGAAGAAAAGCGCTTCAGGTTACCTCCCCCAGAAATCTGCGGAGCCGCAGGATCTACCGGAAAGATCTGGCTTTAGGGTGGGCTTAGGCTTGACTCGTTTCTGGGTTAAGGTGCATACCTCAGGCGGCCAAGATACCGTGGTTGCCTTATGCGATGAGCACCTATTAGGAAAATGCCTGAAGACAGGGGACAACTTCGAGGTGACTATCGATAGGTCTTTCTATGGTGGAGCTCTAATCGAAGAGGATGACGTCTTCAAGAACCTTAAGAGAGGCACCATAGTGAACTTATTCGGAAATCGGGTAGTCGAGAAGGCAGCCCAACTGGGCCTGGTGAACCCAAAAGCAGCAATCAAGATAGGCGGAGAGCTGCACGTCCAGATTGTTCACATCACAAACATCGATCGACAAGTCCGTTGACTGGAACACTTATACATCAGTTCTCTTAGGCCCCGATCTGATGAGTGAGGGGAGGAAATGGGAAGAATATCAAGATCTCACAGAAAACCGCAGCCCAGAAGGATGATCGACGACGTCGTCGAGAATACGCGAAAGACAGCCGATCAGTGGGTTGAAGACCTACATACGATGGGAGCAGCGAACATGAGCCACATGCAGATCGTCGAGACCCTGGTAAGCAAGCATCACCTCACCGCATACCAAGCCCAAGTCCTCGCTCACTACTTCAAGACGCAAAACGATGCGCAATAGTCCTTGTACCCACACGCCTGGCTCTCATGGTAGAGTTCGTTTGGTTCGATCAAAAGGAGCTTTTTGAGCGTGATCCGATCGATCGATCGGAAGTGTTAAATCTCAGGTTGATGGAAGCATAGATGCACGGTGACGTGCAAGAACAGACGAGAAGAGAAAGCATTGAGCGGAATGACCAAGATCGCCGATCTTACGCCGTCCTCCCGCCAGGTCAATCTCATCGGCAAGATAACTGCGAAGGGTCCCGAACGGTCGGTTTCGTCCCAATTTGGAGGCACCGAAAACAGGATCTGCGAAGCCATGATAGGGGATGAAACAGGAGTAATCACACTGGTTCTCTGGAACGAGAACATCGATAAGGTCAACGAAGGAGATGTGGTGAGCATCGAGAACGCATTCATCAAGGTGTTCAGGCAATCCATGCAACTGAACATCGGACGCTACGGCAAACTCGCGGCGTCGACACAGACCATCGAGACTGTGAACAGAGACAACAACCTTTCAGAGAAGACCGTTCCCCAACCAACCAGGTTCGGCGGATACAGAGACAGAGGTTACCGAGGAGGATATCGAAGGGGCGGAGGCAGAAGACGCTAGGGTAGCACGCGTCTACCGCCTGGCAAGAACGCGGAGTCTCGGATCGCTGTCTCTGACAACGCCTGGAATCCACGTTCCAACCCCCTTTTTTACACCTCGATCACCGATAGGTCAATGAGGCATTTATCAGCGACCTTGTGAAAAACTGTGTCTGACGAAGGAGGGCACCCTATCGATCAAGGTGCGGGCTGTAGTCCCCTAGAGGGCTGGCTCCCAGTCTTATTCTTCTCGTGGACTGCGGAACTACCTTTAAGTTTAGCTTAAATGTTGGGTTGGACAACCGAGGCGTGAGTCCCAATGTGTGGGAAGAGAAGGATAGTCAGCGAGAAAGATGAACTCGCTGAGATGGAGAAACCCGGTCCGGGCGACGTCTACGGCGTAATATCCAAACTCATGGGGTACGACAGGGTGCTTGTGGAATGCTCTGACGGAAAGAGGAGGATGACCCGCATAAGGGGACAACTCAAGCGTAGGATATGGATGAGGGAGGGGGACCTGGTGTTGGTCTCCCCCTGGGACTTTCAACGTGACTCCAGGGGGGACATATTTTGGAGGTTCACCAGAAATCAAGCCCTAGCCTTGGCGGAGCAGGGGGAGATTCCAGACTTCCTCAAAGCCAAGATTCAGACGAGTAGGTAGTGGGCTTGAAAAACACCTAGCCTCGAGAGTTTTTAATAGATGGCTGGTACAGGGAGGCTCTGGGCACGTCGATGAGCAGAGACCGCTTAACCAAGAAGATAAGGAGAAAGCTGCACGTCGAAGAATATAACCGAGAACGAGATAGAAGGTATCTTCGTAAGAGATCAGAAGAGAACGATGTCTTGGAGGAGGTATTCGATAAGACTACCCTGACGACCCTCTACAAACTGATGAACAGGGGGGCGGTGCGGTCTCTACACGGCGTGATAAGCGCTGGCAAAGAGTCGAGGGTCTACGAGGCTGAGACGTCGGATGGTAGAACTATCGCCATTAAGATCTACCTTGTCTCCTCAGCGGAGTTCAGAAGAAAACGGCAAGCCTACGTAGCCTTTGATCCTCGGTTCAAACGCGTGCCCAGCGACTTCAGGTCCTTCGTCTACCTTTGGGCGAGGAGAGAGTACAGCAACCTGGCGAAAGCCTTTGAATCGGGAGTAGCGTGTCCCAAACCGCTCTTCGTAGAGAACAATGTTCTAGGAATGACCTTCATCGGTAGAGGTGCATTGCGTTTCCCCACGCTCGTTGAGATCGACCTGTCGCCTGCAGAGTATCGGCGCATCTACAAGGAGATACTGGAAAATGTTAGGCGGCTCTACAGGGATGCGGGGTTGGTCCACGGTGACCTGAGTGTTTACAACATCTTTGTGACAGATGACATCCAGCCCATCTTCATGGATTTCTCTCAAGCTGTAGTCCTTGATCATCCAATGGCATCAACGCTCCTGGAGAGGGACGTAGGAAACCTAGTGAGCTCCTTCGAGGATAAGGGTGTCAAAACGGCGTCGCTGCAAGCCACCCTAAAATGGATAAAAGGGGACAGCAGATGAGTGAGGGCTCCGAAGAGAAGGCTCTGAACGTGATGGTGCCGAGGGACAGGATAGGAGCACTCATTGGGCCAGGAGGATCCATCAAGACACAGATTGAGAAGAGGCTTGGAGTGAAGCTGGACATCGACAGCTCAACGGGAAACGTGAAGATCACTCTATCCGGGACACAGGACCCAAGTCTCCTCTTCAAAGCACGCGACACGGTGATGGCCATCGGCAGGGGATTCTCTCCCAAGCGGGCTTTCGCACTCTTCAACGAAGATGTTTTCTTCAAGCTAATAGATCTATCTTCGACGGTTGGGAGGAACCCGAAGGATCTCAAGAGGATCAAAGCAAGAATAATCGGTGAAAAGGGCAAAACCAGAAGGATAATCGAAGAGACAACCGGATGCGTCGTCTCGGTCTACGGAGACACAGTATCAATAATCGGTGAACCCGATGACATCGAGGCAGGTGGAGAAGCCGTGGCCATGCTGACACAAGGCACGCTACACAGCAGCGTCTACAGATACTTGGACAGGTATGCTCACAAGAAGAAAACGAAGGCCTTTCTCTCAGGATACGGGGAAGAAACCCCGAGGCCCTAGCGTTTGACCGATGCGCGAAATCCGCTCTGCCCCTCAACAAAGGACTATCGAGTTCGAGATACCACTTCCAGCCTTCTAGAAGGCACAAGCGTCTTCAAATTGGCCTCCTTCCTCTTCAGCTCAGTCTCTCTCTTCGCCAACTCTTTCCTCTTCCTCATAACCTCTTCATAGCTCAGAACTGTCTTCATCTCATCGGTCCAACGCCAGAAATCAAGTGCACACTTCTCACAGATCGGATGCATCACCGCCTGAAGAGAGGAATTTCGCTTCTCTATGCGTATGAATAACCCGGCGTTAGTTCGATCTTTACACCTAAAACATTTCTCCTTGTACTTCACTCCTTTCCCCTCCAGACCTATCTCGGACCCCGGTGACCACACAGCCAACGAACTCAAGCTGAACTTGTCGCTTCCAACAGCATGTGCGCTCGGGCCGCGCCCAATGAGCAATGTGTATCATTACTTAAAAAACCTAGCCATAAAAGCCTGAATGACCCATAGAGATAGGGCGAAAACAGGGAAAACTGACTCCAGAAACGGGGCGACCCACCGTAAACAGAGGGAGGGAAAAACCGATACAGCGAGTTAATCACTGCTAGGGCTAGGCCGAGAGCCCAGGTCGATCGGGCCCACGCGGCTGCAATGGCATCCACTGTGCTCGACAGACCTAGTCTTGTCTTGAATGGAAGCCACGAGCTTGTTACTGCGTCTGTCAAAGGATGCGCTGTAGGTCGTTCCTCTAGAAGGCTACGTCTCACCCCGCCGCCTCTGGGAAGCTGATACCGAAGCGCGACCTTGGGACGACAGACCCCAGCAACGGTTGGTCCGACCCTCCTTGATCTCGTTGGGTTACACCGTAGGCAAAACCACGCGTGTTCACATGCTCTTGGTGAGGAACTCACCCGTCGCGGTTCAAGCAACCCAACGATGGTGCAAACCAAGCTACAACGACTATCCATCGAGAACACCTGAGATTTCAGTTCACCACATGGCAGGCCGTCTTCCCAACCGAATACATATCATTCGTCAACTAGAACAAAGAACCACTATGATCAACACCGATCCCCTCAACCTCCCGAAGAGGTTTTAAAGGACCTAATTTCTGTACAGTTGAAACGATCATGCTGTTCACCCAACCGATCGAGTTAAGGTCGGGCGGAAGTGGTGAGCCCATTGGAACCCAAGTTTGAGCACATTTCCCCATCGGATTTTTTCTATAGGAACAGGGATCTGGCCGGATTTTCGAGCCCCTCGAGGGCCCTGTACATGAGTGTTCGCGAGTTAGTTGAGAATAGCCTGGACGCCTGCGAGGAAGCCCATATTCTGCCGACTATTCTGGTTGATTTGTCGCTTCTGGGCGAGGGTTCTGAGGGCGTTGGCTTGTATAGGCTGCGCGTTCAGGATAATGGCATTGGCGTGGACGCTGGCTTCATCCCTCTGGCTTTTGCAACCGTTTTGTATGGTTCGAAGTACGGGTTGCGGCAAAGCAGGGGTACGTTTGGTCTGGGCGGTAAGATGGCTTTGTTGTATGGGCAGATTACGACGAACCATCCGTTCAAAGTGGTCTCAAGTACCGGTGGGCGGGACATCCACGAGTTCTCCTTGATGATCGATATCGTTGAGAACAAGCCCAAGGTCTTTGATCATAGAAGGTATCGTAACAACGATGGCTGGAGGGGGACGGCTATCGAGTTTGAGCTGGAGGCTGACTACACCGGTTCTAAGGCTAAGATCGTTGACTATCTCAGGCAGACGGCTATGTCCAATCCTCATGCGACGATGAGTTTCACGGATCCGAGGGGGAGGCTGTACATGTACGAGCACGTTGTTACGAAACCCCCTAAGCCTCCGCTGGAGACGCTGCCCCATCCGTACGGTGTCGACGTTGAGACTATGGGTCGGATGCTGGCTGACACGAGTTCCAGCAAGATGGTCTCGTTCCTGTCTTCGAGTTTTCAGAAGATGGGTTCCAAGACTGCGACGGACATATTGAAGAACGCGGGGATATCTCGGACACAAGACCCGAAGAAGCTGACTCACGACCAAGTCACGCACTTGGTCAGGGCTATGAAGGTCCACAGGGGGTTCCGGGCGCCTGACGCGTCTTCATTGTCGCCGATGGGAATGGACTTCATCAAGGCTGGTTTGACGAGGGAGTTCGCGCCAGAGTTCGTGGAGGTGGTTCAGAGGAGGCCTTCCTCCTACAGCGGCTTTCCATTCATCGTCGAGGCGGGGATAGCGTACGGAGGAGATGTGCCTCCCGATGGTTTCCACCTTTACAGATTCGCAAACAAGATTCCCCTGCTGTACGATGAGCGCTCCGATGTTTCTTGGAAGGTGATATCGGACATAAACTGGACTAACTACAAGGTTCAGAAGAACGCGCCCGTGGCAATAGCTACCCACGTCTGCTCACCTAAGATCCCGTACAAGACGGTGGGGAAGGAAGCCATAGCCGACAGACCGGAGCTTGAGAGAGAGCTCACGATAGCCATCCGGGAGGTGGCTCGAAGGCTTAAGGGTCATCTGACGCGGATCGAGCGAAGGGAGGCGTCCAAGAAGAGGCTTAGCATCTTCGTCAAGTATCTTCCTAAGATCGCCCGCTTCTCAGCCCGCCTAGCTCATCAAAAGCAGCCGCCCAGCGTTAGACCCCTCCTCGAGAGCCTGGGGCTTGACCCAGATCTAGTCAGAGAGCAGCTGAGACTGGAGGCTGCCGAAGCACACGCCGCCGCACAGCCTGCCACGGTCATTGCAACCGTCGAGAAAAGGAAGAAGACCTAGCTGAGTGTTCCACCGCCAATTGGACATAGCTAGCCTCTCGATCAATCGATCGACCATCAAACCGTATCTCAGGCACCGAAGAAAGAGCGGAGCAGCCTGAACGAGGAGTATCGTCCTAAACTAGGCGCTCATGCGCGAAAGACTTTTCTCTGGATTGTAGAGCTTAGGCGCGTCCCTTCGAGAACCAAGCGGTAAGGAGGAAGCTGTCCGTGTCGCGTTTGAATAGATCAACGGTGGAACGTGCCATTAGAGAGGCAGGAGGTGTTCTCAACCTGGCGGCCACCTGGGTGGCGCGAGACTTCCTTCCAGCGGGACATAGGCTGGGCCTTGAGGACTACTCTCTGGAGGATAAGCGAAGAGGAGAGATCTGTGAGCGCTGGTTCGCGTCGACATCACCGGCGGACAACGCCTATGGTCCCCGGGACGAGGGTCTGAGCTACATCGTGTCGCCGGACGGGTCGAGGTTTCTGCTCCGCGACGCTGTAGACGTGTGCGGCGACCTGCTCCTAGGCGAGGAATACTATAGATCCCACGGCGGAATCGGAATGTTCACGAAGTTGTTTGACTTTGCCGCC
>Ga0315309_1001004_pt1 | contig 17111 bp, 16 predicted proteins | sample TDP4_MG_FD_203080 | JGI IMG/M metagenome (GOLD analysis project Ga0315309, IMG submission 203080) | Freshwater sediment microbial communities from Lake Towuti, South Sulawesi, Indonesia - TDP4 | ecosystem: Environmental > Aquatic > Freshwater > Lake > Sediment | place: Indonesia: South Sulawesi... | reverse complement strand
ATAGAAGGTGGTCCTGTCCAAGGCGATCAGGTTGCCCTCGAGGATCCTGAGGACTTTAGAGGAACATTCCAGCATGTTGGGATCTTCGTAGTAGAGGAGGCGGGTCGCAGGGAGATCCTTTGTCTCCTCCTCGAGCCTGAGCATTCTCTCGTCGACCCTCTGAGGGGGGGCCATAGTGTGCCTCTTCGCCACTAAACTATAGAAATTGTTAGGCACAGATATCTTCACACCCCTCTTGGCTGCGATATCGGCCACGAATTCCGGGGGGAGGCCATGGGAATCGTACAGTTCCACGAGCCTGCGGGATACCTCCTCAGCGTTGCCCTTATCGATCATCCTCTCGACCATCTCCTCACCCCTCCTAGTGGTCTGCAGGAACTTCTCCTCCTCAGCCTCGAGCACCTCACGTACGTCCTGCTCAGCACTAACGAGAGAAGGGAAGGCCTTGCCCCAATAATCCACCTGCCATTTCACGAGCTCCTTGTAAGAGCCGAAGATATCCAGAGTCTGGAGTAACCTGGCGGTTCTCCTGTAGAGGAGCCGCGTCAGATAACCTACTCCAACGTTCGACGGTACAACGCCCTCAGAGAGGACCAAGATGAGGCTCCTCACGTGATCCAGCACCTTGAAGATGTTATCAAGCCCTTGTATCTTGGAGAGGACTTCGTTGACATCGATTCCCAGCTTGGAGGCTATGGCCGAGCGGACTTCTGCTACATTACCCTTGTCGAAGCTGAATCCGCTTGCCACCTTGGCATAGCTCTCCATGAAGTCGTCGTCCATCGAGAGGCCCGTAAGGTCGAGCAACTTCTCGAGGAGGGGACCGTAGATCGCATGGAAGCCCGTAGGTTTCCCAGAGAGGAGCCAACAGTTCCTATCCATCCCAGTTCCAGTGTCGACGGTCCTTACCGGAAGCTCGACGAAGTTCCCGTCCGTGAGCTCTTTGAATTTCATGAATACGAGTGTGCTGACTTCGAGTCCGCCCACCAGGACCTCAAGGCAGGGCCCCGCGTTACCGCCACCGCTCCATACACTCTCCTTGTAGGTTATGGTCTCCCCTGGGACCTTGAGTGCCTCCGTGAAGAATCGTTGGCAGTAAGAGACCGTCTCGTCTTTCCAGTAGACCTCGCCCCACTGGGCGGAGTTGAAGGCGTGATAACCGCCCATCTCGAAACTCGAAAGGTGCCTGCCGAGTGTGAGCGCTACGAGGTCGAGGTCGACGAGGCGTATACAGGGCTGGACGACGACCAGGGGGTTAGCGGGCGGGGGGACTATGCCATTAGTCGTATACGGCTGGAAGTTCACGATGCTGGCATCGTTGAGGTAGAGGTCATCCCTCCAGCGGCAGACGACTGGATAGAAATTGAGGAACGTGTGCCCATTCCTCTGGAAGAAACCGACAAATTCCGCCCTCACTTGGTCGAGGGTGAGCGTTCTGCCGGGCGGGTTTCCTATGAAGGAGTAGGTGACGCAAGGGGCATCGCCGCACTTGCTTTGGTTAGGATTCAGGGACCAGAAGAATTGGCCACAGACAGAGCACTTATTCCTAATAAAGCCGAGATCCTTGAAGACTTTCAGGTCATACTCAGCAGCGTCGAATCTCCGCAATGGCCGCCCTCAATCCAGTATAGTACATTTTTTGCCTAGAGATATCCTTTCCGCATTAAGGGGGATTGGCATCACGCTACCTCATTGTATGAATAATGTTGGCTCAAGTTCGAATGGTTTGGGTCGATGAGGTTTTTGGCATTCATTAGAACATAAGGGGGACAACCATGGGCATCTTCAGAGCTGCAGAAAGTGGGTATTGAGAGCGAAACTCTTAAGTCAATCCTTCCGAACACCAGCGACCGGTGACCGAGGAAGCCGAGATTTATGGCGTCTCGAGAGCTCAGCCTGGGAGAGCGTTCGGCTGAAGACCGAATTGTCGCCTGTTCAAAAACGCTGAAAATCAGGCTCTCGGCACCTACACTTAGAGTGATAGTCGTGGTCTAATTGCGTTAGTTGAGCGGCATCTCCTTCCCATGTGATCTGCAGCATATCTTGGGCGCGCCGAAGTATATGCTTAAGAGGTGAAAAGCATTGGCGTGTTGTCGTCGAACGGCCTTGGAGGAATTTGAGCCTACAAAATTCGTTGATAGAAGCATTCGTTATATCAGGGAGTGCGTCGGCAACTCGACTGCGGTTGCGGCAGCCTCAGGAGGAGTTGACAGCACTACTTCCGCATTGCTCGGCCACAGGGCTTTGGGGGAGAAATTGACCATCGTTTTCCTGGACGATGGCCTGATGAGACGGGGAGAGCCGGCATCGGTGATCGAATCCTATAAGGCTCTTGGGATCAAGTCGAAGCTCTTCGACGTTAGCGAGGAATTCTACGCAGCCCTCGGGCAATTGAGCGATCCCGAGGAGAAGAGGAAAGCTTTCCGGGCGACCTTCTATACCGCGCTATCGAAGATCGTAAGGGAGATGAAGGCCCGATACCTCATACAGGGCACCATAGCCGCTGACATAATCGAAACCAAGAAGGGCGTCAAGACGCAACACAACGTGCTCGAGCAGATTGGGATCGATACGGTCGACAAGTATGGATATCGGCTGATCGAACCACTGAGGGATCTGTACAAGGACCAAGTGAGGCTCGTGGCAAAGGCGCTAGGCCTGCCGATCGAGCAGGTTGATAGGAGACCGTTCCCAGGACCGGGGCTCTCCATAAGGGTTCTTGGTGAGGTGACACGGGAGGGTGTAGACTTGGTCAGGAGGGCTACGGCGATCGTTGAGGAGGAGACCGCGGGCCTCCAGTGCTTCCAGGCGTTCGCAGTGCTCGCTAAGGACAGGGCAACGGGACTCACGAAGGATGGGGGAAGGCTGTTCGGGAACATCGTAATCGTAAGGGTCGTCGACTCGATTAATGCCATGACGGCCAGCCCGAGCCAGTTGCCGTGGGTCCAATTGGGGAAGATCAGGAACCGTATCCTCGCCGAGTTACCCTCTGTGACGAGGGTCCTCTACGACATCACTCCGAAGCCGCCAGCCACCATAGAGTTCGAATGAGCTTGCCGCTGACCCATGGGCTACCGCCTCGGCCTAAGGAAGTTTTCGAGCTCTTCGGTTGTCATCGTCCTCTCTTTGAACGTCCTAGCCCCAATGGCCTTAAGGAGGCGTTTCTCGACATCGTCGAAATCCTGCTCATATATGTGAAAGCTGTTCGAGAAGTCGACGTACGCGCCAACGCCGATCTTCCTCCCGATCTTCATGGACAAACCACTGGCCACCCGCCTCTGAAGCTCAGTCAGGGCGTACATGTTCCAGAAAGCCGCCTTGTAGGCGTCCCTTGACCTCCAGCTAGTCTCCATGACGAGTTCCCCGTCATAGATTCTGCACCATATCCTCTGAAGGCAAGGAGGATGCTCGAGTTCAGTATCAACCCATGGCTTCCACGTAACGGCCTGGGCTCTCCTGCTGAAGCCCACCAGCTCGACTCCACCCGCGAGCTTGCTGCTACTCAACTTCGAGACGATGTAGTCCACCTGATCAACCTTGGTACCATCGGGAAGGGCGTAGCAAAATAGTCGCTCGTGATACTCGTATGGGCGCTTCCCCTCGTGCACCAGATAGTCCTCCGTGCCGTCGACAACCTCCCGCACGTACTTTGCCAGGTCGCTCAAGCTGCCACAGAGCCCACCCCTGTGGATCCTTGGCTCGGAGAGGGGATCGCTCACGACCATCAGCATCGTTGAATCCTTGCTCCACTGGTCGTATTCCGTGTAGGCGGATCCGCCCTCCTTCCAAGCCCTCTCGACGGCCTTCTCCCAAACCTCTGCTATCCCACTACCCTCGACGACGAGAACCGGAGGCCTGTTCATCTCAATCAGCTAGAGAAGGCCAGTGGAACTTAAATTAAGTGTTTCCTTAAATTAAGTTAAGTGTATCAAGAAACGCGTTCCGACATCGGCGATAGAGTTATGGAGTTCCCCTGCCAACTCCGCCGAGAAAGTCCATGTCAGGAGGCAATCCGACAGTAGTTTTCACGCAGCCACGACAGATCGCCATCGAGGATCGCGTGATCCCGGTGCCTAAGGAAGGGGAACTTCTGGTCAAGACGAGGCGAACCCTGATCAGCACTGGGACCGAGTTGACCATACTCAATGGGCAATTCCCTCGGGATTCCGTTTGGGCCATGTATGGGAAGTTCCCATTTGTACCAGGGTACAATAATATCGGAGAGGTCACCGACGTTGGACCCAACGTCGATCGCGCATGGATCGGCAAGCGGGTCGCGAGCTACGGATCGCATGCTCTATACGTAGTTGCGGAAGCGGATTCCGTGAGGACCATCGATCGAAACGTTCCTGACGATCAAGTCGTCTTCTTCACGATAGCGGAGATCGTGATGAACGGCGTCCGACGAGGCGAAGTTGAGTGGGGTGATTCTGTCGCAGTATTTGGGGCTGGGCTGCTGGGTCAGTTCACTGTTCGATTCTGCAGGCTCTGCGGGGCAAGGCCCATCTTCGTGATAGATGTGGCAAACAGCCGCCTTCGGCATTTGCCAGACGATCCCCTAATAGTAAAGATCAACCCAAATGAGGACGACATAGTCGCCGCCGTTGATAAAGGCACTAGGGGTCGAAAGGTTAAAGTCATCTTCGAGGTCACGGGCGATCCGGGACTCATCCCGTCTGAGTTCAAAATACTGAGGAGGCAGGGTCATTTCGTAGTCCTAAGCAGCCCGCGTGGGATGACGAACTTCGACTTCCATGACCTCTGCAATTCCCCGAGCTTCACCATAATCGGCGCCCACAATAGCTCCCACCCCACTCACGCAACACTTGAAAATCAATGGACGATGAAGCGGCACTTTGAACTATTCGTCGATCTCGTAGCGGATGGGGAACTGGATGTCAGTCCTCTGATCAGCCATCGCGAACCATACCGGAGGGCTGTCGAAGTTTACCAGATGCTGTTGAGAGACCGTTCACAAGCGATGGGAGTGGTGTTTGAGTGGTCATAGGTCGATCAGTCCGCAGTGGAAGAGAAGAGGCGATGTCGGCGGATCCACCTGAACTCTGACAGCGCCTGGAAAAGGCCTCCTTGAAAGAGCGCTCTATGAAGGGGTTCGATGATCGAGCTGTTTGGGCGATACGGAAGGCATAAATACTTCTACGTATACGGTGACTACTATAAATTTAAATTAACCAATTTTAAGCTCTTTTTCATGTTAAAGGGTAACATTTATATGTAATGCTACGTATCTACGTGTGCGTAGCCAATGACACGCGGCATCCGCCTCACAATCAAGAGAAGATATGGGGAATTGGCCCTAGAGGGCGAGAGCGTTGAGGAACTTGCATCCCTGCTCCAGGACATCTCAAAGCTTGATGAAGTCGTAAAGGCGGTGCTCGAGAGCGAGAAGGCCGCGCAGGCCGGCTCCGAACTCCAGGATATCATCACCTACAGGGGCGACAAGCCCATAATAGTGGTCAGGAAGGAGCTCATGACTGTAAGGGAAGCCATTCTATTGTTGCTCTATGCTAACACATCTGAAGAGCTAAGAGTATCGGAGATCAACGAGCAGCTAACTGAAAGCGGGATATTGTCGGCTGGGTACAACGCCAGGATTTCCGAGATGACTCGTGAAGGCCTGATCGTTAGGGGCGAGAGCGGATACAAACTCACGGAGCAAGGGAAATTGCGGGTTAAGGACGTAATTAAGAAAATAAGAGGTGTTGAAGTTGAGTGAAGAGAAAAGCTTGAGGGCGAAGTTGGAACTCAATGGCCAGGGCGTCGAGTTCACTGGAACGCCTGACGAGGTCGTCTCAGCCATATTGAAGTACCTGTCACAGGCATATCCGGCGCTGTCCGTCATCAAGAAGCTGGTCTTCTCCCCGGATCTCACAGAGCTGACCGAGAAAGTCTCATCTGTTCTGTCGATCACCGACACCGGCACACTGATGGTGAAGAAGAACATGGCGACCGAAGATGGGGTGCTGCTCGTCACCTCTGGGGCCGATCTGGCGACGAAGCTCGGAAAGCGTAACGACCCATCCGTCAGCGTGGAGGAGCTGGTGCTGACATTGAATGTCGCGGAGAAGACGGTTAGGAACGTCTGCAGCCTCCTTACGAAACAGGGCGACGTAGTGCGTGACGGCAAGGGGACGTACCGCATCTCACCTTCGGGAGTATACCATCTGCTGACGAGGCTCGGGAGCGGTGAGAGGCCTTGAGCGAAGGCAGGGAGTTGAGGATAAGGATAAGGCTGGGAGAGTACGAGATCGAAGTGGCTGGGACTAAGGAGGACGTGCTAGAGATACTCGAGAGCCTCGACGAGGTTGTCTCGAACGCGTCATCAGCCCTTGGAACTCGGAGCGCCTCAGCCCCACCCATTGTTTCGGAGTCGAAGCAGCCAGAGGAATTGCCTCACGTGCAGATGGAGAGGGACATTCAAGCACCTGACGCGATAATGAGCCTGCTCTCGACGAGCTGGGGGAACAAGCCGCGGAACCTGACGGAGATGATGGCCGCGCTGGAAGTCAACGCCATTCACTTCCCCAAGGGCACCGTGGCCGGCCGCCTAACAGACCTCACCAGGAAGGGGGTCCTTCGAAGGGTAAAGACCCCCAATGGATTCGGCTATGTCCTGATTAAGGGCCCGCAGGAGGGACCAACATCATAGGGATGCAGCGGGCTGCCCAGCTTGGACAGGAAGCTTGGCAGCCATTTCCGGAGATATCTATGCCCCACCACATCCCCGAGTACGGAGGATTACGCCCAAGGCCTATAAGCATACCCATTGGTCTCAATCACTTTCCACAGCTCGGTGAAGCCGAGCGCGCCGGACCAATCGAGATCTGCGCGCTCCCGAGGTGCGATGATGAGACAACCATAGTTGGCCTCGATGCCACCGCCCTGACGCTTGGGGAGTGTGAGAGCGGCGCAATAGTGGCCGTGAGGGCGGCCATGGTATCGAAGGTGAGGGCGACAAAGTACAGGGCTAAGAGGTTTGGCCCCATGCCCTTCCTGGTCCCATTCGTGAGCGATGATGCCCATTCGCAGGACCCGATGAGCTTCCTCGAAGCGTACATCAAGGATTACGTATCTGGCCACGTTTCAAATTCAATAATTCTATGGGATGGCCGCCTCCAACTCATTGAAGATTTCGTCGAAGGGCTCAAGTGCGCACGAAGGAACGGCAACGTGATAATCGCGTTGTCGAAGGACGCGATCAGCCATTACCATCCGATCTACGAGAAGGTCGGTGAGGTGGAATGCCCGTTCGTCGCGATCCTGAGCGAGGATCGATCGAAGACCGTCGTCGCCGCAAGGCTTGAGGGCGAGGGCCTGGTCCTCAAGGCGGAGTGCTTTCCACCAAAGGCCCATGAGAAGATCGCCGAGGACTTTGCGAAGATCGTAGGCAATGACCTGCTCGGCTCGGGATATCCCGAGACCCTGAGGCTTGCGCACATCCTGTGCAAATTCACGGCTACCGAGGTGATAGGCCTCAGGCAAGCGCTTGACAAGACGAGCATTGAGATCAGAAGGAAGAACGATGCCAGGAAGATCATCTTCGGCGGGCTCTGGGGTTGAAACCTCGCCTTGTTACGCCTCTACAGAAAGGACGGCGACACCCTAGAGCTCATAGAGTATCCGTCTGAGAACAGGGAGAAAGGTGGATACCTGGGAGTGGAGGACAAGAATGGTCTACTGGTTCTTCAGATCATAGAGACGACCTACTTGGAGATCCCGGGCCTTGTGGAGGAGATGCTGAAGGCATCGCCGACAGTCTCGATGGAGACGAGCGAACTCGACGTGCTGGATTTGGAATCGATACTCCAGCAGGTGAAGGATGCAGTTCTGCTGAGGTGCAAGGTCAGGGGCGCCATAGCCAACGGTTCCTTCGTCCAGGACGTAACTTGGATACCATCGAGGGTGAACTGCAGCGTCAAGGCGATAGACGATGCCCTCGTCCTCTCGTTCTTAGCCAAGAAGAGCATTAGGCCGATACGAGTGGGAACGACCCGGTCGGGCAACGCGCTTGTCCTGGATGCCGAGGACTTCGACGGGGGACTCACGGTGATAACCGGAAAGAAGGGGACCGGCAAATCGCACTTGAGCAAGCTCATACTGAAGGACCTAGTCGATTACGGCGCCCCATGCTTGGTGTTCGACGTGAATGGCGAGTACGCGTCGAGCCAGCTCGGCGAGGGCGTCAAGAAGGGAAGGGTCGTGACCTTGGTTCCGGGTGAGAACTTCAAGGTGACCTTGGACTACGTTGGGCTCAACGTCTTTCTTGGGCTGATGGAGCAGACCATGTCGCTGCCCTCGAACTCGGGCTGGGAGCTGAGGAGGATCTGGGAGCCGCTCCAGACGAAAGGCAGTATAACGATACGCGGGTTAAGGAATCAGATCTTCTCGAGCAGGATCAATGAGTACGTCAAAGACGCGCTCGTGAGGAGACTCGACGTGCTCGAAGGTTCTGGGCTGTTCACCGAATCACCAATCGAGAATACGACATTCGAGAGGCACCTCCTCCATGAGGACGGCGTCGCGCTGATCTTCGATCTTCACCGACTTCCCAATATCTTCAAGAGCTTGGTCGTGGAGTTGATCCTTAAGAAAGTCAAGTCCTTACTGGAGAGCCACAAGCTGCCGGCTGTCTTCCTCTTCGCGGAGGAGGCGCACATCTACCAGCAGCACACTTTCTGGGAGGACATCGTCACGAGGATGCGGCACCTTGGCATCTTCTCCATATTCATAACGAATGAGCCCAACAGCCTCTCTGAGACGATCTACCGGCAGGCGGACAACATCTTCCTTTTCAACTTCACGAACGAAAACGATCTGGCCTTTGTCTCGAAGGCCTCGACGGTCGATGCCCAGACGGTCATCAGCCTCGTCAAGAGCTTGCCCACGCATCACTGCCTCAGCTTTGGCAGGATGACGCTGGACTTCCCGATAGTCGTCAGAGTCGAGGAGAGAAAGTACTTCAGGCCCGCTGACACGAGATGCTTCTTCACAAGTAAGCTCGCTAATGGTGGCGGAAGGCATCCAGCCCAGGATATTGCACGCTCCCAGATAGTTCCTCTGAGATCCTGAGGAGCTGGTTGTACTTAGCGGTCCTCTCCCCTCTCGCAGGCGCCCCGGTCTTTATCTGCCCTGAGCCTATGCCTACGGCAATGTCAGCGATGATCGTATCCTCAGTCTCCCCAGACCTGTGGCTCACGATCACGCCGTAATGGCTCTTTTTAGAAAGGTACGCCGCGTCCAGCGCTTCGGAGAGCGTGCCAATTTGGTTGACCTTGAGCAGGAGCGCATTCGCCGCACCCATCGATATGCCCTTTGAGAGTCGCCTGATGTTGGTCACGAAGAGGTCGTCGCCCACAATCTGCACCCTCGAGCCGACCTTCCTCGTGATCTCCGCGAATGCCTCGAAATCCTCTTCCTCGAACGGGTCCTCGATGGAGAGCAGTGGATAGTCGCCGATGAGTTCGAGCAGCATCTGCAGCATCTCCTCCCTTGCCAATCCCTTCCCGTCTACGATGTATTTCTTCGAATCCTCACGATAAAGGCTTGAGGCAGCGCAGTCGAGTCCCAACATGACCTGCCTCTTTTGGTCGTATCCCGCCAATTCGATTGACCCAGTCAAGTTGTCGAGGGCATCCCTGGTGCTGGGGAGATCGGGGGCAAATCCGCCTTCATCTCCCACGTTTATGGAAGAAGGACCGTAGTTCTTGTGAAGCCGATCCTTTAGTGTCTGGTATATTTCGGCCCCTGCCCTCAACGCGTCCTCGAAGCGGTTGAAACCCGCGGGGATGATCATGAACTCTTGAAAAGCGAGGCGAGTGCCGGCATGTCTTCCACCATTTATGACGTTCATGAGCGGCACTGGGAGCCTCCAAGCTTGAGGGTCACCGAGATGCCCGTAGACTGGCTGGTCTAGAGCGGCTGCCGCGGCCCTCGCGGCAGCAAGCGAGATGGCGAGCGTCGTGTTGCCACCTAAGGCCTTCTTCTGTTCCGTCCCATCTCGATCCATTAGGAACCTATCTATCCCCCTCTGGTCCGTGACATCAAAGCCCACCAAAGCCGGGCCGAGTTTCTCGTTTATCGTAGAGACTGCCACCAACACCCCCTTACCGCCGTATCTCTTGGGATCCCCATCCCTCAGTTCGAGCGCTTCGTAGGTGCCGGTGGAGGCCCCGGAAGGAACTGCGGCACGACCGAGAGCGCCTCCCTTTGTGAGGACCTCAGCCTCGATGGTCGGATTCCCCCTCGAGTCGAGTATCTCCCTGGCCTTTATCGATCTGATCCTGTGAGCTTTATCCAATGGAGATCAGGCTATTCGATTTTATAGGCGCTTTTTACGGCTATCTCCCCCAGATGCCGAGAAGGGGAACGCCCTCAGCGACGACCAGGAGTATAACGGAACCTAGGATTAGGCGCTTCCCCAATTGCCTCTCGATCCCCGTTGCCCATAGGAGGAGCCCTATCAGGACCAGGGGGCCGTAGATTGCGGAGATCGTGCGGATCGCGGCCCTCATGGCGAGGGAGGCGAATTGTGCAGCTCCTTCGCTCGCCGCCGAGAGGATGTTATCGATGAAATCCCCAAACCATTCAGGCGTTATTGGAGGAGAGGTATAGTTCCCTACGGCTGGCGTTGAGGAATTTTCCGCTGGTCCGGCAGACGCTGACAACTGGGACAGGGCAAGGGGGAGGAGGCCTAGCAGGCAGATCGTCGAGGCTCTCTTCATAACCCCTTATCGTTCCGAAACTGTATTTAATCCCCAATGAAAGTCGTCGCGCCTTTATGCTATGGGCTACAACCTCCGCTTTCTGCGGAGCTTCATGCTCGCGGGTGGATTTTCCCTTACGATCTTGTCTGCCCACTCCTCGATTGTCGCATCTGAGGGCACGCGCTTCTTCACGTAAACGCCCGTTCGGCCAACCTCGTCCCTTCGGAGTAGGACGCGTTCCCTCTCCTTGATCAGATCGATGCCTATGCCGAGTTTCTTGGCAACCTCCGACTCATAACCGAGGAGGGATTTCTCGTTGTGCCCCCTGTCTGTCGGCTCTATGAACATCAGCCTCTTATCGACACCTGGATTCCTCTTGCCTGACGCGGCCTCGCTTGCAGAACATATCCCCCCGAACTTGTAGAATTCCCGTTCAAGCCTTCGCAGCTTAACGAGTGGGAAGGTAACGATGACCCTGTCGCGAAGCTCGACAATTGCCTTCAGGGCATGAGATGGCGTGGCCATCGCTATGTACCTCGCTTCAGGATCGTAGCCGATGTTGGAGAGCGCCAACTCCACCCTGTAGGACGGTACGGCATCCATTATGATGATGTCTATGTCGCTCTTAGCGCTCACGTCACCACGGGCAGCGCTCCCATGGAGATAGGGGACGGTTCCCTCCGGTTCCAGCGCTACCATGATTTCGACCGCCTCTTTCCTCATGCTGTTTAGTAGCTTGAAATGCTCCTCGGTGTAGACCACCTCTCGCATGAGGGGGCTTCTAACTGGCTTTACTCTGACCATCGACTGACAGGTTCTGCTTCTAGGCTATGCCTCAGGAGCTTTTATTCTGATCGCTCTTAATTTCGTGGCCCGCATATTCGGAGGAAACGCTAATATCAGCAGCCAATATTGGGTCCATTTTAGAGGGAGAAGCCCTGATTCAGGACCTGCTGCCAATCCTCATACTGCTTTCTGTGCCGCCAGCGACATATGTCGTGCTGAAGGTGAAGAAGATGAAGAGCGAAAGAGTAGAGGCCTCTCCCATCCACCTGATCTTCCGAACGAGGGCCCTGAACAACTTTCTGGCAGAGGCGCCCAAAAATCATCAAAGGGCCACGAAGGTCGTGTCACATATACTGTTGGCGGTCTATCCGGGATTGGTCCTGCTATTTTTCGCGCTCTTCGGATCAAATCTGTTGAATCTGATCAGGAGGCCCGCCGAGGCAAGCCAGGTGTCCATCGTAATACCCGGTCTTACGATCGGACTGGGTGATGCGCCCTACCTGATAGCCGCTCTGTTCGTGGCCATCGTTGTGCACGAATTCGCACATGCCGTCATCGGCTCAAGCCAAGGCATACCAATAAAGTCGGTCGGGGTTGGAATCTTCCTCTCACTCGGTTTCGCACTCGTGGAGTTCGACGAAGAAGGTTTCAAGAAGGCTGAGAGGAGATCGAAGATCCGGGCAGTTTCGGCGGGGCCTGCTGCCAACATCATATTGGCGGCGATAATCGTTTTCTTCTTCTACATCGGGCTTGCTGGCACACCCGGTGGGATCATTGCCATCACTACGTCTCAACCAGCTAGTTCATACATCCATCCCTGGGACGTCATAGTCCGGATAAATGGGACGGCCATAACGTCCGACCAGGCCTTCAGGGCATACATGGTCACGGTCAGGCCAGGTCAGATCCTCGAGGTCCAAACCCTCGAAGGGGTTTTCTTGATAACGGCGGGAACGCATCCGCTGAACGACAGCAGGGGCTTCCTCGGCATATCGGCCGGTAACTATTTCCCGAGGCTCGGATTCCTTGGGGCGAGGTCCTCTTACTATCTGATCCTCCTCATGAATTGGATGAACATGGTTAACATGAGTTTGGCGATATTGAACGTTGCGCCCGTCGCCCCACTCGATGGTGGAAAGATCATCGATGAGGTTCTATCGGATAGAAATGCGTCCTTCGTCGGGGCCGTCAAGGTTGCGATATTCTCAATGACGGCGGTGATACTACTTGGGAACTTCATCCTCTCCTATTACAGGTTCGGGCTATGAGCACAAAGCTATGTGATGTCTGCAGGAGGGAGGAGTGGAAGCACCCAATTGCGTTCACGGGGGAAAGGCTCTGCAACATGTGTTTCAAAATTAGGTTCCTTGAGCGCGTGATGAGGACTATCAACAGGAATCGCCTTCTGACGCCGAGGAGCAAGGTACTCTTGGGGGTCTCCGGAAGCGCACAGAGCATTGCGATGGCGAAGGCGATATGGGAGATCGAGAGGAGGTACGGGGCTGTGCGAATTTACTACATCCATGTCCTGAGGTGGGGCGACACCGAGGAGGAGAATGCGGTTCGCGAAGCCTTCAGCCAACTGCGCCTTCCCCTTGAGAACTTGAGGACCGTATCGTTGAGGGAGAAGAGGGGTTTCTACCTCCCTGAGCTCATGGAGGATAAGTCCGTCGCCAGAGAGGGGATGTGCAGGGCGTGCAGGCGCCTTGTCCCCTCAGTCCTAACCGTTGAGGCTAGCCGAATTGGGTGCGATGTCATAGCTTATGGCGACACGGCTGACGAACTGGCCGAAGAGGCCCTGTTCTTCCTTATCTCGAATAGATTCGAGAGTGTGGCGAGAATGGGGGCAAAGATGGCGCTGTCGGATGGGAGGCTTTGCCGCGCGCTTCCGCTGAGCCATGTCATCAAGTCAGAAGCAATGAGTTACTTGGGCTCATTCGGGTTCAGCCCGCGCTATTCATGTCCTTACAGAGATGTTCGGAAGGGGGAGTTTTCGGGAATTACGGCCCAGCTGGAGGCAAAGCAACCTGGGTCCGCTTTCTCAGCCATCAAGTCCTTTCTCAGCCTCTCGATGGCCCTTGACAGGAGTCGGCTATCTTATAGATGAGATGCATTGCCTTGCGAAAGTCCAACTTGGCGCGTCCCTTCAGGGAGTTATGCCCCCTCCTAATAGATCTCCTGTTGCATTTCGACGTGCTCACACATGTCGCTTCAGAAAAAGGCCCTAATCGCCTATCACTATCCTTTTGCCGGTCTCTGCGGATCTCCAGGCAGCATCAGTTAGCTCTGCGACTCGGAGGCCGCATATGGAGGGCGATTCCACGGCCTCAAGCCCCAGAATCGCCCTCACGAAGTTACGATCAGGGTCCGATCCTTCGGGCAACCTCGTAGGCTCTAGGAATCCCTTGCCGCCTATGGGGATGTGCTGAAGCCTCCCATTCCTGTAGAATACGGCTCCCTTCTCCCCCCAGAAAGTTATGTCCTCCCACCACGTAGGTGAGTTTCCGACGACGGAGATGCTGACTTCGGCGCCATTGCTGAGTTTTGCAGAAAGTGCTGAGTTGATATCGACCTTACTGCCGAGCCTATCTACGTATGCAAATGCCTCAACGGCTCTGGAGCCCGTCGTCCACAATATAATGTCGAGCAGGTGGCTCCCGGAGTCGTTCAACTGCCCGCCTCCACTCAGGGCAGGTTCTTGGCGCCACGTACCCTTCGTTCCTTCGAGCCACTCTTGGCATTGAAGGGCCGAGATGAACTGGACGTTGCCAAGTTCACCGGAACCTATGGTGTCCTTTACGTAGCGGAACTGTGGTTGGTAGTGCCTTTGGTAGGAAACGAGCATAACTTTCGTAGATTCCTCAGACTTCGCCACGACCTTCTTGGCGTCCTCGACTGTGCAAACCATCGGTTTCTCGACGAGCACGTGAAGTCCTCGCCGCATGGACTCCATTATCTGCTCAAAGTGCAAGGTGTGTGGCGTTAGGATCTCGACGGCATCAAGATCAACTGAATCGAGCATCTCGACGTAGTCGAAGAACACCTCGCATTCATCAACATGAGGGAACATCCCCCTCAACTTCTCGATGCTCTTTGCGTTCGGGTCTGCCAACGCAACGACTTTCGCTTGAGGAAGGCTGAGAAGGTGGCCGAGATGGTATTGCGCTATGCCCCCACAACCGATGAGCCCTATCCTGATCTTCTTCAGCCCCTTTACCACTCCGCTCCTTATCCTTGGGGCTGTGATCACCGTTACCTCAGGCTCATCGATCTTCTTCTTTGTAAGCGTCACCGCACTCATCGAATGCTCACCCCAAGATTAGCAAATTCGCTATTAAGGCTAATTCAACAAAGATCAGATGGTTACCTTGCTATTTGTATCCGAGGACTTATAGCAGGCTTCTGCTACCCTTACGGCTTCAAGGCCATCCTCTCCAGTGATCGGCGGCTCCTTACTACCAACAATCGAGTCTATGAAATCACTGAGCAGGAGGTGGATCGTCGCATCAGGTTCCAACATTGGTATCCTGAGTCTGCTCTCGCCCTTCACCACTTGGACCTCCCTTAAGTACCTGTCAGCTGCGACGTGCCCTTCCGTGCCTGCAAACTCCATCTTATCCGTTCTGCTGTTCGAGCTCATGCTGGCATCGAGTATCGCGATGGCGTTTCCCGGAAGGTCGAGCACCGCTGCGAACGAGTCTTCCACGCCTGAGCCAAGTAAGCGCCTTGCCTGGCAAAAGACCGCGGTCGGCCTCTCTCTCAGTATGAACTTCGTGAGATCGAAGAGATGGACGCCCAGGTCCATTATCGCCCCACCGAACTCCCGTTGATCCAGCCTCCACCCCGTCGCGGCGTGCTGCCTCTTGCACATCGCCGCCAGAAAGACCCGCCCAAGCCCCTCAATGTACTTTATCGATGCGATCGTCATGGGATGATACCTGAAGCTATGGCCAACCATAAGGTTGACGCCATATCTCCTGGCGGTCGAGACAATTCTCCCCGCCTCCTCGACGGTTCTGCCGAGTGGCTTCTCAACAAGGAGGTGCTTCCCGTTCTCGGCGGCCTCGAGAGCTATATCCAGATGTGAGCTATTCGGGGTCGCTATTATGACAGCATCGATCTCTCTGTCTCTAACCAGGTCCCTGTAATCGGCGCAGGTCTTCTTTACCCCCCAGGTAGCTGCGAACTTCTCGGCTTCCATGAGGTTTCTCCTGCATACGGCCACGAGCTCAACTCCTTGGACTTGCCCCTTTAGACTTTCAGCGTACCTGGAACCGTGTCTTCCGAGACCGATAAGGCCGATGCCTATCTTCAAATCCCAATCGCGTTATATCGATGGACTGTCCTTTTATGCGTTCTAATTTCATACGGATTCCTGGGATGATTCGAGAAAATGATCCCACAGCTCCCTTTTAAGAATCGTATGGTGCACCAAATAGCTTCATAGGGGAAAAAGTAGAATAAGCCATTTCCTTGAACATGCCTTTCCGTTGTTCATGCGGAATCAGGACGGAGTTAGCGTCCCCTGCGAAACAGCCCTATGCCTCACCTTTGGTTACGGAGTACGCGGGTTGGATCGTGCTTGTGTCTCTGACATCTCGTATCTTTCTGACTTTGTCGATGACAAATTTCGATATCTTCTCCTGAGCGGATTCAAAGATCGCGCTTCCATAGAGTTCGAACTCCAGCACAGCAAGCACATCATATTGGCCCGCGATTAGGTGAGCCTCTTTAACCTCGTCGTATTTCATCAGTTCCTCTAGAACCTTTTTGTCTTTGCCTGGGTTGACGTCGATCAATACAAACGCCTTGTATTTGCCTCTGACCTCATGAGTGCCCATGACAAATTCAACTTAAGTGTAAGTGTCGACATCGGATATAAACTTTAGGTGATGGCGCAGTTCGTCTTGGGTGATTATGGCGGGTAACCTTGCCTAATGCCCAGGTAGACCTTGCCCAGCTCCCTATGTTCTAGGAGCTCCTTTGACCCCCCCTCATACATAACCCTCCCCCCAACGAGGAGGACTGCACGGTCCCCCAGCTCTAGGGCCCTCCTGGCGTTTTGTTCAGCCAGGATGACGGTCATCTTGTAATCGTCTCTCAATTTACTTATTTCCCTCAAGACATCGAAGGCAACTTTCGGTGCAAGGCTAGCAGTGGGCTCATCAAAGAGCATGACCTTGGGCTTTCGGGTCATCGCCATGGCCATCGCAAGCATCTGCCTTTCACCGCCGCTTAGCGTTCCAGCTTTTCTGTTATTGTATCCCACTAGCACTGGGAAGTCATCCAATGCCTTTTTAGCGCGTTCATTAGCTTCCTCTTTACCAAGGATGTAGCCCGCCATGGTTAGATTTTCCTTTACGGTGAGGTTCGCAAAGATACTGTTCACCTGTGGAAGGTAAGATATGCCGAGCCTCGTAATTTCGTGTGGGGGCAACCCAATTATTCTGGTTTCGTTGAAGAAAATGTCCCCCGAATATATTTCCGTTATTCCCATTATCGTCTTCAGCAGCGTGCTCTTTCCGCTTCCGTTAGGTCCCACCAGCACCGTGATCTTCTCGCCTTCAATCTTGGAGGAGGCGTCGAAGAGCACGTGTAGGT
>Ga0315309_1001003_pt1 | contig 17114 bp, 20 predicted proteins | sample TDP4_MG_FD_203080 | JGI IMG/M metagenome (GOLD analysis project Ga0315309, IMG submission 203080) | Freshwater sediment microbial communities from Lake Towuti, South Sulawesi, Indonesia - TDP4 | ecosystem: Environmental > Aquatic > Freshwater > Lake > Sediment | place: Indonesia: South Sulawesi... | reverse complement strand
GAAGGCGCCACACAGTAGACTTTCTCCAAAGAGTAGATTAACACCTCAAGGTGCAACTGAGCACTCTGCGTCAAGTACATGCTCTCGTCAAAATACTTCAGTCCAAACAGCGTGGCGCCACCCTCAACTGCACTCGATATAAACATGGGTGGAGAAACTTCGAAAAAGCCTTGTTTCTTGAAATACTCGTGGATGAACTCGAGCACTTCGGCGCGTATCTTCATTATTGTGTTCATTTTTCGGCTTCGCAGCCACAAGTGGCGGACGTCACGCAGGAATTCTTCGCTCTTGTCTTTGGCTATTGGAAAAACCTCGGACAGCCCGACGATTTCTATTCTGTCTGTGGTGATTTCGTAGCCGCCTGGCGCCCTCTTGTCTTCTTTGACTGTTCCGCTCAGCGTGAGCGAAGACTCGATTGTGACTTTTTCTGCGTCTTTCCAAGCCTTACTGTTTCTCTTCACTGTGCATTGTATGACGCCTGAGGCGTCTCGTATGACAAGGAAGATGGTGTCTTTGCTCTCTCGTTTGCGATAAATCCATCCTCTTATGTTCACTCTTTTACGTGTGAATCGTCCAGTGGAGATGTTGTCTATTGCTGTGAAGGGCATGGGATTGCTCAACCTTCATTATGCTACAACGTTATGGCTTTTAAACACTTACGCTGAATCTCTCCAGCACTTTGTCTCATCATGAAAACCCTAACCCTTAAATCTCCCCTACAAAGGTGTGTATCAATGATTGGGCATGGAGAGTGGAAAAGGCGTCACAAAGGTGGTGGCGCTTCGGCTTTCTTTGATAGCGATATTAAGTGTTGTTTTTGTTGAAGGCATACTTGGCTTTGTCACAAACAGCCTCGCCATACTCAGCGATGCTGCTCACGCTCTTTTTGATTCAGCAACCTCGCTCATTTTGCTTGTGACAACTCAACTCTCGATGAAGCCGCCTGACGCCGAACACTTGTATGGGCACGGTAAGATTGAGCCAATAGGCGGTCTCGTAGGAGGAATAGCCCTTATAGGTCTAGCAATCTTTCTGGTGTTCGAAGCAGTGATGCGGCTTATTAGCGGAGTTTCGCAAGTTCGTCATGACATAATTGGTTTTTTGGCGATTGGTTTCACTTTGGGCGTCGATTTTTTTAGAATGGGCATCTTATGGGGAAAGTTTCAGAGTGAGAGCACGACTATGAAGGCAGGTTTTTATCACGCCGTCTCAGACTTTGCCTCCACAGTTATAGCATTAGCCGGTTTTGGACTAGTATTCTTCAACATTGATTATGGAGACCCGGTGGCCTCAATAGTTCTAGGAAGCCTTTTGGCTTATCTGAGCATTGGGCTGATCCGCTCCAGTAGTTCAGAGTTGAGCGACGCAATTTCAAAGAACGTCGTTGCCGACGTGAGAAAGGAGATATTGAGCACAAAGGGCGTGTCGGTGTGCAAAGACTTGAAAGCAAGAAGAGTGGGCACAAAAACTTACGTGGAGACCACAATATGCGTGCCCAGTTCAATGGGGCTCGCTGAGGCGCACGATGTTGCGTCGCAGATTGAGGCTAGAATCATTTGGTTGTACGGTGATTCCTCGGTGACTGTTCACATCGAACCGGTGGGAGCAGAGAAACCTATTGAGAAAGAGATTGAGAACCTAGCAACCGTTGTGGAAGGGGTCAAGGGTGTGCACAACTTGAGCAGCGTGTATTCGAAGGGCAGATTGTACATCATTCTGCATGCGTTGGTAGAGCCTCAACTCTCCATTGAAGAGGCTCATGGCATAGCCGAAAAAATCGAAGAAAATCTTAGGCGACAAATTGAGGATGTTGAAAACGTGACCGTTCACATAGAACCCTACGCGCCTAAGGTGCGCCGAGAGTTCATTATTGAAGATGCAGAAGTGCGAAGAATAATTAGGCAGATAGTTGAGGCACATCCAAACATTCGCAGAGTAAATAGGGTGGTGACCTACGTGAGTGAAAAGCGCCGTTTTATCAACATAGACTGTTCCTTCGACAAGAGCGTCTCAGTCGACGCAATGCATGACACGGTGTCTCACGTTGAAAGGGAGATAAAGAAGAAGTTGCGAGAAGCCGTTGTCACCATTCACGCTGAACCATCACTATAAAGCCACATGCCCAAAGCTGAAGGTTAAGGCACCTCTTTAAAAGATAAAATACATCAATTTAGGAATGGAACAAACTACAAGTGGTGGTTGAGTGCCGCATATTAAAGAAGTGAAACTGGAGCCAATAGGTTACGTGCAGCGAGCGTCTAAACAAGAGGACGTGAAGGACAGAAGTCTCGTGTCAAAAATAGTTTTGCGAAAAGGGTTGACGAAAGCCTTAGAGGGCTTAGAAGACTTCTCCCACATATTCGTTGTCTTCTACATGCATGAAATTCCAAGGAAGGAAACGAAAATCTTGAAGGTTCATCCACGAGGCAGAATTGACCTGCCTTTGTTAGGCGTTTTTGCAACTCGAACCGCTTTTCGCCCCAACCCAATAGGCTTGACATTGGTGGAGTTGTTAGAGCGTAAAAACAACGTTTTGGTTGTCAGGGGGTTAGACGCCTTAGACGGCACTCCTGTCTTAGACATTAAGCCTTACAACAGTAGAGACATGGTCCTCGGCGCTAGGGTTCCAGAGTGGCACAAGAAACTCCAAAAATAATGCTCACAACAAAATTTTTTGATGAAGTCTTACACGAAACATTGATTTGAAACGTGCGCCTCAATAAACAGCGAAAGGTTGTGAAGGCATGAGCGTGCGCAGTCTCAGTGAGGAAGAAGCCATAGAACTGGTTCTTTCCATTTTGAAAGCGGCAAGCAAACCGTTGACAACCAAGGAAATTGAAGAAGAAACGAGGAAAAGGCTTGTTCAGTGCCCTGACAAGACTCCTGTCTTCTTGAATAGGCTGAGACTGAAGGGAAAAATCAAGGGGCAACTTTCAACCGAGAGAAAAGCTTGGGTATGGTGGGTTGAAAAATGAGGCTAGGTCCAAGATATTATCTTGTCGTGTTCCTTCATAACCAGCTTAACCAATCTCTTATAATCGACGATTTGGATGTCTTTCCCAATTTTTTCTAAGAGACCTCGCGCCTCACAGTCACCCCTCAAAACATAAGCGCCTATTCTTCCCTCGACAAGTCTCTCGCAATACTCGTCCATTGTGGCAACGATACACGCATCTTGAATGTGCAAAATTGCCACCTTCTCTCCTTTTTCACTTGCCTTCTCGGCTACTTTCAAAACTGAGTCGTAGCCGTTGACTGACTGCAACTTACTCAAAATTATGAGCATACCTATTTGCCCTCTAAAAAGTTATTACCACCTCGTTCTCTGCGATTAATTCAGCAGTCTCGCCCATGGATACTGTTTTCACGTTGTAGGTTTCGTCGAAGTCGCTGATTCGCAGGTTTCGCTTGACCATAGAATCTGAAACAGCGTGCAATCCAACCAGGTCGGCGAGTGTCTTCAACCGTTCGGCAAACGAGTCTAAGCCAGCCGCATCGGGTTTTTGATTCTTCAGCAGGCAGTAGACTCCGTCGTCGATGAAGAGCAGTTGAGGCAACACGTCCATGGCAATCATTGCGGTGGCTATTCTGAAGCCTTCGGTCGCTCTTACGCTTCCGTAGGGAGAGCTTTTCACTATCAAGAGGGTTTTTTTGGGCATGTTTCCACGCTTCTTTTTAGGGTCCAAACGCCACGACTCGGTCAGCCTCGTCCATCAACTCGGCTAATCTCCCAAGGCTGCTTTCAACAACGCCTTGTATAAAGTCATTCTTGACGTCGAGTCCTCTCAGTCTGGCGCTCTCTCGGCAAGCCAAAATCTGCACGCCTTCTTTGATTAACTGAGCGAGTTTAGACGCTGGTGTTGACTGGTTTGGTAAGATTTGTTTTGCCACTAGGTTGTAGACTGCGTCGATGTCGCAGAAGACTGTGACTTCGTGGCCTGTCTCAACCGCGGCTTTGGCGAGTTCAAAAACTGTGTCGGTGTTCTGTGACTGCATCGGGGGTGAAAGCAAGACTATAAGGAGTTTTCCCATATTTTGACCCTTATGAATGGTGAAGAACGCCTCTTGTTCTTATATTTAACCGTATGTTCTTTAGCCAGAAAGTGCTCGCCGTCCAAAAGAAAGAAAAGAGTTTGTGGCTGAGATCTTATTTGACGTGTTTTTGGAGCACTGTTTCCCATTTGTCGGCGTGTTCTTCTTCGGTGGTTAAGATTTTTTCAAGCATGAGTCGTGTTGTTGTGTCGCCTATTTCCTTGGCAAGAGCTATCTGTCCCTTGTACAATCGTATGGCTTGATATTCCAATTCCAAGTCATCTTGAACCATCTGCTTGAGCTTGCCGCCAACCTTAATCGGATTTGGCTTCGTGGTTGGAACTCCCCCGAGATAGTGGATTCTGTCAGAGAACTCTTCCAAGTGATCCATCTCTTGTAGAGCTACTTTTTCAAACATTTCTGAGAGCGCTGGGCTTTCCATGCCTTCAGCCATCACGTGATGATAAGAATATTGAATAATTGCGGTGATCTCTCGCGCTACGCCCTTGTTCAGTTCATCGATGAGCTTCTTTCTCTGCTCTTTCGTTAATAAAATACTCATGTTTTTCACAACTCCGCTTGACTTTGAGTTATGTTGAATGGGAATAAAAGTTTTGGGTTCCATTGAATCTTTGCATGTAGAATTTATTTGTTGATTTTTTATTTGGTTTGGTGAAAAATTCTCCACTGTATACGCAGGTTTTCCAACAAACTCACATCACTTTGATGAGTCGTGTGCAGCCTTTGCCTTCTTCTATTCTAATAAACCTTTTTTCTTCTTCAGCTAGCTTTTAGTGGCTTCTTCTTTCTCTTAGAGTGGCACCCTTAGGAAGATGAGAGCGCCTATAAACCCCCCATGCTATGGCAGGGAAAGCGAAAACAAAAATAGCAAAACCTCTCAGCGCTGCTTCTAGACTTGGCGCAACAAGAATGTTTAAAAATCCTATCAGAAGGCACAGCACGCCTAAAATCAAGGTAACTCTTACTTCTTTGGCTTTTCGTTTTTTGAAGCAGCTGGGACAGAGATGTAGGGTTGCATCCTTGATCTTGTATAAGTAGAGGCAACTATCACAGTAGCTTCCACCGCAGTCGTTGCACAGGCCCACGGCTAAGACGTCTGGATGATTCGGGCAGCGTGAAGCGCTTGACGGAACTAGGATTGTTCCTCCACAGTATTCGCACTTCACTTGAACTGTGCCTGATGGAATTACTCCTCTGTGCGGCGCACCGCAGAAGGGACAGGTTAGTGTCTCACCTTCCAAACTTTTCTCCCTTGATGAATATTGTTATGAGAGAGTTTAAAAGTAAACTTTGCGGAAAGCTGACAACGACCTTATTTTCTAACAGTCAATATCACTTCGAAGAGTAGATTCCCTGAAACGCTTAACGCGTTTGCACTCAGTCGGAAACATTGAAAACCTTTAATCACATTTGCTGATAGTTTATATCGAAGACCATTAGGAGATTTCGAGGGCATGGCGGCTGCTCCAGGCAGAGTGATTTTTCACGTTGACATGGACCAGTTTTTCGCCGCTGTCGAAGAGCGAGAGCATCCTGAAATACGGGGCAAACCCGTTGTTGTGGGCGCCGACCCAAAAGAGGGAAAGGGACGCGGAGTGGTCAGCACCTGCAACTACGAGGCTAGAAAATACGGTGTCAGGTCCGGCATGCCCATCACAAAAGCTTGGAAACTCTGCCCTCAAGCAGTGTTTTTACCCGTGAACTATCGCCTCTACCTTCAGGTTTCTGCCAAAATCATGGATATTCTAAGCAAACACGCCGACAAGTTTGAGTCTTGGGGCATAGACGAGGCTTTTCTAGACGTGAGTTCAAGGGTCAAAGACTACGAAGACGCAAGAAGATTGGCGCTTGAAATAAAGATGGAAATCAATGAAAAGGAAAAGTTGACTTGTTCAATAGGCGTTGGACCGAACAAACTGGTTGCAAAAATAGCCAGTGACTTCCAGAAACCAGACGGCTTAACCGTTGTGGAAGAGAAGGACGTTAAGACTTTTCTCGCGCCCTTAGACATTGACAAGTTGTTGTGGGTGGGCAAGAAAACAGCGCGGAAACTGAACAAACTCGGCATCAAGACAATCGGCGACTTAGCCCACTACGACCCTTCGGTTCTGGTTGAGAAATTCGGAGTCATAGGCACACAACTTTACCTCTTCGCACAGGGAATCGACCGAAGCGAGGTAGGGCTACGAGGCGCAGTAAAGTCGATTGGCAGAAACGTGACGTTTGAAAAAGACACCTCTGATTGGGGATTTGTCTTCCAGACACTCGACAAACTCTGTGAAGAAGTCTTCAAAGAAGTGAAGCAATACAACTTCCTCTTCAAAACAGTCACAATAACTGTACGCTACGAAAACTTTGAAACTCACACCCACAGCAAGACCCTACCCTTCTTGACAAATAGGCTTTCAGACTTCGAGAAAACAGCCCACGAACTCATGCAACCCTACCTGCGACCAGAAAGAAAAATACGGCTGGTAGGAGCAAGGGTCTCAACCCTAGTTTCAAGCGAAAAACAAAAAAAGTTAGTTTAGGACTTCTTCAATCATTTACAAAAGTTCTAAACTCGGTTTGATTCAAATTTTTTGACAGAACTCTCCGCAATTTATAATAGGAAGTTATTTATTTTTTGTCTGTTTGTAGTTCAACGGAGGTGGCAGATAATATGGTTTCTGAAGGAAGAGCGAGATTGTTCAGGAGAAAGGATGGCAAGTACCTAATCTATGTTCCACTGGATTTAGCAGAAGACAGCATGTTCCCGTTCAAAACTCAATCCTCGATGGAGCTCAAGATATCCTTCAAAATTGGAGAAAACAAACTAGTCCTTGAAAAGTGGAAAGAAACTCCCAAAGAATAAGCAGCTGTTTATGAATTATTCCTCTTAAAAGCTCTTCTTTGATAAAGCAAGAGTTAATATCATATTCTCACTGAGCTTCTGCACATACGTAGTTCATTTTTTGGATTTCTAGTGGGCATCCGCCGCCGCAGACTTGCAGTTGAGGGCAGTCTTTGCATTTTGGTTCAATGTACTCCCTATTCCTTATGCTAATCGCTAGCGGGTGATTCCAGATTTTCTGCCAGTCCTCTTTGAGGATGTTGCCTAGGCTCTCAAAGTAGCTCTGACAAGGATACACGTCGCCGTTTGGTCCCACGCACATGTTGATCATAGCCGCGGTGCAAGACTTGACTCCTAAGCCCAAGCTAACTGGGTCGAAGCGGCAGTATTGAGTTGGAGTGTACCAGAGAAATTTTAACCCTAGTTGATTGGCTCTGTCGCGGACTTTAGGCAACAGTTCCTTCAATGTTTCAACTGGTAGAACAAATTTGTCGCTTATCGAGTTGGCTTTCCCGGAGTAGATTAAACTGTTGCATCCGAAGGCGGCAACTCCCAACTCTCTTATGAAGTCTACTGTTTCCAAAAAATCTGCTGCGTTGTACTTGCTCAAGGTTGTGTTTGTTGTGGCATAGATTTTGGTCAGAATGATGTTTTTTATTCCCGCGACTGTTTCTCTCCAGCTTCCCTTTGTTTCTGTCATCAAATCGTGGATTTCAGCCTTGTGCGATTCAAGGGTCACTTGAACAAAGTCTAGTCCAGTCTTTTCAAGAGTTTTCACGTAGCTTTTGTCTTTCAGTCTTCTGCCGTTTGTGACTAGTCCAGTTACCATTCCCTTGTTCTGTGCGTACAGCAGCAGTTCAGGCAAGTCATCACGGAGTGTCGGCTCACCTCCAGTGAAAGTCAGTATGAACACGCCGATTTGATGCAGACGGTCGATAACCGTTTTCCATTGTTCAGTCGTCAACTCCTCAGTTTCATGCGGTCCGCCAGTGTAACAGTGAACACAGTTGTTTTGACACTTAAATGTGAGCGCCATATCCATGCGAAGCGGCGCCGAAAACCGCTGGGTGAAAGGCTCAACACTTTTCACGTCTAAAAAAGAGATTGGGCAGACCTCTTCAGTCTGCGCCAAAGTGCTAACAGTGTAGATTAGTTTTTCGTGCTCTCTCTTGGCAGTCTTTGCATCCACTCTGTACATGCGCCTAATCTTTTTAACAGAAGCGTCTGTGGACATTCCCTGCATGAAAAAGTAAGCGTGAGCCGTCGCAGTTTCATTCAAGTACAGAACCGTGTTCGCCTTGATGACTAGGAGTCCCTGGCCTTCTGGCTCGACACGCAGCTGAAGCGCCAACCCCGCAAACTTGTCTCTTCCTCTATAAGTGTAGCGGCCAACTGGAATCTTGGGTGCACGGAACGCTTTACGAAATAGACTCATAACTCATCCTGCACCTCCACCAGCACAGGCGCAAGCACACGATACACAGGCGCAAGCACAGGCGCAGGCGGCACACGCGCAGACGCAACTGGCGCCGTGATGCGCAGGCTCACTTGAAGCCTTTGCAGGCGCTGGCATCGGCACAATAGCGTTGGCGAATTTTTCAAGGTTGGCTACAATGTTGTTAGAGGTTTTTTCCACGGCGGTTGCGATGTTGTTTGCGAAGTCGGCGCCCGGAATTGTCGGCGGCTTAGCCGCTTGAGTCGGGGTTTCGACGTTTGGCTTGTACGTGGGGTTAGGGTGATAGTGTTGATAACCGTACCAGTACCACAGCCAGAATGGACTCGGTTCGAAGGCTCTGTCTCGAAAAGCCGTTTGAGTGCGCGACTGATAGTTGGGGTCGAGAAACAGCCACAGCAGTTGCGCATCATACGCTTTGGACGCCAGTTCGGGTGTACCCGCCTGTTCCACCTGTTCCCAAGCCTTAGCTACGATTTTTCTGTAGTAGTCGATTGTGTCGCGTCGGCAGTACCCACGCATTTTTTCTTCAACGGTCTCTCTGAGAAGCACGACTGTATGTGCTAACTTTTCTTCGCTTAGGGCTCCGTCCTCTTTGATCGCATTAAGAAAGTCAATTTCATAGTATCTGAGAGGTGTTTCGCGCTGTCCAGTTTTATCTTGAAACTGAGGCATAATCTTCAGTCTTAACGACGGATTTGTGGACTCAACCCATATGGCTCTCTTCTGTAAGAGGCTGTAGAGGATTTCTGTTACTATTTTTGTCGGCTTTACGTCGAGGATGTAAGAAGCCTCTACGGCTGTTAAGCCACGCCTTATTCCGAGGGTCTCCATGCTGATTGAGGGAATTAGATACGGTCTTTTACGAACCACATATACAACAACGCCTATGACAGCGATTGAGGCTCCAACAATGAAGAGAGCAGGTCCAGACTGCTGCAGAAAGGCAACTAAACCAGTCGGCTGCTTCTCATAACTCTGCACAAACTCCTTTGGAAACGAAACTCCAACCTTAAATTGTTCGTCTGGAGAAAGGTTTGTTTTATTCCAGTAAACTGCTAAACGACCATCAGGTTCAAGAGATGTGTTATTCCAAAACGCTGATTCTAATGTTTTCACCATACTAACATTGACGCCAAAAGGCATAACAATGGACACGCGAAGATCGTCAACTCTTAGTGCTTGCGCGCTGGGCGTTGACACCCACCAAGTCGGAATGAATTCCATGCCAACGTTGCCAGGGTTTTTGGTGTCTTCGTATATCATCTTGGCAACATTTGTGGTAAGGTTAAACCTAATAGTTTGTCCAGCCGGTAGAGACGAGTAAAAGGTAACACGTACTTTGAAGTCTGTTGATGAACTGACGTCCGAAGTCACCAGATTGTGTCCATACTGGTCTAAGGCTGTTCCAATAGTGAAGTCTCGTTTAGGTTGACCAATCTCTACCCAACTGAAACTACCTGAATCGGCTGCGAAACCTATATCATAAAGCAAATCTATTGTTCCATTTTGCTTAATCCACACTTTTGCCCATTCATGTTCAATGTGATATTGCTTAACCTGCCCTGATACGGCGCCAGCAAGCGCAGCCAAAGTGAAAGCAGCAATAACTGCAATCGGCAGAAGATGAAACTTCACCATTTTGGTTCCTCGGCAACCTCGAAGGTATGCCCGCAGTAGGGACATGTTGCGTATGGCACACCAGACACAATTTTTATTTGATTAGTGTCTACTGAAGCAGAGCAGTTTGGGCATTTGAGCGCAACCGCCTTCATCTGTCCAGAAACTTCTAACCTTTGAATAATCGTTTTTGGCTTTTTAGTTATGTAATAGGCGATTACAGAACCAACGATGAACAAAAAGATGGCGCCAACAAATGACAACATTGCAACATTCATGCGTGCAACTGGATTGCTAACGGAGGAGGCTATAGCGAATATAATACCTAAAAAGACAAGTACAATACCGAAGAAGAAAAGAACAGCAATTGCAACTGCGCCTAATACTGTTTTGAGGTTCACGTTTAGGTTTGAATGCAACTTCTGGTAATTCAACCTTACTCTAATTGTTAAGAGCTTGCAGAAAAGGTTTTAATGCTCAACTTAACGCTAAGGTTGAAACATACGAAACAGCAGGACTAAAAAGGCTAGAGCCATATGCACAAATTCTCTCAGGAACTAGCCGCCATCCCTCCATACAGTTTCGAACTCACCGTGCACAATCCAGCAGGCTGGTTTTGGCACAACCCGCTAGAAGTCTATGAAGCAGGAAGAATCTGGACAGCGCTGCACCTTTCGTCGGGCAAGCCTGTTGGATTGAGACTCGAATCGCTAGGGAGTCTGGAAAAGCCGAAGATTTTAGCCACAATTTTCTCTCGCCACAAACTGACAAACAGAGAACAAAAAGAAGTCATCGAGATGATTATAGATGGAGCTGGATTAAGAGACAGCATCTTAGAATTTTATGACGCCGTCAAAGCCGACCCAGTTCTGAAACACACCATACACAACTTATACGGAATGCGAAGAGGCGCAATGCTCCGCACCGACATATTCAACTCAGCCACATTAGCAATAACCCTACAAAACGCCCCCATCAATCGAACCGACCAAATGCTCCAACTCCTCATCACAAACTATGGAGAAAAAATCACATTCGACCACAAAACAACCTACACTTGGCCATCGCCCAAATCCATAATGAAAGCTGACGAAAAAGAACTAACTGAGAAGTGCAAGCTGGGTTACAGAACAAAATATCTCCAATCCATAGCAGAAGCGGTCACAAACGAAACCTGTCCAACAATTAAAGAACTGCTAGAGATGCCCTTTGAAGAAGCCAAGGCAGAGCTGACAAAGCTGAAGGGAATCGGCGAGTACTCATCCGAAATAATACTGCCCCACGGCGAAGCCTTTCCAATAGACATCTGGAGCGCCCAAATCTTCCACAAACTTTTCTTTCAACATCAGCCGCTACCCCCTAAACAAGAAGCAATACAGAAAGTGCGAAAACAAGCAGCCGAGAGATGGGGCAGATGGCGGAGACTAGCCTTCGTCTATGTTCTCTCCGACTTAAGCAACATCTCTAGAAAACTCAAAATGAACCTTTGAAAACTTCTTCAGCAGACACCAAATCTGTCTTTTGGATATCTTTCGAATCTCCTTCCGAAAACTAGGCTGAATCTGATTCGGATTCTGAAACGCCAATAAATTATTAATGCCTCCCCGCAAGCGTTATTCGTCTAATAGTGGATTGAGAAGTATGGCTAAAAAGGCAATTATTGAAATTCTGCTGGTTCCAGAGTCTCTCGACAAAAGCTCTGAAGAAATCAAGGAAGAAATTTTGAAAGAGTTCCGCGAGGGGTTCTTGATGATTCCTTATGGTGACAGAATTGAGAAAATCAAGATTGTCGAGACTAGTAAATTCCATAACACATAATCACCCTCATCGCCTACAATCCAGTCGCAATTTCGTCACTAAAAAATCTTCGAGAACAGAATCCAATACGACGGCTCAGCTGCTGAATGTCTGAGAAACGCTGATTGCTGCATCCTTGTAACCGAATGGGATGAATTCAAGAAGTTGACGCCAGAAGACTTCATCAAACACATGCGTCAACCAATCTTAATTGACGGAAGAAGAATTTTCAACCCAGAAAAGTTCAGTGAAAAAATCAGGTTTGCAACTATTGGACGGGGAAAATAACACGCAGAATCCAGTGTCTCGGCAAATCAGTCTCTTGGGATTTTCAGGTTTCTTCGGTTACCATTTGTCATAGTGGACAATGTTGTTAAGGGGTTTTCTGTCAGTCACCGGCCCCTTCTCTTCGTCCGGGTAGCCTAAGGGGGTCATAGCTACCACTCGAATGTGCTTTGGTATATTCAACGCTTTCTTTGCGGCGTTCTCGTTGAAGTCCGCTATCCAGCATGTTCCTAATCCCAGCTCGGTTGAGGCTAAAATCAAGTTCTGCATCGCTATGGCCGCGTCAACCTTCCAATACTCTTCTCCGCCAACCCTGCCTCTTCGCCAAGCCTCCTTGGGGTCTGCACAGACGACAACTATTGCCGGAGCTTGCACAAACCATTCTTCATCATAGGATGCTCTCAAACTCTCCCTCTTTGCAGGGTCGACTATCACTATAAAATGCCATGGTTGCCTGTTATCAGCAGACGGAGCCAGTCTGGCAGCCTCCAAGACCTTGTTTAATTTTTCCTTTTCAACTAGGGTTGTCTTGTATTTGCGGATGCTGCGTCTCTTTTTTATTGCTTCGAACACATCCACATGAATTCCTCCATTGTTAGACTATGTTATTTGGTGGCTTGCTTTTCTAGGCCAAGTAGAATCTCAACCGTGCCTTTCACAAAGTTGGCGCAGCGACTCTCTTTTAATTCTTCCCAACGTTTGCGTCCTTCCGGTGTTCGGAAATCGCAGCCGATTAACTCGTAGCATATTAGGCTTCCAAATTTCCTTTCGAAAGCGCTTAAAAAACTGGCGGCAACAGCGTAAGCCCTCTCTCTGTCTTCTGTGCACTGCTTGCGCCCAAATTTTAGACCTACGCTCATGAGCGCTCCAGTGACGCATCCGCAGATGGAGCCGCTTCTGGCCATGCCTCCTCCGAAGGGCGTTGCAATTTTTGGGATGAGCGGGCTCTTAACGCCTTGGTGTCTGGCCATGGTTAGAAGAACGCTTTCCGCACAGTTGTATCCGCTCAAGAATTTTGACACGGCGCTTTTTGCGATGTCTTCTCTGCTCATTTGCAGGTCTTCCCTGTCTATTTTTTAGAGACAAAAAGGCATAAAAGCTAATCTTAAAAAATATGCGCTTGTAGAGGTTTTTGAGAGGTTTTCCTATGAGCTTTACGGAGAAGGAGTTGGTTAAGTTCTTTCGCGAACAAGCCAAATTGGAGGAGGATATAGTTAAGTCGGTCAATAAGGCGCTTGGAACCATAAAAAATTCGGTTGTAGAATCGGTTTTGAAGGGCATGGCGCTCGACTCTTCCAAGCACGCTGCCATTTACAGGGCGGCTGAACAGATAGTGCAGGTGGCGCCAGCCCTCACAGAGAGCGAGTTCAATGAGTTGAGGAGAGTTGTGAAGTGGCACATCGAAAACGAAGACAAGGTGATTAAACGTTTGGAAGACGCGGTTAAGAGAACGGAGAACAAGAGAATTCGGTTTCTGTTGCAGGCTATCGTGGCTGATGAAAAGAGGCATCATCAACTCTTGGATGCCATAATGGACATTGTGGTGAAAGGCGAAACCATCACTGACGATGAGTGGTGGGAGATGCTGTGGAAAAACGTGCCCTTCCACGGGTCGCCTGGCGGATAGCAAACAATTCGAAGCTTTCTTTTTGACTAAACTGTGTACACTTAAAACGTTGATTTAGAGTGCTTACTGTTACTTCATAACGTCTTTTTGGCGGTGATTCTCATAGAAACATGAAAGCCACTAGTGGCTAGCAACTTGGAGGGAGCGTTGCTTCATGTCCATCCATCATAGCCGCGTTTCTTTGAAGCCAAAGTCAGTTGAACATTATCGAAAAATTAGCATAGAACTGGCGAATCCGTCTATTCTGTGTCAGCTTAGGAGTCTTTTTGAAACAAGGTATTCCTTCGGAGAGTTGTTAGACTGGCTTCATTCCAGATTGAAGTGGAGTAAAGGAAACATAGTCAGGCATGAAGACCCTCTGGAAATACTGGCTTACGGAAAGGGAAGATGCGGTGAATTCAGCATCTTGTTCACTGCTCTCTGCTTGGCTCACAATTATCGGGCTCGACTAATCTTAGACATGTCTGACCACGTTTGGACCGAGGTCTGGGACAACAGACAAAAAAGATGGGTGCAGGTAGACCCTTCGGAAAAGAAAATTGACGACCCAAAAATGTTCGAACGAGATTGGAAGAAAAATTTGAAAGAAGTTTACGCTTTAGAGAATGGGCACGTAGAAAATGTGACGGAAACCTACAAAATACGTGACGGCTAGCAGTTTTTGAGGTGAATGGCAGGCGAAAAGATGCGGAAATTGGGTTTCCGTAAAGAGCACGGCTTGTTCAATAATTCTTACTTCCGAGGAAACATCACCGTACTTGCTGTGAGCGGTTTTTTCACTAACCTAGGAGTCGGGATAATAGGAATTTTCATGCCCGAGTACTTCAAAAACTTGGGTGAAACACCCTGATTCTCGGGTCGATGGGTTTTTTGGTGTTCATGATTCAATTGTTCACGCTTCTCTTGGGAGGCTTCATAGCAGATAATTACGGAAGAAAAAAAGTCATGGTGTTGACCGCCTTCTACGCAGCGTTGTTTCCACTACTTTATGCGGTTTTTCAAGACTGGCGCATATTTGCTGCAATTAGCGTGATCTCAGCTTTTGGAAGCGTGTCTCTTCCTGCTTCCCACGCAATAGTTGCTGATTCGATTCCTCCTGAGAAGCGGGCTACTGGAATATCGGCTCTTCAGATAGTTTCTTCCATGCCGTTAGTTGTGGTTCCACTCATCTGGGGCTGGATGATCAAACGCAGCAGTTGGGTATTACTATATCATCTACGCCACAGAAGTGATTAAACTCAACCCTTTCGAATGGAGCATAATCGCAAGCCTCCAGACTCTATCAGCCATTGTCCTGAAAATCCCTGGAGCTTGGATTGCTGACAAGTCTGGGAAAAAGAAGGTTCTAGTAATATCAGCGTTGGCATGTGCTCCCTTTACTATTCTCTTTACTCTTTCACACTCTTTCGTTCAGATTTTGATTGTCATGCTTCTCCTCGTTGTGGCTGGAATCTATTATGGTCCAGTCCATGAAGCTCTTCAAGCCGACTTAACTCCACGATCCATAAGAGGCAGGATAATCACACTCTGGATCATAGGTAACGCTTTTGTAGGCGCCATAGGAGTGTTCGTTGGAGGCTTGCTGTGTCACACGGTTCGCCCTGAGACGCCCTTTTACGTCTTTACCGCAGCAGAACTAGTGGCAGTTGCGTTTTTAGTTGCTGGCGTGAGAGAACCTCTAGAGAAAGAAGTATGAAGTGCTTTACGTTATAGCCACGTAGACTTTTTTCTCGTCGAACGCATATTCGTGCCATTCTGCTTTGACTTCTGACCGCTCCCTGTGAACGTGCACTCTCTTGGTCCTCACGAGATCTGCCATCTCAGTCAGGTAAGGCTCTAACAGCCTTGTGCTTTCCGCATCTAACTCTGCCAAGTGGACGGCGTCGAGTATGTCTGTGGGTGAGAAGCCCAATTCTTTCCGTAGGGCTTGTACTCGACGGGCTAGGTCGCGCATGACGCCTTCGCCTAGAAGTTTCTCGTCTCTCTGCGTGTACAGTAAAGCCTGAAAGTCGTCTTCGGACGCCTGTGCCCAACCTTTAGCGGTTTCAAACTCAGCAGGAGGCATTACATCACGATACTCCACGTACTTGACGTTGGCCAGTTCTAGGAACAAGTCTTCCAGACTCTTCAGCGCCTTCAGCTCATCTTTAGGCGCCACCACAACAGCCTTTTGCAAAGGCCAACGACGTTTCAACTGGGCGGTTTGACGAACCGAATAAGAAAGTGCCACAACATGCAATAACGTATCGAATAAGTGTTCCAATTCTGCGTCTTGCATGTTTTCATCCGGCGTAGGCCAGCTTTCAAAGTTCACAGATTCAGTCTGCGCGTCGTCCAGTTTTCTGTAGACGTTTTGATGCATAAACTCGCTTAGGAACGGCGTTACCGGATTGAAGAGTAGAACCAGGGTTTTCAGTGTTTGCCAAAGTGTGGCGTAGACTGTCAGGCGTCGGTTCAGGGTCTGTGGGTCGTCGCTCCAGAGGTCGCGGCGCACCATTGGCACGTACTGTCTGCTGACAACATCGACCACGAAATCTTCGAGTTCCGCAAGAGCGAAGTTGAATTCGCATGTCTCCAACTTAGCCGTGTAATCTTTGACGGTTTTTTGCAGTTTTGACAAGAGCCAGCGGTCTGCTGGTTTTAATGAATTGTTTTCTCTAGTCCACTCTAATGTGTGCTTTTTGGGGTTGAAATGGTCGTATTCGGCGTTTTGCATAAAGAATCGGTGCAGATGATAAAGCGTGCCCAACACCTGGTATGGACGCCTGCTCAATTCTTTTAGGTCGAAGTTTATGGTGTCAACGGGAGAGCACTTCCAGAGGTTGTAGAATCTGAAGACATCCGTGGAGTATTTTTCTAAGACTGCGTTTGCTTCCAGTACGTTGCCTAGGCTTTTGCTCATTTTTCTGCCCTTTGCATCTTGAGCCAAGCCTTGGAAGAGAAAAGCCCTGTATGGGGCCTCAGCTTTGCCCGTGAGTATGACGTTTTCAAGCAGCAGCGTGTTTGCCCAGCCTCGGGTTTGGTCTATTCCCTCTGTCAAAAAGTCGAGTGGAACAAACTTTTTGAATTCTTCATCTGTGAAACGCGCATAGGGTGAGGCGCCGCTGTTATGCCACGTGTCGAGAACGAAGGGCTCTCGTTTCATTTTGCCACCGCATTTCTCGCACTTCAGCTCTAAGCGGTCTATCCATGGTTTGTGCAATTCGAAGTCTGGGCTTGGCGGCTTCGTCGCTCTTTCCAACAGTTCTTTTTTGCTTCCAACTAACACCTTGTTTTTGCAGTTTTCGCAAACCCAGACTGGCAGGGGTGCGCCCCAGACGCGTTCTCGGGACACACACCAGGGTTTGCCTTCTCGAAGGAAGGCGAGGAAACGATTTTTGGGTCCTTCAAAGTAATAGCCCACTTTTTCAGCTGCTTCCACAACTCTATCGTTTATCTTGTCGGTC
>Ga0315309_1001001_pt1 | contig 17136 bp, 15 predicted proteins | sample TDP4_MG_FD_203080 | JGI IMG/M metagenome (GOLD analysis project Ga0315309, IMG submission 203080) | Freshwater sediment microbial communities from Lake Towuti, South Sulawesi, Indonesia - TDP4 | ecosystem: Environmental > Aquatic > Freshwater > Lake > Sediment | place: Indonesia: South Sulawesi... | reverse complement strand
GAACCCAGTCTCATCCCCGTCTAATGTAGTGGTCATCCCGACTATACGCCCAGGCATCTGCCTAACTACTTTCTGGTCGTCCCTGCAACTGAATATGCCCAGTAGTGGTCCTCCGAAGTTCATGTGGTTTCCGAGAGGCTGCCCTTCGCCTATAACTATGTCAGCGCCATAGTCCCCTGGTGGTCGAATGACACCAAGTGATGTCGGATCTACACCTACGATGAACAGGCTCCCTCTTTCATGGGTTATTGAGGAGATGTCATCCACCTGGTCCTCTATGAATCCAAGATATGAGGGGTTCTCGATGTACACTGCTGCGACATCATTGGAGATCTTATTCTTAAGTTCATGAATAGATAGATTCCCAGTCTTCTTATCGTAAGGTAAATTGTCAGTTCTGATGCCTGCTGATTCGCCATACGTCTTCAAGACTCTGAGCCTCTCCGGGTGGATGATGTGCGGAACTAGAATGGTGTTTCTTTGAGTCACTCTTTTAGCCATGCGCGCTGCTTCACCTAGCGCTGTAGCCCAGTCGTACAACGAACTATTGACAACGTCCATGTCGAGTAGCTCAGCCATTATGCTCTGGTATTCGAAGAGAGCTTGAAGCATGCCCTGGCAGATCTCGGGTTGATAAGGCGTATAAGATGTTAGGAATTCACTTCTGTTCACTATCATGTCGACTGCTGCAGGGACAAAGTGCGGCCACACGCCTGCTCCCAAGAATGCTGGAACTTCGTGGACTGTCTTGTTCTTGGATGCGATTGATTTTACCTCCCGGCTTGTTTCAATCTCCGAGTGACTAGGTGGCAATCCCTTCATTTTGTGCTTGGGAATGTCACTGGGAATATCGCGGTAAAGCTCTTCGATGCTCTTGATTCCGATCTCACGTAACATTTCCGTGACGATCTTCCTAGAGGAGTTAGGAAGATACGGGTTTGGATCTGGAGCCAATATTATGACACACCTCTTGCCAGTAGCCCTCTAGAAGGACTAGATGAATTGGCTGTATCGTTCCTCGTACAGATATTCAATCCATGATTGAGACTTGTGAGCCTGGTTGGATCTCACGGTCTCACAGGTTTACTCTTTACATTATCGAGTAGGTTATGGATATCTTCTTAAGGGTTATCTATTTGTCAGTCATCCTCGCGTGCTTCCGGTCATAGCAGTATGGCCTTCTTGAAACGAGTGCAAAAAGCTTATTAGGTGTCCTCCTTTAAATGGGTTTCACAAAAATACGGGTGGCCTCAAGCGTTGGACAGGAAGAGCACTGCAACATTATTACTTTTCTCATTAGTGCTGTTCCTGCTTGCGTCATCATTTGTGAGTGGAGTTACAACAAATGGTGGGCCACGCCTGGACGACGCTGGTACGCATTATGGCAAGAGCGTTGATGTTGGCACCTTGCTCTACCAGCACAGTCCGGGACCTTCGGACGGGAATGCTTCACTGGTCAATCTTTGGGCGAATAGGGTAATCAAAATCGGAGATTATGGCTTGATAACTGTCGAAGATACCGTGATGATCCATAACAACGGCACTGTGACAGCAAATTCTTGGACATTCTATCTGCCTTCAGACGTGTACCCTAAGCTGAAGTACGTTGCGGCTTACAACGTCACATCCGGAAACATAACAAACTTGGATACGGTTGGAGCCCCACCTTACTTATCATATGTTGGCATGCGAGTTGACTTTGCCAAGGTTGGCCTGCCGGCAAACTCCTCTTTGCTAGTGAGGATCATTCAGCAGTACGTTGGAATTGTTAAGCCAATAGTTAGCACAAGTAGCATTGCCTTGTATTTCTATAGGTATATAGTCTCTCCGTACCTCACGATGAACCATAACTCATCTGTTCAAATATCGTATAAGGGAACGCCTCAGGATCGGGTTTTCTTTGCTGGGAAGACTATTAGCCCGTTTAATTGCTCCAGGTTGGGTTCGACCCCCGATGGTTCTTGGATTTACACGTACCCCTCTCCTTTGGTAGAGCTAGTTAGTGTTTATCGACACGTAGAGCTTGACCCTGAGGGTTACCTCTCCACGACGGAAACAAGTACAGTAAAGAACTTGGGCCCAACCTATCTATCGAGTTTTAGTTTTACGTTGCCAATCTCAGTGATTAATGACACCCTAGAGGCGTATGATTCCACAGGAGTCTTGCCTTCGAGTGTTAAAGGTAGAAGCATTACAGTTACTTTTCGGATCACCTTGCATGTGAATTGGACTTACACGTACTATGTTTCCTATAAGACGCCATTGGATGATTACAGGACGGTTGAAGGTGGGCTTGACGTAATCAGGATGAATTCTACTACCGTGTCTGACTGTGGTGTCGATTTGGAGAAGGTTGTAGTTGTTTTTCCATCTCACACCTCACTGTCCTCAATGAGCCAATATGCTGACGGGGTTCAGATACAAGACGATGAGCCCTCGGTTTCGTACACGTTTAATGACGTCACGCCGATGAATGTTTTGCCAATTGAGTTCAAGTACTATTTGGACATGACTCAAATCCTTGAACGCCCCATCCTTATGACTTTTGGGTTCTTCTTAGTAGGGCTCATCTATGTAAGCGCAAGAAAACTGGTTCCTGGAGCAAGATCTGTGAGTGTTGTGGGAGAAGAAGAAAAGGCGCGAGAGCTGAGGGGATTGCTAAAGGAGTTTTCCTCAAACTGTGAGGAGAAGACTGCTTTGACACTCGAATCGGAGCAACTTGCTGAGGATAGACGGAAAGGTAGAATTAGCAAGAGAGCGTATGTTGAACGTCTAAATGTTGCGAAGAGGCGGATTGCTTCACTTACCAACCTTATCAACGAAGAGAAAAAGAAACTGTCATTGGCAAGCAAGAGATATGCAACCATGATCAGGCAACTTGACACTTATGAAGAAGAACGAGAAAATGCAAAAGCGAGCCTCGAAAACCTAGAGTTTAGAAGAAGGCTGGGAAAAGTCGCGGGGGATGTCTACAACCGCCTAAAATACGATAACACGAAGAAAATTGAGAAGGCAACATCAAGCATCGATAGCATAATAATGCAGTTCCGCCAAGAGACCCTATGAAAACCTCACAAGAACAAAGTTGATTAAGCGAATGGAGATTAGAAAACGTTTTTAACCTCTTGCTGTAACAGTCTTTTCGTCATATCGACGCTACTTCGGTAAATAGGAGGTAATTGGCACAATGGCAAAGATTAAAGTCGACATGGACAAATGCACTGGCTGCGGAACATGTGTTGATGTATGTCCTCAATCCTGCTTTGAACTAGACAATGAAGCGGGAAAGACGAAAGTCATAAATGAAGACGAATGCCTCGCCTGTAGAGCATGCGAATCCCAGTGCGAAAACCAAGCAATCATAATAGAAGAGTAGAAGCAAGGGGCGCGAAAGCCAGCAAGATTTCCTTGCCCCTCTTATTTTCCCTCTCCACGTTCACTGATCAGAGATGCAAAGCGCATCGCAAGATACGCTGGAAAAGTGTTTCAGAAAACGATTTTAATACGTGCGAAGTATACTGATTTATGGAAGCCCCGTGGTCTAGCGTCTTCAAGGCGAAATCGACTGACTTGGGCTAGAAGCCAATGATGGCGGGCTTTGGACCCGCTGACGGGAGTTCGAATTTCCCAAACAAGACTCTTGGAACGAAATTCTCCCCGGGGCTACCATTCTACTTGGCTTTCACTTAGTTATACTCTCGGATGCTCCCTCTGGCTCTCCATGTACTAGTAAATACGCGGAGGAAAGGTAGGTTTCTTGTTTAGTCAACAGCACCATCTATGTATAGAAAACGTCATATCCGATCCAGGGTGAGATAGTCTCAACCACCATGCGCGAGGCAGCAACATATGCTCAGCAAGAATCTAATTGAAGACTATGAGAAACGAACCCCGCGCTCCAAGGCACTCTTTGAGAAGGCTTTGAGGTATTCTCCCGGTGGGGTTAGTCACAACATTCGCTATTTCAGACCATACCCGTTTTTCGTTGAGAAAGGTCAGGGTTCACGGTTGATTGACATTGACGAGAATGTTTATACCGATTACTGGATGGTTCACATGTCAGCTATACTTGGGCACGCTCATCCGGAGATTGTTAAGGTTGTTTCTAGACAGATCCCGTTGGGTTTCCACTACGGGACAGTGAATCAAGTGAGCGTCGACCTAGCCGAGGTCATCTGTAAGAATCTCTCGTCTGGCGAAATGCTGAGGTTCTGCAATAGTGGACTGGAGGCCACGAACTACGCTGTGAGATTGGCTAGAGGTTACACTGGTAAGAAGATTATCTTGAAGATGATCGGAGGTTGGCACGGTGGCAATGAGCTGCAGGTAGCAGTGACGCCTCCCTTCGAGAAACCTGAGTCGAAAGGGATACCAGGTGGGCAGTCTAGGTTTATTGTCCCCGTTCCTTTCAATGATATTGATGGCACTTCTTCTGTCGCAAGGAAATACAAGGGCAAGGTGGCGGGGATAATAGTGGAGCCCGTGCTTGGCGCTGGCGGGTGTGTCCCCGCTGAGAAGACCTACCTAGAATTTCTTAGAGAGCTTGCCGACGAAAATGGTGCGCTACTGATATTCGATGAAGTCATAACGGGGTTTAGAGTAGCCTTGCAATCAGCGCAGGGTTACTATCACATGAAACCTGACCTCACTACTTTGGGCAAAGTCATCGGTGGGGGTTTTCCTATAGGTGCTGTAGCAGGAGAGAGTGAAGTCATGAAGTTGGCTGACCACACTCGTGGGGCTGGTAAGGGAGAATATGTGTGGATAGGTGGGGGAACTTTCTCAATGAACCCTATGTCGATGACGGCGGGTTTAGCGACACTAAGCTATCTGATTAAGAACCCCACGCTATATGATCACATTGGAAGGTTAGGAGAAACGGCTCGCAAGAAGATAGACAAGGAATTCGCTGACCGAGGAATACCCACAAAGAGCACCGGACTTGGTTCGCTGCTTCAAACTCACTTTCTCCGTGAGGAAGGTTTAGAGATCAAGAGCGCGGAGGATAACTCAGTCCATACTCTTAGGGAGAAACAATTCGAATATCATTTTAGACTGATCCTTAGTGGGATCTTCTTCTTGCCGGAACATGAAGGGGCTATCTCCACAGAGCATACTGAGAAGGACATTGAGGAACTTATCAAATCAGCTGGCACAATTGCTGAAGAAATGCGTGAGTAGGGGCGGCGCTATTGCTGTTGCTGACTAGCGGGGCTTAGTTTTCCTTTTCTCAGGTCTCTGGGTCTTTACGTTGAAGGGTTTCCCTTCGTTGAGTACTTTCTCAGGGATTTTGCGTGACCACTTCTTCAGGAATGCAATGTCTTCGTCAGAATTCCTCAAGTCGTCTGGTAACATGTGAGGGATAGTCTCGATGACGGGATACCATCGTTGACATTTCTTGCAGCTGATTAGCGCTTCGTCGACTTCAGTTAGGAAGAAGTACCAGTTTAACAAGTATATCTCAGGTAGGATATCTTCCAAGGTTTTCTTTTCTTGGTCTCTGCTAGTTTTGCTCTTGGCCGCGTCGAACTGTTTCAGTGTCTTCCCTATTCTATCTGTTGCCTTCGATTTTACTTGTTCAAGTAACTTGGTTGCCGATGATTCAGTCAGGTCGCTTATCGTCCTAGTTGACTTTGTCTTCTCATCAAGAATTCTCAGGTAATCTGGGAGCGGTTTCTTCTCACGAGAGAACTCGTCTTCAATCTGGATCCGTCCGTCCTCGACGATCTTTACGCACTTGTCTTTCTTGCCATTTGGGAGTGTCAATATGGAGTTTTCTTCCAACACAGAAAGTTCTCGACCTTTGAAAGCCGATTCAACCCGCGAAAACACTTTATCATCTGTTTCCCAATTCAGTATTCCGAGGTCGAGTGGATAATACTTGCAGATTGGACATGCCAGTATGTCGAGGAGCCATATTCTCATTTTGGTGGTTCACAACCGCTTCTTTTTATGTTAGACCTAGCATAGACTCAACTTTTTATTACTTTCCCTTTCTCAACCGTGATACCGGGTTCCAACTTGACACCTGAGCCTATGACAACATTCTCTCCTATCTTGCAGCCCGCCCCTATTATGGCTGACGGATCTATTTTAGTGTTCGAACCTACCTCACAGTTCTCGTCGAGGATACACCTGTTAAGGATAACCTTTGAATGAATATTAGTTGAGTCAAATACTAATGCACCACTCAACGTTGAAAGACTACCGATACTCACACCACGCTTGACCATTGTACCTGGTTCTAGTCTAGCATCTTTGTGAATCGTGCATGAATCCTCGATGTATACTGGACCTTGGATCCTGACTCCTTTTTCGAGGATCGTTTCATCTCCAATCGAAACCGTCCCCTTTATTGTAGCTTGAGCGATGTCAGCTGTAGGTGAGATTGAGTGGCTTAACTTCCTGAGGAGCCATTCTGATGCCTCAAGGAAACCTTCCACATTTCCCACATCCGTCCAAAAACCCCTTGCCCTATATCCGTACAGGGGTTTTTTCATGTCTAAGATTCTGGGGAACACGTCTTTTGCGAAATCAAATGGCATGTCTCGGGGAATCATGTCAAGGACATCTGGTTCGAGGACATATAAACCCGTGTTCACAAGATTGCTTTGACACTTCTCCGGTGAGGGCTTCTCTTCAAAGCTGATCACCCTGTCGCCTTTGCCCAGGTTTACCACCCCATATTTCCATGGCTGCTCAACTCCGATGACTGCAAGCGTTGCAAGAGCCTTTTTTCTCCGATGGAACGCTAGCTGTGCCTTGATATTGATGTCAGTTATATTGTCACCCTGTATCACCGCGAAAGTTTCATCCAAGAATTTCTCAGCGTTCTTCACCGAGCCTGCAGTTCCCAGGGGTTTGTCTTCCTTTGGGTATCGGAGTTTGACCCCGAACCGTGAGCCATCACCGAAATAATCCTTGATCTGCTCTTGGAGATAGTTGGTGGTGACGATTATTTCATCAGAACCAAGTTGCGCAACCGATTCAACTATGTATTGTAGAACCGGCTTTGATCCGATAGGTAGCATCGACTTGGGTCTCGAATACGTTAGAGGACGAAGCCTCGTGCCGTAGCCCCCCGCGAGCACAACAGCTTTCAAACTATCACACCACGTGCCACTTATGCTGTTTGCTTTGAGATACCCCTATGGAATTGACTTCGTGTAAGTTTGGCTCACTCTGGTGTTTCCCTTTTTCTTCCTAGTTCTCTGCCCTTTTTGTTTCACTGTACTTTGACTGAGATTTCTTTGGAAATAGAGCCTGACAAGCAGATTCCAACAGTAAAACCAAACAAGCATTACAAAACCTGCTAAGAGTAACTTAAGGACGGCCCCTATTAGTTCGTTGACGTAGACTGTTGATGACAGCTCCATTGGTGGGAGGAGATAGTAAACGATTATCAGGCAAAGGATCATTGTCAGCCAAACAACCAGGATTATGAATATTAACCCGAGTAGATATTTTGAGTTCGCCATTCTTGGTGGCCGCCTGCTTGATAATCTAACCGAGTAGGAAAACTGTTGTCAGTACTGCTAGAAGTGAGCTGAAAGCCGATAGTACGAATAATGCTCTAACAATTTCGTACTCTCTTAGTGGCACCTTGGCTACTATTATGCGTGTCAAGGTCAGTGGAGATCTTGAGTCGCTATTGGCAGCTATTCTCTCATCTTTTTGAAGAAATGTGGGTCGCGTCCTTACTTGTCTCCTCTCAAACAATCGACCTATGCTCGCCAGACTGTGAAAAGAGTTCATTATGAAAGGTATCATTGCAACGACCGTGATGATTTCTAGGCGTCCAATTACTGCTATGGCTGCAATATTAGCCCCCACTGCTAATGAGCCCACATCGCCTGTGAATACTTTAGAGGGGTACTTGTTGAACTTGTAATATGCCAACAGCGTGCTGGCGAGGATTGCCGAGAGAATCAACCCCTCAGTGGAGCCGAGGATAATTGAACACACAAGTAGTGCAACAGCGACGGGGATACATGTGCTTGGCATCGCTCCATTCAGAACGTCGAGCATGTTCACAGCGTTCGCTGCCATAGCTGTTCCTATGGGTACCATTATCGGGTATATTATTGTAAGTCTAGTTCCACCTATGAAAGGAAGTACAGGGCGCGGGACGTAAGTCTGTAACAGGAGAATTGGCCAACACGCTGCAGCCGTCAGGACTGGCTTAATCTTGGGACCCAGCTGCCTTAGATCATCAACCAAGCCTACCAGTGCGGCAGTACCCATCATAAGAATTGCTGAGAGCATTCCCATACTTGTTTCTGGAAACAGAATAATCGCAAGGATGCCTCCTATTGCAAGAGAGGCCACTATGCCAATCCCTCCCATCTCAGGTATCTTTGGTCTCGCTATCTTGTGATAGTCTATTCCGACCATGCCTGAGCGTTTCAGCTTCTTGATTAGATAAGGCATCAATATCAGGGTAGCTGCAAAAACCAGTGCTGATATCAATAAGACAGGAAGCAATGTCTCCGTAATCGGTAGACCTGAGATTGGCATGTCTCTCGACCGACTCTCTTTTTTGGCTGATAATTGGCGTATTGCCCTGAGGTGGCGAACCCTGCAACTGTAAGTCCACTATGACATGTTCTGTTACATATTTATCCTTAACCTTTGTGTTACACGATTACCCGGGTAGCGTGCATTTGGCTAGCTATTCTGTTCAATGGAAGGGGAGGCCAGTGATCGTGCAAGGCATTAGATTTATCAAATGCTGATCCTCTCAATTTTGTGGGACACTTTCGACTGTAATCACCCTTTTAGGGTATATCATGTTTAAGGGTTGGTTATAGGAGAGATGGGCTGAAGGAAAAGATGACTTGGTGGATACTTCATGGATGGAAAGAAAACTGTGCTGGTAGTTTCGGCAAACCTTAGAAAGGCTTACCCTGTCATCGAATCGGTTTCTAAGATGGGTCTTGCAGTGATTGCTGCCTTCTATGTTTGGAGATCCTCAGTGTTCTCAAAACATATTCACAGGCGTTACCTTATTTCCGATCCTTATACAGATGAGCATGGTTATGTGAGTCACATTCGGTCAATAACCCATCAACATCGCGTAGCCATGATCATACCGGTGGGTTTCATAGACAGCGTTTTGTTGGCTAAGCATAGGAAGCTTCTGCCTAGGAATATTGTTGTTCCCATCCCAAGCTATGAGGCTATAATGATGGCTTCTGACAAGGTTGAGCTTGTTAGACTCTGTAAAGAGATTGGAGTCAAATACCCAAGAACATTGAGTCTAACCAAAGGGTCTCTAAGTGATGCTTTGAGGAGTTTGGGATTACCCCTCGTGGTCAAGGGAGGTTCAGATGCATCAACTCCCCAGTATGCGTTCACCACCGAGCAACTCAAGGAAATGACGGAGAATGGAAAAGGAGGCAAAATACTCCAAGAATTCATATCCGGAGGAGGAGCTGGATACTTCGCATTAGTCAAGAACGGGGAAATCATCGCAGAGTATGCCCATAATAGAATTATAGAAGAGAAACCAAGCGGAGGACCAAGTCTGGTAGCGTGCATCAGCAAAGACCCAGAGATATTCAGGCTGGGCAGGAAGATCATTAAACAGCTATCTTGGACTGGAGCGCTAATGGTTGAGTTCAAGAGAGACTATGAGACTGGTGAATACTATATTCTGGAAATAAACCCAAAATTGTGGGGCAGCTTGGATCTAGCTGTTTGCAAGAGAATAGATTTCCCGCGGTATATTGTTGAGACGTTTCTTTACGATAAGAAACCTGACTTCTCTCGCGAGGCCAAGTATTTCCTTGGCGGTTGTTTCGCGTGGATTCTTTCAGGAATGAATTATCTAAAGGAAAACCCAATGGTGTGGTTTAGAATACTGAAACACTATTTCAGGAATGGCGCGTTCAGCAGTGACATGCACCTTGGTGACCCGACTGAACTCGCCTACTCATTCTTCACCAGAATATTCAACTCAATGTTTAGAGGCTACGGTTCAGAACACCTGAAGGAAAACTGGCTGAAGAACCTCAAGAAAATTGCGAATAGCATTAAGTCGCAAGGTATTGGCGCCATAGTTTTCGACTTCGATGGAACCATAGTAAATCTCAAAGTTGACTGGAACAAGGTTAGAAAGGAACTTGTGAAAAGGAAACTCATTAGATCCTGGGAGTCAATTATGGTCTCACTTTACCAAGCTCGCCAAAGTGACTCACGTAGGTATAAGACCATAAGTTCGCTTGCTGAGAAGTATGAAAATGAAGCTCTGGAAAAGATTGAAGCCAAGTCCAGTCTCAAAGAACTGTTTAGCAGGCTACTGAAACTTGGAGTCAAGATGGCTGTGGTTTCAAAGCAAACAAGTCAAACTGTCGTTTCCGCTTTGAAGAAACTAGGTATCCACGAGAACTTTGGGACGGTGGTCGGTAGAGAATACTCAATGAGTAGGAAGGAACAGCTGGCTAGGACCTTGGAAGATATGAAGGTGTCTCCTGGCCTAGCTCTCATGGTTGAGGACACTGTGACAGACGCTACCTCAGCGGCTAGGCTTCACATGACCCCAGTAGGGATCACTAGGAATCCCTACAGGTTTCAACAGTTCGTAGAGCTGGGAGTCCCGACCTTCTCCAGTATTGATGATTGCATCAAGTCCATTTTAGTTACCAAAGAGCGGTGCCAGAAGAATGAAGATAGTTCTAACGCATGATGCGGATTCCATCAGGAAATCTTTCAAACACATCTGGCAACGTAGGGACAGGTTTTCAGGCGGTGACATACTTCTTTCTGCACTGAGGGCTAGGAACCTCTACAACAATATCGAAGACATAGTAGCTCTTGAGGATAGCCATGGATTTCACTCAACCTTCTTCATTCCAGCATTTCTTTTCGATGTAGATGAAATCGTCGACACTCTCAAGTCAATCAAGAAGAGTGGATGGGAGGTCCAACTTCATTATGTCCATGCGCCAACCCAAGCATACGGGCTCTTTCAAATTCAGAAAGAGTACTTCGAGCATAGATTTGGCTCACTGGAAGGGGTTAGGTCTCACAACCTCGTTGCCAAGGAACAAACCCTGCAAATGTTTAGAAAAAAGGGTATCATCTATGACTCCAGTTACAGAAGAGAAACCGTTAGTACGTTTGACCTGTACAAGGTTAAGGGGGAGCTTGTGGAGATCCCGATAGGTGCAATGGATACAGATATCTTCGGAAGACTTATGTTGAATGAAGAAGAGGCTTCTAGATACATTCTGTGGAAGATTAGAAAAGCAAAGGAGGAAAAAGCGAAACACTTCGTGATACTCTTCCATCAAGAATCTTACAGGATGAAAGGAGGTAGACTATATAAAGAGCTGGTTGAGTATCTAGCCAACAAAGGATATGAAGCAGAACGTTGTATTGACGCCACTAAAGCATTAAAGTAGATTTAACATGAAAACCGTTTTAGACAAGTTCCAAGTGATTCGTCTAATGTTTTAGAGTCTCCTTCAATGCCTTCTCGACTTTGGTTGCGACTACTTCAGTCGAATATTCACTAAGAACTTTTTGTCTTCCTTCAGACGCTTTCTTACGGCGGTACTTGCTATCGGTTAGGACTCTGTAGAGTTTGTCGGCAAAGTCATCGGTAAACCCAAGTCTTGCATATACGATAGCGCTTCCGTACACCGACCTCATAGATGGTATATCGTAGGTGACTGCCGGTTTCGCCTTCAAGAACGCCTCGCCAATGGTGAGTCCAAATCCTTCGAATTCGCTAGTGGAAATTAGTACATCACAACCCTTGAGTAACCTTTCTTTTTCCTTGTCAGATACGCGACCGAGGATGTGTATCCCTTCAACCCCTCTTGCGGCCTCTTTGACGTTTGACAAGAGGTTGCCCTCGCCAGCCATGTAAAGCTCCGCATCTTTCAGCCTCGCCCTCAGTTTTCTGATCACATCTAGCGCATCCATTGGCCGTTTATTTGGCTCCATTCTGGAGATCCATAATATTCTTTTCAACAGAATCTCTACCCTCTAGAATCAGCATAGACTCTCGTAGTCCAGTATATTGCCAACCGTGAAGATTTCTCTTACCTTAAACCTCTTAAGCGCGTTGGACGTGTACTCGCTGACGGACAGAATGGAGTCAAAGTACTTGAGTATGGAGTAATTAGCAAATAGTCTAAGCAACGCACTAATTTTCTTTCTCATGGTTGGGGCATAGCTCAGGAAAAGCTCTACACTCTCTGGAACGTCATGGTGAAATTCAACTACTTTCACCCCAACTAGTTTGGCCAGAAAAACCACGGGGAAGGCAATAGGCCCTGCATTTACAAGGATGATATCATACTTTCTTGAGAGTTTCGCTACCAAGGGCATCAGTTTGAGAACGAAGAGAGGGTAGCGTATGTATCCTGTGGTTTGAGGGACCTTTATTCGTATTTCATTCCTTTTTCTTCCCAACACCTGCTCTGTTTTGCCGCTGTTCATGATCAGGAGAACTTCATTGTTTCTTTCAGAGAGTTTTCTGCACAGACGAATGAATGTCAATCTTCCCCCTGCTATATGTACGGAGTCATCGGATATTGCTAATATCCTCAATGCCTTTCCCATGTCTTCTCACAACCTTCGAGAATTCGCGACTGGAATACTCAAAGAAGTCTTTCAAGCAAGTTCACTTTTCTCGTTGTGGGACCTTCTTAGTTTTACCCAGAATATTAGGTCTTCGACCGACGGCTCACTTACGGCCATTCCTCGTAGGGATGGAACACTAGCAAGTTGTTTGATGAGTTCAAGCTTCTCGTCATCGCGATCAAGGTAGAATGTCACATCGAAGCTTTTCGGTTTTCTTCGGTAGCTGTAAGATAAGGAGGTCAGGAATTTGTCATCTTGATACGAGTCGAATGCAGCTTCGATGGCAGTCTTGAACTTCAATTTCCTAGTCAGAGAATCGATTTCGCCGGAAAGCTCAACCTTGCCTTTGTTGAGTACGATACATCTGCCCAATGTCTTTCTTGCGAAACCCATGTCATGCGTTGCAACGAGAGAAGTTATGCGTTCCTCAAGCAACAGATTGGAAACATTGAGCTTATTTGCAGCGTCGAGATTCGCCGTGGGTTCGTCGAGAATCAGGATTTTGGGATGTCTTCCAAGCGCTATCGCGAAAGTCAGTAGAACTCTTTCCCCATAAGATAAGAATCCCCACCGCCTATTCCAAATATTAGCGATCTCGCACCTCTTAAGTATTTCACGAACCCTCTCGACATCGACGTTCGCTACTCGCCTGTAGAAATTGGCTATCTCACTCGCTGTGAATCTATCATGGTAATTCAAATCCGGTGAAACATACCCTATTAGTCGCCGAACAGCACGCTCATGCTTGACGACATCTAATCCAAAAACCTGGCAAGAGCCTTCATCTGGAATAAGCATCGTACATGCTATCCTAAGGAGAGTAGTCTTGCCAGAGGCATTCGGCCCGAGAACACCAAAGATCTCATTCTCATTTGCCTCGAAGGTGATGTGGGACAGAATTCTCTTTCCGCCAGCAACTTTACTGATGTTTCTTGACACCACAGCCGACATACGAAACATAACACCTCAGTACGTCCAGAGAACTCCTCTCTTCTTTGCCACTCCTACACATCTCTTGAGTAGGAGAATGCTAAAAACCAATACCGATAACGTGATAGCTGGGGCAGCAAGCAGATATAGGGGCAGGTTTGACGGCAAGGAACGATTGATGAGAGCAAAGCGAGTGGTTGTGAGGAGATAATATGTTGGAAGAGAGAATGCTAGTACCCTGAATTGCTCAGGGAGAACTTGTATACTGAAAGAAAGCCCACTTAGAAGTGCTATCACGTCAAACGTAGCCCTTTGAAGCATCGACGTATACTTGTAGACTATATTCAAACCCAAGAACATAAGAGCAAGCGCAAAGAAGAATAGCCACGAAAGGCAAAACAAGAATAGTATTGAAGCTAGTGAAACAATATCAATTACCAAGTTAACGCCAATTAAACCCAAAGTGACAATGAAGGGTATCGAAAAAAGTATCGCATTCAACGTCTGCATTATGGCATATCCTAGACCAAGCTCGATGAAACTAGCTCCATAGACATACAGAGTTAGCGCGTTTTTGCGTTGTAAATCATAATTGAATTCTGCAACAACTGTGTAGAAAGCACCCGAAACTGAAACCCATACGATATAACCACTTAACAGGAAATACGAGTATGAAATCGTGTGAAACTCTGGAGTTGCAATACTCACGAAGAGACCTACAAATATGGCATAAAGAGAATCTTTAACTGGAGGGAATAGCCTGTAGAGATAATCTACCGGGTACTTGCTCTGAACCTTTAGATTGCGATGAGTAATCCCCCAGACAATTCCAAGGCGCCTACGGATTACTGGAAACCAGTTGCGCAATTCGCTCACAACCAAGAAGGGGGGCCACTAAAATCCATAATATCAACGGTATCTTGCCTTAAGAGAAATACACTTGGATTTAAATGTGAGGTTTCCTCTTGATCGTAACATCGAAGTTTCTACGCCTGAGACGTGGATTTCGCGCCGTAAGACTACACGATATCTAACTTTGCAAAGAAACAGGGCAGTCGTGAGGCTTGGATTGGTTGAAGATCGCTGTGTGCCACCACTTTCTTGAGGTTGGAGGTGGTGGTGAAAGGCTTACTGTCTCAATGGTTGAAGCCTTGGCCAGCAGAGGACATGAGATAAAGCTAATCCTGATTAGGAAACCCAAAGGTGAAGTAATTCAGAGACTGTTCAGCAAGAAGTTGAGAGGCGTCAGGGTAACCACACTCGTACCTTTTGGCATAAGCTTATTCTCTCTATACCAAAAGTTCTTCTCTGCGCTCCCACTCGTCTTCCGAGTCAAGAACGTGGATCTGGTTTTTGTAGCTAATACTTTGGTTCCTTATGAGATTTCCCGAAGAATTCTTAGAAAGAAAACTATCCTATTTGTCCATACTCCTCCGGTGCCAGAAAACAACAATGTCCCGCCACCTTATGACAAGAGACTACACGGGAAGATATATTATTACGGGTCACTCTTCCTTAGGCGCAGAATACGTAGATTTCCACCTGATGTAGACTTGTTATTGTGCAACAGCACCTTCACTAAGCAGACTATTAAAAAGGTCTGGGGGCTTGACGCCAAGGTCATTTTCCCGCCAGTCTCTACTAAGGACTTCTATGGTGAGCTGGGTTTCGACAAGAGAGGGGACTATGTTGTGAGTGTTGGCAGAATTGCGCCAGAGAAGAGAATTGAGCACCAAGTAGAAGCGATCTCGAAAACGCCTTACAGACTCAAAGTTGTGGGAAGCACACTTCTGAGACTGTACGCAACCTACTATAACGAGCTGAGAAGAAAAATATCTGACTCTGGTTTAAGCGCCAAGGTGAGTTTCGAGACAAATGTACCGTTTAGACGCCTGCGTCAACTTCTGTCCAATGCAAAGATCTATGTCCACACAATGCTGGAAGAACACTTCGGAATAAGCATCGTGGAAGCAATGGCAAGTGGTTGCCCGGTCATAATGCATGGAAGTGGAGGCGCGTGGACGGATATCGCTGACAATGGCAAATATGCGATTGGATACCGGTCCCCCAACGATTTGGCCGAAAAGATTCAGAGGCTAATGAGTAACAAGAAGGAATGGGACTACTGGCATTGCAAGTGCCTTGAGAGAGCAAAGGAATTTGATGAGACTCTGTTCCAGAAGAGGATAGTGGAAGTTGTCGACACATTATAGAAAAGAAGAGTCATTGGTTATCTAGTTTATTCCCTGTTCTCTTTCTCCGGATCAGCCTTTGAGTATAGCTTCTAGTTGCCCAGTGGTCTTCTGTATAGTGAAGTTCTCTTCGACTCTTCGTCTACCGCTCAAGCCCATTTCCCTACATCGATTAAAGTCTTCCAATAAGGTAACCATTCTATCTGCTATTATCTTAGTATCGAAGGGATCAACAAGAAATCCTGTTTCGCCATCGATAACGGTATCGACCATTCCACCTTGGTTACTCACTATTACTGGTCGACAAGTTGCCATTCCCTCTACAGGAACTAAGCCAAAGGGCTCATTAAAAGTCACATAAACAATAGCTTGCGCATCCGAGTAAGTAGATAATACTTCTCTTGAAGCTGCTTCCATGATCACATTCTCTCTTAGACCAAGAGCGCTCACAAGCGCCCTAAGTCCATTCTCATCATTCTTACTGCCTGATCCACGAATCGTTAAAGTTGCATTAGGAAAGCGCTTCACGCATAAGGACAAGGCTTTGACTACGCCATGAAGGTTTTTTAAGAGGGCTATGCGACCTAAGTAGGCAAAATTGAGAGTCTGTTTCAGAGGCAACCGAGGGAACCTCTGAAGATTTATCCCAAGTGGAACGACGTGAGGCTGCTTCTTGAAAGTTCTCCTAATTACGTCAGCCATGTACCTTGAGTAGCAAACCAATGAGTCTACGTGTCTTAGCAGTAGCCGGTCTAGCTGCCTTATTAGCCAACCGCGCATTATTGAGGATGGGGGAAGTGGTTGATAAGGGTCCCCCATCTGTTTCATGTAAGCGTATCTAACAGGTTCGGGAATATACCAAACAGTTTTCGAAGTCTCGACCCTAGAAATCAAAAATCCGGGAGCGGGAGTATGAATAAGAAGGACATCATAATCGCCAAGCGGAAAGTTTTTCTTGAACTCTAACCCGCGCCTCATATTTGACAGCAACTTTCCTTTAGTCTTCACCACATGCATCTTAAGGGAAGGGAACAATCTTGCGTCATATGCGTGTGTGAGACACTCGACTTCGTGTTTTTTTGAAAGTTCTTGAGCAATGTCGTACGCTGCAATTTCTGCGCCTCCAAGGACGTTGAACATGCGATGATAGATCAGAATTCGCAAGAACGCACACCTCCATCCACAGAATACCTAATGTCTACAGCATTTCACAATGGATTGATAGAGCATTTCAGCTGCCACTCTTGTCAAAGTCATCCATTTAACTATCGGTCGCTTTCCATAAATACGTTCACTCACGTCATTCCTTTTCCATGTAAAAAACCAATAACGAGGGTTCATATAGTCTGCGGACAAGGATCTTGGCTGACTTGTTATTTTGGGGAGCGGTATTTGTCTAGCAAAGGATGGTTCATCTACC
>Ga0315309_1001000_pt1 | contig 17136 bp, 13 predicted proteins | sample TDP4_MG_FD_203080 | JGI IMG/M metagenome (GOLD analysis project Ga0315309, IMG submission 203080) | Freshwater sediment microbial communities from Lake Towuti, South Sulawesi, Indonesia - TDP4 | ecosystem: Environmental > Aquatic > Freshwater > Lake > Sediment | place: Indonesia: South Sulawesi... | reverse complement strand
TCGCAGATCCGAAGAAGGTGCTACTGGGTCTTGCTCTGGGACTACAACTCAAATGGCTACAGCGGAGTCATAGCGCAAGAGGATCAGAGCAGAGTAGCAATCTCACCGCGGCACATAATCCACGATGAGATAGTATTGCCACGTTTTGACCTGAAGGGGAACGTTATCGGGTACAATCTCGAACCGACTTTCTTGATGGACATCATAAACTTCCAGCGCAATATCCCATGGCGCTACGACCGCGGCGACTGGTTGGTGAAGGTGACCGCCCCTGACGGAACCATTGTAGACCTTGGGACATCGAGGTTCGTGGCAAAGAGAGGAAACGGAGCAACCACCAAGAACTCGAAATTCACTTTGTGGAAGCCGCCGGCATACGGCAGATATACCGTCGAAGCCAAGGGCTGGATTGAAGATGTGTGGGGCAACCGCTATGAAGGGGGCGGGAAGTACCCCTTCTGGATCGCCAAGCGAATGACTATGGCGACTGCTACTTTTCAAGGGCAACCGTACAATGTAGGAAACCGGTATGGGCGCGACATCGGCTTTGCGCCTGCCGTGCCCGCCGACGTGATTATCAATGCAGACTTGTACGTGAACTCCGACCTTCAGAATGTCCGTACAGTCATTTCGACAGGGAAGGCCTCGCCAGGCGGAGTGTTCAGCACTGTGCAAGGCTTGAAGCCTCTGTCGCTTGACGCGCCAGGAGAGTATCACGCGCGGATAACAGCGACGTACTGGGATCCTGAAGGACACCTGTGGGTCTGCGTAATGCGGCACGCAGGGGTTGTATACCCTGAGGACACCCTGATCATAGCGCATGGAAAGAAGCTCTTGATTCAGGGAAAACTCGTTGACCGTGGTGAGAAACACTTTGAGGGCTACGTACCTGAGACTGGGGACTTCCGGTTCCTAGACCACATAACCTTCCCGTACAATTCTGGAGACTCAATACTGATAGCCAGTGAGCAGCAGGGCGCCAACAAGATTGAACCCGTTCTCATATACGAGGTGAAGGGAAAGAGCACTCCCTACGATCCGGCTTTGCAGGGCATAGGCAGGTCAAACTTGCGCATAAGGACGAGCAACGGCCTGTCACCTGAGATGTTTCCAGAATACATCACTGACATGGAATATTTCTACGGATCTGCTCCCAGACCTGGATTCATGTCTAGGTTCCTTGTCGCTCACGACAACACTAGAGCGCCATACTGGCCGACGAGCAGGACCAATTTTGGTGGCCAGATTGGCGCATCGAATAACGGTGACCTTCCGGGCGATATCTACCGGCTTTTGGGAGGAGTCGTCCTAAGACCTAAGGGGCAGACCCCGGCATATGCTGGCTACCAAGCTAGCGCGTTTATTCTTCCTAAGGGAACCAACAACAACCGCATTATAGGACCTGGAGACGAAGACCTGCCGAGTCCTGACGGAAACTCTGCGCGCTTCTTCTTGGTGCCAGTGAGACCCGGTATGGTCTACCAAGTGGGCACAATTTTCGGCGCCGTGTTGCAGATCGATCCCGTTGTCCCCTGTGATGTCCAATTTACCTTGACGGCCCCAGATGGGTCGAAGAGAGTGGCGGAAGGCAAAGGTGACCGGTTCGGCTACTTCGCTGCCAAAGAGAGGTGGCCTCTTGACCGGCCAGGAGTCTGGGTCTACACCGTAAGGGCCACGTGGAATGGCCATGAGGGTAGAGTGCCCGGCTTGCCTGACACGGGAGGATACATCTTCGTGATTGAAAACGGAACAGCCCCCGGACGAGGCATGACCTTGAAGATGCGTGGCGAGCAATCCTTCTCGCCGACCGACGGACTCGAGGTCATTGGTGAGAGCAGTGCTTCTGAAGTGTATTTCGCTGCGATAATCCCTGGGGCCGTGCTCGAACAAGGCGTCATACCAGTAAATAACGGCGAATTCCGATACAGGTTTGATCCGAAGAGACTCGCCGCCAAGATAAAGACCTATGACATCATAAACTTGGTTAACGGTAGACCAGAGATCGGCCGAGTAGTGCACCTGACCTTCTTCTCCAGAGAATTGGGTCCAGATGGTCCATACCACTCGTTCGTCAGAGTGATTCTCAGGGGCACGACGGCGATCTATGTGAAGGATTGATGATTGCGAGGACTTGTTGGGCTACAGGGCGCACAGTTCTCAACACCGAGAGCACATGGACAAAGAGAACATACTCAGGCACAGGCCGCTCAGAAAGAACATGTGCTTTGAATAGCATGCAATCGGCAATGGCAAGAGTCCCTTGGTGATCAAATCCCATTTATTCTGACTCGAATCGATCAGCCTAATCAAAATGCAGGTACCTAAAGAAACGGCAACGCGACCACAGCGAGCAGTAAGGCCAGCAGAGCAGCAACCAATGCAGTGGCCAGACCGGCCACGAAGGCTCGTCCGCCCATCTTTCGCACAGCGGCCACATTAACCTTCATTCCTACTCCTGCGAAAGATGTCGCAAGCAGGAAAGGAACTACGTACGAGGAAAGGACGCCCTTCACTGCGGGCCAATCTTGGATTGCAGGCATTGGAAGACCTATTGCAGAGGCCCAGTCCAGCGCTGCGCACACAAGCGTGTTTGCGACAAACAGGATTGCGAACGTCGGTACCACGATTTTCGCCTTACCTGTTGGACTGGAACCAGTCCGTCCGTGAAGATAGGACGCGGCCATCACAACTGGGCCTATCATGAAGATTCGAACGGACTTCACAAGCAACGCAGCGTCTAGGGCTGCTTTTCCAATGCTCCCCGCTGCAGCAACGACTTGAGCTGTTTCATGTATCCCCGTGCCACACCATATCCCGTACGCCACATCACTTCGACCTAGCCAAGATGCAATGAACGTGCCCATGTAGAGCAGCGGATATGAGAACATCGCCAAGAGTCCGAAGAGTGTGATGCAGGCAAGAGCTAGTCCCGTTTCGTCTTCACGAGCGCCGATGGCTGGTGCTGTAGCTGCTATTGCAGATGCGCCGCATATACAGGTTCCAACACCGATCAGTGTTGAGAGGGATTTGCTCAAGCCAAGTCTTCCTCCTATCCACATTCCGAGAAGATATGCCAATGCCACGATTACTAGCGCGTTGATGGCTCCTATTCCAACTCTCAGCCAGACATATGCACTCACGGTTAGACCAAGTGTCGCAATGCTGGCTCTCAGCAAACCACTAGAACAGAAGTCGACTCCAACGCGGAATCCCTGCGGAAGGGTTGCGATGTTGGCAAGCACTATGCTGAATATGAAAGACCACATAAGAGCGCTGATTGGCTTGTAGAATTGCCACACCACGAATGACGCTACTGCTATGCCGACACATAGTAGAACTCCTAGTTCCAATCTGACAGCTTGTTGACTCAACTCTTTTGGTCTCTCCTTGCAGTCATATGCCTTCGCATTGTTCGCGTCAGCACTACACGATTTCTATTTAACGGTTGCGAACTCTCAGGAAGGTGTTCTATGCGGGGAAAAAGTTCATGTCATGAATTAGTGCGTTTTTGGCAACTACCCTGCGTACCTCGGTGTTGGCCGCAGAAGCTCTATAGAAGCACGCTAGGTACATCGTAAACGGTCGGCACGGACACGTCTGCCACTTCTGAAGTCCCCCAGACAAGCATGGTTTTTATTCCTAGCTTCTTGGCGGGCAGTATGTCTACCTTCTCTCTGTCTCCGATCGATACATGTTGATGGGCCGCGCTTCCCGTCATGTCTAGGGCTTTCATGTAGGGTTCAATGTCAGGCTTCGATCGGACAACATCATCCGCCGTCACTATCCCTTGAAAGATTTTCGGCGAGAGACCTAAGATCTCAAGAGTACGGATTGTGCCTTTCCTAGAAGTGTTGGTAACTATCACATGAGTGAAGGTTCGGAGCTTTACTTCAAACATATCTCTGAGTTTATGATCGGGTTTCAGGTACTTCGTCTTGTCGACTGAGTCTACTGCCTCTTGAATCAATCTTCGATCCAAACCTAGTTCCACCGCCGTTGCAGTTGCTCCTCCGAGGCGAGCATATAGAGCCAAGAACCTTCTCCTCGCTTCCTCGTAAGGAATCGACAGACCTATTGCAATACGCGTATAGATCTCACGTTGAATCGCCTCAAGGAGATTTGGCTCTGACTTGTACAGCGTTCCGTCAACATCCCAGAGCAGATGTTTGACATCTCTTAGCATATCGATTCCTTCGTGAGGAGGAGTGGACCCTATACAGGCCAGGATACACTGATAACCATAATGGAGAATAGTCACTCCGCGGAAAGTTTCTGATAGGGGTGGGTGCTGAGGGCCATGTATGTATTTACTCGAGGGAAGATGTTGCTTCTTGTTCTTCTCATCATAAGTTCTTGGGCGTTAGCGCTATACGCGTTCGTCTACTATAGGAGCGGCGCCACTGTGCTTCCGTTGCCTTCTACGCGCCGCCCTGACTCTCCCTATCAAATCATCGAGATACAACCCGGAGTCTTCAAGCTTCCAAGCCCAGTCACAGTCGGAACCATGTCGGTTGAAGAAGCGATCTTCAGAAGGAGGTCTAAGAGGGAGTATCTTGACAAGCCTCTGGACGGTTTTCAGCTGTCTCAGTTGTTGTGGGCTTCGCAAGGAATAACTGAGCCGAAATCGGGCTTCAGAGTGACTCCTTCAGCAGGAGGCACTTATCCTTTAGAGATATACGCCGTAGTTGGAGATAACTGCGTCAAGGACTTGAGAGCGGGCATCTACAGATACAATCCCAAAGATCACACAATCGTCCTAATTACTCCCGGAGATTTCAGAACTATACTCTCTGCCGCCGCGCTCAATCAGCAATGGGTTGCAAGGGCACCTGTGAACATTGTTGTCACCGCCGTCTATGAGCGGACGACGCGGGTCTACGGCTCAAGAGGGACTAGATACGTGAATATGGAGGCAGGTCATGTGGGACAGAACGTGTACTTGATAGCCACGGCCATGGGGCTGGGTGGCGTAGTCATAGGAGCGTTTGACGACGAACAAGTTCAGGGCGTTCTCAGGCTGCCGAAGGACCAAGTTCCCTTATACATAATACCGATCGGATATCCCAAGGAGTAATAAACATCTAGACCAAACGAAACGGGTGTAATATGTTTGCGGCTGAATTCTGACAACACGGAGATGACTCGGCACTGGAAAGAGTGACTGAAGTGCGCCTGCTATGTCCAGTCTGCAAGAAAGAGAGTGAGGTGGATGGGTTCATTTATCGTTGCAAAAACTGTGACGAGGCGCTTGAGCTTCACTATGACCTAGAAAATCTACAAGGAAAGATCTCCCAGCGAACCTTTGAGAGCTGGCCTTGGAATATGTGGCGTTACTCAGAACTTCTTCCCGTTGACGGGCACGCAAGAATCTCTCTGGAGGAAGGGGGATCACCTCTGCACCGAAGCAGGAGACTTGGAGAGAGACTAGGTCTCGAATATCTCTACCTTAAGGATGAGACAAGGAATCCGACGGGCTCCTTCAAGGATAGAGGAAGCAGTGTTGGCGTCTCCAAGGCAGTCGAGTTGAAGGCTAGAGCTGTGGGATGTGTCTCGACGGGGAACATGGCTGCCTCCATGGCGGCGTATGCAGCAAAGGCCGGGCTGAAGAATCTCGTCTTGATACCGACTGGAACGCCTGCGGAGAAGATGGTCCAGACGATGATCTGCGGATCTGTACTGATTGCAGTCACGGGCGAGTATCCAGAGACATATCGGATGGGCCTCGAAGCAAGTGTGAGACATCGCATTTACATGGTTCATTCGGACGCCCCCTTTAGAGTTGAGGGACAGAAGACCGTCGCCTACGAGATCTGTGAACAGCTGGGGTGGAGTGCACCGGACTTTGTTCTAATCCCCACGAGTAGTGGTGGAAACATCAGCAGCTTGTGGAAGGGATTCAACGAGATGCATGAACTGAGACTTGTAGCCCATCTTCCTTCAATGATCTGCGTTCAAGCAGAGGGCTGCTCGCCAATAGTGGCGGCATTTAACTCGGGAAGGGACACTGTTCAACTATTCGTGAAACCGGATACTCTCGCCCACTCGATTTCAAATCCAGACCCCCCAAGCGGAAAAAGAGCCCTCAGATTGCTCAGGGATTCAAAAGGATTCGCGCTATCGGTGACTGACCAAGACATTCTCGAAGCCCAGAGACTGGTCGCAGAAACTGAGGGATTATTCGTCGAACCAGCTTCAGCATCAACAATCGCAGCCTTAGTAAAGTCATTGGAGAGCGGTATGGTCGGGAGATCAGACAAGATAGTCTGCGTGCTAACCGGGTCAGGCCTAAAAGATGTCAAAAGCGCAACACGCTTGTTAACAAAGCCTCTAGAGATCAGCTCGGCAAGGGAGCTTGAGAGCATTCTCAGCCGGACATGACTGATCGACAAGAGTCTACTTGCCGAAGTAAAGTCTCGTTGCCGATTTGAGTGTCTTTGCGATTGATCTCGGAGCAAAGGATGGCGGCGCGAATGATCCGACAATGGCTCGTATGTCTTCTCCGACAATGTTGATCCTCTCAGCGTCCAACATCCCCAGACCACCTTCGGAGCATAACTTGATGTGGCTGATCTGGGAGGGATCGAATCCCATGACCCGGCTACATATTGCATCAACTGAAGCGGGGCGCCTACCGGCAATGATTACCCCCACCTGCACAGGCTCTCCTAGCAGGGGGCCGTTTCCCTCCATTCCGACCATCCCATCAACAAGAATCAGGTGCTGTGGTATCGATCTGTTGACCTCAAGCAAAATCTTGTCAAGAGACTTATGCATTGATGGCTTATTGCGATCTGCGATGAGCCCAAATGAATTCTTGAGTGAGAGCGTGACAGTCATTCCGGTGCAAGTTTTCAACTTTGGAAGGTTGACCACGTAGTCAGCCTCAGCCACGATCTTTGGGATGTGGAAGGTTACCCCGCCCGCCTTCATTGTAAGAAGGTCATTCTCTTTCGAGAGATTCCTAAAGGCAGTATCCACGCGTGCAAGTAGCCTATTCAGCCCTAAGGCTTCGACTCTGTAGTCTGCTGAGCCAGTGTTGTTATCAGACTCCACCACTGTCACTTTGTTGGTACGTTCCTTTAGCCATTCAAGAACTATCTCGATGAGCTTGAAGTCTGTCACTATCATTCCGTGTGGATTGCGGTGGTAGCAAATGTTTGGCTTGACAACAACTGACTCACCGGATCGAATGTTGACTGGTTCTAGCATATCGAGCAGAGAGTCTACGACTTGCCTGGATGGAGAAAGTGACTTCTGTATGCCCACCGTGTCCACTCAGATTCCAGCCATGTCAGCTATCGCTTGGATCATCTGAAGTGTCTCCTCGGCATGGCGAATCGTCACTTCAGGCCTGGATTTCGCCGTGACAGAGTCAAGGAAGTTTTCGTGTAGAAGCCTGAATGAAGGATGCATCTTGGACATGAGTATTCGAGCCTCCGCTAGTCTCCCTCCCAGAGGCTTCGGCAGAAGTTCCTTCTTCACCCGCTCTGCAAACATCATGTACGGATGCCAGATAAGATCTGTTCCAATCTCTGACGACGAGAAGTGAAGTGTGATCTTGAAGTGGGGTAGCAAAGTTTCCCAACTAGCAGACAGGTTCGCCAAAGCAGCGTTCTTGAACTCCCCCTCAACGCGAACTCTGCTCACAACATGGTTGTTTCCCTTCTCGGCCTCAACCTTAGAAAGACTTGCGAGTGGCCCACATAACCTACCGATGACGTAGATGACGTGATAGAGGAGGTCTGGGATAACGCCGGCGGGGTCTTGCATCCTGTAATCAGTCTTTGACCGCCAAGTATTGAAGCCCACGGCTAGGTGCGCCTCAGCCTTAATCAAGTCGCCAAGATCGCCGCTCTTCATCAAGTCCTCCATGAGCCTCAGGCTGGGCGTGAAGACATAGTTGTGAGCTGGAAACACCACAAGGCCCTCGTCGACTGACCTTACGATGGGGTCCAGTTCCGAAACGCTACTAACAAACGGCTTCTCACAAAGGATGTGCAGCCCCCAGTCAATCGCGTCCAGAACTATTTGTGAGTGAGTCTGAGGCGGCGTGCACACAAGAACTGAGTCAATATCGCATTCGGCAAGCATAGAATGGTAGTTCGTATATCTCTTCTCAATTCCATGTCTACGCCCGAATCGTTCGACTTGATCTCTATTTACGTCTGCAATAGCGTCAATGCTAACCTCTGGAACTTCCCGTATTGCCGGAACGTGGAAGAGACCTGCAACCTGTCCACAGCCTATCAGCCCAAGGTTCATCGAATCAACCTATTCCGTGCAGCTCCAACAGCCCTTCCGAATTCTAGAGGGTGTTTGGTGGAGATCAGTCATATGTGAACGTTTGGCGCGCTCTTGGCTCATAAGCCTTAGCCCCAATTCATTCCTATCGACGCTAGAACAATGATCGTCTGGCCGCGAAGATCTAAACTCGGCCTAACTTGGAACTGCCGGATTGATGATTATGTTTTCCATTTGCGACATCTTGGAACGCCTTCTACGCAGGCTGCAAATGCCAACTTGGAAAATCGTCGATGCGCGGGGTCGGACAAATTGACAAGCTGATTGATTGAGATCTGTTACTTTCGGTAACGTTTATATGGGACATTGTTACCTTCGGTAACGCCTGATGTTTGGTCGGGAGGCAGAGAACAAAGGTGAAGACCAGTACCGATGACGTAAGACTTAACCTAGACAGATGTATGGATTTCGCCTGTGTCTTTGAGCTCGTGAAAGAAGTTACTAAAGAGAACCTTGGGCTGAGTCGCGCCGGTCTAATGCTAGGCTTGACTGACCTGCCAAGACAGGTTGGAGCTTTCCATGGTGTCGGGGGCAACCTCATCGTGATGAATCGAAAGCTCTTGGACATAGTTGTGCGCTCGGCTGAGAACCGCCGCCACATCAACGCGTACGTCTTCTATATTCTACTTCATGAATACCTTCACGCGTTGGGATTCCTAAGCGAAGCACATGTCAGGCAATTGTCAGTTCAGCTTTGCGAGAAGGTCCTTGGCGTAGATCATCCTGCCACTCACATGGCGAAGTACGGAGTCGGAGCAATATTTAGGGAGATACAGTCTCCTCAATATCCAGACATTGAAGAAGAACTCGGTGTCCCTCGAGATTTCGAGATTGTGAGCGACTTCGATCGCGAAACATCGAGATGGTTCGTGTAGGCAGATATCTCTTACAGAGCAACGTGCGAGAATGCAACTTAGGAGATGTAGTATGCTACGTACACTGAGATCACGACGGGGATAGTAACGAAGTACCAAGTCGGCCAGAGAACACCAAGCAAGTTCACAACTCCCATAATTGAGGCCTCTCCCCTTCTAATCCAGAAGCCTCCAAGCGGATCCGTTGGCAAAGGAAACATGGATCTGAACGTATAGTAGAGACTATCATAGAGTGTCACAGCGCACAGAAAGTTTGCGCACCCCACAACGATCATTCTGCTCCTTTCTGACCAATTAGCGCGATGCAAGAGCAAATCGTCGAAGAGCGGAGAGAAAGCAACTATAGCCAATGCAGGAGCCAACGGAAACAGAACATAGGGCGGAATGTTCAAGACGCCGAAATGATACATCTCTCTATACGGAATGCCATCCAACGCAACGTAGTAGTACTCAAGGTAGGAGAGAAAGAACGCCAATGCGGAGCACAGTATCAGATTTCTCGGAAACTCTTTCTTCCTCATCAATCAACACCGAAAGCCCTCTTGGCAAACCGAAATGCTGTACATGATGCGACTCCAAGAAGACCCAAGCCCCACAATGCAGAAAGCGGTTGCAGGGAAGGCTGTTCTTTGAAGCCAATCAAGACTGTGTTTGAGGGCCCAGGCAGTTCAGGAAGAATCACATAGTTTGCATTGAACACTGACCACTCCTTTCCGTTCACCTGGACCCAGCTGATTCTCTCTTGACTGTTCACTGAGAGCGTAAGACCTCTCTCTGAGCAGCTTCCCATTGTGACGGCAATCTCAGATCCATATGTGACACTGAATCCCTTGTAGGCCCCTGCTCTTTCGAGAGCGAATCTCCCCATCTGATTGATATTTGGTGTCCAGACGTTACCTTTCTTTAGAGCATATTCCATCGTGCGCAGGCCGATTGTGAAAGCAGCGTCATCGTAGAGATGGTTGTATAGAAGAAGTATGCCCTGAAATGCGAGTAACTGATCGATTGTTTCGCTCAGCTTGTTTCCTAGATTCACTGAAGATCCCAAAGGAATGTAGCTCAGCGTTTCTGGGACAGCAACAAGGGACGGTTCACGTGTATCTGCATCAGAAAATCGGAACCCATAGAAAGGACTGTTGGAGTCATCGAGCAAGTACTTGAAGCCCAATCCCTCTATTGCTCTGAGAGTATCCTCGTTCAGTTTGTAATGTGGGGCTTCAAATGCCAACACCTTGGTGTTCAGAGCACGTTCGATCTCAACCTTGCCAATGGATATTCTTCTCGTTTGATCATCATAGCTCGTCCAAGTTCCGTTAACTATGAACTCTGCCCCGACTCCTGTTCGCTGAGCACCGTGCTGATGAGTGCAGCCGTGTTGAATGATTGCGCCTCGTCCTCCAATGACGGCTCGAAGCCATTCTCTCACTGGTTCTGCTGAATCGCTGCCAAGACGTATTTCCAATCCGCTTCCCGGATCTACGTGGACTGGAATTAGCGCAACAGAAAGCGGGACGTTCCTTGCAACATACTCTTGCAGATATCTATGCGCCCTTGAAAGCCACTCGCCGCCGGTATGCAGCGGATCCACATCTTCTATTCGACAAATGAATGCCGAGGCCAAGTTACGCGGATACGGCCGCAGTGTAACCGCGGGGCTGTCGGACAAAGTAAGTTGTATCGCTGACGCCAGTCGGGCGGGCCTTGACCAAGGTGAGTCAAGATCGACATTCCACCAGCTGGACACATCGTAGGCGAAGAAGTAGGCAATCTCTCCAGTGTCATGTCGGAGGCATGTCTCCGAAGGAAAGAGCCTCCTGGATGCCGTGTCTAGGAAGTAGCCCTCGGCCTTTGCTCCAGCCAGCTCCACGTTGGCTACAACTTCGCAGAAGATCTTCGCGCTGCTCGAATTGGAAGAAGAGTATGCCACACGATAGGTCTCCGCTGAAGCCTCAGAAATGAATTTTAATCCAAACACTTTAGCCAGAATTTCTTGATCGATCCGCCCAAGGCCTGGCCCAATCCACAGCAGATTTGTTCCTTCTTTTACATAAGCAAAGATGATGGAAGACGGATTCTCACCAAGCTTGTGTAGGCCTGATTCAAAGACGACTAGCAATGAGTACCTGCTTGGTTCGAGAGCCTGATTTCCTCGTTGTACCATGTCGTAGGGATAACCTAGGTGCCCTAACAAGTTGCCGAGGTGAGTTAGTCCTTCTCTCGGCTCTTCGTCCGCGACTACTCCGATTCTGAATGAACTGATCTTCACTTTTTGCAGGCCATAGGTCCGCAACGCAATAGCGGACGTTAGAGTCGAGAGGAATAGTGCGCATGCCAGACTCGCCAATGCCTTATGCCTCAACGAAGATCTCCACTCGCTGGCAAGCCTGAAACCATTGTGGGCAGGTTGAGGTGCTTGGCCTTTGCGTCAACGCGCCGTGTCTTAGCCCACTTCGGCCTATCTCGCATCAAGACGTGAAGCATGGCTCTGACAGTGCAAGGTATCCAGTGATATGTATAGGCGGTTGTTATTACCATCAGCGGGATGAGGAACAGCATCGAATGCGTTCCGGGTTTCGGAATTTCTATCAGCCGTCCGCACTGGTCACAGAACCTTCTACCATGAATCACTTCTCTTCGGCAATAACAGCACAATCTCGGCCAATCGTTGTGAGTGTCCTCTCTACGCGTGTTCAGGAGGCCATACGCTATCAGGGGGAAGAAGCTCACTCCATTGGTTATCATGAAGTATGAAGGAAACGGGTTGTAGGTTGATATTATCGCTGCAAGGCTGAGGAATGAGATTACCCAGCAAAGGAGCATTACTGGTGGAATCAGTATGAAGAATAGATAGTAAGCCATGTCTATCTTCTTGACAAGTCCAACATTCGCCTTGAAGAGGCGGCCCGAGAGCACGTAAGTCGAAAGAGCCTGCAGGGTCCCCCATGCCCACCTAGTGCGCTGTTTGTAAAGCGCTCCAAAACTGTCTACTGCCTGTTGACTGACGGCGGTCGTGACGAGAAACTCGTTCTCCCAGCCCTTCAGAAGCATCCTTGTTCCTATGTCTAGATCTTCTGTTAGAGCTTCTCTTCGCCACCACTCTCCGGTTTCAAGAACGATTGACTCAAGAGCTGTAGATCTAATGAACTGGCCATTTCCGCCCAGCGCGACCGCGCCCTTGAAGATGCTTCGAACAAACTGTGAGACTCGAGCGAAGGTTGAGAACTCTATGTCCTGAAGCAAGCCCAAGAAGAAGTCGCGTCTATTGCTCATTCGAACAAGTGACTGGAGGGCGCCAACTCTTGAATTCCTGAACTGATAGGATGCCTTCTTCAGCATGTCCCTCTCAGGCAAACCATCTGCATCAAAGACACCGATTATCCAGTCAACACGTGAGTGTCGATGTTTTTGGAGTAGGTACCTGAATCCGGTGTTGAGGGCGTGGCTCTTTCCTTGACCTGACTCTGAGAAGGGTATTCTGAGGATGTCAAGATTGCCAAATCTTCTCAGAAGCTCTGTCCCGATTTCTGCTGTTCTGTCGCTACTGCCGTCGTCGATCAGAATCACCTCGAAAAGCTCTTTTGGATAGTCCAGTGACAGTATTCTAGTGAGCGTCTTCTGGATGACGAGCTCCTCGTTTCTCGCAGGAACCATTATGCTGAAGAAGTGATCTGTCGCTTCTTTCTCCTCTTTCACTCTTCTTCGATCATGGACAAAGACCACAGATATCAGTGTGAGGTTGTAGAGGGTGCAGAATAGGAAGAAGAACAGCGTAAGTGGGGTACTGTCTATGGTAACGTTGAGCATGGCGGCGGAGTGAGTTACGAAGACCGGCCCTAGAAGGGTCACAAGGAACAGTAGGAGCGTAAGTCCGAGTCCGACCGCAACGAAGGCCGCCAAGACAATCGCCTAATCCTTGGGTGTGAAGATGACAGAGAATTCCTGTGGTAGCGAGGGCCTACGGCGCGACTCTACTATTTCAGCGACAAGTCTCCCAATTACTTTTCCAGATGATCCGTCTCCGAACGGAGATGTTGAGGGTAGCTTTGCATCAGCTTCCAGCATCTCGACAGCGCATCTGATTATGTCATGTTTCTTTGTGCCTGCAATCTTTGCGAAGCCCCATTCAACAGCTTCGGGCCTCTCTGTGGAGTTTCTCATCACGACGACCCGTTTCCTTATCGGCGGAGACGTTGCCTCCTCTTGCACTCCTCCTGAATCTGTCAATATCAGGGAAGATCGCTTCATCAGAATTAGGAAGTCAAAATATCCAGCAGGTGGCAAGAGTTGGACGTTCCTATGCGAAGCCAGACTTCGTAGGAGACCTATGCTTCTGAGACGGTTGACAGTTCTGGGATGCACTGGAAATACAACGGGAAGGGGCAAATTCTGAAAGACATCGACAAAAGCGCGGAGAACAAATGGATCATCCACGTTCTCGGCTCTGTGCGCAGTAGCCAGTACATACTTCCTGAAGCGTATCTCTTGTGAGATTCTTGAGATGGATTCTGCTCTTGGCATGTTGTGGATGGTTGCGTCTATCACCGTATTTCCTGTGACATGCTTTGACCCCGGCGCTTTTTCCTCGAAGAGGTTCAGTAGCGCCCTCTCTGTAGGTGCAAAAAGGTAACTGGACACATGATCGATCATTCTTCGGTTGTGTTCCTCGGGCATTCGCCAGTCGTAGCTTCTGAGTCCCGACTCGACGTGACCTACGGGCACCTTCTCCTTGATGGCTGCTATCGTCGCTGCAAGAGCGGTGTTGGTGTCGCCTTGAACCAAGGTTAGGTCTGGGTCAAGTTCTCTTATCGCTTCGGCGGTTCGAATAACGACCTCTCCAGTCAGTGTTGCGGAGCGGCCTGCTTTGACGCCAAGGTCGTAGTCCGGCTCGGGCAATCCTAGTTCGCTTATGAATGTTTGTGAGAGCTCGTGGTCATAGTGTTGGCCTGTGTACAGGAATCTGAAGCGGACTCTCAGCCTTTTTAATGCCTGCGCGATGGGCGCAATCTTGATCAGTTCTGGTCGAGTTCCGGCAATGATGAGGGGGTCGCCCAACGCCATCCGCCTAAGGCACCAGATAGGTCGGCTCTCGATATATCAATGTTCCGATTGTGGAACATTGGTGCACCACCAGTTCAACGACCATTACATGCCTGCTTAAAAAGGGAAAGAAACGGCCATTGGACCATTCATAGGAACTAAGAGAAAGAGCAGGTACACGATGAAAGACTCCCTCTATGGCCTAGGTGGCGTATTCGATAAGAGTAACCTATCTCACGAGTCTTTCAAACTCTCTACGGAATGTTTCTCTGAGACGGTCCTTTTTCTCTTGGGGTAGAAACGAGGAATCGATTCCGTTAAGGCTTAGGCGAAACAACTCAGGTAGGGTGAAGTCCAACTCGTCATGAAGCGTCTGGTATTCGTTGTTCATGTCTGTTCCGAACATTGTTGGATCATCAGAGTTTACTGTAACGCTCAGCCCCTTGTCGAAGAAATCCCTGACCGGATGGTTCCTGATAGCGTCGACAACTTTGGTCTTGAAGTTGCTCACAGGACACATTTCGATTGAGATGTTCTTCTCCATTAGATATTCGATAAGCGTAGGGTCCCGTCTCGCGGTCACACCGTGGCCTATCCTTTCCACGCCTAGACACTTTACAGTGTCCCAGATACTCTCAGGGCCGCATGTCTCTCCTGCGTGGGCGGTAAGATGAAAACCCATCTCCTTCGCTCTTCTGTAGACCGATGTAAAATGTTTGGCAGGAGAGGCGTATTCTCTTCCTCCAATGTCAATCGCAACCACTCCTTCACGGCATGTTGACATCAGGTCAAGGTGTTTCAGGCCAGCCTTAGGACCATAATCCCTGACTAGATCTATCTTGAGATTGCAGTCCACCTCGAAGTCTAATCGGGCCCTTTCGATTCCTCTGTTTATCGCTTCTTGCATCTCGGAGTAGTCGAGGCCGAGGCGTACGTGGTCGGGAGCTGAGAAACTTGCCTCGACGTATTTGACGTTCTGCTTTGCCTCGTCCTCGAGCATCTCGTAGACGATTCTCTCAAACTGTTTCTCTCTGCGTATAGAGCGCATCACGACAGTGTAGCATTCAATGAAGTGACTGAAGTTGCGACATTGGAAGAGAGCTTTCACTCTCTCAGGATTCTCTAGGTTAGGCGTCTTGATGTCGCTGTCGGAGGCAAGCCACAGAAGCGTCTCGGGCCTAATCGATCCGACAATGTGTATATGTTGCTCGACTTTGGGAAGCCTCTCTATGAGCAACCTATTCTCCTCGTCCCAACGTTGGTTCTTCGCCAATGGATTGTGGCCGCCTGTTTTCGCAATAGGATGACGATAGACCCGCTTTGAACTATTTGAGAATTGAGAGCACGAAATACAAGGGACCCGGGGGCGAGGTCAAGAGCTGTCGAGATCAAGTCAAACGGGATTTGTAGTTGGAAAGGTATCACACATGCCCCCTATGTTTTTTCAGTGAACCATCACGTGTGGCGGCAAACAAAAACGCGACACTCAGCCACATATAACTGAAGCATCAGGATGCCTGACATAATCCTTAAGAGGCCAGCTGCCTTTTTCGACACAAGTTTAAGGTGAGTTAGATCAGAGATGACCTATTCTGAACAGCCAGAAACACAGGCGAACGTTAAAGTAGAAAGTTTGGACCCGCGATCGAGACAGCTGAACCTTACGGTGAAAGTTGTTTCGAAGAGTGAGCCTAGGGAGACGATCTCCCGAAGTGACGGTTCGACGCATAGAGTCGTGGATGCACTTGTTGGAGACGAGACAGGATCTGTCTATATGACCTTGTGGGACGATAATATCGATAAGGTCAAGGAAGGCGATGTCATAGACATCAAGAACGGTTACGTCTCCCTCTTCAAAGGCTCTATGCGACTCAACATTGGAAGGTTTGGCAGTTTCGAGATGTCGCAGGGAACTATTGCGGAAGTCAACGAGAAGAACAACCTTTCCGAGAAGAAGTTCGAAGAGGAACGCCGGTACCCGACCTTCCGTCCCAGTTTCCGAGATGAAGGAGGATATCGAGGAAGAGGACGCGGCAGATTCCGTGGAAGAAGACGAAGATACTGAAAGCACCTCAGAAAACCTGCACCAAGTTCCAAAATTTTTCCTCTTTTTTCTGGCGTCAACACAGGTCCTAGATCACGCCGCGTTACGTATGTCAAGTTAGAGGAGGCCGTTGACCGGGGCAGACTATAACTGTCCTTCGACGAGATCAAGCTGAACCCGAAGTTGAGGAGCCGAAAGCTTTGAGGAAAGTGAACCCTCGCCTCGGCTGCCAGCGTTTTGGCCATCAAGCGATTTCCAGTTAATTCTGTCGGCTAGGAGAGACTTTCGGTCAACAAGATCATAACTGGGACACGCGCTTTTCATTTGGGGCAAGTCTTTTAGGGGTAACCTGAGAGACGTCGCTCGACAGATAGAGATGTTACACTTGAGACTCTCCAATGAGATAGATCTTCTTTCGCGACTCGTTGAGATAGACTCAGACTCTACTCTTAAAACGGGCTATGTCGAGTGCGCAGACCTGATCAGGAGAGAAGTTGAAGCCTTAGGGCTCAAGACCGAGGTCTATGATTCAGCTGAACTTGCTGCAGATAAGAAGCCTAGGCCGAACGTTGTGGCCCGACTTGATGTCGGCGCAGTGGAAACCGTTCTGATTGCAACTCACTATGATGTTGTACCTGCTGGTCCGGGTTGGCGTCATCAACCATTCAGGCTTACGATAGAAGGAGACAAAGCCTTCGGACGTGGCGCTGCCGACGACAAAGGTGCAATCGTTTCTGTGATTCGTGCTCTGCGGGTGCTGAAGAAGATGAGGCCAAGAGCGAACGTTGTATTTCTCGCCTCCCCAGACGAGGAGGTCGGAGGGGAGCTAGGACTTGGATACTTGGTGAATCATGTGAAGATCCGTGGTGACGCGGGGAT
>Ga0315309_1000999_pt1 | contig 17148 bp, 18 predicted proteins | sample TDP4_MG_FD_203080 | JGI IMG/M metagenome (GOLD analysis project Ga0315309, IMG submission 203080) | Freshwater sediment microbial communities from Lake Towuti, South Sulawesi, Indonesia - TDP4 | ecosystem: Environmental > Aquatic > Freshwater > Lake > Sediment | place: Indonesia: South Sulawesi... | reverse complement strand
CAGTTCTTGTCTCAAGTGGTGAAACCGTGAACGAAAAAATGCCATCAAGTTCGCAACTACGCTTAATGGGGTTACTTTGGTTGATTTTGTGTGTCATCTTGGTTCTGGTCTGGTCATACTTTTCCTCAGAATGGTGGTCTCCTGCCGTCTGGGTTCTAGCAGTATTTTTCTTTATTGAGGCAATAGCACACATGAATATCTATTCTGTCTGGTCGACTACATCAAGCCAGCAAAACAAACCTAACCTTCTCTTTTTTCTACTTCATGAATTTGGACAAGAAGCTATGGAAAAATATCGAGAACTTTTACGCGCTTCTTAAAGACGAGCCAATTCATCTGGCAAGGTATGAGTAAGCGCCTGTAACCTTCCTTTTTTTACCATTTTCAATGCACACCAATTTTTATCTTATCTACACTCTACCTTACGAAGAGTGGTGGACTGAAGTTGAGTAAAGAGAAGTTCTCACCAGAGTTCATGGCAGGCGCACAACTTGGGAGCGCTTTAATGGTTTGACTCTTGCCTTCAAAAAGAAGTACGGAGAGGAAGTCGTCAAAATTACACAGGCTTTTGCGGAGCAAATGGGAACTACAATAGGAAACGAGTTTAGAGAAAAAGGAGGCGTCACAGGTTCAGAGATGATTTCATTATATATACTATATAAGAAAAAATCAAAAGATAAATTCTGCACAGCGAGCTCTTCGAGCTCAACTAGCCAATCTCTTTGTAACATCTTAGTTCTCTTTAGCCCCTCTGTTACCGAACCACTACAGCTGTGCTTCTGTTATTCATTTTTCAAGGTAACATCTGATTTTCTATTTTCTAAAATTCTAAGCCAAAGAAGAAATAGAATTTAGAAAACTCCTGTCCAGTTGTGTCTTGAGGCGAATAGAGTGGCCTTGGCGCGCGCTAAAATATTTCAATATTTAATTACATTGTAAGTTGGCAATATTCTCGATTTTTAAACATAATTTTTCATTGAAAGACTCAAAGCTGCGGTTTTTAACTGTGAGCGATATATCTGCATGTTAGCAAGTGTTATTTCCTTATTTTGCGACTGGCAAATAGACGGTGCAAAACAGGAGGTTAGTAAAAGTGCCAAAGCTCGTCGTAGTGGTTGTCAAAGATGACACAGGCAAACTATGGAACTACATCTTTACCGAAGAAGAATGGATTCGCAATCAGAACTCATTCGGAACTACTCCACTATGGGTTCATGAATCTAACTCATCAGGAAATAGTTCACAATGCGTTCGCCCAACAGAACCCACCGAGGAAGACCATGTCAAGCTACGCCTATTACCGCCGCATGAGGAAAAGAAACAACGCACATGAAGAATACAGATCAAGGAAATTGATGGAGAACATGTTATCCTAGCAAGTCAAGCGAACATAAAAGGGAAGAATTGCTAGGGGTGATTACTTGTTTCTAGCAAAAATCGAAATTTGAAGTTTTCAGCTCATAAATTTGAGCCTTCCAAGCGAATCATGGACATTCCTTTAAGCTTTATAACACGATGCGGTGTAGGGGAAAGTGTTGTGGGTGGAAAATTACTGACCATTAACTACTAGGTAATTTCGTTGATTTAGCTTCTCAACTCTTCTTTTTATCTCGTCCCTAATCTGCTTCTTGAACCATTGCACCAAGGGGTTTCAGCTTATTTTTCGATACATCAAATCCTTTCTCTTGCATAACTTGAAAAACCACAGGATTAACTTCATTTGTGGCATGGTGCCGGCGCTCATGACCTCAATTTTGCCTTTGCCATAGTGTTTTGCGAACGCTTCTGCCATTTTGGCTTCTAACGGCGTTTTCGACGTAGACAAAAAGAAGTTTCTTCATGTTTTCATCCTCTCGTTTTGAGCTTTGTTATAAACATATTTAAATATGTTTATAATTACTTTGCCTTGAAATTACGATGTCTAAACTGAGAATAAGCAAACGACTTGATCGATTGATTAAATCGGGAATCTGTCCTGCGGAGGATGTTTCGCGATACACTAAGGAGCTGAAACAACTAGCGGAAAAAATTGCCGACAGAAGTTTCGCTGAAAGGCAGAGCAAGTTTTTCAAAGCTTTGGCTGACGAGACGCGGATGAGAATTTTAGGGCTTCTTGAAGTCCGGGAGATGTGCGTTTGTGAAATAATGGTCGCGCTGGATTTGACGCAACCCACTGCCTCTCATCATCTGGGGCTTTTGGAAAATGCGGGATTAGTTAGGGATAGAAAAGAAGGAAAATGGGTTTTCTACCGCCTTGCAGACCTGGAATTGCTTGAAGGCATGCGCAAATTGAAAATTTTTTTGTAGATGTGCGATTTTATAACAATAAATTTAAATATTTAAATCCATCTTTTCCATGAGCACACTTAAGAACTGCTTAAAAGAGATGTGAAAATGGCAGAGAAAAAGGAAGCGAAGCTTGGGATTTTCGAGAAATACCTTACATTGTGGATTGCTATCTGCATTGTTCTTGGGCTTTTGCTGGGAAAGCTTCTTCCAAGCTTTGGTCAATATCTGGACTCTTTGAAGTTCGCTCAGTTGTCGATTCCAATCGGCATCTGCTTGTTTTTCATGATGTATCCTACGGTCGTGGGCATAGCATTTAGTGATGTTAAGAAGGCAGTGATGAAACCGAAACCTATGCTCCTCACTATAATTGCAAACTGGGTCATCGCTCCACCTATCATGACCTTATACGGTAACCTAATTCTTGCGGGAAACCCACAATACATTGCCGGCGTCATTCTTCTCGGTATGTCTCCCTGCACGGCGATGGTTATGTGGTGGATAATGCTGGCTAAAGGGGATCTTGCTCAAGGGTTAATAAATACAGCCGTTAACGCGTTACTTATGCTAGTTCTTTACGCACCTCAATCAGCTTTCTATCTTGGCGTGAGCGGAATACCCGTTCCATGGGATCTGATTGCATTAAGTGTCATCTTTTTCATCGCTTTCCCAGTGTCTTTGGGGGCAATCTCCAGAAAGTTGTTAATAGGGAGAAAAGGAAAGGAGTGGTTTGAATCCACTTATCTTGAACTTGTACGCAGAATATCCATTATTGCTTTGTTGCTTACGCTAATCGTCATGTTCTCTTTTCAAGGAGAAATAATCCTCAACGATCCGCTTCTTGTGGCTTACCTTGCCGCTCCAAACTTGCTCCACTACGTCACAATGATTGCAATAACCTACTCTGTTTCATGGTTGTCAAACTGGGACTACGAAACCTCAATAGACACCACTCTCATCGGTTCAAGCAGTCACTTCGAAGTCGCCATTGCCGTGGCAACAACTCTTTATGGGCTTAATTCGGGCGCCGCTCTAGCTACAGTAATAGGTCCTCTGATGGAAGTTCCGTTAATGCTGTATCTCGTTAAATTCGGCCTGCGAACACAACATTTATTCCCAAGGAACAAAAAAGAAGTCAAGACAGGGGAAAAGTAGCGCGTTTTAACGTTGCTGTTGTGAGATTGTTTCCAAGAATTTTTCGTAGTCTATGACCTCTTCCCACCTGCCTATGCATCCTCCCGCGGGGATCAAAGTGACCGTTACTCCTTCAGGAAGCTCTTGCTTTGGGTTGTCCCTCACATCAAGCATCTTTCCATGTTGTTTGTAGGCAGATATTGCCACCTGTTCATAGAACCTGTTCTCAACAGGATTGTAAATCATATGCAGAAGACTCCCATAATTTGGCACCGGAAAACTTCCTTTACTCTTTAGCATTTTATCCACCTCGTTGATTGCGTCTATGACGTTGGCATTGTCGTTTAGTAAGAGATTCAGCTCACGACCTATGAGCCTGTTGATTGAAGGTTCATGGATAAACAGCTTTATTCTTTTCATCCTTATTCCAGCTTGAACTTTCTCTTGGCTGCCTCAACCAGACCCATAGGGCCAGTCATCATCACATCGCCTGCCGGAGTTGCAAAGTGAACAGCAAGATTTGTCTTAGCTATGACGCTTCTGTTGGGTCCTGTTGCTACAACCTTCCCTATTTCAGAGAAGCCTGGCGGCTCTGCCAGAAAGAACAAACCATGCCCGTTATCTTTGAAGACTTCTTCATCACCGAGTTGTCCATTCGCAAAGTTGACTAAAAACCGCTTAATCTTCTGAGGATTTAACAATCGCGTGTGATGCTCCATAATTCCGACAATGTTTCCGTTTGAAATTATTGCAGCCATGGTGTGTCCATTACCGACGTTAACGGCGAGGACTGGATTGGCTTTCTCTACAACAGGGTCCTTTAGACATCCGAGTATAGCAACAGGAGAGGTGTCCATAAGCAAGACCTTGGCACTTGATAGTTGTCTCCTTGAAGCCAGAGCTGCAGACTTCATTCTCAAGAAATATGAGGGGACTTCCTCTTCCGTAAACGCTAATGTTTCAGGTTTTGGGCTATCTTTCAAGAGTTCTTTCATCTTTTGAATGCGGAATCTTCTGTTGCTCATTCCTTTGGGAAAAACACCATGATCTTGAACAGCGACAGCCACAACATCAACATCCGAAAGAGTCTCGTCAAACATTGTCAGGAATCCCTGCAGTTTCACAAGGTTAACTTCTTCAATGATCAAGGTTTCTCCTTCGAAGTCTCTAGGTTCGTTTTCTCCCGCGACTATTTCAATCCCGAGTTCTCTAACCTCGCTGAGGTTGTTCCTTACGGTGTAAGCTGCATTTTCGGTCATCAAGACCCTGAGCCCTTTCTCAACATGATCCCTCAAAGCGAAGGCAAACGCACCTCCGCCTATAACGTCGCCTTTGACGAAAATATTATTGTGCAAGCGGGTGGCTTCTCTAACATTTGCCGCGAAGACTTGGGATGGGGATGGCAAAACCATCTTAACGCAGTTCTCAATGCTCTTTTTTCTGTCGTCGTATAGGAGAATGTCCTCTGTGCCAGCACCAATATCCAAGGCTAGAATCTTCATGTATTATCTTCTCCGTTCTTCCTTTGTGTTTACCTCTCTTCTGATATTAGTTTACTAAAAATTAAGGAAAAGTAGCATTCCGATTGTGGATCCTTTAACTTTCGAGTTCCTTGATATGTTCCTCGACGGCTTCGAGTTCTTTTCTTAACTCTTCCGCATAGCTCTTCAACTTCTCGGCCTTTTCTGCTTTGGTTAGAAATCGCCTACCATGACCGTGCTCTCGCTCGTGATGAGGCGGATCGCAACCGCATTCTCTACACATGTTCTTCTTCACCTCCGTTTCAGCGCAATAAAAAAGTATTCAAAGTAAAGTATTTAAACTATCAAGTTTATAGTGAGATAGTCGCTATTAACAAGGAAAGTGGTTGTTATGCATGAAGATGCTCACGTCTGCTTTTGTCCGCTCAAAGGCGTCATAGATGTTATCAGCAAGAAGTGGGCTCTTCTTGTTATCAATGCCATAGGTAATTATGGGAGGCTGAGGTTCAACAGACTTATGGAAGAGCTGCATGGTATCAGTCCTAAGACCCTCTCAGAGACGCTGAAGGAGCTCCAAGCAGAAGGTCTAATCAAAAGAGAATCGTTTGCCGAGATACCTCCACGAGTTGAGTACTCGCTGACAAGGGACGGTGCAGAGCTTAGAAAATCCATCATACCGCTTCTAAAATGGGCTGCGACAAGAAACACCACAAACAAAAATAGGTGCGTCCTAACTTATCGGAAAATCCCTGCGCATCAAGTGAAAGATACAACACGGAAATATAGAGAAAGAGCCAAGAAGTAGGGTCACGTTCAAGGCTTCTGTTCTGAAACAGCATTCGAAGGGAAGATGAATGATGATAAAAGGGTGGAACATAGTTTTAAGCGGATATCCGAGAGCTGGAAAGCCCACACTTGCTAAAAGGCTGGTTGCGGATAGACCGAGTTTTGCCATGATAGGAGTTGACGATTTAAGGCTGTTGCTTTTTAATGAGGTGTATCCATGCCGGGACGAATTTCTAATATACTCAATGCTGGCTGAAACGCGTGACGATTTACTGGAAAGAGGCTACAGCGTAGTCATAGACTCCACAGCCCCGAACAATGCCACACGCGAGTTTCTACTCCAGACCAGAGTAAAATCTGTGAACCGGCTGCTAATAATCTTTCATACCCGCAGAGAAATCCTAATAAAAAGAAACATGGAAAAATTCGGCAACACGGATGCCATCACTGCTTGGGATGCCCGCTGGGAGGAACCGGGAGGAAACATTCCAATATTTAAATTCAAAAACAATGCTCCGGAAGAATTCAACTCATGCTATGCCTTGCTCAATGAACTTTTAGAAAGCGAGACACACCCATACAAACTTGAATTTTATCCAGCAGCTCCGCTAAGAAAAATTAGAGAAGCCTTCGAAATTCTCATGAAGAAGAAAAGAGAATGAACGGCTTGAAGCATTATCTGTTGAGCAACCATGAACCGTCGCATGTTGCGGTGTTAAGATAACTGAAGCCTTCTCTGCACACACCAAACTTCACACCGTATTTTGCAGCTAAATCGCCTACTCTTTTCATTAAATCAAATCGTAAATCCCTGGGTAGATACGTGTATCTGCCGATTTTTTCTCCTCTTTCAAAATAAAGCGGCTTGAGTTTTTCCGCAGTTCTCGGTAAATCCCTGCTGAATCTTAGCCAATTATCCGGCTTAACCTTATATGTGGAGCTTGTAATGTGCGCGACGCCTAACGAGGCGAGTGTTTTCACCAAGTTTTCACAGTTATCGTTCAAAAACGGGATTATCGGGTCTATGCGTGCAGCTACGGGAATTCCGTGCTTACCTAGGGTTTCAACTGCTTTTAGACGTTCGGAAGGAAGGGGAGCATTAGGCTCGATAACTCGTGAAACTTCGTCGTCATCCGTTGTGATACTTAACGCTACCATGGATGAAGTCTTCTTTAACAAGTCAACATCCCTAACCACAAGATTTGATTTTGTGATTATCTGAATTCGGCAGCTCTGCTTAGATAAAATTTCCAAGCATTTCCTCGTTAAACCAGTTTTCTCCTCCAAAACAGGGTAAGGATCAGAAGAATTAGACATGGAAATTATTTCGCCCTTAAGCCTCGCGGCCTCTCTTGACAACCTCGGAATTAAATCTTTTTTAGGCCTACAATCAAAAAATCGCGGAATATAGCTTGAAGCATAACAATAAACGCAATGATGATCGCATCCGGTGTAAGGGTCAAAAGTCAATTTAGGCGGACACGTGCAAAGCTTAGAACGCCAAGGATCGAACCTCGAAATCAAATTCACACGGTTTCACTGTTACTATCCTTAAAACAAACGATAACAAAAACCATTCGCCCCTCATTTAGGATACAAGGAGAGTAGTTTCTTGATTTGTGTTGTATATGTAAGCCAATACAAAGTCACGGCGGCTATAAGGCATGACAAGTGAGGTGAAGAAACGCTCTTGCTTAATAGATGTTGATTGGTTGAAGTTTCTTTAACTGAAAGACTATGAGCGTTTATGATTGATCTTGAATGAAAAGAAGTAAAAAGACGGATAAATTACTTAATGTATATGGGTTGAAGCAGAGTCACAAGCGAGGAACGGTTGAAACTTGAGTGAAAAACTAACGAAATTATGGTTGCATTATCTTAAGAAATTCAAGAAAAAACCATTGAACTTAAATTTTAAACCTATTGTTCAAAAATACTTAGGTGATATGCATTCAGACGCTTATACCCATTATATTCATTCATATCCGGGGAAAATGTTTTCATACATACCAACATTGTTCTATTCGATTCCTCAACTGTGTCCTTCTAACGGAGTAATTATTGATCCTCTTTGCGGAAGCGGAACTGTTCTTTTACAGTCTATTGTCCACCCCATTTATAAACGGCGTGCGTACGGAGTGGAGATAAACCCCCTAGGGAGATTAATTGCTAAAGTAAAAACTACACCCCTTGAAGAGGCAGTGCTAGGAAAAAGAATCAATCAGTTATTTGAACTAGCCAAAAAATCGAGCAGTAAGAAAGTTTCTTTACCCACGTTAGAAAAGGTTGAGTTCTGGTTCTCAAAAAGGGCGATATATGAACTTAGTAGACTCAAGTATTTGATAGAAGAAGAGGGACCTGAAGACGATTATAAGGATTTCTTCTGGGTTTGTTTTTCATCAATTGTTCGAAGAGTGTCTCTCGCTGACCCATTCATACCACCACTTGTGCTTCTGAAGATAAGCAAGTATGAAAAATCTCCACAAAAACTCAGATTTTTGTTGAAGTTTCTCAAACAAGCAGAAAATCCAGATGTGACTAGCTTATTTAAAAACGTAGTGGAAAAAAACTTTGAAAGAATAAACTCCTTGAGCAAACTTGGAGAAGTCAGAAGAGGCGCAGCTAAAGCGCAAATCATCTGGGATGATGCTAGGCACATAAGATTAGGTAAGTTAGGCAAGAAAGGGGAGCTAGTTAAGAATAATGCTAGGATTCTGCCTTCCAAAAGCATAGATTTGATTCTCACTTCCCCTCCCTATCTAACTGCCCAGAAATATATTAGAACACAAAAACTAGAGTTATTATGGTTGGATATGGTTTCTAAAGAAGAGCTTATCACCCTACAGAAAGAAATTATAGGATCCGAACAAATATCCTTGACGGAAATAAATTTTGCTGAAAAAGTAGAAGTTGAATCTGTTGATAATCTTATCGAATGGGCATTATCACTTTCACGTCAACGAGCCGCAATGTTGTACAAGTATTTTTCAGAAATGAAGCATGTAATGCAGGAGATGTATCGCGTCTTACGAAATGGGGCTTATGCTATTGTGGTCATAGGAAACAATAAGGTACTTGGGAGGAGCGTAGAAACGTACAAGCTTTTGATCGATGTTGCCATTCATGCCGGATTCGAATTGGAACTAGTTCTCAAAGACAAGATTCGAGGAAGAGGAATGATAACGAGGAGACATGACACTGGAGGGCTGATAAGCGAAGAGTTTGTAATAGTCTTGAAAAAGGAGAAATGAAAATATGTCCGGACATGACCTAAGGACAGCATTTAGGAGCAGAGAATTGCAAGTCTATATGCCGAAAGGAAATGAAAATAATTTTTATCTTTACGTTCAGTTAAAAGCAGTTTAGGAGGAACTGCACTCTGAAACAAGTCAAAATTACAGCGTTTGATTGTCCAGATGCTTGGTATAAAGTGTTGCGTGAGATATGGCATAATGGAGACATATTTCAAGTGGGTTATGGGTCGGAGCTTTCCGAGACGAGAAAACTCAATGTAACTATAGAAATAACACATCCAGAGAACAGACCTTTGCTGGATGAGAAGGCTCCCTATGATATGAAGTATGTTCAGTGGTATGCATTGAGGTATTTGTGGTCTGGGACAATAGAGGATGAGACATATACTTATGGAAGTAGATTGAGAAAACCAATTGATCAAATAGAAGAAGCTATCAAGAGATATCTAGAAGAACAGAGAGACAGGCAGATTACTCTCGTAATTAGATTTCCTATCGACATCAAGAAACGTCTTGGCAATAAGACACATGAACCTCCATGTTTGAGTTTGATAGACACAGAAATATATGATGGAAAATTGCATCTGACGTGCTATTTTAGATCTTGGGACGCATATGCAGGTTTACCTGCGAACATAGCCGGAATCCAGCTATTTAACGAAGCACTAGTATCTGAAATCAACAGAAGAGGAAATCTCACCATAGAGACCGGCAAGTTGATTTTTCATTCGAAAAATTGCCACATATACAAGAGGCAGTATAAGCTAGTGGAAGAGTTGCTGGAACCTAAACATAACACTAATAGGATTATGCTCAAATCAAAAGATGCGATAAGGCGTTCCCGAATAGATAAGGATGTGGAAAAGATTCATGCAGCTAATAAATGAAGTTTTTGATTTATATGTAGTGCGTGCTATTTCCCTATTCTAATATTGCTAAAAAACTGTATTTCTAAAACCTCTCAATACTTTCCTCCACTTTTTTGAAAGGAAGAATCCAGGTTGGCCCAATTCCGGTAGAATAAAAGGGTTCGTTATGTCTGAGTGGTGCAGCATATATCAGCGTCGTTTCATCGGGATGTAAGATGGTGTAGAGAAATATGCCAACCGTTTGAGGTTTAGTGCCCAATGGAGCGATGTAGTAATTGTATTTGTCTCGAGGGTATTCCGATAAGATATTTCGTAGATGCTCTGTTACTCTAACAGGATTACGTGAGTCTGCATATTTTATGCTCTTTTTATCTAATGCATTCAATATCGTAGAGTTCATTTTTTCCGTTGTTCCTTCCCACTCAGGGCGATAGGCGGGTTTTGGTATTACGGTGATGCATCTATGCGGGTCCATATTTTCAAAAAGTGCCATTGCCCTATCTCCTTCATAGCCAAGAAAAATCACCAATAACAAGTCTTTATGTGGATCACATTGGCCGGAAAACGTGGGAATAACAGATATTTCTTTCAATCCAAATGATAAAGGCTGCACTAGATCAATCACGTATTTCTTCGGTTCTGTGTATAAAAGGCGCGTGTGATTAAGAAGGTGGATTTGGTGGAGAGCTCTCAACAACAGAAGAAGGTGTCGCTTTGTGAAAGTGCTTATGTCTAGAGTGATAGCGGGATTTGCACAATCTTTCATAAACACAGAAATATTACTAACCAAGTTTCGAACAGCAGGAATCGGATTATCTTCTTCTGTGAGGATTTCAGTGACACTGCTGATTTTTGAAAGCAGTGCCTTCATTTCTTGTAGATTCTTATCTCTCTTTTTGCTCTTGCTCGAATAAGAAAATAGATACGTTTGATTTGCTCGATAACCATCGAATCTATATAAACTGCCAAGACATCGTTCCTCAAAACTTGAGCAACAAACAAAGATGTCGTCAGGCTTATCGCTATAAACACAAGAAAGTTTACTGACTTCTACTAAATCTTCTTTTTCAATCATTTTCGATTATCCCTCCTCTACGTAAATTCCGGCAGTTTTGGCCCCGAAATTTTTTCTTTCTTACCTACTCTTGTATGTTGACGTTTTTGAAGCTTCACTTTTTCCTTTTTCCGACTCCAAGGCTGCATAAGGCGCGTCAGCTCCTGGACCGTAAAATTACATCTCCATCGTGGTCTATAGCTTATTTCTAACGCTGGCGTATATATTCGGTTAAGTATATATTCTATAGGCCTAATATCTGTTGAGACCTTCGGTCTATAAGAATCAGTTACTTTCTTTTTTTGAAAAACTGATTCCATGACCCCTATATGGAGCAAATCATCTAGTTGAGGAGAACTACTTAGATTATGCGGGTCTCTAATAGATATTGCCAAGACTTCAGGTTCGCTGCAATGAAATAGAAGCCTTTCCCGGAATATATCTCCGATATCCATTACAAAATGCTGTGTAAGTTCTCCGTATTGTTCGAGATTTGAGGCTATTTTTTCGAGATAACCCTCTGAAACTATGTAGGCTGCCCATTTTTGGCATTCCGGTGGAATAGGTTCGCCAGCTTTGACATTCGTTCCATCAGCTTCTGCACGATAAAAAGCCATGCCACATAAACTCATAAAAAATCTAACTATGCCCGAAGAAAGATATGCCAAAGTATCAAACCCCGCATAGCTCTTCCCTCTTCTTCTTCCATGTTTCCGTAAGAGTCTGAATACTATTGCTATGGAAAGGTGGTTTAGAAATTCTCGTTTCTTTTCTTGAGTCAATAATGAAACATCTTTTCCTCTTACGCGTAAAATCCTTTCAAGTTCCTCCATGATTTCTTGTTCTTGCACTTCGGATTCTACAGGAACATTGAGCAACTTACAGATATCCTTAACCTGAAAACGTTCAGCTTCCAAAATATTGTATGTGATTCCACGGAGCAGTTCCTTATATTTACTGAATTCTCCTTCATCAGAAAGTTCGTAGTCTAGCTCAATGGTGTCATAGTCATGACCTTCTTGCAAAGCTTGGCCAAAAAGTGTGAGCGGAGGTCTATGCATTCCCTCGAATTTGGAGGCGATTTTTATAGTGATGTAGGGGGTGTCAAGTTTTACTAACGTATTCACAACTTTTTGCTGAAATGGCATCAAATTTTCATACTCATCCAATAAAAAGTAAACCTTTGATCGATGAAGATCTTCGACTTCGGTTAGTACGGTTTTGCAAATGTTGCTCAAAAAATTTTCGATGTCAAGATAAAAACCTGGGTATTCAGGATTCTCGCCCATTATAGTTACAGCTACGTATTTCCTAATTTTCCTAAGTTCAATATCGATAAATTTTGCCAAGTCTCGGAAATTCTTAGGAGCATCGCGCATTTCTGGATCTATCTCATACGCAATGGTTTCACATATTGTTCTCTCAATCTGTGAATTGATAGTGAGAATTGATGGACGCATTTCACCATATGTCCGAAGGTTATCTATTAAATCCTTGGTAAGTTTTAGGTAAAAATCATCGACGAATATTAGTCGGGCTTTGTCCTCAGTGAAAAAATCAAGAATTCTTTGATCAGATATGGTAAAGCATCCTCTGGTTAGCTTCACATAAAGGCCGAAGTAATCTAACCCGGATTCTTTATACGAGGCTTTTTTCGTTCGCGCTACAGCAATATCAGCTGACATTGATTTTAAAACCATCGTTTTACCGGAACCTCGTCCGCCAAAAATAATTATAGGTGTTCTGCCTTTGATTTTATCATATCTCTCTTTCTCTGGCGCATAAAATGCTCGAGCAAGCAGCTTATAGTCCTTATCAAAAAATTCGGCCCTTACTCGTCTGAAAGGATTGACAGAGCTAAGTCCTTCTATGGTTGCTAATAGATTTTTTGGGCTTTCCTCTCTACTTAACGTTTGCAAAAGTTCTATTAATCCCGCGTCATAATCATCAACGAATTTTATACCCTGTATGGATCCAATTAATGGAGGAAGATTCAGATTTTCTGGAGGATTAAAATAAAGGGGAACCCACTTCATACCCTTTCCTCGAAGCTTTTCCACAAGTGTTGCATATGTTTCCCATGTTCCCATGTAAGATTCAAGATAATTTTTCGTCATTATCGCTAATACAAAGTCGGCTTTACGGAGCGCTTCATCAATTTCTTTAATCCATATATCTCCAGGAGCAATGCTTTTCTTATCAATCCATAGATTGATATTTTGATTTTTGAGATCCTTTTCTAACTTATCTACAACATCTGCATCCTTATGAGAGTAACTAATAACAACGTTTAGCATTTTAATTCGATCCTGAGTCTTGCAATTTCTAGGCCTAGTTAAACTTGCTAGCTCTGAGTTCTTAAGAATTGCGCAGTTTACTATCCACTGTAGAAAGTTCAGAAGTTCTTAAGAATCTACATTAAGCGCGCGTAGTGATACTTTTTCATTTTCTTGCCATTGGAAAGAGTGAAGAAATGATGATAACAAAACCTAAAAACTGCAATGTTCTTTAGAATATGGCAAAGAATCATTTATATTAATATTTGCGTGATTCAAGAAATTTAACGATATTTAGGACATTCATCCAACCGTTACAACAATATACTTTACCCCTACCGATTAAGTCTTTAATGCTGGGCCGATCTTGATTCCAAGGCTGGGAAAACAATAATCCTATACCGATGCCTTTTGAAAACTCTTTAACATTTTGAATGTTATCATCAACCAATATACCCGCATTTAGGAACTTCTTGCTTTTACCACGAGTATTGCAATATTCATGAAATTTGAAGTTTGAAGAAAGCCACTTTAACGTTGCGTTCTCGGTTTCTCTGGGTCTTGAAGTCGCAATTATAACAATATGATTCTGCCAAAGGTATAACATACATTCTTTGGCCCCCTCAATTACAGGCATTCCTAATACATAGTTTTGGTTAAGCAAAGCTTTCTCAATTTCAACATCAATTCTAGTGTCCATGATAGGGTATTCCCAATCCTTAATGTCTTCTTTTGAAAGATTTATCCCATACTTTGCATTTAGTCTTGACAATATAGGTGGAACTTGATCTCCAAGAACCCCGTCAACATCAACAGCTATTCTGAATCTCAATATACGTCACCAATAAGCATTTCAGCCTTTTCTACGAAATCCTTTTTTCTCACGTTGCTATCTATAACAGAAAATATAGAACAAAGTCAAAAACCATAAAATCCATGAAATGGGAATCGACTCCAAAATTTCATTACTCGGTGCCAATGAGTTCCAAACGAAGTAAATAATCCAATTCGCAAGAAACAGCAACATGTACATTAATGATCCTCTTGGCCAGCTGACCTTTCCATATTCTCTAGTTCTTACAATACCTCCGAAAGCATACAATAGAAAGATTATAGGAAACAAAGATAGAAACATAGAAAAATTTTCTCGAGAGTATAACAGAACGGTATACAGAAATACTATCACAACATCTACTCCAAAACGAACATATCCCCATTTGTTCAGCGTATAGGGATTAAGCTCAACCATACGATGATATCCCACCCAGCTCAAGACAACAGCAATGTATGCTACAAGAAGTGACATGTTTGGCAACGTTATTACCTCATATAGAGAAGGCCATTCACGCAGTGAGTTGTTTGCAAATATGGCAGCAATGCTTGTTCCAACAACCACAGCGAAGACTATATCGATGAGATCCACTAACCGATCCGAAACCCTTTTTTGAGTTTCCGAAAGAATCTCGTTCAACAGAATTCCTCAAAGGTAGTTATTACCATTTTTAGGTTTCTTAAAATTTCTGACTGATTTATTCTCGCCAATTGACATGTGTTGGTTGAACCAGCTTCACACCCATTTAATTCTTTTGTTATTAAACTTATGCTTTTTGTATGGTCAGAGAAGTGTAGGCTCAGGTTTCGTTTCGGCTTTTATTCAAACCCCGAGCTAGCTCCACGAAAGTTCTTTGCAATTATAGAACGCATGGGTCAATCTATATATAGGTTGAACTTCTGGTTCTGTCATGTGCTCATCCTCTCTGTCCAATTAAGATACCGCTCACGGTTCCCGCTAGGCCCATGATGGCGGCGAAGATTTCGCTGTTCCATCAGTTTAGCACTATCATGTGGGCTGTTTCTAGTGTGGATAGGATTAGGGTCATGGCTACTGCGAATTTTACCGCGTAGACGAGTTTTTCGTTTGGCTCTATGACGATGGATTCGCTTCCGCCTTTAGGCTGTACTGTTTTTGTTAATGCCTTCTTAATCCAGTCTTTCATGGTTTCTCACCTTCTGCTGTTTTATGCGGCGTTTGAGGGTACGTTTTCCGCCGACTAGGAAGCTGTTTAAGAGTTGCTTGGCTTCTTCTGGCGGAACGTGACTCTTGATTATTGCTGTGATGTTAACCGTCCAAGCCACGGGAACGGCTGTGTAATCAATGTCATAGATGCCGTCTGCGTAGCGGAAGTTGTTCTGGGCAAGGATTATGTGCTTGTTCTTCTCGCCTAAAACACCGATGAAGACGCCCCAGCTTGAAACAGGCACGTCTATGCTGCCTAAACCGCCGCTGAGGCTTTTGCCTATGCTGGCGTCGAACCAGTCAACCCTAACAAGGTCGCCGAGGCTTAGGCCTTTAACTTGTTTAACAACCTCCTTCATAGTTGATCATCAAGAGAAACGGAGCAAGCAACAGCGAATATAAAGAATCACGAAATTTACCAATTCACAAATTTCAAAATTTAAGGTTTTTACGCACTTTTAGGGTCATGCCATCGGTGAGAAATGTGACTGCCAAAATATGGATTTCAGAAGATCTTCTCAACAATCACTGGGTTCACAGCGATTTTAGGAGTTTTTGAATATACAAAATATGGTCGAGAAGTATCCATATATTCATCCGTGTATAGTAACCAGGGATCACCGTTCTCATCAACACATTCCGCATAACTTTTGCCATATTCATCGCTTACCTCTCTGCTTACTCTCATAACCAGCGGACAAATTCTTCTCGAGCGAATTTCTTCCAACAGCTTTTCCATTAATCTGACAATTTCGTCGCATTTTTCATCTCCTGGATAATCTCTGGTGTGTGCGAAACATGAACGATAAGGAGAAATACTATCTAGCAACTTTATTTCTTTGCTCTCCAGAATCCATGTTCTGCCGAAGGATTCAGCCATTTTCTTTTTTAAAGATGCGCCTTTTTGGCTTGCCTTGTTTGCCGTTTTTATTAAGGCGATAAAATCTCCGAAACCTAACCTTTCAAAAAGTTTTTTAATTCTGAATTTCTTCCGTACGAAGACATCTAATGCTTTTATTTCAATTTGTCTAGAAGTTAGTCCTTTCATTCCTTCTTCTATATCATCTCTTAAATTGTCCAGTTGCTCGCTCCAAAGAAAAGCAACGTAGAAGTGCGCAAGATCGCGCAAAACTCTCTCCATCTCTACGAAAGCCCTAGACATTATCCCAGATCTCCAGCCGACATCACGAGACTCCGACAAATCTCTCTTAAACTTTTGAAGGCTGTTGAGATATGCAGTAACTCCTGCAAGGGTTGGAGGTACATCAAAGCCGAGTCCCAGCAATGTTAAAGCAACAATTTCATCAGCGCTTTCTATGTTACCAGTGACGAACCCAAACTTCTTTGCTATTTTTCTCAATTCTGGAATGCCAAATAATCTGCGTAAAATTGCTTCGGGACTCTCAATTATGCAATACTCGAGAAGTCTTGTTGGAAAATCCCCAGAATACTGCTTCAGTTCAGGCTCCAAATCTGCTTCTTCATAATGCTTACTCACAAGGTTAACAAGATTGTTTATAGGCTCTCCTTCTGGTTTTAAAGCAATACCATAACGAGTTATAATCCAAGGATATTCAATATTCTCATAGAAATCTTGTACATTTATCTTTAGCTTTTCTTTTGCAAGAAGTTCATTTGCTAGATCACAAATCTCCTTGTCACTAGAATAGGCTAAGACTAGCTGTTTTAAAGCAGAATTCCTGTAAATGCGCTCTTTGTTTGTCACTGATTCGAAAATTTCTTTGGGGATCTTATCACGAAAGTTATCTACTAGTGTTTCAAGAAGATTTTCGCCTTCCATATACTTAGTGAGTATCTCCGCAATTATACCCACATCGTAACGATCTCTTTCCACAGAAGAGTTAAGAAATCCAAGGGGTCCGAAAACTATATGTTGAAATTGAAAAACGTCGGGAAATGTGTCGCCAGAAGGCATTCTTTTTCCACAGCTTTCCTCTAATGTGCAGGACAGTTCTTCTTCCTTTACGTTT
>Ga0315309_1000998_pt1 | contig 17152 bp, 18 predicted proteins | sample TDP4_MG_FD_203080 | JGI IMG/M metagenome (GOLD analysis project Ga0315309, IMG submission 203080) | Freshwater sediment microbial communities from Lake Towuti, South Sulawesi, Indonesia - TDP4 | ecosystem: Environmental > Aquatic > Freshwater > Lake > Sediment | place: Indonesia: South Sulawesi... | reverse complement strand
AAAACGTCACAGTTACCTGGCTTTTACAAGCTCAACCCAAAAGAAAGAGTTCAACTCGTGAAAGAGTTTGCAGGCCTCTCAGACGAGGAGGTTAAGATTCTCCAGTCCACGGGCTCTTTGGACATAGACTTAGCTAACAGAATGATAGAAAATGTTGTAGGCGCCTTTCCGGTGCCGCTGGGCATAGCAGTGAACTTTCTCATAAACAGACGCAACTACCTTATTCCTATGGCTATTGAAGAACCATCCGTTGTGGCTGCTGCCAGTTACGCCGCAAAAATGGTGCGAGAAGGCGGCGGCTTCTTCACAACCAGCACCCCACCTATCATGATTGGGCAGATCCAAGCAGTTGGCATTAAGGATCCGCAGGGAGCCAAGATGGCGATCTACGCGGCTAAAGAAGAGATTCTCAAGAAAGCGAATGAGCAAGACCCGATGTTGGTTTCCGTTGGCGGCGGCGCCAAAGACTTAGAAGTTAAGGTTATCAACGCGCAGACCGGACCCATGGTTATAACCGAGTTGCACGTAGACTGTCGAGACGTGATGGGCGCCAACGCCGTTAACACTATGGCGGAGGCGGCTGCACCGCTCATAGAGAGAATCACGCACGGACGAGTATACCTGCGTATCATCTCAAACCTTGCAACCAAACGTTTAGCTCGAGCATGGTGCACCGTGCCAAAAAAGGCGGTGGGTGGCGAAGAGGTGGTCGACGGCATAGTGGAAGCCTACGCGTTTGCCGCTGCAGACCCGTACCGCGCGGCAACACACAACAAGGGCATCTTGAACGGCATAATAGGCGCAGTGATCGCAACATGCAACGACCACAGGGCTGTTGAGGCGGGTGCTCACGCTTATGCCGCACGAAAGGGTGTTTATGGCTCGCTTTCAACGTGGGAAAAGAACGAAAACGGTGACCTTGTCGGTGCAATTGAGTTGCCTATGGCTGTGGGCATCGTTGGCGGTGCGACTCGTGTTCACCCAATCGCGAAGATTGCCCTTAAGATCCTCGGTGTCAAAACTGCCTCTGAATTCGGCGAGGTTTTGGCGGCGGTCGGCTTGGCTCAAAACTTGGGCGCACTCCGCGCATTGGCTCATGAGGGAATCCAGCGGGGACACATGAGGTTGCACGCTCGAAATTTTGCGACATCGGCTGGCGCCACAGGGGACATAGTCGATTTAATCGTAGAACGCATGGTTGAAGAACGTAAGATTAGGTTGGACCGAGCCAAAGAACTCATTGATGAGTACAAGGCGAAGGGAAAATTATAACATCACCCTAACCGATATTTTCTCCGCAACTGTCTGAGACAGTGGAAGTGAGAGTTGTGATTGTTGTTCCAGGTCCAGCGTCGGTGGAGTTGGGCAGAGAAATCGCCGCGCAATTGAGGGCTGGAGTTGTTCCAGTTGAGTTCAAGCGTTTTCCAGACGGAGAATCCTACATTCGATTTGATGGCAAAGTAGAAGGCGAAGAAGTTGTTATTGTTCAGACCACTGGTCCGCCTCAAAACGAGAATTTAATTCAGCTCTTGCTCATGGCTGACAACGCCAAGGATATGGGGGCAAAAAGCATCACAGCCGTGGTGCCCTACTTCGCCTACGCCCGCCAAGACAGCCGTTTCAGACTTGGTGAGGCCTTGAGCATTAAAACCATTGTGACCCTGTTGAAGACATGCGGCGTGAGCAGAATAGTAACGGTGAACTCGCATAACCCAGCCATACTGAAAACTCTGCCCGTAACTATAGAAGACCTCTCAGCAATAACCCTCTTAGCCCAGCACTTCAAGAAACAGGGCTTCAAGAACGCGTTTTCTCTATCGTTAGGCAAGAAAGGACTCGACACCGCAGTGGAAGCCAGCAAAGTTTTGGAAGGCGAATACGGTTTCATTCCAACCCAAAGGAACAGAATAACAGGAAACGTGACTATCGAGAAGAAGTCGTTGCCACTCGAAGGTAAAGATGTTGTCATTTTTGATGATATAATAAGCAGCGGCGGAACCATGATGAAGGCTGTAGCGTGGGTGAAAGAACAAGGCGCCAAAAGAGTTTACGTGGCATGCGTGCATCCCTTACTGACTGGCGATGTGAAGGAGAAGATTTTGAAGAGTGGAGCCGACGGTGTGGTGGGCACGGATACCGTGACGAGTTCAATCAGTGTAGTTTCGATTGCGTCCCTGATCGCTCAAGCATTGAAGAAGTGAGATGCCCAAACTGTGGCTAAACTGTTCTTTCTGCTCTCAGGAGAGCATCCGACCCTACCATTTTCCGAGTTGAAAGCGATTTTGCAGGCGGAGGGGCACGAATACAGAGTCTTAGGCACGCTTAGACAGGTTATGCGTCTTGAAGCCGAAGTTGAGAGCATGAAGTCCATTGTTCGCAAAACGGCCATGACCCGTGCGTGCTGCATTGAACTAGTCTATAGTCAGGCAACAATGACTGAAATCTTCAGAAAGACTCGTTCGGCTCCGCTTGGAGACTGGATTAATAAAGGCGAAACATTTGTGGTTCGTGTGAGAAGGATAGGTGAGAGCGCACCAGAAGTTGAATGCACGGACTTGGAGCAGAAAATAGGCGCCATAATATTGGACAAGGTGAAGGGAACGAGAGTGAAGTTGACCAATCCTGACCTAACATTCTTTGGAGTCTTAACTGAAGGCAAGTTCATTTTTGGACCCAAACTCGCAGAGATTCGTGCCAAACCCTTCATGGATAGGCGTCCTCGCCGGCGTCCTTTCTTTCACCCGTCAGCCATGCCCGCTAAACTTGCAAGGTGCATGGTTAATTTGGCTCAGCCTAAGGCTGGCGACATTGTTCTCGACCCGTTTTGTGGAACAGCCAGCATGCTCATCGAAGCGGGATTGACAGGTTGCAAAGTTGTTGGTTTTGATGTTCAGAAGCGCATGGTTAAGGGCAGTTTGCGCAATCTCCGCTATTATGGTGTATGTCCAGAGGGCATGCTGCGAGCTGACGCGCGATATCCACCAATTAGGGAGGTAGACCGTATAGTGACTGACCCGCCCTATGGCCGGTCGGCGACCACGCTTGGTCGAGAAATCGGAGAGATTGTGAAAGACTTCCTTTCAACCGCTAGAGACTTGATTCCAAAAGGAAAGCGCTTATGCATCGCTTCTCCCAGGAGTGTCGAAATCGGCAAAATGAGTGAGGAATCAGGTTTTAAACGTGTTGAATCGCATTCTGTTTATGTGCACCGAAGCCTAACAAGAGAAATAGCCGTGCTGGAGCGAATTTAATACTCTATGAGCATTCAGGTCATCTTCTTGGGCACCGCTGCGAGCATCCCAACGGTTTCTAGAGCCCTGCCAAGCGTAGTTGTGAAACGAAAGAACGAGATTCTCATGTTTGACTGCGGCGAAGGCGTGCAGAGACAAATGATAAAGGCGAGGGTGGGCTTCCACAGAAAAATGAAGATTTTTACTACTCACATGCACGGCGACCACGTTTTAGGATTGCCCGGTCTGCTCCAAACCATGTCGTTGCTAGACAGAACGCAGAGACTGGAAGTGTATGGACCAGTTGGGATAAGGGCGTTTATCGAGTCAATTCAACTGACTGTTCAATTCGTGCTCACGTTTCCCATAGAAATCTACGAGATTGAAAACGAAGGCGTGGTTTGCGAAGAGAGAGAATACCACGTACAAGCGGCGCGAACCATCCATATGATTCCAAGCCTAGCCTACGCGCTGATTGAGAAGCCGCGGCTTGGCAGATTCAACCCGGAAAAGGCTAAGGCGCTGGGCGTGCCTGAAGGACCATTGTGGTCTCGGTTGCAACACGGCGAAAAAGTGAAGACGCCGACTGGTAAAGTGGTAAAGCCTGAAGAGGTTGTGAGTGCTCCTCGGCCTGGAATTAAAATAGCGTATTCAGGCGACACAAGACCTACAAGGAGTTTAGCCAGACTTGCGGAAAACGCCGACTTGCTGATTCACGAATCCACGCTGGGCGATGAAATGCTCAAAAGGGCTCAGGAAGACGCTCGGATGTTAGCCATCATAAAAATTCATTCAACGCCCAGTCAAGCGGCGGAAATAGCCAGAAAAGCAAAGGTTAAGAGACTAATTCTGACTCACTTGAGTTCTAGATACAAGAGCGCTGAGCGACTCCTAGAGCAGGCGAGGAAGATTTTTCCAAACGTTGATGTGGCTGAAGACTTCATGAAAATTGAACTGTCACTTGGAGACGCGTAGAAATATTCTTAATAGCAACGTGACGCTATTTTTTGTTGGACGATGAGGAAATCGAGGTACACTGACTGGGGAAAATTGAATGATTTCTTGTTCCGCTTCTGAGTCCGTCTTAATGATAATGTTCTAATAGAAACATGAGATATAGTCACGCAGACCTCGCCGCGGGTCTGTAAACCCTTCTTATGTATGCGCCGAAAATTACGAGATATGATATTTGGACGAGGAGTATGAGCAGAGACGGAGCGTCGTGATAGCCGATGAACACGTGGAGCACTGAACCTAAGGCTCCGTCTTCAGGCAGAACTGCGCTTACGTCGTAAACGTGCTCAACAATGGGTGGCAACACGCCGAGTTCTTCCAGCGCTTGTGCTCCATGCATAGTTATGCCTGACGCGAAAAGAAGTAGCAAAACGCTAGTGTAGAGGAAAAACTTTCTCCAATCAAGGTTTACTGTTCCACGCATCAGAAACACAGCCACAACCGCTGCGACAGACAATCCCAGAGTGGCGCCTATGGAGGTTTCCGTGAACGAAATGGCGGCGGCAGCCGACAGAAACAGAATAGTCTCCACACCTTCCCTCAGAACAGACGTGAACGCCACGGCGGATATGCCTAGCAATTGCCCAGAGGAAACTGCGACATCAACTCTCTCCTGCAACTCACCTCGAATCTTGCGGGCGTTCTTCGCCATCCAGAAAATCATGTAGGTCAACACTGCTGTCGCGGTGAACATGGCTAAGGCCTCAAACCATAGACCCGCGAAACTCTCAGCGAAACCATACAGAGTCCAAAAGATTACAGAAAGAACGAAGCTGGCCACCACGGCTAAACCGCTGCCTAACCAGAGGTATTTGGTCAAGTCGTTCTTTCCAATTTTTCTCAGATAAGCGGCGACTATAGCAATGATCAAGGCGGCTTCCAAGCCCTCGCGCAGGGTTAGTATGAACTGAGCCAGCACTTTCTGTTCAACTCTTCTTTACCCAGATTACAGATGCAACGTTTCTTCCCAGAGCGTAGTTGGCGTCCCCCACACTGACCATGATTGGGCCATCAAAAGGCGCCTTCTCTTCAATCTTCACCAATGCGCCTGGCACAAGCCCAAGTTTGCCCAAATATTGCAGTATGTCTTGGCGCTCATCCGTCACCTTGACAATTGTTCCCTTTTCACCGGCGTTTAAGGCTAGCAGGGCTTCAGAGCGCTCTTCGGTTAGTTTTCCAGACTCCGAGGGTATGGGACTGCCGTGTGGGCAGGTCTTCGGGTGTCCCAATGCTTCTTCAAGAGGTCGGCTCAGTTCTTTGTCTGCGAACGCGTGTTCAAGCTTACACGCGGCGTCGTGTGCCTTGCTCCATTCCAACCTCAAAATGTCAACGAGCAAGCGTTCTGAGAGGCGGTGCCGCCGAACAACGTCTAAAGCTATTTTTCGTCCCTTGCCCGTCAGTCTGACACCTTTGTAAGGGTGATGCACAATTAGGCTTCGCTTTTCCATGCTTTCAATAGTGTTTGTTATTGTTCCGAGCGCTACCTTCAGCTCTTTGGCGAGCTCGGTGGTTTTGGCCGAGCCTTCTCTCTCTTGAAGCTTGTATATGGCTTCGAGGTATTCTTCTATTGTAGGCGTGACCTCTGTGGTTGTTGACATTTCATTTGCTCCGTCGGTTTTGATATTTCCTCGTAGAAAGAGTTACGATTACTCGTATTTATCTATTCTGGTTAGGTTTATTTCACCGCAACTATAGCTTTGACAACATCGTAGACTAGGTTTTTCTCCTCAAAAGCCTTGAAACCCGCCCTTCGAAGGTTTTCCACAGTATCTCTGTTAATGTTGTCAACGCCGTATCTGGCAACTAATGGATTAAGTCTGTCCATGATATAGCCGAGCTTCTTTCCATTGCTCTTAACATGCTCCAGCATAAGCAGCTGGCCACCTTTCCTGAGCACTCGGTGCACTTCGGTCAGTCCTTTAATCGGGTCAGTTACTGAGCAGAACACCCAAGAGGTGAACACTGTGTCAAACGTTTCGTCTTTGAACGGGAGGCTTTGCACGTCTTCGCGGCGCAGTTTAACGTCGCCATCGTAATTCTTAGCCTTCTCCCTGGCTCGCCGGAGCATCTCTCGGCTGATGTCGACTGCCGTTATGTGCTTGCCGGGTGGGTAGTCTTTCAGACTGCTTCCGGTTCCCACACCGACTTCCAGAATGTCGCCCTCTGCTTGTCGCAGGATTTCCTTGCGGTGCTTTGATATGAATCGCTCTGCAAAAAAGTTGAGAGAATCACAAAACCTAGCCACGCTGTCATAGCGGGCTTCAACCAGATCTCTAGCCGTGTGCATGTTTCTCGCCGTGCACGACTCCTTTCGAAATCTTTTTCTCTTCTTTGTAAGAGTGGGCGCAGTGCACGCAGCAGAACGTGGTTTCTTTTCCGTCGATGACTTCTCTATAGCCTCCCTCATAGACTTTGCAGCCACAGTGCGCGCAGACATAGAGACTCGGTTCAATAGCGATGGAAACCAAGTCGGCGAAGCGCTTGAAAAGACCTGTGCAGAGTTCTTTTCCTTCTTTGGTGAGTTCGAAGACCTTCTTCTCCTTTTCACCCACAGGCTTGATTGTGTGTTTTACTAAGCCTTTTTCCTCGAGTTGTTGAAGGAACGGGTAGACCAAGCTTGTACTGACTTCTTTGCCAATTCTCTTTCTGAAGCGATCGAGTATGCTATAGCCGTGGGCTGGACCTTCATATAGAATAGTGAGTATGTAAAAGCGTGAGAAGTCAGACAGGAATTCTTCCAGCGATTCGGACTTCGATTCAGCAGTCATCTTCGTTCACAGGAGAGGATAGCGTCATGCGAAGATATAAATATTATCGGTAGAAGATATATCTAAAAAAGATACATTTATATCCAGCACGCCTTACAAGTACTCAGTTGACAGACCCTAACAGGAAGTGAAATCCAGTTGCCAAGAGATCCCGTTTGCGGCATGGAGGTAGACGCTGGCAAAGCCATTAAACGAAAGATTGGAGACCGAACATACTATTTCTGCGCCGAATCCTGCGCCAAAATCTACGAGGCGCCTGAACAGGAACTCAAGGCGATGAAACGCAGAGTTGCCGTGACTCTCGCTGGAGTGGTCGCAGTAGCTGGGCTCCGAGTGCTGGCAACGTTCGGCTTAGTGGCGGTTATTATGGCCTTCACAATCGCTGGTGTTTCTGCCTACAGCTTAGCCATATTCATAGTGTCAACGCCAGTTGTATGGCTGGGCGGGTGGAGCATCATTTCAGGAGCCTACAAGTCCCTCAAAAACCGAGCGATAAACATGGACGTGCTCATCGCGACCGGAGTGTTAGCAGGTTGGACATACGGTGCGGTCAATGCCTTCCTCCCAATGGTTGCTACTCAGGAGGGATACTTGGAAATAGCTATTGGAATACTGGCGTTCGTTTTGTTAGGAAAATATATTGAGGAAAGCATAAGGAGAAGGTCAGCCGCGTCCATTCGGAAGCTGCTTGACCTACGGCCAACGATAGCAAGAGTACTTAAAGATGGAGAAGAGGTTGAGGTTCCAGTCGACGATCTTAAAGTAGACGACGTGATTGTGATTAAGCCCGGCGAGAAGATACCAACCGACGGCGTTGTAATTGCAGGATACTCTTCTGTTGACGAGAAAATAATCACGGGTGAAAGCATCCCTGTTGAAAAGAATGTTGGAAGCGAGGTCATAGGTGCCACAGTTAACAAAACTGGCTTGTTGAAGATTAGGACCACGAAAGTGGGAGAAGATACGGCGTTGTCGCAGATTGTGCGGCTTGTGGAGGAGGCCCAGGCTTCGAGGGCTCCTATCCAGAAGTTTGCTGACCGGGTTGTGGCAAGGTTTGTTCCAATCGTCTTCTTCGTGGCAGCCGTCTCCTTCATGTACTGGTATCTTACTAGCGGTTTCACGGCTGCCTTCTTTGCCCTGCTCGCTGTCCTCTTGATCGCCTGCCCATGCGCGTTAGGCATAGCTACTCCCACAGCGATTCTGGCTGGAGTGGGCAAGGGCGCTGAGTACGGCGTGTTGCTAAGAAGCGGCGAATACGTTGAGAAGGCCAGAAAACTCAAGACCGTGGTGTTTGACAAAACAGGGACTTTGACGAAAGGTGAACCCTCAGTTACCGATATTGTGCCTTATGACAACTACGAGGAGAAGGACGTGTTGCGGTTTGCAGCCATCGCTGAGAAAGGCTCAGAGCATCCTTTGGCTGAAGCAATCGTTAACGCGGCGCATCAGGCTGGTTTCAATATTCCCGATGCGGAATCGTTTGAAGCTGTTCCTGGACACGGAGTACGATGCACCGCTGAGGGAAAGACGGTCTTGCTTGGAAACCGCAAACTCATGGAACAGGAAAAGATCTCTTTTGAAAATGTAGAGAGTGGCCTTCAGAAGCTTGAGGAGCAGGGGAAGACGGCTATGATTCTTGCAGTGAACGGAAAGCCTGTTGGTGTGATCGCTGCTATGGATACGCCTAAGGAAAATGCTGTCGAAGCGATGGGAAAACTGAAAGCCATGGGTTTGGAAGTGGTGATGTTGACAGGTGACAACGAAAAGACTGCAAACGCCATCGCTAGGCAATTGGGCATTGACCAAGTGATAGCCAACGTGTTGCCATGGGAAAAAGTTGATGTTATCAAAAAGTTGCAGAGCCAAGGCAAAACCCTGGCGATGGTGGGTGACGGCATAAATGATGCGCCGGCTCTTGCGCAATCTGACATTGGCATAGCAATCGGAAGCGGAACTGACATCGCAAAGGAGACTGGTGGAATCGTGCTGATCAAAGACGACTTAAGAGACGTTGCGCTCGGCGTGGAACTGAGCAAGAGGACCATGAGTAAGATTAATTCCAACTTGTTCTGGGCGTTCATTTACAATACTGTTATGATTCCTGTGGCTGCTGTTGGACTGTTGAATCCAATATTCGCTGCGGGTGCGATGGCCGTGAGTTCACTAACAGTAGTCAGCAATTCGGCAACACTAAAACTCGCCAAGTTCAGATTTGAGAAATTTGACGCGGAGGTGAAATGAACATGGCTGAGGATCCAGTTTGCGGCATGAATGTGGACGAGAAGACAGCGAAGTTCAAGTCGGAGCACATGGGCGAAACCTACTACTTCTGTAGCCAAATGTGCAAGGCAACGTTTGACAAGAACCCAATGAAATACACGGGCGGTTCAAGTGGACATTCGGGGCATTCTATGCATGATGGCGGGCATTCATGTGGCTGTTAGAAATCAGAGAGATGACAACTTTGCTTAACCGAGAGTTGAAACAAAAAGTGAAGGAAGCAGCGTATATCCCAGCGTTTGGTCACAGTTTTTTGACTCCGTTTTATGATTTTATGATGAAGTGGGCGGCACGCGAGTCAACATTCAAGCCCAAACTTGTGGAGCAAGCACGAATCGAGAAAGGTCAGAGGGTGCTGGACATCGGCTGTGGCACAGCAACTCTTACCGTCCTCATAAAGAAGACACAATCTGAAGTGGAAGTTATTGGGGTTGACGCCGACCCAAAAGTTCTTGAAATTGCTAGATCAAAAGTCCTTAAGGCAGCCGTCGACATCGCCTTAGATCAAGGAATGGTCTACGAACTACCATATCCAGATGCTTCTTTTGATCGAGTTGTGTCCAGCATGGTTTTTCATCATCTGACACGCGAATACAAGCTTCACACATTGAAAGAAGTGTTTCGCGTCCTCAGGCCCGAAGGAGAATTGCACATAGCAGATCTTGGGAAACCGCAAAATGCCATAATGCACTTAATATCTCTAGTTATCGGGCGTCTTGAAAAAACTTCAGACAATGTGAAAGGTTTGCTGCCTGAGATGCTCTATGACACTGGTTTTGATAAAGTGGAGGAGACAGCCAAATACATGACAATTTTCGGCACGGTAACCTTGTACAAAGCACAAAGACCTCAATTTCGCAGCCTTCGCGCGCCTCGGCGCAGTTCGTGAAGGTTTAAATGTATCTGCAGTAGATATATCTGATTAAGACAAAACAAGGAGGGATTAAATCTGAAAAATTCTGTTCTGATCATTTTGGTGGCACTCATTTTGTCTCTGGGCATTCTTTCACCTGTGATAGTTTTTGCATCACAAAGAAACAACATGATGAACGTCTCCGCTAGCAACGACTGCGTGAATGGAACCAACGGACACGCTGCCATGCACGGGAGCAATTGGGAGACACATGCAAGCCAGATGCATGGCGAAAATTGGCAAAACCACATGAATCAAAACATGACCCAACATCATCAGCGAGTGAGTCCATCCTGCCACTGAAAAGATTGAAAGCTGTGCTCCCCAGTCGCATGTAACTAAAACTTAAGAGATGACCTACGTGTCCAAAAAAGAGTCGAAGAAAACCGTCAACAAAACTGATGCAGGAAATATAATGAATGGACGTACTTGAGCGAATTGCGCAAGGTGGCATGGGTGGATAGATTAAAATTTGTTGTTCTGTTGTTCGGTATTTTTGTAAGTTCATTCGGAGTTCTCACTATTGAAATTTCGTTGACCAAAATATTCTCGGTCATGTATTCGTATCATTATACTTTCTTGGCTGTGTCCATTGCTCTTTTTGCATTAAGCCTCGGTGGAGTTCTAACTCAAGCTTTTTCTTGGCAAATACCTTTGGATAAGATCTTTAGCAGATTAGCTTTTATCTCTGTGATTTTTTCGTTTGCTTCATTTCTCATTTTTGCGCTAACGTCGTTATCAAGTCCAAATGCGGTGAGTGATATATTCATCCTTTTTTTTCCCTTTTTCATTGCAGGTGTGTTTCTGGCAACAATCTACAATATATTCACGACCTTCAGTAATGTGGTCTATTTTGCCGACCTCTTTGGAGCTGCGATAGGTGCTTTGGCCGCTGTGTTCTTGTTCAATTTCGTTGGAGCCGTACGGGGAGTTCTTTTGGTCGGCGCCTTCATATCGATTGCGTCATTGTTCTTAGCACTATGTTCAAAACGGAAGACAGCCACTCTGGTTGCTATCGTAGGCATTGTTCTTATGGCATTTTTTCTCCAATACACAACTCGTTCTAATCTGTTGGACATTCCTCCTATGGGCGGTCAGGAGAAAGAACTTGAAGGAATTCTGTCTGATCAATCACTTGGCGCAAGAATAGTGGATTCTCGGTGGAGTGCTTTCGGTCGAACCGACCTTGTCGAATTAGATGCGGATCCGCACTCAAAGGTCATTTTTGTTGATGGAAGTGCCGGGACGAGGATGTTTCATTTTGATGGAGACTTTGCCAATTCCAGCGGTGAAGTTCCTTCATTGAAAAATACAACGCAGTACTTCCCGTACTATTTTGTAAACAGGGGAGACTCACTCGTCATTGGGCCGGGCGGTGGGCTCGACGTTCTGACCTCGTTGATGAGTGGTATGAATCATACCACCGCAGTAGAGGTGAATCCTGAGGTTGTGAGCATTGTCCAAGATTACTCCAATTATAACGGCGGAATCTACACAAAATACGGCAATGTTCATGTTTACGTCGATGAAGGAAGAAGTTTCGTAAGACGGAGCACCCAAAAATACGACATTATTATGCTTGATATACCTGTCACAAAGACTGCTCAAGGCTCGATCGGATATGCACTTGCTGAAAACTATCTATTCACAACGAATTCTTTCATGGATTATTTAGGTAGTCTTAAAGATGATGGGCTTTTGACCGTAGTGGCTCATCACCGTGTTGAAGTCTACAAGTTAGTGTCAATAGCGTTTAGAGTCTTAGAAGACCAGGGTCTGAGCGCTCAAGAAATTATGCTACGTATAGGTGTGGTTGAAGGTGGGGGGCATTCTGGGCTTCCGGTATTCATTCTGAAGAAGACGCCGTTCACAGACAAACAAGCCAGACTTGTATATGGAAAAGCGAACGAACTCGGGTTTATGCCCGTATTCTTACCATATGTCAATGCGGTTTTCCTTGATCCATTCTTGACCGGTTTGGCTGATGGTAAAGTATCCATTGATGTTGGCATCTCTCAGGCACCTTTTGAAATGACGCCACCTACTGACGACAGCCCCTTCTTCTACAAGTTCGAGAGGGGGATTCCTCTCACTTTATCGCAATTGCTGATGGGGGCCGTCATTTTAAGTGTAGTGTTACTTGGGCTTTACTTAGGCGCGTGGGCTCGTCGACTATCCTTAGCTTCGAAAAAGGAGTTACACTCTCTCATGAGCAAATTCTCACTGTTCAGACCGTACTATTTTGCATCTCTTGGGCTAGGGTTCATGTTAATCGAAATTCCGCTGATTCAAAGGTTCATATTGTTCCTTGGACACCCTACGCTTGCGATCGCAGTGTTGCTGTTTTCCTTATTGCTAGCAAGTGGCCTTGGAAGTTTCTATAGTACAAAATGGAAGAACCAAGACCTGTATAATGTTTTCAAAGTTTCTTTAGTCATAGGAACAATAGTAATGCTCTACCTTCTGGTATTGCCTTTCGTTTTCAATGTCTACTTGAGTTACGATTCAACGTTCCGTTTCTTCGTCGCATTCGCCTTGATATTTCCTCTCGGGTTCTTGATGGGCATTCCATTCCCGACTGGTTTGAAGCTATCGAGGAAAAAAACTAAGAATGATGCAGCATGGATGTGGTGCATAAATGGGGCATTCTCTGTGCTGGGTGCAGTCTTGGCCCTTGTTGTCGCCATGTCTTTCAATTTCAGCGCAGTCCTTCTATTTGGAGGGCTAATCTATGTTGGAATATTTTTGGTCGGACGAACTTGGGCAAAAGGAGAGGTGGAGGCCGCTGAGATGGAGGAAGCAAAGCTCAGAGAAAAAAAGGAATTGGAAAAATTGGCCAAAAAACAGCGACGCAAAAAATGGAAAGAGAAGCTAGAGAAAAGAAGGAGAAGGTAGAGCGGGTTGAAGCCTTGGTCTAAAGCAGAAGTCAAGAAATCCGTGCTTATGCATGCCGCGAGAAACCCAAACGGTGAGACGATGGATGAAGAAGAAAAATATTACATATTGCTAAGAAAGTACGCTCGGATATTGGCTCCCTTTTATGATGCTGTGTTTGGATCTCTTTCACTCGGCTCGGAGTCTACATTAAGGGACAAAGTTGTGGATTCTACTGACGCAAAAAACGGTTCAAGAATACTGGATGTTGCCACCGGCACAGGAAGACAGGCATTTGCATTTGCAAAAAGAGGCTATGACGTTGTAGGCATTGACTTGTCGGAAGACATGCTCAAAGTAGCCAACAAGAAAAACAAATATGAAAACGTGAAATTTGAAATCGCCGACGCCACAAACCTACCGTTGATGACAACAGCTTTGACGTTTCTTGCGTGTCCTTCGCCCTACATGATATGATTCCGACCATCAGAGAAAAAGCACTAGGAGAAATGGTAAGAGTCACCAAGCCAAAAGGAACCATAATGATTGTTGACTACGCTCTCCCCAATTACAAGATTAGTAGATTCTTGATCTATCACATTGTTAAACTCTACGAACCATACTATCCAGAATTCATAAAATCCGACCTTAAAGCACTGCTCAGAAAATCAGGCATCGAGATACGGAAGGAATTTCCAGTGTTGCTTGGAGCTGGAAGAATCCTAAAAGCCGAAAGAATCTCGAAAACCTGAAGGAGACGCAGGACCAATCATGATGCTGAAATCTCAAGAGGTAACACATCTATGCACGAACATGGGCAAGAACATGAATCCGAAAGCATGACGTATAGCAAGAAACACCTCTTGATAATGGCGTTGTGCTGCTTAATTCCCATCGCCATAATTTTAGTCATCTTCTACACCAACGTCGAAAGGGCATACTTACCCTTCCTACTCATCTTCCTATGTCCTCTGCTAATGCTTCTGATGCACTTGCCACGAATGTTGCCCAGAAAAAAGAACAAGCCTTAGATTTTTGCTCTCTTTAACAACAAAGCGTTAACAATGACGCTTATGGAGCTTGCCGACATGGTTACAGCGCCAAACTCGGGTCTCAAAACTATGCCAAAGGGAATGAGAATACCGGCCGCTACTGGAACGGCCACAACGTTGTAGCCTGTTGCCCACACTAGGTTTTCATTCATTTTTCGCATAGTTTTCATGCTGAGGTTGATTAGTTTGGAAACATCTCTAGGGTCATTTTTAATCAAAACAACATCAGCTGACTCGACAGCAACGTCTGTGCCGGCGCCGATCGCAATTCCAACGTTTGCTTGAACCAATGCTGGTGCATCGTTTATTCCATCGCCCACCATAGCTACTCTTTTGCCTTGGTCTTGCAGTTTCTTTATTGTGCTGGCTTTTTGCTCGGGAAGAACCTCTGCGAAGAATGTGTCTAAGCCTAATTCTTTAGCAACGTAGGCAGCGGTCTGCTTATTATCGCCGGTAAGCATGGCTACTCCTACGCCGAGCTCTTTCAAAGTTCTGACGGCTTCTCTAGATTCGTTCCTTATCAGGTCGGCCATCGCTATTAAGCCCTGAAGCCTCTTTTCAGTGGCTACATAAACAACCGTCTTGCCCTCAGACGAAAGCTTTGAAACAACATCTTCGAACTCTTCAGGGTTTAACCTCAGATCCCTCACAAGATTTGCATTGCCCAAATAAACCTCATTCCTGCCAACAATAGCTCTCGCGCCTTTCCCAGGAATAGCCGTGAACTTTTCAGCTTTTTTACTTTGCAAGCCTTTTTCCTGTACTTTCTTGACTATTCCTTTTGCTATCACGTGTTCAGAATTTACCTCTATGGCAGCGGAAGTTTCCAAAATTTCTTTTTCACTCCAGTCTCCTAGCTTAACAACGTCCGTAACGCCGAATTCTCCCTTGGTCAAGGTGCCAGTCTTATCAAAGACCACGATATCTATTGTTTTCCCGATTTCAAGTGCATCAGCGTTCTTAACAAGCATTCCTCTGTTGGCAGCCATGGTTGTTGATATCGATGTCACCGCTGGGATTGCCAAACCCAGAGCGTGTGGGCAGGTGATGACCACGACGGTGATAGCTAATGTCAAAGCGAAAAGGCTGCCAGCTCCAATCCCAAACCAGAAAATGAATGTGCCTAAACCCACAAAGATAGCTATGAGAGTGAGATAATTGGCCGCTCTATCGGCAAGTCTCTGAGACCTCGGTTTAGAAGTCATGGCTTGCTCAACAAGCTTGATAATCTGGGCGATTGCAGTTTCCTCACCGGTCTTTGTCACTCGAACCTGAACCGCGCCCTCAACGTTTATCGTCCCTCCAATAACTTCGCTTTCCACCGTCTTTCCGACGGGCTTAGACTCTCCGGTAACCATGGCCTCATTAATCGATGTCTCGCCTTCTATCACGACACCGTCTATAGGGACTTTTTCTCCAGGCTTCACAAGAACAACGTCGCCGACTTTAAGCTCTGAAGTAGGAACCATTACAACTTCACCATTCTTTACCAGATTAGCCGTAGGCGGGATGAGTTTAACCAGCTCTCTCAGCGCTCCCGCCGCGCTTCTTTGAGCCTTCATTTCCATCCAATGCCCAAAAAGTATGAACGCCGCTAAGGTGCTGATTTCCCAATAGAAGTCGGGCGCCTCAAAAACAAATGTAGAACCAACGCTGTACAAGTATCCCGACAACAACGCAATGCTCACCAAAACGTTCATGTCAAGCGTCCGCATCCGAAGTGCGTTAATCGAACCTTTGTAGAAGACGAAGCCCCCATACAAGACCACCACCGAAGCCGAAAAAACCAGAAGAAGCTCCCAGACAGGAGACGCTGGTAGCCGGTATCCTGCCCACGTCTGGATTGACGGAGACAGAATCAAGACTGGAACTGTGAAAGCTGCGGCAACCAAAAAGTGTCTCTTCATCTCAGCCTCCATCATTGCGTGATGGTCATGCGGGGCGGGCTTCCCAGTCTTCATGGCTTCGTGTTCCATGTGAGCCATTTCATGAGTCGTCTTGGCTTCCTCGCAGCGAACTGCGCATCTTTTCAATTCTTCAATGATGTCTTTGGCAGTTGCCATACCCTTGTGAACCTTAACTGTCAGCAGGTTGTTAACAGGGTCAAAAGTAGAGGCAACGACGTGTGGAACCGCGTTCACCATGTCTTCTATCTTGCATGAGCATTCTGGAGACAGGTAATCGCGAACTTCCAACCTCAAGATTTGGTATTCGCCTTCCATCAAAATCGCCTATGAAACTCGCTAAACAAACAATCTAGTCTCACAAGTAAAAATCTAATGGCTGATTAAACTGAAACATGCAGAGCGGAGCCGCGGAAAACAGACACAAGACTTCAAGGGTGAGGCTGAGTTGTTTCTAAGTTGGTTGAATCCTCTGGCATGGGTTGGTTGGGCTCGGTTGGTTCTTTTCCAATTTTAGCCCATTGAACTGATTCTACACCGATTCCAACGCTGAGGGAAATGACGCCTAGAATGATTCGTGTTAGACCAAAAACTGCCACGTTCATTCTTTCTGTGATTGGAAATGCTATGTCTGTTGCGCCCCAGATTAGGAAGATTACACCAACTCCTACGAAAACACCGTTCATCAACGCTGAAAATCTCTCCAATTTAATACCACTTAGAGCCATTGCTGACACCGTGGGTCTATGAGTCCACGAACTCTTATGTAATTTGTTAATTCAAAATAATGACTACAAATAACTTAATTACAAGGACAAACTTTTACTTGCCCCAAATCAGTATCGATGTGCGCATAGGTGAGACCTACACGTTAACTAAGATTTGGTCTCCTTCAACCTTCACTTGAAACGCTAACACGGGCTTATTTGCGGGGGCTTTTATGACTTTACCAGTTCTAACGTCGAACACGGAGCCGTGGCATGGACACCTCACGTTTTCTCCCTTTAGCGCTCCGTCTGATAGCATACAGCCCATGTGGGTGCAAATGTTTCCTACGGCGTAGTACTTGCCTTTCAAATTGACAACCAAGATCGGGTTACCGCCTGCTTCAACTCCT